>OFLZ01000252.1_pt1 | contig 47847 bp, 40 predicted proteins | sample 1541321 | NCBI WGS metagenome assembly OFLZ01 (sample SAMN04209223, study PRJEB22552) | human gut metagenome | biome: gut; material: feces | host: Homo sapiens | place: USA: Oklahoma | reverse complement strand
ACGAGCGTGTGTAAGCGAGTATTCAAACCGCCGCGACTAAAGTCACAAATATAGGTTATTTTATTTACTGAGAGCGTCTCCTTTACCTGCGCAAATCAGAATACATCCAAATCTTTGCCATTAACCACATAACCTTCATAGCCAGCCTCTCGTATCTCGTCAAGAATAGCTTCATCCCTCCATGCCATTTCCGCTGCAAGATTCTTACGGTTATCCTGAACATTCATATGATAAATACGGTGGTAGGTTACGAGAAGCTTTGGATTGGATTTTTTTGCAACCTGGGCGAGGTCTGTGCTTAATGTATGCACCTCGCGGTGATATTTCTGCCATTTTGGTTCACGGCAGGATATTCCGGCGGCATATTCTACTTCGTGAAGAAGAATGTCGCAGTCTTTGGCTTTTTCTGCCACGATATCAAGTGGGGCTGTATCGCCTGTAATCACAATAGTTTTATCCGGTGTTATAAACTTGTATCCATAACATTCTAAAGTTCCGTGACTTACAGGAAATGCCTCTACTGTTACACGGTCATCTTTATAAATGATTCCAGACTCAATTTCTGTAACTTCCACTCGGTATCCCGATTCATTTGCCTTTTCAAATCCGTTAATTCGGAAATCAATATCAGTCTCATAGGCTTTTAAGATATGATCTGTCATATGCTGCATTCCCTTAGGGCCAAATACTTTGAGTGGAACCGGACGCTCTAATACCCACGGGGTAAAAATGAGGTCTGGATATCCGGCAGTGTGGTCTGTATGCAGATGTGTACAGAATGCCACTGTTAAAAGATCTGGTCTTAACGCATCAATTCCATTAAAGTAAGCTGCGGAAGCCTGTCTGACTACTCCCGGCCCAAAGTCTACAATATATGCCCTGTCTCCTACAACTACTGCGGAAGACGGACCATTTGCATTCGGGCAGGCATTAGGTGTGCCTGTACCTAAAAGAACAAGTTTTGTTTTCATTTTATTGTATCCTTCTCTATTTTGTATTTTATATCTTTTATCTTAATTTATATTATGCTTTCCCTACATTTTCAATTGCTAACTATATATAAAATTATCAGAACACTACTCCGCTACTTCTTCCCCAGAAACATGCTTAACAGATATTCCAGTAAATCCATAAATAATACTGAAAATTGGTGTTAAATACAGCAAGAACAAATATGGGAAGAATGCAGCCCAGGCTACACCAAGTGTTCCTGCCATATATACGCCATAGCCATGCCATGGAATCATTGGGCCTGCCATTGTTCCTGAATCTTCGAGACAGCGGGAAAGGATTTCCGGTGCCACTTTTCTTTCTTTAAATACTGGTGCCATTAAGCGGCCTGTCAGTACATGAGACATTGGCTGGGAACAGCTGATCAAACTTGTGATATAGCCAACAATTAAAGTAACTAAAATCATAGAACCATCACTGTTAATACGCTTTACAACCGCATTTAAAATGTGCTCTAATACGCCGAGTTTTTCAAGCATACCGCCCATACCAACAGCAAAACTGATGATGGCAACGTACTGTAACATACTTCCCATACCACCACGATTTAAGATGGACTGAAGTACCCCTTCCTCAATTGTAGTTGTATATCCACTATATGCAGTCTGAATAATACTCTGTAATGTCGCATGCTGTACAAAAAATGAAACTGCTCCTGCTGCAAAACTTGAAATTCCAAGTGCAGAGATTGCATTTACCTTACAAAGTAAAAGCACGATAATTAAGATTGCAGGAATTAATGTTACCGCTCCAAGATGGAATTCTCCATTTAATTCTGTAATATAGTTTGAAATATCTCCTGCTGTATAACCACCGCTTGTCTGCTGGATTCCTAAAACAGTAAAGATAATTAACGTAATGATATATGTAGGAATCGTTGTCCAAAACATGGCACGGATATGATCACCTAACTTTGCACCTGAGACAGCTGGAGCTAAGTTTGTTGTATCAGAAAGCGGGCTTAACTTATCACCAAACATTGCACCACAGATAACTGCTCCGGCAACCATACCAGAATTAATTCCCATCGCATTGCCGATTGCCATCATTGCAACACCAGCACTTCCAACAGAACCATAAGAAGTTCCTGTTACAACACTAAGTACAGAACAGAATAATAATGTAAGCGGCAGTAACCATGCCGGGTTAATCATCTTAAGCCCCCAGGCAATAATTGTCGCAATCGTACCGCTCTGTAACCAGGTACCAATCATAACACCAATCGCCATAAGCAGACAAAGTGTCGGAACGACCATACGAATCGCATCATATGCGCCCGCAACAACATTATCATATGGAATACGAACAATCTTGCAAACAAGATAAATAAAAATCCAGCTTGCAAATAAGCCGATCATCGGTCCGCCAGTCTTTAAACGAATACAAACTGCAACCGAAAAAATTATCAATACAAGCAGTAACAATGACTGCGGTAAATTCAGTTTCTTTTCTTCTTTCATCACTTTTCTCCTAATTCTGTCAGATTCTCTACTGTCAACAAAACAATTACATTCTATACAAATCGTAACCTTTTCAGAAACAATACTTACTGTAAATCTATATGTAATTTTATCTTCCTGTCTGTATGAATCTTTATTTCGTCTCTTTAACCCATTACGATTTAATGTGTTAAATTGTAAAAGACGAACTATATTATAACCCATAATAAGCGAAAAAGCAATGTCCTATTAATGAATATGCAAGAACTACAAACCACTATTTCTCATACTGTTCTATCACACACTCATGTTTCTTCGTCTTTTTATCATAATTAATTCCAACTAATAAAATATCACCTGTATACTGTTCTATTGAAGCTGGATATTTTCTATCTTTTATCTGCTGTAATGCACTCTTCGCACTTTTATTCCACTTCAATTCAACGACAAGTGCAGGATAATAGTTCCTATACTCTGGCTTAGGAAGAAATACGAAATCTGCAAAACCTCTTCCTGTTGGTAGTTCCCGAATCGGCTTAAAATAGTACTGCATGGCACTCAAATAAGCAATGGCAAGTACACTACTTAAAGAATTCTCGTCATTATACTGAATGACCGTTGCATATTCCGAATGAATCTTTTCAATTTAATCTGCCACTTCTTCCGTATCCATACATTGATATTTATTTGATAACGTAGGTACTCAACTTTCCACTTCCTTTTTGCTCAAGTTTATCAACTTCGCAAAGCTCTTTAAGCAATCGGAATGCCTTTGTTGTTCCTGCGCCAATCAAATCTTCGACTTCTTTTCTTGTTATGCTACCATTCTCCCGTGCATACTGAACGATTAGATTCTTCTGCTCATCCAGTGAAATATCGTTGTTCGCATTCTCTATTTCTTGCACCTCAGCTTCTTGCTCTTCATTTCGATTCGGAAGTGTCACCCGAAAAACGCCCTTTGCTGTTTCAAACTCTGGCTGGAATGGACAACCTTTATACGCACGCTCAATTTTTCCAATTCCTGTACCATAACTCTCAATCAATCTCATGCGGTAGAAAACAGCCGCAAGGTTCGGATTTCTCGATTGTGAAACACCAAGAAAAATAGATTTCAGCTCCAAACCTGATACAAGACCTCCAAGAGAAACAAATTCGATTCTGTCCTCATAGACATTGACCAGATTGCTTCCACTAAAAGAGTAATCACGATGAACGATGCTGTTCAGTAAAGCCTCTCTTACTGCTTCCTCCGGGTAATCTCTTCTATCAGTTCGATCCAGCCCTGAAAATGTTGCTTTCGTTTTATTGACTAAATCAATAAACTGGTAAATATCTTCAAGCTGCTTTAATATAGAGCCCTTAAATTCCTTTCTGTCTCGGAATAATTCCTTATCTGTTCCTTGAAAGAGCGCAACCTTCGTTGTTGTTTCACACTGGTCTGATAGCAGCAATGCAAGATTTGTATATAAGCCATCTTCACCAATCAGCTTGAGGGTCCGCATTTGCGATGGCCCGATTTCGATAGACCTTCTCTGCATCTCTGTTTGGAGAGTATGAAACGTCAATTCCTGATTCATACTTCGGCACAGTTCAAAAGATCTACCACTGTTTTGAATAATCATCTCCCGGATTCCCTCTTCCGTCATTGGCTGTGTAGAACTTCCTTTTCTTACGTACACTCCACCAGGCTTCAGGCCTTTTTCACGAAGATAGTACGGTCGATTCGTTCCTGTTGTTACATCTATTTCGATAACTTGCTTTTCTTCTATTTCAACCGTGTTGACTCTAACAAATGGCATTATGTCTGGTGCCAGCGAATCCTTCAAAGAATTCACGATTTGGAGCATCACACCATCCGGATCACTAATACCCAGAACTACTCCATCTTTTCGTACACCGACATAAACTGTGCCGCCCTCTGCATTTGCAAATCCCATCACTTCCTTTCGGATGTCAGGGACATACTCTTGCTTAAATTCGATATTCTGGTTTTCGAATGCTAACATCGTCTGATCCTTCCTTTCTCGTTTCTTTCTTCTTTCTTTCTCATTGTAAGAAAGAAAGAAAGAAAAGTCAAGAGCTCCATAAATATTTCTGTTTCTAACAAGTCAAAAACGTAAATAGTTTCACTTATCTTTGACCGACAATCTATCACTCGGTAAATTACAACTAATCATTCATGAATTTCTAATGGCAAACCATCTGGATCATGGAAAAATGTCATTTTCTTTCCAGTATAATCATCTAAGCGTACCGATTCTGTTGCTATTCCCTTTGCATTAAGTTCTTTAACTGTATCAGCAACGCTTTTTACCTTAAATGCCAGATGTCTCAAGCCGAGTGCTTCCGGATAATTCACACGGGCCGGAGCATCTTTTATAATAAATAGCTCAATCTCCTGCTCTCCGCAGGCTAAATCTATTTTATAATCATCCCGTTCCTTTCGATAATTTTCTCGGATTATTTCAAAGCCCAGTAAATCAACATAAAAATGTTTTGATTTATCATAATCGCTTCCTATGATTGCAATATGATGAATTGTGTCAAACATTGATTTATCCTCCATCGTTTTCTTCCATTTTTCTATAAGTTTATCACAGTAAGATTTTTATGAAAACACATTAAATATGGACTGCTTTCATTTTTGCCGCTTCATTTCTCATATCTTCCATCGCTTTACACATTACCGCCACCCTTTCTCATCTTCTTTAAAATAATGCACATGGTCAGCCAGCACTTCATAATACATATCTTTCGCATTTGTACCGGCAAAACCATAAATTTCCTGTTTTCATACTTTCCAAAAAGAGGTATTATATAAAAAAACGCAGGAGGTATATTCAAATGAAAGCACATAAATATTGGTCACTTGGAGCATTCGCAGCCATGATCGGAACCTTTTATACCGGCTATAAAAACATGAAAACGGCTCACAAATATTTTGCTTGCAGCTCTCTTCTCTGTATGATTATGGCTATCTACTCCGGTCATAAAATGATTTCTGGTAAATCCAGAAAGAAGAAAGATTCTGTTTCTGAAGAAGCTACTACACAATCTGAAAAATAACGAAATTTTTCTTCTATGCTTATGTAATTGGAACGCATACATAAAAATGACTCCCCATGAAATATGCTTAATATAAATCATGTGGGAGTCTTGTTATTATACCAATCTTAATGCGATATACAGGATGACTGAGTTATCCACCTGGTCTTCCACCGCATATGGAACTTCTCTGTTCATTCCATAAACGCTGGAAAAGGAGGCATAGCATATACCAGGTGTACTACTAGATGCCTGCGGCAAGCTTCCAGAAGTGCTCGATCTGCAATACTTCCTTTCACAAGCATCAATCCGATTGACATACTTATCATATATTGTTTATGTTTAAAAGTCAACGCTTTATGCGTGAAACTTTACAAAAAATTGGCTTTTTGAAGATATTTTGTATAAAAAAGTGTATAAACATCATACATCAATGAGCTTTAACAAATAAATTGTGCTTACTGTCAAGATATGTTATACTAGCTACATCAACTCAAAAAGCATTCTGTAAGTGATTTATCTTGCTTACAAACTTATTATACGAGGAGTATCTCTATGATCAACTTGAACGCATGGTTTCAAAAGCATGACCTTTGTGCAGAAAACATCCTATACATTTACCGCAAAGACCGCAAAACAGTCATTCAACGCACGGACGGTGCGGAATTTGCACTGTTCGTACCGGTACATAGTATTCTATCTACTTTGCCGGAGAAGAATTTTTTGAGCATCAGCAAGGGGATTGTCGTATGCCGCAGCCACATTGTAAATATCAGCAACGATGGCGTTTATACCATGTCGGATGGCCGCACTTTTCAAGGGCGCAAGCGCGATATGAGCAGCCATCGCCGTTTGAGTGCTGAAATAGGGTTGACAAACACGAAACACCGCCCCCTGAGTATGTTGGAAAAATGTAGCCTGTTGGACAATATGCCTCTGGCATTCTGCGTGATAGAACTTGTCTTTAATGAGGACGGCCACGGCGTGGATTTCATTTTTCGCTACTGCAATGCGGAAATGGCGAATGTGGAAGGGGTTCCCGTGGAAGAAATGCTTAACCGCTCTTTTTACAAGGTATTTCCCAATGGTGATAAAAAGTGGCTTGTATCGTATGCAGATATAGCATTAAACGGTACAAAGCACACACTCCATGATTACAGTCCCGAGATAGGCAAGAATCTTATCATCCACTGCTATCAACCCGAACCCGGCTATTGTGCCTGCGTACTACAAGTGGCGGATCAATAAAGCAGCAGGAAAGCATCCCCTATTTTACAAGAAACCTTTTAATATATCCATGTTAATCTAATCACTTATAGGCAATAAAGCAGGGATTTATCTCTGCTTTCCTATTTTCTTCTCTATTGCTTCCGGAACTCTGATCAAACGTAAGCAGGTAATCATCCGTACCTTGACTAAAAAAGCCGTCCCTCTGGACGGCTCAAAATTTTATTTTTTCGGTTTAGTTTTTGTCTCTATTTCTTCTGGCAGTTCTTCTGCCCATGGAAGTAAGCTATCCAGTTCCTCTGACTTTGGAAATGGTCCAAGCTGGCGGAGTCTCTCTAATACATACGTTAAGTAAAGATATGGTTTTAATCCATAATGGTATACTTCCTCTCACGTTTTGAGAAGATTGTATCAGAAAATTAATTGTGGTAACAGGTACGGATGATTACCTGCTTACGAAGAATATGCTAGTCTACTTTATCATAATAATAATTACGCGCTTCTCTTTTTTCTATATTAATCAAGCCTTTCTTAGCTAAAACTTTACTACCCCAAATTGCAACCTTTTGAATATTACATCCTACAGCAGCACTAATTTCTGCCGCTGACATTGCATCTTCTTTACTTAATGTTGCAATTATTCCCAAAATTTTCACTTCAACTTCTGTATAATTTCCATCAGAAATTGGTACATCTTTATGTATAATTTCTTCAAGTTTTTCATCACATTCAAAACATCTTTTTACTTTTACTTGAGCAACCTCTTTTTCATCATAAATCCTATTACAAACTGGACATTTATAACTTTTTATCCTATCTTTCAAAAAATAACAATCATATGCCTGAAAAACTGAATCATAAATGAATCTTATAGCTGTAAATTCATCTTTTTGATTAGCGTATATTATACTATTGTCATTACATATATCGTAATCTATTGCATATAAAACATAATTTCCGCCGCACTTTGATGCTCTACTATCTTCTAAACAATGCACCATAAAATTTTCACAAAATATATTCAAGTACTTTTTTCTAATTGGGTCTATCATAAAATGGCTAGCTGGCCTATTAGAATCCTTTGATTTTTCATCTAAAGCTCTCTTTAAAAGACTATTCCACATATCCATATAAAAACCCGGTATAACTTTCTTTTGAACAGCACCCTGAAATTGTTTAAAATATATTTTTCGTGTTTCTCTTATTCCAACATTTATATCACTCAATTGAATAAATTTTTCATTTCTAACTTCTGCCTGTGTAAGTGCATTTTGCAAAATCAATCCAATAGTCCTAGGTACGCCCATTGCCTCTCTACTTATTCTACGCAAAATTTCACTCTTGTTTCCTTTAAAGATATCATTCATTGTGAGTTCCCCTGCAAAACTTTCCAGACGCTTTTGTAAAAGTTTTTCTGTATAATTTATGAGTTCTTTACTCGCGGCTACAATACCTCCATATCTTTCTACAAAATCACTCAAATCCAAGTATATTGGATATATATCCCTTCCTATAATAATATCTTTACCAAAATAAAATCTATCCGTTATTGTCCCTACCTTAAAAAATACATTATTCTTTGAACCTAATAATTTTTTAAGTAAATTTGAAAATTTTTCCTGCTCATCATCTGTCAAATCTGAAAATTCATCCACGAAAATATATATTGCATCTAAACCACTTCTCTGCCTTATTTTACCTAAGCATCCTAAAAACTGCTGTACATTATAGCCTCTTGCTTCATCAAGTTCATAATTTATATTTTTTTCATCAATTATATTTCTATTTCCCTTAACGACTGCATCTTTTAAAGAAACCGAACCCTCTATTTTTTCTGCTGTACTATTTTTTCTTTCCTGTGTTATGTTTCTTTTCTCAACCTTGAGTAAAATTCCTTCTTTAATAGCCTCTGAAAAGCTATCAAATTCCTCTAATTTTGAAAAATCTTTTTTCCCCACTTTAAATTTTGTTAATTGAAAAATAATTTCTAACTGATTTTTTATTTCTTCAACAATTTTTACAATAAAACTGTGTTCCAAATTCTCACAATTCTGCAAAAACATTTCTTTACATTGACTTAAATCAATATATATTGGCAATATCTTTTTATTATATAACAAATGACTATCTTCTTTAATAATCGGTGAAATAGTCTTCATACATTCATAATATGCTCTCATTAATAATGTCGTTTTACCTGTACCTCTTCTACCATTTATAAAACTATCTTGATTTTGCAAGACTTTAGGTAATAAATTAAAAAAATCTACATAATAATCATTCAAACTTTCTAATTGCTTTATATCTGATATCGAAATATAATCTGCACGTAATATCGACTGAAATGTATCCCTAACTGTTTGCACCTGATCTGTTCGCATTTTATTATACCCCTTTCATCTTTTCATATACTGTTCATCTGTATCTTTCTTCTATTTTTACAATAAAAATAGAGTAGGAGGGAAAATTAAATAAATTTTCTGGACCTCTCACATCACCGTGTGTACCGTTCGGTACACGGCGGTTCAATTAAATTAACAAGTAACACACCTTGCGGTATAGTAATCTAGCATTGAAACTCATCCAAATCAGGTTAGTCTTTCTTTGTTTATTGCAAAATTCATAACTCTTCGCTGACACACATCAGCGATTCGACTACCTGTGTATGCATCGCCTCAATATTAATTTGGTTAAAATGAACAACTTAAAATGTTTTTCAAACATCCTCTAGCCCTATAGACTTAAATAATAACAAAAATTATTTTCTTTTTAATTCCTGATAACTATCTAAAACTGTCATAATATTACTTGTCTTTATCCTGTAGTCTCTTCCAGAAAGCCTATGTACATCAACTTTCGTAATCAAATTATTTTTCTTAAATTTCGTTGACTCATTCTTTTTTTGACTATTATCTACCCTCTTTCCTATATATACCTGTTCCACATCTTTACAAAACCATATAAAATCATATCCTCTATCATCGCAGTACTTCTTAACTGTTTTTAAAAAAGTTAAATCTTCGATTTTATTGTCGTATTCATCACAATCAAAACAGTATATAACCTTAGATTTATTACCCTTGGATGCCTTACTATACTGAGAAATCAAGCTTTTTACTTCCTTCTCTTTTTGCTTATAATTTCCCTTTCCATCCATATACACTGGGCTAAGCTTCAATCCTGTCCGATTATATTCATAAAAATAATCTATCGTACCCTTAATATATATCCAATCTGACTTACTTGACTTCTTTGCTTCAACAACGAATATTAACTGAACTCCCACTATTCGTCCTCCTCTCCCGAACCAAATATGCCAATAAAATCAATCGAATCTATATTAAATGGAGAACCTTCAATCATCCCATTGCGATATAATTTAGATGGAGAATAATTTCCACTTGTCGTCCATGAATAAATCTCATGGTCTTCGGACAAAAAGTCAATTGATTTTTTGTGATGTCTTAAAACATCCATAGGACCAACATTATGTGTCGTAAAGCAAAGCTGCCCCTTTCCATATTCCATCAAATATTCTAATAATGCACATAAATAGACATCATGAATATTCGAATCAAATTCATCAATGAATACGATTCCACCTTCAACCATTTCATTTAAATAAGCAAATAGCTGAATAAGCTTTTTAATACCAGTACTCTCATATTCAGCATGAATTTTATATGAATCATAAACCATTACTAAATCACAAACCCATTTGTCATGATTCTCCTTTTTATCAATTTCTATTCCCTGTAAATCGGATTTAAAAATTTTTAAAAATTCATATAACTTATTAACCATTTTCTCAAAAGTTTTATAAACTTCTTTTGATATATAATTATGGGTAATTGAAATTACATCCAGCCAGTCGTTATCTGCTCTCAAAAGATTACTTATTATATAATTAATTTCATTTTTATTTCTTTCTGTCCCTTCAGGACATTGTAAAGCATTCTTAGCAACATATTCTCTATGATTATCAGACTGATCCAAATATACATGTATCTTCATTCCAAAAGAGAAAAGTTGAAACAAGCATTCTCTGACAAAAGAATATTCATCTATATTTATTACAGAAAGTAAAAATTTTTCAACAAACAAAGAACAAGCAGAAGAGGTTAACAACAAATTTTTAGTTTTATTAATAAAATCATTATGAAACTTCTGCCGACCTGTTTCTTCTATAAGCGTTATTATTTCTCCGTTATCTACTTCGAATATTGTATGCATAGCATCACTTCTTGAAGTAGCTTTCTTAGTAAATAAACCTTCATGAGAAATTATATATCTTCCTGTTGCTCCCTTTAATAATGTTACGTTATATCGATAAAATCCGATTACTTCTTGATCTCTCTTGATTATATAATCTGCTTCCATAAACAACTCTGATGTTTTTTTATTAATAATTGCATCTAGATTTTGCTGAACAATAGGATTATTTAAATAATCTGAATCGATAAGTAAACTTTTTAATATTTCAACAGATGTTATAATACCGGATTTACCTGACCCATTCATTCCGTAAATTCCTTTTATATTATATGCCTGTGTATCTGCATTTTTAGGAATTATTTTCTTATAAAAAGATAACGAAACTAATTGATCAATTGCTTTTGTTCCTTTAACAGAATACTTAATTAAATATATGTCCGCCATTTTTAGATTCCTCCTTCTTTCTATATAATATACCACAACGTAGCAAAAAAATACATACAAAATGTATTTTTATTGCATCAAAAAGACATCTGAAGGGTGAATCAGGTGGATAATTCTTCTCTATTATACATTAACTATCTACAACTTACGTCATATATATACAAGCTGTAAAATCTTCCATCAAAAATAATATCTTTCTTTTTCTTAGTTGATTTCTTTTCTGTTCTGGCATATAATGAGCATAGCTAAGGAATGCGGTAAATTCCCATAGGTAAAACCAAAACCCTCAGAGTTGCAGCTCTGAGGGTTTTCTTGTTCGTCACGGTGAACTACTCCGTTTAGGCTGTAGCTGCCTATTTATCCCTATCCAGCCATTTGCATATGTAGTAGCTAACTACACCTGCTATGACAGAGATGTTAATCTAATCACCGGCAGGTAATAAAGCAGGGATTTATCTCTGCTTTCCCATTTTCTTCTCTATTGCTTCCGGAACTCGGATCAAGCCAAATCGCCATAGTATCGGATAAATATATGAAACTCCTCTAATATCTCCAAGTGCTTTCGGCTTCTTCACTTCTTCTGAAATCCTCTTACTATTTTCAAATGCCAGCACCACACTACTCCAGGCAAGACTCTTACTTTTCTCTCTCCGATTTATCAGCAACTCTCTGTTATACTCTCCGTTTTTACCAACCTTTAATTTATACTGGAATGGTAATCCTGTTGCTGTTTTAAATGGATAATCCTGAAATGCAATAACAGCTTGCCACAGATTTTCCTCTGATGGTATTTCCTTTAGAAGCCGAACCTGCTCTTGTCGAATCTTATATGTCCTGCATCTCTCTGCATTTAGACTTATCTCTGCTGCATTATAAATTCCCTTAGTGTAGGGCAAATAGGAATGAACCGATGCTCTGGAAAGACCTGTGAGTTTCATAATCTCCGGAATCTTTTTCCCTGACTGATGCAGATCATTAATTTCTGTACATGTATCTGATGTAAATACATCTGCAGTAATAAGTAGCTTACGAAGCTTAAGTAGACTAATATTTAACTCATCTGCCAGTGATCTTAGGGAATCTGCTTCTTCATAAGCATCTTTTAACTCTTGAAGAAAATTATTAAATTGAAGTTCTGGATTATATTCTGGTTTCTTTCTTGGTCTTCCTGCCATTTTCTAACTCCTATTTCCATGTGAATCCAATTATATTACACCTAAAACAGTGGATTCCCTGCTATTCCCTCTTCGCGCTCTTTCGGCAAAATAAAATTTTTTCAAATAAACTTGGAGTATATGTATCTTCCGGGATATGCTCCAGACAGGCTTTGCGGATACGTCGTAAACGATAATAGTAATTCGATTTGGAGATGCCCTTGGTATCGCACCATTGTTCTACCGTCATATCGGAAGGACGGTTCTGGCATTCTTTGACCAACTGGGCCTATTGCTACAAACGATAGTCAGCAGCAACTGCTGTAGTAATAGAACTCATAGGAAATGCCTCCTAACCAGTCCTAAAAGTTGAGTACTGAACTTTTAAGACGTTTAATAATCATAGGACTATTATGGCACTGGTTGGAGGTAAAATCCAGATACGGACTATCTACCACTTACTATCGTTCTCTATAAACTATAAAATGAACATCATAAAAGAAACCGTTTCAAGTTTTATGTAAACAGAAAACTTAAAACGGTCTCGTCTCTTATACTCCGCCAATAATAAATATACTTTGGATTCATTACTCCGAAACAGTTAACTATTCTGAAACAAATTCTGACTTATAATTATCCATACTATTTTCTGTAACTATAGATTCATATTGCTCTAAATAATCCTCTTGTTTCATCAATTTTTTTATTTCATCATAAAACATCCCAAATGTTGCAAATGAAAAAATTTGATTGATACATCTGACTGAATCTTTATCTAAGCCGCACACCTTAATAAATTTAACAAACTGATGGCAATTCGCATTCGCAAAATTGATACCATCACTATATTCATAATTAAGAACTGACAAAAGTACTTCTCTCAATCTTGAAAAATAGTCAGTTTTCTCCAATATCTTTTTACGCTCACTAGGAATATTTTTTCCTATTCTTTTAAAAAGAGAGTTATTAAAATCTTCTTTTTCAACATCTGGTACCATATTTCTAAGAATAATCTTTTCTAGGAGATTCCAAAATCCTGACTCATTATACTTACAATTAAATAGCACTCCTGTCCATAATTTTCTGGCAAATGCTTCATCACTTAAAAATTCATCTACTGTTGATGGATATCTACCCACAAAACTACATATAGAATCACATTCTTGTTCCTTTACAAATTTTATTACCGCATTACGAATCCTCATATCCGATTTATTAACCAGCCCATCCCATAATCCAACAAATTTACTATTTCCCTCAAATTGACTCACATAAAAACTACTATTTTCTGTACCAAAAGAATATATATCCTTTAATAAATCATCTAATTCCGCATCTTGAACTCCAAATTTAATATTATTTACTATAGGTTGAATATCTGTGCCTAATGGTGTTATAGTTCTATCATAATAATCCTCTATCTGTTGCATCACTCCTGTCTTTCCACCGTTCACCACAAACTTATAAAAATTTTCTTGAATAAAATTCCATAAACTTTCGATATGATAATACTTAATTTTCCCACTTTTCCCATGTGCACACTTGTTACGAATCACTCGATAAGCTTCATATTCTCTTACTATTGATAGTGAAATCAAAAAAATATTATTAGGTTTAGTACGCTTAACACATTTAGCAACTTCCTTATCCCATTCATCTTCATCTCCCAATGCAGAACATATTTTTTCCCAACAATTGGGGTTAATTTCTTCGGGGATATTTGGTGTGTCCAGAATCCTCTGTTTTAATATATTTTGAAATGCAATATACGACATAATAAATGCTGATCTATAAGCAGATATTTTATAACATATAATTGACTCTGCAAATAATTCCTTCGCTTCTTCCGGTATACTATTATCTTCAATCCACTTTTCAAACGGAATTTTCATTGTTTTAAATCCTCTTTCTTTAAATTTTTTAATATTTTTGCAGTTATATCTACTGCTACTGTATCTTAATGTCTATTACCATGTTATATCTTGAAATTTTATTATTTTCTCTATATATAATACATTTATGCATATATATTTATAATTAAATAATAAATATCAAATATATTAAAATGTTTATTATAATTATCTTATTCATACAATTTATATATTTAAATTAATTTTAATATATTTTTGTCAAAAAAAGCAACTACTTTGTATAATACCATATTTCCAATAAGAAAAAATAGTCTAAATTTTGTAAGAAAAAATCTAATCTCAGATATCTACCATAATAAAAAAGCTCCTATTTCTCAGCAACCTTTTTATTTTTCATTAGTAAATAGAGCATTTATATTCATCACCTACAATATCACTTTCTGTATTATGATATCCTACAATTTCCATTTTGCTCCTTTTATTTTATGAAAAATGCAGCGACTATTTCTCGCCGCTGCTTACACAATTCTTTATTTAATGGTTAGCTTGTGTCTTTCTTTTAATGGTCGCAACATACCCTGTCCCTGCTAAAGACCATTCAGGAAATTGTATTCTACATTCTCCAAAATTTTTCATCTCATTAGCCTTAAAAGAATCCGAAATTTCTTTACTAAACGAAGAATTTGTCGATGTTATAATTGAATATTCTTTCTCTAATCCATCTTCTAGATATAGTTCAACATAAAAATTTTTACATGGAAATGGCAAGCCATATACTTGAAAAAAATCTAATATTGGAGAAATATAACTGCTTTTATAATGAATCTCTATTGGATATTCACTTCCCATTGGTATAGATTTTTTACTCTGAACATAATATTCTAATTGTCCTCTACTATGTTCCGGTGTTATATTCATTTCAAAACTATCAGTATAATCAACATTATTGATCAATAATTTATCTACCTGATATGTCTCAGCCTGTTGTTCTGTTGCTTGAAATTTTTTCCCAAATGCAGGACATTCTGATTTCAAATATCTATAATTATATTGATCGTAGATACATACTTTCACTAGGTCATCTGAACATCTATTAAAACGAACTACCCTATGAAAAAGATTTAAAATTCCTCTTGCTTTTATCACTGATAACATATCCTGTCCAACATCGTTAGAAAAATCCAGCATATCTGTATTACTATAATTTCTACTCACAATGCTATTAGTTATTTGTTTATATTGTTCATACACTTTTTCATCCGTAACATCATCCCAACTAGTAATTATAGAATCACCTCTTACCCATCCAACAAGCCTATCTTTATGATGATTAATAACTTTTGTTATATGCGATTGTACAACACCTGGAATCTCTGAAATCTCTGAAACTTCTTTATATACCTCAGCTCCTACATTCTTTAAAAAACTCTCATATAACTCCTTATGCTCTGTTTCCAATACTTGATTTTCCCCCTGTTCAGCAGCTTTTCTATAAATCATGCCTTTGGAAAGTTTAATAATGCATATTGGCTTCTCTATTAATTTCGCATAATTATATTCCCACTCTGTATAACTTATCCCCTCTTCCTCATATATAGATCCATATTTACCACCAAGTAACAACATAAAAATATCTGATGCATCAATCCATTTTTTAATAGTATCTATAACCGTTCCCGCACCACCAAACAATTCCATACCAGCTGGTATATGCTCTGCATCCAAAATTCCCTGAACTACTTTTTCTCTCTCATTTTGTAAATCATCATATGTAGACGAAACAAATATTTGTAGTTTTTTCATAATCGCACTCTCCTCCCTGCCTGTTCCTTCTATATTTTAGAACTCATTTGGTTATAAATATCTTTTTATCATCTAAAGTCCTGTAATTGAAATAGTATCTTTTCCACTATTTCTTACAACAATATGAATATCACTCATAATTAAATCTTTATTCATCTTAAACAATCCAATGATATACTCTAAAATTTCTCTCTCATTATTACCAATTCTAGATTGACCAGCTCCAATAAGAGGCATTACAACGGGGAAACCCTGAGATCTGGAATAACAATATTCAATCATCCTTTGCATTGTTAATACATATTCTTCTTGTGTTGCATGTGCACTTAAATTATAATCAAATGTACTTAATGCAATAAAAAAATATGTACAATCACTTTCCCCTACTATCTCTGCAACAGTTCCCAAACTATATCTTTTTAAGTTTCCTCTCCTCTTTTCATTATTAGATATATCTTCAGGGACTAATCTTTGTCTTATATTCAAATCTGTATATAATGCAGTGTTTAATGAATCTTCATTATATTTCCCAGAAGAATATAATTTCCTAAATGCAATTCCATGCAATGTCCTTGAGCTTACCAAGTCATCGTCAATAATTGTATCGAAACATCTATTGACAGGAATTATAACATTTCTTCGTTGATTTGGACTCCTTACTTCATTTGGAGAAAAAATATCTCCATATTGGACATATATATGGCAACCGTTATTTCCTTCAAATACCTCTATCCATTTTTGTCTCTCAAACCAAAAAGCACAAAGTATCCAGAAAATCAAAAAAATTATTATGATGATTATAATGCTAAATAACATTTTATATCTGAATTTCCAATTATTAGGAATAATATCATTCAGTGAAACAAATGTACCGACAAATCCCAACAAAGAAAAAAGCATTACCGTCCATTTACATGCCAATCCTGTAATGTATTTTTTATTAATCCAGGCTTTTTTCACCTCATCTCCTCCTATACTACTTTTCAACGGAAATCGTGTAGTCTCTATCTATAATTAATAATTTCATTGTATCATTTCTTTTTTCCATTGGCAAGTATCGAATTCTTTTTATTTATCATTTATATATATACATTCGACATTTCATTATATAAAAATCAAAATTGACATGCTTTTATTTTTATTATATAATTAAAATGAATAATTATTCTTTTTAATTATATAATAGCTCAAGGAGAGAATATATGCTTGACAATAATTTTTCATCATCATCCCATACCTTCACCGATTATCAGTACCGAGTTTTAAACCGTATTCAGCGAGAGTTAACCCAGCAAAAAATATCACAAAAAAAACTGGGAGAAGCCTGCGGCCTCTCCCAGCCATCTATATCCAAATTATTAAACGGTTCCAGCCCTTTAACTCTAGAATTTCTTTATAAAGTATGCGATATACTTAACATAACTATGGACAGTCTTTTATCAACCAAAGACACTCTGCCAGATAAAATGTCAGTTATGGATCCTAATATACAAGATATCATGCACACTAACCAAAATAGTTTTAACGATGCTATCGTATCTGATCCTTCTTTATATCCTTTCAAAGGAATTTTAGGAACTTATCAATTCTATTGTAATCCAACAATTTCCTCTGAAAGCAAAATGTTAAATGGCACTTTATCATTTAAACCTTTTACCAAAAATGGAAAGGCTTACTGCCACTGTGAATTAACTTTATATACAGGAAAATACGATGTTAATGGAGAAAAAGAAAAAAAAGTATATATCGGAACAATGCTTATTAGCCTTCCTATGCAATCCTGCTATTGTATGTTATCCTGTGATGAATCTGCAGAATATGTTTTCCTGTTATTTCATCATATGTTTTTAATAAAATCAGATTTAGAATGTAGAATGGTCGCAGTTCTTACAACATCTGCTGGCTCCCACAGACGGCCAACCATGGAGAAAGCTATTATATCCAGAGCAAAATTATCTCAATCGGACTTAAAGGAAATAGAAGGGCAATTAAAAATGAATTGTTCCAATATAAAAATAACAAAAAACGATTTTGAAGAACACATACTAAAAGAATTACCAGAAGACTTTACAATTCCAGCTTATAAGGAGATATATTTTATTGAAGAATCTCTTATCCGGAGCTCTTCTCTTTCCTCTGAAAAACAACTTGAATTAATAAATAAATTACGGAAATATTCTATAGAAAAACGTTACACAAAAATCTCAACCCATGCAGACGACATTTTATATAACTTTATAACAAATAAAAATCGAAAAATGGTAGCTTCACAAAAAGACTCTTCCAATGCCCAAAGTTGAATACTCAACTTTGGGCATTGGAAGCATAAACTATTTTTTAATTTTCAAACAAATTCTCCTGATATCCCCTATCTTTTATAAAAAGCCACGAAAAACCGTGTCTCTGGGAGTAATTTACCAATGAATACTCGTAAAACAAATTCGTCGACTTGCTTGTTCCAAATCCACCAGCCGCCATTACATCAGAAAGTGGATTTAGCCACATATTACGGTTGAGTAAGGTTAGAAAGAATATCATTACAGTAAAAAATATAAGGCAGAACAGTTTACGGAAATACAAGAAGTTTTTAAATGTGCGAATCCATGCGAAGCACATGCGGCTTTGATTCCTTTGCCGGTGTCGGTCGTATGATAGTGCACGGTAAACGGAGGCCTAAATTTTATATTCTGGAACAAGTTTATCAAATGTAATCCCCATAAATCGTTTTGTTATTATCACTTGTAAAATATCTTGCGGCAACAAAGATTGTACTTTTTTATTTAAAATTTCCTGATTAATTAAATGTTTCAAATCTTTTTGAAAGAAGTAATCAGCAAAATTTTTACTTTCTAATTCATCCTTGTTGTTCATATGACAATGCGTCAATATAGGTTTATAAATATCTCTTTCCATATTATGTAAGACTTCTGCTTTTTTCTGGTCTATCCTTTCTTTTATTTTATCAAAGTCACTTTCATTTATTCTATTTTTATGAGCCTTAAACAGCAAGAAATCACATTTTTTCAATTCAATAATACCTGGTTCACAATATGAATTACGAATCCAATCATTTAAAATATAAAATATACCTATACGATTATTAGGTAAGTGATTATTCTCTCTCATATATAATAAATTATATGCATCTTCTAACTGTCCATAAAAAATATCCCTCTTTGTACAATACCATCGGATTATTTCATCTCTCCATTGTTTTATTATTATATCCTTATTTGCATTAGCACTAATATAATCTAGCAATTTTAAAACCCATGTATATATATCCTCATCATATTTATTCAATATCTTAACCATTTTCTCATAATCTTCTACCGTCTCTGGCTCCTTTTTTCCACAACTCTGTAATTTCCAATTTTCATAAAAATCAATTTCATCCCTTTCAATAGCACCATTTAAAGTACTTGTATTATGACTTTGACAAGCTCTTAAAATTTTTATCGTTATACTATGTTTCTTAAATATTTTAAAATTTATTTCTGATTTTATTCTTCCCCATTCCTTATAATCTGAAGGATCCATGCAAAGAATATATCTTATGCGTTGTAAAATAATAGAAGTATCATGAATAATATTATATAACAGCATTATTTTGTTATGGAATTCTCCCTCCGCAGAAATATAACAGTATCCATCCATATTAAAATTACAAAAGACATAGAGATCTCCTGCGATATTAGCTGCCTTTTTATTTACATCCTCTACATGACTTATAATACCGCTCATGCTACACCTCCTTTCGAAGCTTTCTACCACTCTCACGATATAAAGCAAATCCAGGATATCCTATGCCAATTTCTAACTCGTTTAATATATCATTTTTTTTAGGCATACGATTAATATTCGTAATTCCAAGGTTATACATTTTGAAACGTACTCCAACATTTCCTCCTAAATATCTCGGAAGTTTATTTACAGCAATGAAGCCACTTGTATTCTTTGTACTCAAAACTTTACCAGAATAAGTATATGGCTTACCTGTTTCATCACAGTAAATAAATGGTGTATTCATTCTATTTGAAGAGTAAAAATTCCGCTCATGTATATGTTGAATAATACTATCACATTCCCTAAAACTATTGCTTGTATGCAATCTTGCCAGAGCATTAATTAACACTATTCGAGGACTTGCATACTCAAGAGTCAACTTATAATATTCTGAACAAAGTGTATCTAATTGTTTCCACTGTTTAAGATTCAATCCGATAGTAAGGCATTCTTCATGGCTATAAAACGGAAGCCCTGTATTATACATCCATACTACTCTAATAAGAAAAGCGAGTGCTGTTGCATTTCCTTCAATACAATTATAATTACCGTCTAAGTACATAAAATCAATTATTTTTTTACATATATCAATCTGATTGTCATTTAATCTATCAGTAATTTTTAACAGCTTACCTCTTTCCAACTCTGTTCTGCATACAAATAAAATTCCTGTTGGGTTATTTACGTCCATTAGCTGATCATACTGTTGCAAAAACATATCATTACTACCTTCGCGATTAAGAATCTGATTAATCCCAATAGAATAATCCTTAGCATGTTCATTTATGCTTAGAATATATTCACTTAATTCATCTCTCCCATTTGCACCTCTATTAATAATAATCAACGAAGAATTTCCATCGATAGAATCTGATATCTGTGTAATTTCCATTAAGTACTGCATTTTTAGTCTTTCAGATAATTCAGGTCTAGAATATTCTCTTTCAAATATTTTAAAAAGAGTATTATAGTAATATCCATTTGCAGGGTCACTATCAATAACAGATTTCATTCTTTTAAAAATCGCAGGATAAGGTAAGACAAAATTATTGTTTCTCCATTTATCTACCGGTTCTACTTGACAATCCCAACACCAATCTACATATTCTTTTGCAATAGTCTCTGCAAATAAATTACATAAAACCATTTCATTAATCAAAGCATTTCTTGTATCCCAAACATATTTCCTTTCATATTTAGGCATTTCATGAATATTTTTTTCTATGTTAGAAATAACAGTTTCAGCTAATGAAATAGCCGAGGATAATTTCTCTAATCTTATATGAAAATCTTTCATAGAGTACTCTGATGGAGAATTTTCCCATGGTTTTCCTTGTTCACTATATATAATATCTCTTTTTCCGTAATGCTCTCTAACAAAAGTCACTTCAATATTAGCAAATGTACCATCCTCATCTGGAATACCATAAAAAGTACGTAAACTTTCTAGTTTTGTGATTATTATTCCTAATTTTTTCATAAAAGCTTCATGATTTCCCTTCCTAATACCATTTCTCTGGAATTCAATATAAGAAGTATTAGGTCCCAAAAGTCGCAGCAACTGTTGCAAAGAAATTTTAATATAATAATCTACATATCCATTTTCCTGATAATCATTACCTAAATAATCAAGTAAATCACAAACTATATTGATTTGCCTATCTATAGATATTTCATTTTTATCCAGAAAGATTTCAGCTTCACGGGTATTCCTAAATGAAAATGTAAAGTCCTCATTTGCACCATGTTGACCATATTTAATCCATGGAATATCCTTTGTTATAATTCGAAACAGTTCTTTCCCGCTATCTGTAAAAACAGAAAAATTTTTAGGACTCTCTTTTAACAGAATTTTTAATGCAAAATTACTCGGCACTGAAAGTTTAAACTGACTAAAAAGTGCTATACATGTAAAAAATTTATCCAAATCATATATTTCATCTTCCTTATCATTTTCTGTCAATAGGCAAACCTCTTCTTTAGACAATCCTATCTCTGATAAGTCAAATCCTGCAAGTTCAAATATATTTGATTTTTTTTCATTAACCTCTTTTAGATAAGTAGATTTAATTCTATTCAATTGTTTCTTTATATATTTACTGACAATATCTTGCTCTAACGATAACCCCTCTTGAAGTTCCGGTCTTATTAAACTAATTAAAGTATAAAAATAATCAAATATATCATTATGTCCCTCTTCATCTAATTTTTCCCACCATCTATTTAGATATGAAGAAGCTATACCAGAATATCTAGAAAATAATTGCCGTAACTTCTTATTCTCAGCTTTAGTCATAATTCTATCTGCAGATACAATATAACAACCATCTGCTTTTTTTATATTTTTCTTTTGATTTTCTTTAGTATTTTCTGTAAGTTTATGTAATTGTATCCTCTTTTCCTTTTTCCTAATATAAAAATATTGATCATTCTTCTTTTCACTGAAATATAAATATGAACTACATATCACTACAACATTTCGACCTACATTTTTTAAATCCTTGACTAATTGTTTCGCATGAGACAAAACATTTCTATGCGAAGAGCAATCCCAAAACAGTAAAATAGGGCTAGTTGATGCATATTGAATCTTTGACATTAAGGTATTCAATGCATCAAATTCTATCGAACCTGCAGTTAATGATAGAAATTCATCATGAATAAATATCACTGGAAAATCATGCCTATTATAAAACTCAAATGCTAACGCCCCCAACGTAACACTCTTACTACTACTTGGATTTCCCTGTAATAAAATAGGATATTCAGATTTCATACCAGAGCAAGCAAATAACTCAATTAAATCTCGTAATACAGAATAATACTCTCTCTCCAAATAATAATGTGTATTATTTAAATAACCATACCACTGTGGTCCTTCCGAAGAACTTTGATTTAAAAAATTCAAAAAATATGCAGATTGCTGATATTTTCCCTGAGGTCGTATAGAAAAAACCTCTTTATCTGTAAGTAATGTAGCAAAATGACGCGTCTGTGCAAGATCCAAATCATCAATTGATACTGCTTGTCCATTAATATAATATATATTTCCAATATTAGAATCTGTAACTAATGCAGAGGTATCATATGATTTTGCAGGTACTATACCCAATATCTCTGAAAAACTATCATTATACACTGGAAATCTTTTTGAGGCAGCAACTTTTTCTAATTTAACATCATCCTCTGCGACTTCAAAAAATGTAACATTTTCATCGGGAACACTATACAATCCACGTGCCAATTCAACAAGCGGAATATCTGTTTCTACCGCCGAATTGTACCCAATAACAAACATTTGATTTATATATTGTAATAGTTTAGGCCATAAATCAATATACTTCTTATTTAGTTCTGTGTTTTCTGAGCTACTAAGTCCCAACTCAGCTAAAAAATCATCTTCACCATTATCCTTTGATTGTCCTTCAACCCCATACAAACGAAGTACTGGAATACAACTTCTATTAAGAGGAATCGTACTTACATTAGTTAGACTATACTCCGTAACTGTACGATTTTCATTAATAAATAAGCTTGAAAAAGCAGCATCTCTTCTTGTTGTAAAAACACAGCTCCAAGGCAAACTAAGAACAATATCACTTAAAGATTCTTCCGTCGTGCTCTGACCAACAAAAAGAATCATATGATTGCTGGTAAATTGACTTTCAATTTTTTTTGCAAGCCTGATTGCTTTTTCCCTTGAAATATTCATATTATACCCCCTTTTATTATTATATTTATATATCTCATATATACCTTAATAAAAATATACTATTTTCTATTATTAGGTAATTTTATTAAAAATACTGATATTCATCATTCATCTGTTTCGTCCTCATAGTTCTGTTTTATTAAATATGTTACAGTAATATATGTTTTTTATAATAGTTACATCATCTATTTTTTAGTATTTTTATATATATTTAATATATCATTTATAATTCAAAAAGTCATCATTATTCTAGTATTAATTTTTTATTGCTGTTTTATTATATATACAAAAAATGCAAAAAATTTATAAAAGGAAATAAATATATCATAAATAAATGATAAATAGTGTGTCTCCACTTACTGTAAATGTACACACTATCTACCACTTACAACTGAAACACTACTGTATTTATAATTCCGTCTTTGAAATAATATTAAAACTATATATATCAATGAAAATAATTATTTTCATTTCTTTTCTCCTCATTATTCATTTTGTTTTTCATTTTTATTTTAAATATTCCAATATTCTCAATGCAGGATCTTAATCTAACTCCTCAACAATGGGACACTGTTGATGCCGCTATCACTGCTGAAAACATTTCATCTATAGAATATATACGGATTGCCTACAAACAAGGAATCATTGATGCATTTTCTATTTTACGAGAAACTCTTTAATATATCCATGTTAATCTAATCGCTTACAGGCAATGAAGCAGGGATTTATCTCTGCTTTCCCATTTTCTTCTCTATTGCTTCCGGAACTCGGATCAAGCCAAATCGCCATAGTATCGGATAAATATATGAAACTCCTCTAATATCTCCAAGTGCTTTCGGCTTCTTCACTTCTTCTGAAATCCTCTTACTATTTTCAAATGCCAGCACCACACTACTCCAGGCAAGACTCTTACTTTTCTCTCTCCGATTTATCAGCAACTCTCTGTTATACTCTCCGTTTTTACCAACCTTTAATTTATACTGGAATGGTAATCCTGTTGCTGTTTTAAATGGATAATCCTGAAATGCAATAACAGCTTGCCACAGATTTTCCTCTGATGGTATTTCCTTTAGAAGCCGAACCTGCTCTTGTCGAATCTTATATGTCCTGCATCTCTCTGCATTTAGACTTATCTCTGCTGCATTATAAATTCCCTTAGTGTAGGGCAAATAGGAATGAACCGATGCTCTGGAAAGACCTGTGAGTTTCATAATCTCCGGAATCTTTTTTCCCGACTGATGCAGATTATTGATTTCTGTACATATATCTGATGTGAACACATCTGCAGTAATAAGTAGCTTACGAAGTTTAAGCAGACTAATATTTAACTCATCTGCCAGTGACCTTAAGGAATCTGCTTCTTCATAGGCATCTCTTAACTCTTGAAGAAAATTGTTAAATTGAAGTTCTGGATTATATTCTGGTTTCTTTTTTGGTCTTCCTGCCATTTTACAACTCCTATTTCCATGTGAATCCAATCATTTAGCACCTAAAACAGAGGATTCCTTGCTCCGGACTAATATTCCAATAGCTGTCCTCTGTTTCTTATTTTATTTCTTTCGCTTTCTAGAATATCCTAAATAATAGATGACACCACCTACTGCTCCACCAAGTGTATTATAGGTCAAATCCGATATTTGAAATGTTCCAAGATGGAATAATAGCTGAGTAAATTCTATCAGAAAAGAAAATACTGCTACAACTTTTGTGGCTTCCCAAACGGTTTTTCCAAATCTAATATTCTCAGATTCACCAAGTAATTCTTTTTCAAATGCCCATAACAGCAAAATAGAAAATGGAACAAATAACATGAAATTCTCTATAACTTCTGTTGTAAACTGTCCATCTTCATATAATCCCCATCCTCCCAAAAGCTTTCCAAGCGGATCAAACCATATCTCACGATTTAAAACTGTTCGAAGTAATATCATTGCTGTATAAAAAGCTAATAAAAATGTCCGGCGAAAATTTGAAGAACTTCTAAATGCTCCCCACCATGTTGCAAACATATTTCGGATAAAATTATTCTTTTTCCACCCATGCTCCTTACCATATAAATATAAGAACATTGTTAAAAAGGCAAGGAGAACGGCAGCCCAGAAGGGCTGATAAAGTGCTGATAATACATTATATGCTATTTTATTAAATATTTCGATTATCTTACTTCCCATTGTTCTCCTTAACTATTTATTTTAAATCCTCAAATAAATTTTTTTGATATACACCATCTTCTATCAGTCTGGCAAATGATTTCACTACATAATCTTTGTCTTCTTTATAAGTTACTCCAAACCACTTATCATTTGTATCTAAGACCTTTACAGAAACTTTCCCAGCCTGAAGAAGTTCGTCTATGTAGATTGGCAGTAAATATTCTGCTTTCAGAATATCTTTGTCTCCCATATTGGCAAAGAACTCTTTAAATCCATTTTCTAAAGTCTGCATGAATTCCGGTGTAAGTCCCCACATATTCATAGATGCGTAGGATTCAGCATTAATCGAGGTGAGCTGTCCATCGTTATCTACTGCTGCACCCTCTGGAGTCTTAACAATATTGGAAGTTTCATGTACTGCTGTGAGATAACATTTCTCATTTGTCTCGCAGATACCTCTGGTAACGGCACCATTCTCACTTAAAGTATTCTTTAAAATGAATCCTGCCATGCAGAGTTGATTGGCTTTTTTCAGTGTATAACCTACAAGCAAATCATGAGGCTTAACAAATGCTTCCTTTCCATACACCAGCAGTAATAAGTAGCTTACGAAGTTTAAGCAGACTAATATTTAACTCATCTGCCAGTGACCTTAAGGAATCTGCTTCTTCATAGGCATCTCTTAACTCTTGAAGAAAATTGTTAAATTGAAGTTCTGGATTATATTCTGGTTTCTTTTTTGGTCTTCCTGCCATTTTACAACTTCTATTTCCATGTGAATCCAATCGTCTCGCACCTAAAACAGAGGATTCTCTGCTTCAGACTAATATTCCAATAGCTGTCCTCTGTTTTATCTTGCCGTTACTGTTTCTTTACCTTCCATCCCATCCAATACAACACTCCTCCTATCGCTCCGCCGAGCGTATTGTAACATAAATCCGAAAGCTGAAATGTCCCAAGCCGCAGGAAAAGCTGCAGGAACTCTATCGTCAATGAAAAAAGAAATGCCGCCTTTGTGCTATACCAAAGAATACTTGTAAAACAAATTTGTCTGCCCTTCGCTTTTAAAAGTTTCTCTTTGGCAGTCCACATGAGCAGGAAAGTAAACGGCAACATCAGGGCAATGTTTTCAAAACATTCTGTCGTAAGTGTTACTGTCCCATCTGCCTGTGTACTCCAAATCCACCAGCCGCCCATCACATTAGAAAGGGGATTCATCCACATATTACGGTTTAATAAAGTTCGAAACAAAATCATTACCGTAAAAAATACAAGACAAAATAGTTTACGAAAAAACAAGGAATTCTTAAATATACGAATCCAGGCAAGACAAGCGGATTTAATTCCTTTGCCGGCATCGGTTGGATGATATGCATACATATAAAAAAACAAAATGAATATTGTAAGGAGTACCGCAAACCAAAATGGCTGGTAAAGGGCTGTGAGAACATTGGTTACTATACTTTTAAATATTTCCATTTCTTTTCTCCTCGTTATTCATCTTGCTTTTCATTCTTATTTCAAATCTTCAAATAATTCTTTTGATATACATCATGAAGATATGTGTGAGTGTCCGAGCATCGTTAGAAGCTACATTCTGTTGTAGCTCCAGTATATTATAAATCACTGAACAGGTCAGCCTTATACAAGCCATTCTCCAGCATCTTCTTGAAGCTGTCTTTTACAGCCGCGACATCCTCATGATAGGTCATGCCGTACCATGTATCGTTAGTTTTCAATACTTTGACAGACATCTTTCCCTGCTCCAGCAATTCACCGATGAAGATTGGGATTAGATACTCTGCTTTCAGAGGATTACCTGACACTTCCTTCTCAAAGAACTCTTTGAAGCCCTCTTCCAGTACATTCAGAAACTCAGGAGTCAATCCCCACATATTCATGGAAACAAGCGAATCTACATCAACAGCCACGCCGTCTGCTTCTGCTCCGGTTGCAGTCTTTACAATATTCTTTGTCTCAACAACCTCAGTCAGATTGTTCTGCTCGTCCATCTTGCAGATACCACGAGTCACCCCACCGTTATCAGACAGAGTATTCTTCAACACAAAACCTGCCATACAAGACTTTCCGCCATTCACCAGATACTCATGAACAGCCTTAAATCCTTCCTTGCCATAGTAATCATCTGCATTAATCACAATGAACGGTGTGTTGAGAACTTTCTTTGCGGCAAGCACGGCCTGACCGGTTCCCCATGGTTTTGTACGACCTTCCGGCAGAGTTCCCGGAATATCATTGATATCCTGAAAAGCATAATCCACTGTTACATTATGAGAAGAACAAATGGAGGCAATGCGGTCACCGATAACCTCTTTGAACTCTTTCTCAATATCCTTACGGATAATAAATACTACATGGTTGAAACCAGCCTCAATCGCATCGTGAATCGAATAATCCATGATGATATGATTAGAAGTATCTACTGGCTCCAACTGCTTAATTCCTGTTCCGAAACGGCTACCGATACCGGCTGCCATGATAAGTAATGTTGTTTTCATTGTTTTTTCTCTCCTCTCAACTTATTACAACTCGTCAATAGTTCCTTTGATAGCAAAATTAGAGCAATAACTATTCCCGTTTCTATAATAATCAATATTAATTGCCCCCCCCATTGCCTCACTTCTAAACATTTTTAGCATCTGATAAACTATAGCCAACACTACATAGTGTAGTCCATAAATTGAAAGGCTACTTCGGCCGCACTTCATCAGACTATTTTTAATAAATCTATTTTTACATCCAGTCACAAATTGCGAACATAGAATAATGACCGCAGTACCTGTCGTAGCCGTGAAAATGAAGAACGGAACATTTCCAATAATTATATCTGCAAAATAATCCACAGAATACCCATGAGAAATCTCTACGAAGTTAATACCTGTAAAAACAATTAACGCCAATATAAAAATTCCAATAACGCTGAGATTATTTTTATTATCTTTTGCTACAATTCGCCACTGCACCCCTCCAAATATAAAGGGAAGTGCTAATAACGCATTATCTAAGTTACATGGTAGTGCAATATTGAACATCATTCTAAGTAGTAAAGCAACTCCAAAACACAATATCACAATCATCCAACTCGAAATAGTCTTTCTCTTAGCTATAAAAAACATCAGACAATGAGCAATTAATAAACATGGCAAAAACCACAACTCTGAAATGAATGATTTTCTAGTTATTAATATTGTATTTATAATGCAATTTATATTTTCGCCACTTAAAACATTCCCTGATAAACAATTTTTAAGACCTTTAAAAGCCAACAATAATACCGCATATAAAAAATATGGTTTCATTAACGTGATATTTTTCTTTTTATAAAATGCAAAAAAATCCTCACTATTATAGCTATAAGCTGATACATATCCAGTTAAAACAAAAAAAAGCGGCATATGGAACGAATACACTACATGAACAATGCTATCAAAATTAGGAGAAAAATATGTCAATGCGTGTCCATAAACGACCAAGATTATTGCAAGCCCTTTTGCGCAATCAACCCATTCTATTCTGTTTTTCACATTTTTATTCATGTTTTCGCCCTTTCTTTAACTCCATATAATATCCCATAACAATTTCATTTTTGAAAACAATCTGAAGCAAAAAATATGTTGGCACAGCCACAATAAGTGATGTTAAAATTATAATAATATCATCTGAAATCAAATGCTTTATTCCAAAACAAACTAACATTATAGCCATACACCCTGTAACTATCGATATTACCAATCTAAAATCAATTTTTAGCTTTACCAACTTTCGGCTTGATATAATATAAATCACGAGAATCAATGCCTCAGAGATGAGTGTAGTAACAGCTGCACCATTATAACTAATTATTGGAATAAGCCCAAAATTAAGCACTACGTTAACCAATGCACTTATCGATGAAGCCATCAAACATATTTTTTCTTGTTTAAATGGAAGCAAAATTGCGCAGCAATAAAAGACCGAAAGCACTGAGAAAAACAAAGCAAAACTTAGTATTTTTAAAGCTATAACGCCTGAAGTATATTCCGCACCACCTATGATTACAACGATTTCATCACTCAGCATAAACATCCCAAAAACAGCAGGAACCACAAGTGTACAAACGGTACTAAAAATTTTATTAGTTAAAACTCTGTATTTTTCTTCGTCTCCACTTCCAAGATAAGCTGACAGCCTCGGAAGTGCTACCATTACTATTGCATTAAGCAATTGTTTTATTACCAAATAAATTTTAGTCGCTAATCCATAAATACCGACAGCATCTTCATTTTGTAAATATCCTAACATTGTTGTGTCGGAATTTACATAGATTGTCGATGCTATCGTATTAAAAAAAAGCATCATAATCGGTTTAATATGCTGTTTCAGGTTCAATTTTTTGGTAACTCTTAAGTGCACATATCGACGAACATAAAATACGTTTAATATATTTCCGCCAGCTGATGCAATAGTTGTTACCAAGGCATACATTACATAATCATCTGCGGTTCTTACTAGTACAAACAGCAACACAACTGACAATATTTGCATAGCAATATAGCGAATTGTTATATACAAAAAATCTTCATATACCGAATTAATCCAATCACATCCAACTGTATTCAAAATAATCGGGATGCTCTGAACAATAATCAGAAGCCGATAGTCCAATAACTTTTTTGAAAATAAAAGAAGTGCAAACAATATTGCGTACGAAACTATTGTAGATAGAACATTTATCGTAAAGACTTCATCCGTAAATGTTTGAAACTTTTTCTTATCATTTCTTACTCTTGCACCTTCTCGAATGGCATAATCGTTTATTCCTAATCCTGCGAGGAGAATAAAGTAACTAACAATTGAACTTCCAAAGTTATATTTTCCATATCCGCTCGTTTGCAGAACACGAGTCACATATGGCATTGTAATTAACGGAAACAATACCTTGCAAAGTTGTTTCATTACATTCAAAGCGGCATTAACTTTTATACTTTTGATCCTATGCTTTTTATCTTCCATCTTGTTCTCTCACTATTCGATCAATTATTTTTGTGAAGTTCTCGTAGTATAAACTTGTCGTATAATTTTGAGCATGCTTCTTTTCTTGAACTTTCATGTTTTCGCACACTTCTTCATTTTCTAACAAATAGTCAATTTTGTTTCTTAGATTTTCCACCAAGTGCTCATCTTGATCTACAAGAATACCACAATCGTCATTTCCAATATATTCTGGAATTCCACCAACTCGAGTGGCAACCAATGGAGTACCTGTCGCTTGTGTTTCAATACTCACCAATGGTGCAGGATCTTGAAACATGCTCGGCATGACGGCAACATCAGCAATACTGTAATATTTATACAAATCCGTTTGATGAATAAACCCTGTAAAAACAATATTTCGCTTGGATTCATTTATTAATGTTTCCACTGCTTTCTCATACTCAGTATTCGTTGACGCTCCAAAATTAGCACTTCCAACAATGACCAAAGTAACCAATTCTGTTCTTAGCTGATCAAAAGCTGTCAGTAATTCTTTTACACCCTTTTCTTTTACAATTCTTCCAGTGAATATCACTACTCTGTGATTTTTGGGAATACCTAATTTATTTCGCAATTCTATCTTCTCAGTTTCCGACATATCAATATTAAATCTTTCAATTTTGGCACAATTAGGTAATACTATAACCTTTCCTTCTTCACATCCGCTACCTTTCTTCCAACAGCGTCCAATATAATCGCTTACTGCAATCAAACGGCTAAAACAACTATCTTTTTTCTTATTTGCCATCCCATCCCAATGAATATGTACTAATAACTTTTCTTTAGGAATGAAGCGAGCAAGTAACGGCAGTTGCGTTGTTTGACCGGCTTCATATATAAAATAATCAATATTTTTTTCATTTCTTAGTTGCTTTAACATTCTATAAAACTCAACTGAGCACGGAATGTATATACCAAGATGCTGCATAACTCTATCTAATCGAAAAAGTATCTTATTTAACTTTCCGTTTGATTTTTTAATGTATTTAAGCGTTGTATATTGGTATTTGTGAGATTTTCTTTCAGCTTCATCATCTCCAACACTGTATACCACAAATTTGAAGTTATTCTTAATTTCATTCTCATCTAAAAGATACTCTACAAGCGTTTCAACGGCTCCACCCTTCACAGTCGGTATAGGTAATGAGCACTGTGTTATAAAGCATATTTTTTTCACAATTTTTTCCTCCGTTACATCTTATATTGCTGTCGTTTCCGCATCCTGATTATTATAGCATAATGCCAACGGGATTAAAAAATACACGAATTGGTTATCAAACAGTGTTAGTGTATTATCTAAGAAATAAGTAGAAAACACATAAAATGTCCCGATCAGGAAAAATTTAGCTGCTGTTTCTGAATAATCTCTATAAAGTTTTCTAGGAATATTTACAAAATAATACCATATCCATAAACAAAAACCGTATATTCCCATTTCTATATATACGCGTACTAAATCAGTATGTGATGTATGTAGCAAAGCAGATTCTATACCCAATCGCTGATTAATGTACGAATACCCCTTTCCCAAATAGAACGGAGAAATCGTATATTCTCCACTCAGAAAATGATATAAATTAATTCTAGCAATATCAAGAATCTTAACAAATGCTGGGAGTATATCTATATTTTTTATCAAAGCTACATATAGCATGCCCACGATAAACATTCCGAATCCAAGAATCTGACTTGTTTTTAAAAAATCCTTTGATTTCTTTCTTATAAAAACAAGCGCAACTATGGTAACCACTACAATTGCAATTAATTCATTTCTTTTAAATCCAAGATACGACCCAACAAGTGCTACAATGATATGTAAAAGCTTCTTTTCTTCAGAAGTATCTTCATAAAAAATAAAGTACACAAGAAATATGCCCATCGCAAAGGTTGCATCATGAATCTCAAGACCATATGAAATATTCGATATTGTTGTTCCATACGCAAATTGACTCAATGAAAATACATTTTTCAAATAAATTAACATTGAGGCGGCTCCGTATTCTTGAAAAACAACAATAAAGTTAAATCCAATTGTCAAAATCAGCGCCCAAAATGACAATTTAATAATCTCTTTTCCAAATAAGAGACACATCATAATAGCGCATATCACAATTACAAGCATGCAGCCCAAATTACTTAACAGCCGAGAATAATAGTGAGCAGTCAAATATTCCGGCGTGTCTACAATCCAGATTACTATTGTATAAAAGAAAGCAAATATTATGGGAGTTGAAAACAGCTTAATTTGTCCTAACTCATAAGGCTTTATTAGCCCATGCCTTTTTATAATAGCAATTAATATCCACACAATAGCAATCCCGTATTTAAGAAAAAATGGCAAAGCCACTTTATTAACTTCCATAGAAAATGCTATCGCCATCGATATTATGTAAAAAATTTTCAGCAAATTTTTCCCTCCCTCTATTCTATCTTAAACTAACCACATAATTAATCGTACGCACTTTTTCTTTATTAATAACGTAACAATCTTTTGCCTCAATGGATTATCTTTCCATGGATACCACTTGAGCACATCCTGAATTTCTTTATCATCACATATCGCTTGAAGCAAAGTCTTTTTTTCTTGCTTAGAGTTTTCTGTCGACTGACATATCTGCTTAATACAAACACGTGTATTTCCCAAAAACATTCTTGTGGCACGAAGTCTTGTTTCTTCACAAAATTTAATTTTTGAAAGCATCTCCAATTCAACATTATAGAGTTTTTTATATCTATCAAACTTATCTTTCGAATAAGTCTTTGTGAGTGATTGAGAATTCGAATTTTCGCAATAATAATACATTCCTTCTGATAGCGTACACACCCTCTTTACTTGTGGTAGAACTCGAATCTGAAAGATAATATCTTCTGATATTAACTCTCTCTCCGATGGAAAGAGAATACCTTTTTCTTGCAGTAGCTCTTTCCTGTACACGCATTTCCAAACTGACATACCAACATCTGTATCTCTAGCTTGATTCGGTTTTGACCCAAGCATACCTGCAAGAACCTTTATTATAATATCATCATTCTTATAAACAGCTGTTCCTAATGGATTTTCTTTACGAATTTCATCCCCGGAATCTTTTTTTACGACATAACCAGTCACGCAACAATCTGCATCTGTTCTTTTCAATTCAGAGTATACTTTTTCATACATATCCTTGCTAACATAGTCATCGGAATCAAGAAATGCAATATATTCTCCTGTTGCAATTAACATGCCACTATTTCTGGCATATCCTAATCCCTCATTCTTTTTATGAATCACCTTAATCCGACTATCTTTCTTGGCATATCTATCACATATTTCAGGGCACGAATCAGGTGATCCATCATCTACTAACACAATTTCGATATCCTCAAGTGTTTGATTAACAACACTGTCCAAACATCTCGATAAATATTTTTCAACTTTATATATCGGAATAATTACACTAACTTTTGCCATTACTTTCCCCTGTGGCCTTTCTTACAAAACGTTTATAAACAAACTATATAACCAATCTAACACTCTCCAATTATTTTTTCTAAAAGCATAAACAACTTATCATTTGTTTTGCAAATACAAATTCAAACTTTTCAAGTGCTGAAGGAAAACAAAAATTTGCTATCAACACAACAATAGCAATAATGTTTTTTATCAATTTCTCCTACAAAAACACAAGCCTATTATGCTCTTACCTTCACCATAATCTTTTGATCTACTTTATGGATAATATACGACAACACTAAAGTGACAACGACCACTCCAACAACATACATTCCAGAACTCAGGCTTCCACAATACGAAGTAAATAAATCAATTACTATCACATGCGACAAATATACTTCGTAAGAAATAGTACCTAATGCCAAAGCAGTCTTACTTTCAAATCGAATATGAGCCGTAATTTTAATCAGCAATACAATCAATGCTATTGCCAAAAACGCTCTCAGTACATAACTGCCCCAAAAGAATATATGCTTTGCTTTCGCATACCCCCCCCCAATTACAATTGAGGCTAAGATAAGCAATATTGTTTTTGCATCAACAATTTTCTGCTTATTGAGAACCTCTATAATTTGTGTTCTGTTATCTGCTATAAGCATCCCATAAATAAATCCGAGACACGGCACAGGCCAAACTATAAAAGGGATAAACTTTTCAAATAAAAAAGCCGAAATACTGAGTACTAGTATACCTAAACATGTGATTATGCCTTTCATTTGATCATTTAATGATCCAAACTGATACACAATATAGAAAATTGCGTAACAAGCAGTAATCATCAAAACAAATCCGTTGATTGCAAATAAATTATAAATGATATGATCTGTTACTCCTGAAATCAGATTTACAATTTCTGACACAACATTAATCAACAACATAGGGATAATTAGGGCTACCATTCGATTTCTCCAAAAATGTTGCATATATCCCTTGCGATTTTTATTCACAGATAAACCATATCCAGAAATCATGAAAAAAATGGTAACCGCAACAAAAGCAAAACTTCCTATCAGATTTTGAAGGTGTGTTGAGTGCTCGCTCGGAATGTGAACCAAAATGACAATAATGCAACATAGCCCCTTAAGTGTCAATGACCAATTCTTATCAAAGAAATCACTGCATGAATTTGTGATTTTTACTCCATATAATAATACGCTCCCTAATACTATGAAAAGAAGCAGTATGCATACTTCATTAATCATATTGATACTCCTTATTTTTTGAGGCACTCCTTTGAAATCAAAGTATTTCCAACATATTTACCATAACTCAACAAAGAATGTTTTTCTTCATATTGCTTTCTACAGTTATGTGCAATTCTGTCATAAAGCTCTGTGTCATTCCACAACCTACTAACGGCCGAAATCAATTCGTCCTTATCTTTTGCTACAATCAGTCCTGTCTCTCCATCCGAAACGTAATCATCTGCAAGACAGCTCGGTTTAGTTATGATTATCGGTTTTGAAAACGACATTGTCTGGAGCAAAACAGTTTCACCAGATCCGATTTTACCATCCATTATAGGTATAATCATGAATTTACAGTTTTTTATAAATTCGAAAGACTTATTTCCCCAGACATCGTTATATACCTTGATATTTTTAGGTAATTTATCTTTATGCAACTCATCGCACACAATTCGAACCGGATATTCTGTTTCTGACATGCTATCAATAAGAAAGTCCCAATCTCTATTACTGCGCCCTAGTGAGAGTATGTAATCGTTTGATGCTGGTTGAGTCATATTCACTTTCTTTGTAAAATCATTAACTCCAAATGGTAAAAACACAAATCTATCTGAAGGTTCATCAAACACCTTCGCACAATAATCGCAAAATGTTTGCGATGTACAAACAAATACATCAACATATTTGCTTTTTACGATGTAATTCATAAAACGGAAATATATTTTCCCCGTTAATCCTTTTTTGGGTTTATATGTAAAATTTTTAATCAAGAGGGTATTAACCTTTTTCACATGGAATAATCTACAATAAAATGCATACAGCAATCCATAAAATGCCTGCCAGCCTATTACATTGTCATATTCTTTACGATGGAGAAATACAGTAAACGGAAATGCAAAATATTTAAAATATCTTACTGCATTCCCTAGTTTATTCTTTCGCCCCTTATTCGCTGTATAGACCAGAGCTTTCCATGTCAAACCAGTAGATTGTTCCAATCCCTTTATAAAGTCCTCTGCTTCTTCCTTATTGCTATCAAACATTGCAATATTTCTTGTTTTCATAATTCCTCCACAAATTGAATAAGTAGCATTATAGCGGTAAGAATTTCCTTTTCCTAATCACTTTTTCCAAATATTTTATAATACCTAATCGAAATGCTCTCTTAACCTTCATCTTTCGGAAATTCCCACTAAACCACTTTTCATAATTTTTCTTTTCTTCAAGACTTATCTCTGGATATTTGTCAGTATAATTCGCATATTGATTTGGAAAAATCTTGAAGTGATTTACATCATCTGTATTAATCGAAAATTTTCGCTTTGCAAAATGAGCATATACAGTTGGAATTCTATTAGTGCCCGAGCACAAATAAAGTTTTCCTTTATCATATTCAAAGAATATATCCTCCAGTTTTTTATTATCATAACAAAAAGTAAAATCATATGTGAAAGGTGGTATATCCGCTAAAACACCTTTTTGGATTCCCATCGGCCATATATACATTTTTTCTTTATCGTACTTAATAATTCGCTCCATTCCACAATGTTCATCAAAAAAACATGGGTGCTTTGTTCTAAAAACGAAACGATAATCAAATGCCTTTCCTTGTGGTAAGACTCTCAAATACAAATCATTCATTAATTTACAATTTCGATACAGAGATAAATGCCCTTGATTATATATTTTATCATATTTATTCAGAATATCTTCTGTTAGAAAGTATCTTAAGTCTCCGAATACTAAGTCTAAATCTGCGTATCCCCAAAAATCATAACCTTCAAAATAATCTTTAAACGCATTCCCATACACCGGTTTATAATCACACAACTTATACGGAGCATCTAGCACAATAGGAAAATCAAACAGCTGCTGAAGTCGTTCTCGTATATTGTCTAGGGTCATATAAATAATCTTAAGATTGTTTGCCCCCCCCCGTATATTTTTAGCACTCACATCTGTAAATAGAATAAAATCAATACTTGAATTGTTTCTAATTGAATTAATCCAAAAATCTATTGTATTTGGCAATTTTCCCATATATACAGAACATATACATATCTTTTTCATATTATTTTTTCTCAATCCCTCTGAAAAATATCTCTAGTGTAAACCTTCTCTTTCACGTCATCCATGCACTTATCATATCGATTGGCAATAATTGCCTGACTTCGCTTCTTGAAGTCATCCAAATCATTAACTACAATGCTACCAAAGAACTTCTCCCCATCTTTCAGAGTCGGCTCATAGATAATCACAGTTGCACCCTTGGCCTTGATACGCTTCATAACACCCTGAATGGAACTCTGGCGGAAGTTATCGCTATTGCTCTTCATAGTCAGACGGTAAACGCCGACAACAACTTCCTTTTCCTTACTCTCATCCCAGCTATCATTTGCTTCGTAAGCACCAGCAATTTCCAGCACACGGTCAGCAATGAAATCTTTACGGGTTCTATTGCTCTCAACAATTGCTTCAATCAAATTTTCCGGTACATCTGCATAGTTAGCCAACAGCTGCTTGGTGTCCTTCGGCAAGCAGTATCCTCCGTAACCAAAGCTGGGATTGTTATAATGAGTGCCGATACGCGGATCGAGGCAAACACCATTGATGATCTGCTGGGTATTCAAACCCTTCATCTCGGCATAAGTATCCAGTTCGTTGAAGTAGCTGACACGCAGAGCCAAGTAGGTGTTAGCGAACAGTTTAACAGCCTCAGCCTCGGTGAAGCCCATGAACAAAGTATCGATATTCTCTTTAATAGCACCTTCCTGCAGGAGTTCTGCAAAAGTGTGTGCAGCCTTTACCAGACGAGCATTATCCATATCAGTACCGACAATAATCCGGGAAGGATACAGATTGTCATACAAGGCTTTACTCTCCCGAAGAAACTCCGGGCTGAAGATAATATTATCGCAATGGAATTTTTTACGAACGCTCGCTGTATAGCCAACCGGGATGGTACTCTTGATAACCATGATAGCTTCCGGGTTATACTCAATTACCAGCTTGATAACCGCTTCAACCGCAGAAGTATCAAAGAAATTTTTCTTGCTATCATAGTTGGTAGGTGCAGCGATTACTACAAAATCAGCATCAGAGTATGCTTCTTCCGCATCCAGCGTTGCGGTCAAATCCATTTCTTTCTCTGCCAGATACTTTTCAATGTATTCATCCTGAATCGGTGACTTTTTATTATTGATAAGTTCAACTTTCTCAGGGATGATATCCACTGCTGTCACTTTGTGATGCTGAGATAACAACGTAGCAATGGAAAGGCCAACATATCCTGTTCCGGCAACAGCAATCTTTAAATCTTTAAACTCTCTCATTTTTCTGTCCCTCTAATTCTCTTATTTATAAAACTCAGCGTACCACTCAGCAAAGTTCCTCAGTCCTTCACGCAGGCTTGTACTCGGCTTGTACCCGAAATCGCGTTCCAGTGCGCTAGTATCTGCATAGGTCACAGGCACATCACCCGGCTGCATCGGAACCAACTCCTTATGAGCCTCGAAGTCATAATCTTCCGGCAGAACTTTCGCTCTTACTAACTCCTCACTCAGAATCTGCACAAAGTCTAGCAGGTTCTCCGGGTTCTGGTTACCAATGTTGTAAACTGCATATGGCGGAATCGGCAGACCGTCCTCGCCGTTTTTCTTGTCCGGTGCTTTCTTCATCACACGAACAACACCCTCGACAATATCATCCACATAAGTAAAGTCACGCTTACAGTTACCGTAGTTGAAAATCTTGATGGTTTCGCCTTTCACCAGCTTATTGGTAAATCCGAAGTAAGCCATATCCGGACGGCCAGCAGGACCATACACGGTGAAAAAGCGCAAACCAGTGGAAGGGATATTATAAAGCTTCGAGTAGGCGTGTGCCATCAACTCATTAGATTTCTTGGTAGCTGCATAAAGGGAAACCGGATTGTCAACCTTATCATCAGTACTGTACGGAACCTTCTTGTTGGAACCGTAGACAGAGGAAGAAGAAGCATACACCAGATGCTCCAGACTCTCGCAATGGCGGCATGCTTCGAGAATATTGAAAAAGCCGACCAAGTTGGATTCCACATAAGCATCCGGGTTGGTGATGGAGTAGCGCACACCGGCCTGTGCCGCAAGGTTAACGACTACAGATGGCTTGTACTTCTCAAACAGCTCAGTAATCAGTTTCTTATCAGCAATGTTGCCTTTGACAAAAGTAAATGTGGGATACTTGGCCAGCTCGTTCAGGCGGAACTCTTTCAGTGCTACGTCATAGTAGTCATTCATGTTGTCGATGCCGATGACCATAGCAGAAGGTGTTTCCTGGTAGATTCGTTTCACAAGGTTGGACCCTATAAAGCCCGCCGCGCCTGTGACTAAAATGTTTTTTTTATCTAAATTTACTGTGCTCATATTTTTACTCCTCAATTTCTTATCTTCACAAATTTATTCGGATACAAGAAGAACTCCAACCACTTCGTTTTCTTCATAATCCAAGCTGCAATAATCGGACCTGCAAAGCTAATTCCCAGTCCTAGCACCACATGGATTACAGAACTTCCAATACCCAATTTTAGTAAGACTGATCTCATCGGTGCTGCAAACAACGTATGCATCAGAAAAATCGGCATTGTGTATTTTGCAAGAAAATCCATATCTTTACCAAGTCTTCTTTCAACCCCCGTCACCATCAGGATAACCGCTACACAAGCCAACAATCCCATTGCAAAAGAAACCACACTATCACTAATTTTTGCCTTATACACCCCCACACTCAAAATCATAAACAGCAATCCGCATATCTTTCCTTGTACTTTTTTTCCTTTTAGATTCACATTAAATACACAAATACTCATACCGAATACAAACCATATTTCGTTTGAGAAGACTGTCGATACAGCGTAAACGCTGTACCCCCCCCTGTTAAAATCAAGGTTTTTGCAACCAATGCGACAATCATTCCAACTACAGTCACTCTAACACTGTTAAATGTTGGCGTAACAAGGAAAATAAAGAATAGTGCATACAAATACCAGTACGGGGCTGCGGGTTTGAAAATTAAAGTATCAATAAACCCTCCAGCCCTCCCATTTATACTGCCTGAAAACAATTTCTTCAGCACTAGTGTTGCAATCGTAAAAGTGGCGTAGGGTACACCGAGCATCAATGTCTTTTTCGCCATATTCTTGAGCCAACTATCCAAGCTGTTTACCTTGCTGTACTTCTGATACAGATACCCACTGCAAATAAAAAACAACGGTACATGGAAGTAATAAATCGTTGTATTGAACCACTCATATAAATCATTTTCTGGCAGAATATTCGCCTTCGTCATACTTTGAAAAAAATGACCCAGTACAACCAATATACAGGCAATGACTTTTACATCATCAACCCATTTTTCTCTTGTTCTTACCGCTGTCTTTTCACCCATTACTTCGTCTCCATCTGCTGTGCGATATCAGCATCTACGATTTCCTCGCCGGTCTTATGCTTCAGCTGTTCCTTGGATGCTTCACTCAGACCATTGTTAATCACACAGTTCTTGTCACAGGTGCTGCACTTATCCAGATCCTCTTTGGTTACCTTGCCATCACGATAGTCGCGGCAAATCTTCAACTCATACATGCTGTACGGATGCTTGGTAAACAAAGCTTTGAACTTGTGTACCAGAACCCAAGTGGCAGGCTTCCAGATGTACTTGTGCATAGCAGGGCTTACACTACCAATCATCCAGCAGTCACGATCACAGCAGCGAACCTTCTCACGAACCTTTTCAGCCTCCGGGCTATTCCACAGCTCGTCCCAAGTCTGATTATTCAGGTTGCCCATGACCTCTTTATCCTTGGTACCATTACAAGGCATAACATCGCCATACGGATCAATGAAGAAGGTGTCGAAGCTCATGTCGCAAGGCAACAGACGCTTCTGACCATAGATATAGTTGATCAGACCGTGATTAAAGTAAGCACGGAACCACTTCTTCGGGCTATTACTGCGAAGCAGTTCGTTGACCAGATTCTCAAAATTCTTTGCAACCATCGGACGGTCGTGGATGATGTTCTTTGCCTCAACAAAGTAGAAGCTGTTGTGCAAAGATGCGGTTGCAAACTCCATGCCCATCTCGTCAGAGATTTTGTACAGTGGAACTAGGTCAGGCGCATTCTTATCCTGAACGGTCATACCGAAGCCAACGTCTTTCATCCCCATCTCACGCAGCTTTTTCAGCGTGCCATAACCACGCTGATAGCCATTCTGCAGGCCACGAATCTCATTGTTGGTCTGCTCAAGACCCTCGATAGAGATACGAATACCAATCTGTGGGAATTCTTTGCACAGGTCAACGATGCGGTCAGTAAAAAAACCGTTCGTGGAAATAACGATACGGTCAGACTTCTTGTACAGTTCGCGCACAATATCTTTCAGATCAGTGCGGATGAACGGCTCACCACCGGTGATGTTCGTGAAGTACATCTTAGGCAGTTTCTTGATTGTTTCAATGCTGATTTCTTCTTCCAGCTTGGAAGGTGCTTTATAACGGTTGCACATAGAGCAACGAGCGTTGCAACGATAGGTGACGATGACCGTACCATTCAGTTTCTTTTCGTTATTGTTAGACATTTTTAATACCCCTATCTCTCTTTTTTATCTATTAATTATCTGTATACCTTCATAATTTTCTCGTAATACTCATCAATGGTATCGAAGCTGATGTCCTTGCAGTTCGCACTGTACTCCGCCCACCGCTTCTTATCACTCCAGAGCTTCTCAATCTTTCTCTTCAAATCTTTCCCGTTACCGCTTTCAAACAACTCGCCAGTCTTACCGACCTGAATCAGCTCCGGGATGCCACCAATGTTCGCACCCAGCACCGGCGTGCCGTACATCTGTGATTCCATCACGGAGAACGGGCAGTTCTCATACCACTCAGAAGGGTAAATGGAGAACCGTGCCTCACGGATCAGCTTCTCCAGTGCCTCGCCTTTCTGAAAGCCAACGTTCTTGATGTTCTTAATACCATTTACTGTCTCTTCCAGCGGGCCAGTACCGGCGAAGATGAACTGCACATCCGGCAGTTCTTTACAGACCTTGATGAGTGTGCCGATGCCTTTTTCCTCAGAGAAGCGACCAAAGTAGAGGACGTAGTCTTTCTTTTCCGTCTCTTTCCACTCCACTTTATCGATGAAATTGTGCATTGCCACGGTCTTCGTTGCAAACAACGGATTGCTGTCCATCTTGCTCTTCATGAACTCAGAGCAGCAAATCATGGTGTCAATGTACTTGTAGGTGCCCTTCCACTTCCAGAACTCTGCTTCCATCATGCCAATAGCCGATTTCGCTGTGGAGCCATGGATGCACTTGCCTTTCATACAATTCATGAAATGACCGCCGAGACACTTCTCACAGTTTTGGTGCGTATTCGGGTTGTTTAACATGTGGTTCGGACAAACCAACTGGTAATCGTGTGCTGTAAAGACGATTTTGCACTGATGATTAGTCTCCTTGCGCCACTTTACGATTTCCAGAATCATGGAAGGGGTCAGCTGATAATTGAAGTTATTCAGATGACAAACATCTGGCTGGAAATCATCCAGAACTTTTCTTAACTGTACCCTTGCTTCCTTGCTGTAAATCGTCTTAATCGGGTAGGTCAGCTTGCTCAATTTACTTCCACCGTGAAAATCCATGTCACTTGTGTAAGCATTGACCCGGTTGCCAACGCAACGCCCCTTATGTTCCATACCAAAGTACTGAACCTCATGCCCCATCTTTTGAAGCTGTTCGCCCAGCTTGAAGATGTAGGTCTCACTACCTCCATTAGCATATAAAAATTTATTAATAATCAGTGTTCTCATATTAATTTTCCTTATTTTTTATCCATTTACTAAAAACTATATGTCTTTGTTTTGCAACATTCTCTGCTTTTAATATAATCCACTAGTACAATCAGGGCACTATACACTAGATAGATTATACCATATATTTCTTCTTTATTATATTCTCAAATGTTCCTAATTTCGACATTCCTATCTGGTTATTTTTAGTAAATTTAACTTTTATTTTTAATTTTACACTAAAAATTCATTTGTTTCTCAGTATTTTATTAATAAGTTTCTATCATTTTTTAATCTCTATATAACTCTAACGTTCTCTTCACAACATCGTCCCAATTATATTTCTCGCAAATATAATCTGCTGCTTCGTCCTTATATTTCTGTACCTTTTTCTCATCATCACAGGCACTTTGAAGCTTGCTCTGTAAATCAGCTACATCGCTTTTCTTAAATACAATTGCTTTATCTTCCACTACAGAAGCACATTCATCTATATCAGACACCAGGCAACAGTTACCGTAGCTCATTGCTTCTAATAAACTAAGTGGCATTCCCTCTAAGTCGCTTGGAAGGCTGTAGATGTAAGCATTGCTGTATAATTCATCTAATAACTGTCCTTGAACAAATCCGGTAAAGATGATTCTGTCATCGTCTTTTGCCATTTCTTTTAACTGGCTGGCAAATTCATCGGTATCGGAGCTGCCTCCTGCAATGACTAACTTTTTGTCTGTGTTTACTTTTTTAAATGCTTCAATCAGATAGACGATTCCTTTTTCTGGAACGAGTCTTCCCAAGAACAGGATATAATCATCTTTTTCTAGTCCAAATTTTTCTTTAATAAGTTCTGGCTTTCTTATAACAGGACGATTTACTCCATTTGGAATGAATTTTGTTTCTCGTCCGTAAGTTTCTTTAAAGTAATCTTGAACGCCTTTACTAAGAACAATAATTTCGTCAGCAAATTTTACTGCACATTTTTCTCCCATCATGATATATGTGCTGGCTAACTTGCCCCATTTTGCTCTCTGGTGATCAAGTCCGTGAACCGTTGCTACACACCGCTTTCCAAACAATTTTGGTAGCCATAACATAGCACAAGGACCTTCTGCATGAAAATGAACTACATCATACTTTCCAAATGCTGCACAAATAGCTCCAGATACTGAGGCAGTCATTGCAGCCAGTCCTTTTTTATCAAGAGTAAGAACTGATTTTAATCTTACTCCCTTATACGCTTTTCTTTTTCCGCCATCGAAGTCTTTACCACTCACATGATGACCACTTCGGTTATAACAAGTTACTTTATGACCAAGTGTAACCATTCTTGTTGCTAATTCTTCCACAACAATCTCTATTCCACCTTCACGAGAAGGAATTCTTTTATGCCCAAGCATAGCTATATTTAAACTTTTTTTATCTTTTAAGTTCTTTTTCATTGCCTTCCCTCTACTCCCTACATCGATCCTTCTTTTTTGAATACCACCTGTACCGTCTTAAATAGAATCTTGATGTCAAGTCCCATTGTCCATTCGCTTATGTACTGTTTATCGAGTTTTACAACTTCTTCGAAGTCTGTGATGTTGCTTCGTCCGCTTACCTGCCACATTCCGGTAAGTCCCGGCTTGGTTGCGAGGCGGGCACGGTGATGAAGTTCGTATTTATCCCATTCGTCTACTGTTGGCGGGCGGGTACCGACTAAGGACATATCGCCCTTCAGTACATTAAGGAACTGCGGGAATTCATCCAGGCTCCAATCTCTTATGAAGTTTCCGACACCCTTTTTGATTGTGCCGTCCGGGAGCTTCTTGCTACCGATGATTCGAGGGTCAAAGTCGAGCTTGAACATCATGCCGTCCTGCACACGGTTTTCTTTCATGAGTTCGGCTTTGCGTTCTTCGGCATCCATGTACATACTTCGGAACTTATACATCTGGAACATCTTTCCGTTCTTTCCGACACGGGTCTGCTTGAAGAAGATTGGCCCCGGTGACTGGATGTAGATGGCCGGTCCTACAAAGATGCAGAGGATTCCGGTAATAATGCAGCCTGCAAGTCCTCCTAAGATGTCGAGCATACGCTTCAAGATGATCTGGCGGCGGCTTACGCTGTTAATACTTGTTGTGAGTACAGTGTATGTTCCGAGATGTTCTACGAACTGTTTCTTACCGAGTAAGTTCTGGGACTTGGCAAGCTTCATATGTACGACAACACCCATCTCGATGAATTTATCAAGAAGTTCTGCCGGATATGGCTCGCTTTCCGGGATGTTGATAAATACTTCGTCCACCCATTCGCGGCATACATATTCAACCAAGTCGTCTTCGTCGGCTACAACTGTTACACCGTCGATGACGCGGCCTTTTGCCTTTTTATCCAGGATACATACTCCTGTAACGAAGTAATCGCCGTAATTCTTATTTTTAATGTTGTCGATAACGGTATCAACGATATCTGATACGGTTACGATAAGGAGCGAACGCTTTTCGGCTCCGCCAAAGTATTTGCGGAGACAATTCTTCCAAAGACAGCGCAGGACGTAACTGAGTAATAAATACAGCGCTGCTGTATATCCAAGTACAAGTCTTGAATAATTCTCTGCTTCCTTAAATGTAAATAAATAAAATACGGAACATAAGGTGATGAGACAGGTCTGTTTGACTGTCATAACAAATTCCTGATAGAATCCACGTTTCAGTACATTCTTCAGGGAATCAAAGAAAAAAATTACCACGATATCCATGAGTGCGAGGCTCCACATCATATCACGGTATAAAGAATTCGCCAGTACATCAAGCGACCCATGTCGCATATTGAATGCAAGCGTAAAAGAAATCCATAGACATACTACGTCTAAGATCATAAAATCCAGGTGCTTTAGCCAGCCCTGTACACTTTTCTTATACATATACTTTCCCCAATCCTGTTTCTTGTGCTGATTATCAAATGAAGTAAAAGAATTTCCATCCCCGCGAAATCCAGTCTTTCTCCTTTATCTGATAATCGTTTTTTTCATACTTCTTCTGCAAGTAATAATTTGGATAGAATTCCTATCCTGAATGTAAATTAAAATATTCCGGAGCTGCTGTAACTTCTTCCTATTAAAAGTCAAAAAAATATACAGCTCTTTATAATGAATAAAGTATACCATATATTTCATTTTTGTCATATTCTTAAATATGCCTAATTTCGATGTTTTAATCTAGTTATTTTTAGTAAAGTCAGACTATATTTTCAATTTTTCACCAAAACTTTACTTCATTTTGTTGCTTTGTTATCAATTTTTTACTATTTTGTATATAGAAAATGGAATGGGCAGGGGATTGGAAATATTTTTTGGAAATTTTCCTTAGAAATATTAAAAATCACGTTTTTCAACGATAACATTCCTATAGTGGACTGTCCCATTGATTTTTAAGTTACAGTCCACATGTATTTGCAAAATACTTTCTGTAAAATAAAATAAAGGAGAATGCTTAACTGCATTCTCCTCTTCTACAATTTATAATTATTATATTACTTATCTCCCATTATACTGATAACTAATGCCCTTCACAACATATCCTGCCGCTGTCTTTTTAAGCTTCAGTGTTGTTGTTCCAATATTGGTTCTGCCTTTCTCTCCGTAGATTCCATATCTGTTCTGTGTCGTTACTGTGTAGGTATTCTTACCAGTGCGTACAACCTTTTTAATCTTATAATCTGGAATCATATCTCCGAAGTCTCCGCCACAGTACATGTATGGATCTTTATAGAACTTACTGTCGGAGCTACATACGAACATTGCCTGATTCTTATTTTTCTTGCTGCTCTTAATCTTGCTGACAGAAGCGCTCTTACCAAAAAGCTTCTTAGTCTCGGAACGAAGCTCCTTCGCTGTATAGCTGTAGTCACCCTTGTAATTATATCTTACAAATACGGCGATGGATAACTTCTGATTATCGTTAAGCTTCATCTTTACTGGCTTGGTAGTGGACCATACGCTTATGTTCATCGCTGTCGTATATGCTGTCATCTTCTTACTGATATCCTTTATCTGACGATTCCCTGCCATCTGTCTGGTCACATCTGCTGATGCTGCCTTTGCATGTACTGGAGCAAATGGAATAAGTGTTACTGTCATGAGTAATGTGGCTAAAATTGTACTTAATCTTTTCTTCATAGGGAATCCCTCCTGCCTTTTGAACTTGGAATGTGGTGTAGATGATACGCTATTTAAATGCTTTTTAATGTGCTTTAAATGCTATCTTCTGTACTACATTTCCTATAATCTTATTATAATATTTTTACTGTGGAAGTACCATAACAGAAGTGTTATTTTTCTTTACAGGTGGGATAAGAATGTATAACAAAAGTGTTACAAAAATAGGAATTTGCCGCAGGCAAAGGAGACGCCCTCTGGAAGATAAATAAAGCATATTTGTGACTTTAGTCGCTGCAGGTTGAATGCT
>OFLZ01000230.1_pt1 | contig 51374 bp, 60 predicted proteins | sample 1541321 | NCBI WGS metagenome assembly OFLZ01 (sample SAMN04209223, study PRJEB22552) | human gut metagenome | biome: gut; material: feces | host: Homo sapiens | place: USA: Oklahoma | reverse complement strand
CTGCGGAAAACAGCTCCAACCCGGCGATGCGATGCCCGATTTCAGGGTCAGTATTTTGCAAGCGTTCCCAGCCGGGCCAGGATGCGCTTTGCCTCACAGTCTCGCGCGGCGGCCTCCCGGTCCTCCGCCACATGGCGCCGGTACTGTTCCCGCATGGCCGCGGTCAGGCGGATGCGGCCGGCCGCCGCTACAAATGCCGCCGGGTCTCCCTCCGGCTCTGTGACACCCTCCAGCGTCACGATCTCGTCAATCAGGCCGTACTCCTTGGCCTGAGTGGGAGTGATAAAAATATCCTTGTCCATTAAAGCTGCAAGCTCTTCCCGAGTGGTCTTGCATACCGGCCGGGCCAAATATGCGTCGAGGATGGTGTCTCTCGCATTTTTGAGGCTCTTGGATGCTCCTGACATATCCCGGTAATCTCCTTCTGCTGTGCTGACGGGATTGTGGTAGCAGCAGAGCCCTCCGCTCTCACATCGGATCACATCGCACGCAGAGATCGCCACGGTCGCGGCTGATGCCGCATAGCCCTGAATCAGCGCCTCCGTTCTCCCGTTGTACCTCCGGAGCATGGAGCGAATCTCCGCCCCGGAAAATAGATCGCCTCCCGGCGAGTTCACCAGGACCGTCACCTCGTCTCCGCCAGCAGCCTCCAGTGCTTTCGCAATATCATTTGGGCAGGTCAAGTCCCTCCACCCAAGCCATCGCAAAACTTCCGAACTGTCATTGTCCCAGATTTCACCTCTGATTTGGATATCTACCATAAGCTCCCTCCTTGTCTGTAAAAATAAAGCGGAGACGGCCACCGCCGCCAAGAGAGCTGTCCGCTCAGTTGGTTTTGGTAGCCATCTCCGACATATGCCATATTATTTCTTGTGGATTTTTTCTGTCAATGCGCGTGCAATCGGCCAACCATGCTTTAATCTGTCTAGAATCACGGTATGATCTATACCAGTAAGTCTTGCCCATTCTGCAAGTGTATGGATTTGCCCCGAAAACTCAATTAGATGGTTATTTCGCTTGTGCGCATTTTGGAATGCTCGCGTCACCCATCGGCAATTTTCGGGGGAATACCCTTTTTCATTATCAATACGGTCGATTGTCAAAAAAGTCAAGAGGTTTTCAAAATTTTTCCCGGATGCTGGTATTCAGCCGCCAGCACTCGCTGTTGTCTTCGCTCTCTTCACCTAACGGGTATCAACTCCCGGTGCTTGCTTTCAGGCAGCACACGCCCTGTATTCAATTTTCAAGGTATGGTGCGCTTTACTCTGTGTCTTTCGCCACAGACTCCATGGAGCCCAGATTTTTCGTGATGAAGAACGTCTGCCCCCAGCCGCCGGGGATGGGCGCCCGCTCCTCCAGGGCCCGCGCCTCGTCCGGGTTCAGGATGCCGTGCTCGATCATCGTGGACAGAAAGGCCGCCCGGCTCTGGTCATCGCCCCGCAGCAGCACCGCCGGGTTCCCCTTGAAGTACAGGCCCTCCGCCCGCTGCTGCCGGAGCAAACATTTGTAAGAATTTTCTTGCTCTGCCTGTATGATATAGGGCATGAGAACATCCGTCACGAATACGATGCGCTGCTGCTGGTTGCTCTCATAGCTCTCCTTGCCGCTCTGCAGCATGGACTTGGGCACCCCGGAAAAGCGGGCCACCTCCTCCACGCTGAAGGTCCGGCTCTCGATGTACTGGCTGTCCTTCTGGTTCAGCCCGATGGGTGTGTACTTGTATCCTCGGCCAAGCACCGCCACCTTGAAGGCGTCGTCGTCATAAGGGTTGTATTTGGCGAACTCGCTTCGGACCCTGTCGCGCTCTTCTCTTCCCAGATCTGTGTCCACCTCCACAATCCCGGAGATCATCGCCCCGTTCTGGTAGAATTTCCGGCCGTACTGCTGGGCGGCGCCCTCTGCGCCGATGGTCTCCCGCGCCAGGTTCAGAAAGCCCCGGCCCCGGATGCCGTCGTAGCTCTCGAAGAACAGGAAGCTCAGCTCGTATCCGGTAAACGTCCGGAACACGCCGTCCACGCTGTAGTCGTAGAAATACTGCCCGGTCTCCGGGTCCTGGCGGATGGAGCAGCAGTCCGAGGGGAGGGGGATGCGCTCCGCGATCAGCCCGTCCGGTCCCCGCCGGTTCCACACAGCGCCGAAGCCATGCCAGAAGGCGTTGGACATGACTGTGCGCCCCAGCATGTAGGGCGTCATGTCGCTGTTTGGCCGGATTTTGAATACCCGATTCAGTTCCAGGTCCTGCACCGGGACCCGTGCGTCCCCGTCTTTCCGGTAAACTGAGAACGGGATCATGCCGAAGTCGTTGCACAGAATCCGGTGGGCCGCCGCTACGGGGCTCAGCCGCTCCGCGCCCCGGATGCCCGTGTCATACGGCCCGCCGGAGAGGAAGATCTTCCGGAATTTTTGGTTGAGGTCCTCCCACGACACGCTGCCGTACTCCACCGCCCGCGGGCGGCGCATGGCATTGCGCAGCAGCATTCCCTCACCTCCTTCCGGCGGACCGGGCCACCACAAGCGCGTAGACCGTCAGGCACGCGCCCGCCGTGGCCAGGGCAGCCGCGCAGCCGGCGGCCAGCGCCGCGGCGGCCGTAAAACAGCCGCTTCCGGCCAGGAGCAGCAGATCCTCCAGATACAGCCCCAGCAGATTTGCGGCCTTTCTCCGCCGCGCCTCGCGCCGTTCCCGGCGCTCCCCGTTTGTCATAAGCCCCAGTCCTCTCTCAAATGTCGCGTGTCATAGTCCTTCTGCCCCCGCATGATGATGGCTGTAGCCAGGGAAATCACCCACGCCACCACAATGTCGATGCGGCCGATGCTGCGGTCCTTCATGAGCTTCTGGTTTTCGTTGGCGTCCACATAGCACCGGGCATTGCCAAAGCACCACCGGGCGCAGGTGTTGTGGATGTGGAGCATCTTGTGCCCCCGGATCAGCCGCTCCAGCTCCTTAGTGGGCGGTGACATCCTCCGGATATCCTGCGGGATGTCAATGCACCTGACGCACGGCTTTTCCTCGCCGGCGTCATTGACCGGGGACGTCAGCCGGGATACCAGGGTCCGGCTCATAAACGGGTCAACGCCCACGCACCGCAGGTCGTACAGCTCCACGGCCTCATAGACAGCCTGCTCCACCATGGTGTAGTCGATCATGTCCCCGGGGCAGAGCGTCAGGAAGCCGGCCCGCTCCCAGTCCCGGTATTGGACATGGTCGCGCGTTTCCGCCTCCAGTACGCCGTCCAGCGGGCGCCAGGCCCGGGGCAGCATCACCCAGGTATCTAACCCTTCCTGGGGCGGGAATGTCAGAACAAAGGCCGTCAGATCCGTGGTGGCGGACAGGTCCAGGCCGCCATAGCAGGTCTTCCCGATCAGGTGCTCCTGTATCCACGCATCCCGCTCCGCCTTGGCGGAGGGGCCGATCTGCGTCTTGTCATACAGCGTCAACGGCAGCCAGCCCACGTCCTTCGTGGAGATCCACTGATTCAGCCGCAGCCACCGGAAATTCCGTTCCGCCGCCTCGCTCTGCCTGGCCGCCCGGGCCTCCGCCCGGAACTTGCGCGCCCGCATGGTCACGCCATAGGAGGGGTTGCAGGTTTTCCACAGAGCCTCGTCGTAGATATCCAGGGCCGCGATCCGGTCCGGGTCATCCCCGGTCAGCACCGAGACGCCATACATCACCGGCAGCCATTCCGTGTCGTCCACGTCCAGAGGGCGCTCCGGCTCTCCCCGGCGCCACGCCAGAATCCGCCGGCATTTCTCGTGGATTTCCCAACCGATGGAGGTGCGGTCCGGGTCATTGCCCGCCGTAGTCAGTACGAGCACGGTCTGCTGCCGGCGGGCGGCATCAGAGCCGGTGGTCAGCACGTTCCACCGATCCCGGCCCGCACGGCCGCTCCAGGCGTGCAGCTCATCACAGAGGATGGCGGAAAAGGAAGGCCCGTGCTTGTTGTCAACGTCGCCGGAGTAGACCTTCATCACCCCGCCGAACCGGGTGCGGATCTCCCGCACGCTGTCCCGGCACCAGGCCAGGGGCCGGTGGGCCGGCTGGCTCAGGGCGGTGTGCTCCACCATGTACTTGGCGCATTTATAGATAATATCGGCGTTCTCCTTATCCACCGCGAAGATTCCAACGTTCGGCAGCTGCTCCCCATCCGCCAACAGGTGATAAAGTCCAAGCCCTGCCGCCAGTTCGCTTTTGCCGTTTTTCTTGGGGATCTCGTTGTACAGGTACCGCCGATACCGCACCCAAGTGCCGTCATCGTCCCGCACCTGAACGCCGTAAAATTCCCGGATCAGCTGCTCCTCCCAGGGAAGCAGCTGGAATGGCTTGCCCGCCCAGTCGTTTTGCCCGAATACCAGAAGCCCAAAGAACCGCAGAACCTGGTCCGCAGCATCCTGGCTGTACCGTAGCTCCGCGCCATCCTCCGGAGCAGGGACATGGATGAACGGTGTCAGCCATACCAGCTCAGGCACGGCGCTCAGCTCCTCCGGAGATCAGCTCCAGGAACGGATTTTCTTGTTCTGCCTGTCCGCCTCCCTGGGGGACGATCAGACGGCACCGGCTGGTGATGGTCAGGCCCAGATCATTTGCGCAGGCCCGGGCCTGCTTGAAATACTTTTCCTGCAGAGTGGACCAGGAGGAGCAGGTTTCCGTGTTTTCCTGATCCAGCGAGTCCCGCACCATGCGAGTGGCTGCCGCGTACTGCGCCTGCGCCACGACCAGCCTGCCGATGGTGTCCCGGTCCAGCTGCGATGCGCCCAGGTCCGCGTCCAACAGCTCCTTGGAGATTTTTCGGAAATCTCCCTTTAGGTCCTCCGGCAGCCATACGGGAACGGAGATCCGCTTCGGCTTTTTCAGATGGACTTCCGCTGCGGACCGCTCCGCGATCTCTGCCTTTGTCAGATGCTTCCTTCCGTTGGCCTGCAGAACGGCCAGCGGCTGCCGCTTACCCGCCATTGCGGATCCCTTCCTTTCCCATAATTTTTGAAGGCCTATAAAAATGGCACGTTTCCCGCGGCACAGCGTACCCGCATCGCTTTGGCGTATTCCGGCAGGCCCGGTCGCAGAGGTCTCGTGCCGGACAATCGCCACAGCACCAGCCTGGATGCGAGGCGCAATACTTCCGTGCGCCCCGCAGGCCACACTCCAGCCGAACCATACACTCCCTCTCTTTCTGGCCGGCGTGTCCGAATCTGACACGCCATGTATTCCCGGAAAATCCTCATGGGGAAAAAATCTTGCACGAAGGGGGGCGTGCGGTCTTGCGGCCGGCCGCCCAAACTTTTTTTGCCGGGGGGAGGGGTGCAAGGAAACACCGCGCACACGCACCCGCCCCGCCCGTGCGCCCAAGCGTTCCGCTGGTCATCGCTGCCAGCGGGCACGCAAAGCGCCTCGCTTTTGCTGCATTTCGGCCATCGTCTTGCGACTATGGCAGGAATGGCAAAGGCTCTGGAGATTGCTGCGGTCCGTGAACACCGCCCAGTCTCCGCGGTGCGGCTGGATGTGGTCCACTTCCGTGGCCGGCGTCCGGTCTCCGCGCCGGGCACATTCCCGGCAAAACGGCTCGCGAAGGAGCTGTCCGGGCCGCAGGTCCTCCGTCCACTCTGGAGTCAGGTACATCCAGTGCCAGGACTTGGCCGCATCGCTGCGGCTGTCCTTGGGGCGGTGGAGATCACAATAGCCGCCAGTTACCAGGGTCGTACACCCAGGATGTCGGCATGGACGCAACGGCTTTTGTGCCATGGGCTATCACCTCCGGGCAAAACAAAAAGCCGGCACCGACGTCTTCTCCACAGGAAGATCATCGGCACCGGCTTATCAGAAAGCACTGGCCATGTTCGATATTCACGAGATATTCTGCCTTGCAATTACGGCACCAGAGAATCAAGCGGCTGGCGCTGGTCTCAGAGCTGGCCTTCTGGTTCGTGATGCAGTTGCAGTTGGGGCAGACATACCGTCCCTTCTTTATGGACAGTTTAACACGTTTATTGCACGTTTGCAACGGGTCTCCCTCACTTTCGTTTAGATTTGTGAGTTATTCAACTATATTTCAAGATAAGAGTCATTTATTTAAAATAAAAGCACTGTTTGAGATCCACCACTTGTAGAGATACACCCCGAATTCGTTGGCTGTCTGATTGCCTCCCTGCACCCGTACATTTTGTGGGGACTCGATTTCACCGCTTGTACTCCGCCACATTTCCAAAGGCGGCAGCTTGGCATTCAGACTTCTGCTGGCAACCCAGGTCCTGGCACCCACGGGGACCGTAATTCCGTCTGACGCCTCCTTGTTCCAATACTTGGCGGTGCGCCTGTAGGTATCGTATGGTCCCAACAGCAGAGGCTCGTCATCTACCTCGCCGTATTTCCAAAGATAGCGGATCTCGGCCGGAGAAAAATCGCTGTTCCGGAGGACTAAGTGGATATGATAGCGGTGGTCTCCATGCCTGCCCTCAATCAGATAGATATAATCCCGGGACCAGTTTGGCTTCCACAGGTTGAGAAGCCGCAGGAATGATCTCCACCGTTTTCGGACATTAGAGAAGCGATCCGGCAGGTGATATGGATCAAAGGTCAGTGTGTACACGATCCCTACAAAGCAAAACAGCGCCAGCCGCAGCTCCAGCCGGTCTACACGCGTTCGGCAGACACTGCTGTCTCTGGGTGGCCGAAGAATTTTATTTTTTTCATTCCGCTGGTATGGCGTATCATTTGCACTCAGCCGTGGCCGCAGCGCCCTGCACTCTTTAACTAGCGGGCCTGCCCGCTGGCGTACACAATACCACAAGGACTGATCATCTCCCCGCAAACTGCTGCACCTCCTCTCTTACCGCCTTCAGCTCGTCCCGCAGCTTCTCGTTTTCGGCTTGGAGTCGCTTGACCTCTCGTGCCAACTCCCCCATGGTCCGCTCTTTGCAGCAGACACGGCCACAACTTGGACAGTTAGCACAGTCACCTAAATCGCAGTGTTCCGCGCTCTCAATCAGCTTTTCAATGTCCATCAGGTGTCCTCCTCTCCCTCCGGCGGGCGGCGGTATAGTTTCATTCGTGTAACATCATACTCCCCGCATTTTGTGAGAATGCCAATTCCGCAATGGCTGACCTTGACGAGCCCCCACCTCTTGAGTGAACCACTCCACACCGGTTCCCCATCCATTTTCCGCAGTTCCTCCAGCGTCAACGGATCGTTCGGCGGGGTGGTTTCGGCCAAACTCGCCATCTCTTCAAATGATTTTGAGTAATCCGGCTTTTCCAGCGTGTATCCGGCGGCGAACATTTCTAGCAGTTGCTCCACTGTAAAGCCTGTTATGATCTGGAGCTTTGTGTAAAGCTCATCAAGCTCTCTCACTCGATTTACCCACTCGTTCGGCGGGGACAGGGCGGAGATTGCTTCTTCGCGATGGCCTTTGCGGTAGTTTTCCAGCTCGGCCCGCAGCTTCTTGTTTTCGGCCTGGAGTGTGGAGAGTGTTGTGAAGATATCCGGCTTTTTAGGGGAGAAATCCGGACAACTCCTATCAATATCCGGATCTGGGCAAGATGTATATTTCCAGCACCACCCCCAAACAGGGGTCCCTTCATCGTCTCCCCATCCCCATTTCTCACAATCTCTGCATTTCATCAGGTGTCCACCTCTCCCTCCGGCGGGCGGCGGTAGGCGAGCCACGTCTTGCCGTAATCATCAATTTTGCAAAAATGACACCCGTATTCGGCCGGCCTCTTTATCTCCAGCCCTGCCTTGTCTCCGGAGATAACGATAAACCACTTTCCCTGCTCAATGGCTCTATCTTCCGGGAGTAACCATTTACACCACACCGGCTCCCCGTCCATCTCCCGCAGCTGCTCGATGGTTAGCGGCTCGTTCGGCGGGGACAGGGCGGAGATTGCCATATCAAGCGCCTGAACATCAAGGTCAAAAACATAGCTTCCAGATTCGTCGCATTCCGCCATCCCTTCACAATATTTCTTCAGTCCTGTAAGTTGAGTGATTGCCTCTTTCACGTCCATCCTCACCCCTCCTTTCCCGGCGGCTCCGGAAGGGGCATCCACCACAAGACAACAGCATCTTCCCAGTCCAGATATTCATCGATGATCCAGCCGTCAGCCTTATTCCACGATCCAAGCTGAATTTTCGCCCCGGCGGACCGATACCTTGGTGTCTCAGCCACTTGCCTACGGTGGAAATACAATACCCCGTATCCTGCGCGATCTCCTTCAGACAGGCTCCGCTGCGGCCCATCTCACAAATCCGTGCCAAAGATTTGGTTGTCATAGTACGCCTCACAGAGCAATCACCCCCAGCGCCCTGGCGTTGATACACAACGCCAGGGCGAGGATGATTACACACGCAATGACGGCCAGCCAGCAGCGTACTCTCGGACGCCGTTTATGTCCGGTATATCGCATCATACCGCCTCCCGGAACACCGCCAGCACGGCGTCCAGGGTGGCCGGCAGGTCCAGACCCGTCACGTCTACCCGCCGGGAGTAGCCCCCGGCCAGGTAGATCATGGCGGTCTCCCGCAGGCCCTCGTCGGTGTCCCGGGTGTGGTAGGCCACCCGGCACACGTTGGGGTACATGGACGCCACGCAGCGGCTTAAAGCATGGTTCACAAAGTCCTTTTTCCGCTCATATCCCTGCTCACTCATATTCTTCTCCTTTCTCCGCCGCACCCGCAGCGATGTCAATGCCAAGGCGCTCCAGCATCTGCGCAATGGCCGTCAACTGGTCCAACGTTTCCCGGTCCTCTGCGGTCACCGGGCGGCCGCAGAGCGGACAGGGGTCTCCGGTTTTGATGATCCGCATCAGGCGATCCTCCCTGCTTTTTGTTTTTTCTTGGCTGGCCGCTCTGCCCCTGTACGTTGTGCCGCAAACCAGGGTGTCAGGACCTCCTGCTCCCAGCGGTCGCAGAACTCCCGGACCTTCCGCGGGATTTTGTGGGCATACTGCTTGTGGTCTCCGTGGCGCTCATTGCCGTATCCGTGGAGCTGGAGTTCCTTTGGGATCGTCCCGTTCATGTCGATCTGCAGGGTATAATAGCTCCGCTCCGGCCTGCGGCGGTGCCGCACGAAAAACACGGGTTTCCCAGAGCAGTGAGCACTGCCGTAGGTGCCGACACAGTGCCGCAGGACCTTTCCTTCGGAGACCAGGTCCTCCTCCACACGAGGAAGGACGATGCACAGATCTCCGTCCGTCCATTCCAGATCCCGAAACCGGATGAATGTGCTGGTGAATCCCAGCTGATACGATGTCTTGAAATGGTTGGCCCAGAATTGGGTGATCCGCTCGTGGGCGGCCAGCAAATCGCGCGGCCAAAGTGTCTCTTCCGTTTCTGCCATCTGTGCGTCCCGCAACATCTTGCGGTAGTCGATCAGCATCTGTACGCCATCTTTAACCGCTCCCCGCTTTTCCAGATAGTGGACTATAGGCATGGGCAGCAAATCTTCCCATCCGGCGGCAGCCATCTCCAGGAGCTGTCCCACAGCTTTGCTGCCGACATGCTTCCGGCAGTATTCAAAGTCCATAGCATCAGCGCCGGGGATCTGGCGCCGGTATCTGTCCCAGCACTCTGCGTCTTCGGCGTTCCAATGCTTTTGGGAGATTTCCCGGAACGCTGGTTTACTCATGTGCAGCATCCGGTGGGGTTTGACTTCTCTCCAGTCCACCCACGGGATAGGCGGCGTGTCGCAGAGGTCGTGGACAGTGACGGCAAGATCCAGCGTGTCGTCGATCGTGCTGACTACCGCTTCGGCAAACCCCTGCCGCATCAGGTTCTCCACCTGTGGATGCCGCTCCCACACATGGAGGTATGCCCCCGGCCAGCAGCCGCCGGCGCCTATGTATTTGTCCAGAGCCGTCTTCTCGCCGGTGTGCCGATTCAGGCCCGGGCCACAGGTCCACGTCCACCCGCCGATCTTGTGATGGTTGGCCGCCTCCCAGGAATAGTACGGCATCTGCATTGGGTCCCGGGCAGAGCTGCATGACAGCCATACCACATCCCGCACATCATTCCCGGTCCGCCTGGCCCGGAACCGCCGCAGCCGCCCATCACCGTCGATCAGCAGCGCGGCGTGAGGCAGGAATAGGAGGTGATCGCCTCCGGTGTCATCAAAATGCCGGCTGACCAGCCAGTACATGACGACGGTATAGGTCTCCACGTTGACCACCTCCGCCTGGAGCACCTGACAGGTGCGCCCCCGGCGCAGGTCCGCCCGACGAGTCACCTCAACAGCGGACCAGCACTTGGGGCAGAGGACTGTCTCACCCTCCAGATACACGTTGGAGACCGGCCCCGGCTCCGCATAGCCGGCGCGGGTTACGTCATCCGGCCCTGTCTCCAGCACGATCCCGCCGTCGGAATACCCTGCCTCGAAGTCCTCTCCGCAGTTGGTGCAGGTACACCAGGCGCCCCAGCGGTGCTTTGCCGTCCGCCGGCGCCGCTCCCAGTCCTCCGGGCACATGATCTCGTCGAGCGGTTCTGCCAGCGTGACAGGCTCACGATGGAATAAGAGCATTGGGGTTCCCAAGGCATCTCCATCGTAGATACCACTGAGTACACCGTTTACCAGGTCTCCGCTAGGCTCTACCGGTAATTTCTCCGCGATTTTCTTCCAGTCCTTGTCCATATCCAGTACCTCACAGAAAATCCGCCAGATTGAGGATCTTCGGAGAGCCGCTTTCCACGGCTGTGCCTCCGGGGGTGCCAAGGCCGTAGAACTCCCGCAGGATGGCATCAGCCTCCCCGGGCGTCACGCAGGCAAAACTGCCGGTTTTGTGCCCATCCGCAAAGGCCTTGATCTTCTTTTCCGCCTCCGTGATGGACATGGAGGCGTTTTCCAGGTCCTGCGCCAGGATTTCCGCGCTGTGCGGCTCACGGCGGCAGATATCTTTCAGCTGCTCCGCCACCATCCAGGGGGCGGAACGCTCCTTCACATTTCGCTGCTGCTCTTCCAGCAGCTCGATTGCCCGGTCCGTCATTCCTCCGCACACCTCCTCGTCACATCCGCCAAAGCCAGCAAGGCCTTCTGGAGCTTGCCGGCCAGCTCTGTATCTCCCCGTCCCCGGACCTTGAGCAGCAGGCCATGGAGCTTGTTGACAGCCTCGTTCCCCTGGCTGAACAGCAGTTCAAACAGGGCCAGGTCCTTGTCACCCGAGATTACGGCCTGACGTTCTGTCTGCCGGGTTGCCTCCAGCTGCTGCCGGACTGCGGCCAGCTCTTCTTCCGCTTTCTTCCGCTGCTCCTCTGCCTTTTTCTGGGCCTCCGCAGCTTTGTCCACTTTGGCCTGCATCTGGCGGGCCTCTTCCAGAGCCTTCTGATCTACCTCCACAGCAACCTCCACGGGTCTCTCCCGGAGGGCCTTCAATTCGGCCTGGGCTTCGGCTAGAGCTTCCCGGGCCTGGGCCTCCGCAGCCTGGGTCGCCTGGTGCAGCTTCTTGAGGGCCGTCATGTCCGCTTCCATTTTGGCCCGGCTCTGATCCGCCGTCTCCGCGGCCGCCCGGGCCGCCTCCGCCGCGTGCAGGGCCTCGTCCCGCTCCTTCACGGCCTTTTCCAGCTCCCGGGAAGTCATGTCGATGACTGACTTCTCCTCACCGTCCACGACATGGTTTTCCTCCATAAAGCGTTCCCGCTCCTCCGGCGGCAAAGCCAGCAGCGTCAATGCTTTTGCGGCTCCCAAATCGGCAAGCGCTTGCCGATTTGTCCATTCCCGCGCCAGCCGCATGAAGTTGCGGGCGGTACGCTCAGAAAACTCGACTTGCTCTGTCAGCCAGGGAAGCCATTCTCCATGGGGCAACATGGCCTTGGCCTCGATCAGCCTCTGGCCGATGCCCAGGATCGCATTGCCGGCATCCTGTTTCAGCCGCAGGATCTCTGTGGTGATGTCCCCGATGCTGCGCTCTGTGGAAGGTGCCTGGCCAGTCTGTGCAAATCTGGAGATGTCAAACGCCATACTCACACCTCCTCCAGGAACTCCCGCACCCACCGGCGAAAATCTACACCGGCGGCGCTCCGGGGACTATACACCGCCAGCGGGGACCCGGTGACCGTGCTCTCAGGCACCTTTTCACTTTTCCGAATCACCTGCTCATAAACCAGCAAGCCCGTTTTTGTCATAGAACGCAGCTGGGATTCCACTTCCCTCACGAACTCCGTGGCCCGCCAGCGGTTGATCAGCACGGATGCCCTGGGCACCCGCAGGCCGCTACGTCTCAGCAGCGCCAGCTGCTGTTGCATGGTGATCGTGCCTGAGACCGAAAACCCATCCAGCTCCATGGGGATGACCACCTCGTCGCTGGCCAGCAGTGCCGCCAGGCTGGCCGCCGTGAAGCCCGGCGGGCAGTCAAAAATGATGAAGTCCGCCCCGTCGTCCTCCCGGACAACATCCACCAGGTCCGCCACCCGCCGGGTCTTGGCCTGGTCCTGGCCATCCATGACGGCCTCAAGGTCCTCCGTGTACAGGTCCGGGCTCCCGGGGATCAGCCACAGGTCACGACTCACCTGCAGCAGGTTGTCGCTCCACAGCGGCTCCCCATCCCCCTCCAGCAGGGACACCATGGTGTACTCCGTCTCCGGGTCCAGCTCCGGCATGTAAAACCGGGTCAGATTCATCTGCCCGTCGCAGTCCACCAGAATCACCCGCTGGCGGTAGTCCCGTACCAGGATGTCCGCCAGGTTGATGGCGGTGACGGTCTTGCCGACGCCGCCTTTGTTGTTCATAATCGCAATCGTTCTCATGTAAATAACTCCTTTTCGTTTGGCAAATACGGCGCGGACCGGTCCACGATGCCCTCGATCCGCCTTGTGTATGGGAAAAACGTCTCCCGCCAGGGAATACCCAGGTCGCTCCGGAACTCCACCACATAAAACCGACCTTCGGGGTGTATGTAGACCACCTGAGCCGGTCGGGGCTGGTCATTGGCCCCCATGTACTCCGTGTAAAAGTTAGGTTTGATGGTCAGGATGTCTCCGATCTTCAACTGGCTCCCCCTTTCCCCCAGGGGGTGTCCTGGAAACTGCCCCCGTCCGCCCAGAAGCTCACCTGCCGGGGCGGCTGCTTCTCCCGCTTGGGCTTCTCCGCCGGTGGTGCCGGAGTCTCCGGCGCGATCCGGGAGAAGGTCTGCAGATCGCCGTCAAACCGGAACCGAACGTAGTCCATGGCCTCGCCCTCTTTGTTTTTGGCGATCTTCAGAATCCGGTTGGACTGCTTGTCATCATAGTCCTCCCGGTGCAGGAACAGCACCACGTCGGCGTCCTGCTCGATCTGGCCGGAGGAGCGCAGGTCACTCAGCACCGGCGGGCGGATTTTCTTGGTCTTGGCGTCCCGGTCTGGGCGGGATAGTTGGCTCAGGGCCACCACCGTGGTCCCCGTGATCCGCCCAAACTGCTGCAAACTGCTGGAGATGGCGGAGACCCGCTCAAAATCGGACTGCCGGGCGCCTCTGGGCGCAGCGATTTTCTGGAGGTAGTCCACAAACACCACGTCATACCGGTGGGCCTGGCTGTACGCCTGGATGTCCATCACCGTCATGCCAGCGGCGTCGACCAGCGTCAGCTGGGGCGCCGTCAGCTGGGGCCGCAGTTCCAGCAGGTCCCGGTAATCTGCCTCCGTCAGCTGGTTGCGCTTGATCTTGGTGTAGCTCAGCATGGCCGCCCGGCTCACTGTCCGGTCAAACAGCTTGTCCCGGGTGGACTCGTAGGAAAAGAACCCCACCCGATGGCTCTTACCGATGCCGAAGGCAAACTGCAGCGCAAGGGCCGTCTTGCCATCGGACGGGTACCCGCCCAGCACCACCATGTCCCCAGGCTCGGCAAAGATCCGCTCGTCCAGGACGGGCACGCCCCAGCTGAGATACTGCGGTTTCTCCTCGCCGTTGTGCCGGTCAAAGAACCGCTCTAAGCCCTCCGCCATGTCCATGGCCTGGACGTTTGGCCGGCTCACCTGCTGGGCCCGCATCTGATCCAGCAGTGTCTGAGCATCCTCCAGGCGGTCGGCTTCCGCCAGCTGGCTGCCCAGGGTCCGCAGGTTGGACAACGTGACGGAAGCCCGCAGGGCGTCCACATAGTCATCCACATGAGCCGCCGTGGTCGTGACATCCATCAGCCCCTGCAAGATCGAGGTCCATGGGCTGTCCACACCGCCCCCCAGAGTCTCCCGGACCAGGATAGGGTCAATGGCCTGCCCAGCCCGGAACCGGGCCTGGATGGCCTGGAATACCAGCCGGTACTTCTCTTCTGCAAAGTCCGCGTCCCGCACCCGGCTCAGCACCTCCGGCACGGTATCCGGGTCGATCAGCATGGAGCCCAGCACGCCCACCTGAGCGTCTAGCAGCCGCTGGGAGAGGATGGCATCCTGCTTGATCTCGCTCACAGGCACCGCCCCCTTCTGGCATCATCGGGCATGGGCACCATCGACCGCTCGTCGGCCTTCAGGGGGTACACCGTCAGCCAGTTGCGCTCCACAGCCTTATCCAGCATGGCGATACCTTCCTCCCGGCTCACCTTCCGCAGCTTGTTGATGATGGTGTTGATGCTCCGGGTGGTCAGCACCGGCTCCTTCATCGCCTCCCGGTTCTCCAGGAGTCCCGCAAAAGCGGCCTGGTACTCCGGATCATCCCCCACAAAGGAGACCACGCAGTCCCATACGTACACGGGGGTTTTGGGGGCTTTAGGGGATATATTTTTTTCTTTACCGTTCTGTTGTTTATTATTACGTTTCTGTTGTGGCGACTTTTTCGGCGCCGGTTTTTCCGGCGCCGAAAAATTAGGACACGGCTCCGTGTCATAATTTTTCGGACACGGTTCCTCGCCAAAATCCCAAGGGACATCCGTCAGCACATAAGTTGCTTTGCCGAACTGGCCGTTCTCTCCCTGTATCTGCATTCGCTTGAGGTACCCGGCCTCTTCCAGCTCCCGGATGTACTTGGACATGGTGTCCTTGGAAACGTGGAGCATGGAGGCCATGCCCCGCACTGAATAATCCCACCCTTCCCGCATACTGAGCATCGCAATCAGGGAAAACCGTGCCATTGTGCTGATATTCTCATCCCAGATGATGTTATTTTGGATGCGGGTCTCGTTTGTCTTTTTCCGTCTGATGATGATTTGTCCCTGTGCCATACTCTGGCCTCCTGTAAATTACTTTCCCTCTATGCAATCCACCAGCCGGAACAGTCCGCTGGTGAGTGTACAAATGCCGATCAGCACCAGCCCCCAGGTCAACATGGGCGGGTCACCCCCTCCCCGGTAAAACTGGGGCTTGCAATCCGGCCGGAATGTGGTACAATAGTCTTGTAATCGTTCTCGGTCGAAAGGCCCTGAACCCGCCGCTCTGTGGTGCTAGCCACAGGGCGGCCTTTTTTTATGCCCGGCGGGGCCTCTGCATACAGGACCTCGAACCCTGCCGCAATCACGCGCTGGATGTTCTCACTGATCCGCTCAAACTCCGGGGCCTCCCACTCATCGATCCGGCCGTCCTCCGCAATCTCCATCAGCCGCCGGTAGTCATCCGCCAGCGCCGTGGCCCGGTTGATCAGCCGCAGCACCGCCGTGGGCAGTCCCTGAAGCCGCAGCTCCGGCAGCACCCCCAGCTGTCCGCAGGTAGCCCGGGTGTACTCCAGCCCCAGCCAGGGCGTGCCATAGGCGGCTTGCATCCGCTCCACGTCCTCCGGTCTGGGCACCCGTTGTCTCTGCTCCCATGCCTTGACAGTTTCCACCGACACGCTCAACAGCTCCGCGGCCTGTTCCTGGGTCAGACAGGCATCTTTTCGTGCCCTCTGGTAGATAGATGGGTATCGATCCGCCATGGTCAGCTCGCCTCCTGTGTGGTATGTTGGGGGCAGAGCTCCAGGGGGACCTGATACCCGGGGTCTCCAGGCTGCAGCACGACGCGCTCTGCCACCCACTTGTCAAAGAGCACCTTCGAAATCTCAAAGACCCGCTCCCCGTCCTCCTTCAGCCGCACACAGCTGGCGAAGGGGTACTGTCCCGCCTCGATCATGGCAGCCGCCTTGGTGTTGCTGGTGGGCACGCCCAGGGACCGCAGCCGCTCCACCAGCTCGCACAGTGTCATGGTTGGTATGTACATGCAATCGCTCCTTTCATGATTTTCAGGCGGAATCCCGCCCCAGGATGGCATCCACGGTGCACTCCAGAATGTCTGCCAGTTTTAGGAGATTTTCCGCGCTGGGCATTGCCTTCCCGGACTCCCAAGCGGAGACCGACGCCTGCTTGACGCCCATGCGGTTCGCCAGCTCATACTGCAGCATTCCTCTGGATTCCCGAATTTTTTTAATTTCCATATCCTTCCTCCTTTCTCCAATACTTGAAACGTTCGTTCGGGTATGGTAATATAGTTACAAACTAATAGAATTTTTGTGTGGAGGTGCGTATTGGATACTGCAACTATTCAATGGATCATCTCCCTTGCCCTTTGTATCATCGCATGGTTTTTTCCAAACTTGGCTTGGTACTGGAAAGTCATCATTACCCTTGGGATCACACTGCTTTCCCTGTTTATCAGTTGGTTTCGCCTGAACCGAAATTACAGGAAATTGCAACGTGCAAAGCAGGATATTGAAAACAGGCACAGAGCACTTGCTGCTCAATTCGATGAAAAAAGTCTTTTCCTAAAAAAATACCGCCGTGTCTTAAAGCAATTTGATTTGTTTTTACATCTTGCATTGCAAAACACGAAAAAAGCGAAGTTGGAAGACATATACCGTGCCTATTTAATTGCCTTAGAGGAATTAACTGATGGAGGAAATCGTGATGACTCGCAAGTATAAAATCGCAAAAATCATTGATGAATACCAAGTAGTCGTAAACGCTGGAAGTAACGACCTCATCCATGACGATGACTGTTTGGAAGTCTATCAGCCCGGTCAGGAAGTCACAGATCCTGATACCGGTGAATCTCTGGGCACTCTGGATTTTGTGAAAGCAAAACTCCGCGTTGTGAATGTGTTTCCTAAGATGTGCGTATGTGAAAACCGTGAAACGGAGCAGAAGTCATTCTTTTCGAACATTTCGCAAGGCCTTTTTTTTGAAGAAACACTTCCGATGAATGTTCAAACCACCGATATTTCTGGCGGCTATGAAGGGATTGACAAGAAAATTAAAGTGGGAGACTTAGTCCGAAAAGTAAACTAATCCAGCAGATCATCCACTTGCTTTACCTTGTCTTCGCTCACCTTGCGAACCACCAGCAGACAATGACTGATTTGTGCTTCCACCCTGATGAGCTCGATCAGAGGCTGAATCTCCGTAAGCTCCGCTCGTAGTTCACGGACGAGCTGGCGGATTTCTTGCAATTCAATTTCTGCCGGATTCATTTCGGATGTTCGCTTAAAAACTCGCATTGTGAATCCCTCCTTTCTGTCTTGCGCCTTAGTTTGAAATTGTTTAGCTTGTGGTTGTAACTATAATTGCTATTTCGTCAATTGTCAATGGGCATTTTGTCATTTTGTATACACTCACAAATTGACGTTTCATCATTTGTTGGTTTTAGTAGAGGTGATTCCAATGGACATCGTTGACCGGCTATTTGAATTGGTCGATAAAAAATTTAATGAACAGCAAGAGTTTGCGGCCCTTTTAGGTGTCGATCCAACACTCCCAAGCCGGTGGCGTAATCGCAAATCTACATCTTATCAGCGCCGCCTCCCCCAGATCGCCGAGGCTTTAGGAACCACCACAGAGTACCTGCTCACCGGCAACGGCCCCAAAAAGAAAACCGCCCCCGCCAAGAGGTCTGAATCGGACGCCATCAGCGATGATGATATCAAGGCTGCTTTCTTCGAGGGTGCGGAAGATCTCACCAAAGAGGAAATGGACGCCCTCTGGGCAGATGCCCGGGACTATATGCGCTACAAACTGGAGCAGCGGAGGAAGCAGCAGCAATGACAACGCTTCTGGATCTGTACGAGTATGCGGAAGACCAAGGCATTGATGTGGACTGGGTCCCCCTGGAACAGGCCACCTCCCTGTCCATTCCTCTGCCGGACGGCTCCTACGCTATCGCAGTCAATCCCTGGAAGCTGGACACGCTGGAGCAGGAAACGGTGTGCCTGGCCCATGAGCTGGGCCACTGCAAAACCGGCAGCTTTTACAACCGGCACGCTGCTCTGGATATCCGTCAAAAGCATGAGAACCGGGCCGACAAGTGGGCCATCCAGCACCTGATCCCAGTGGAGGATCTGGATGAAGCCGTGGTTGAGGGCTGCGAGGATATCCCCGCCCTGTCGGAGCATTTCTGTGTGACTGAGGACCTCATGCGCAAGGCGGTCTGCTGGTATACGCACGGCAACTTGGCTGTGGAGATGTATGCTTGAACGCCCCCTTTCGTCTTGCGTTAACTTGTAGTTGTTTAACCTACGGTTATATTATTATCACGATTTTTCGTTGGTTTCAAGTGCTTTCAACGAATTTTCGTTGTTTTGTGTGATTGCACAAATTAAGAGGTCATTTTATGTATAATGCGCTTGAAACAAAAAACCGGATAAAATCGCTCTGCAAGTCAAAAAAAATCAACATGGAGACTTTGCTTGCAGACTGCGAGCTTGGTGTAAACGCCATTCGGCAAATCAATGATAAAAAGGGCATGGCGTCTTACAGCCTTGCTCGAATCGCCGATGCTCTGGACTGCTCCGTGGACTACCTGCTGGGCCGGACGGACAATCCGGAGATCAATAAGTAATACCCCGCCAGCGCGCGGATAAAAATAAAACGTGTCCGAATCGGACACGGGAGGGAGATTGGAAATGAAGTGCAACAAATGCGGGCAGGAATACGATGGCGGCGTTTGCCCAAACTGTGGAACGTCCGCCCCAGGGAAATCGGATGTCCCCAAGAAGAAAAAGAAATTTCGCTGGTGGTACATCTTGATCGTCATTGTGGTGATTGGCGTGATTGGAGCCCTGGGCGGTGGGGATGAATCAGGCCCCACAGATCCGTCCGGCCAGCAGCCGGAGTCCCAGCAGGACGCAGCTCCGGACGAAGGAGAATCCGTGGAATCGATTGCCCCTGCTGAGTCTGAGCCCCCGGCCTCAAACCTCACAACCGGGCAGAAAGACGCACTGGAGCAGGCAGCTTCCTATCTCAGCTTTAGCGCATTCTCCCGTGATGGTCTGGCGGGACAGCTGGAGTACGAGGGTTTTACCGCAGAGGAAGCCGCGTTTGCGGCCGACAACTGCGGAGCGGATTGGAACGAGCAGGCGCTGTTGCAGGCACAGTCTTACCTGAACATGACCTCGTTTTCCTACACGGGGCTGGTCGACCAGCTTACATATGAAGGCTTCACATCTGAACAGGCCGTATACGGGGCCGATCACTGCGGTGCAGACTGGAATGAGCAGGCAGCGCTGAAAGCCGCCTCCTATTTGGATATGAGCGCCTTTTCCCGCGAGGGATTGATTGACCAGCTTGAGTACGAAGGCTTTACACACGATCAAGCTGTCTATGGCGTTACCCAGAACGGATATTGATCCGATGGCGCGCCGCCAGTGAGCGAATAAAATAAGAACATATCCGAATCGGACACGCTGCAGTGTATCCCGCCAAATGCGGATAAAGAGACAAGGGGGAACTATTATGGGATTTCTTTCTCCAAAGGCAGTCTGCGCAGTCTGCGGAAAAGAGTGCGGGCTGAATCGTTTCCGGCTGCAAAATAAAGAGTGGTGCTGCCCGGACTGCTTCAAAGCCGCTGGCTTCAAAATGTCAACGCAAATCGGCGCTATGACTGCTGCCGATGTGCGGGCTGCCATTGAGAGCCGTGGAAGCGACAGGGATCTTCTCGCACAATTCCACATCACACAGCAGGTTCCCGGCTTCCTTTGTCTCGATGATGACCAGAAACTCTGGTACACGCCTGTCGGCTCCGGCGGGAAAAAGCATCCCCGCATTTTCCATTATGCGGATATTGTGGACTATGAACTGCTGGAAGACGGTAATACCCTCACAAAAGGCGGTCTTGGCAGAGCGGTTGCCGGCGGCCTGCTGTTTGGCGGCGTCGGTGCCGTGGTCGGAGGTGTGACCGGAAAAAAGCACGGAAAATCCACCTGCTCTCAGCTGCAGATCAAAATAACCGTGAATAATGTCTCCGAACCAACGGAATATATCACTTTTATCAGCTCGGAAATCAAGAAAGATGGGATGATCTATAAAACCATGGCGAAGCAGGCCCAGGAATGCCTGTCCCTGCTGCAGGTGATCTGTGCATCCCAGCCCCAGGCAGAGCCGGAGGCTGCACCTGCGGCCGAACCAGCCAGTGTCGCCGATGAACTGCTGAAATTTAAGCAGCTGCTGGATATGGGCGCCATCACCCAGGAAGAGTTTGACGCGCAAAAAAAGCAGCTGCTGGGTAAGTAATCAAGTCCCGTTTCAACGCAGATAAAAAGGTTTCAGATAAGGAGATATCATGCTCGACGAAAAAGACCTGCAGGCCCTCGCCCAGCTGATGGCCCAGCAAAAGCAGGAGATCATTGGTGAGCTGGACACCCGCGTGGACCAGAAACTGGCCAGCCAGAAACAGGAGATCATGGGTGAGGTCGCTGCCCTGATGGAGTCGTACTTCGATCCGAAGTTCAACCTTCTGGCCGACGGCCTCGCCGCCGTGAACGAGAAGCTTAAGGCCCTCCCCGATCCGGACCTGATGGACAAGATGCAGGAGGAGCTTGATCTGCACCACGATCTCCTCAAACTCCACACCAAGGAGATCAAAGCCCTGAAGAAGGCGCAGTAAAAAAGCCGCCCCATCAGGGGCGGCAAAAGGAAGTATGCCTACCCAGACACACTTCCTTCCATTCCGGTACATTTCGTGACTTTTTGTTACCTTTACTTCTTGACAGTTCCCAATACCGCGGTTATACTGAGAATAGAAAAGGGCGTTGCCGATAAGCGGTCTGCCCCTATAGCAATTTACTCAAAGAGTAACCGCCTGGCTGGGGAGCTATGGGCGGTTACTTCTTTTTTGCCTGTAGAAACAGGCCAATGATACCAATGATCACAAGACAGAACTGAAACAGTTCTGAGTATGTAAGCATAAGCACCACCCCCTCTCTCCGGAGGGGGCAAGAAGTCCCCTCCTGGGATGGAGGAGCCAACCGCCTACCGTATATCGCAACGCCTGGGCATATCTTACCATATTTCGCCAAGTTGTGCAACTGTATCCACCGCAACATCTAGTGGTTATTTTACATTCTTCTCAAACGGCCTTAAAATGCCACAAGAGTCCTGCGGTGGCCCGGCGTCCGACAACCTGCGCAGTCCAAGTGCACTCTCGTAGCCTTGGCGGCAAGGTAAAAAGAAGAGCCGCTCCGGTAGGAGCGGCTTTATCGCTATTAGGAGGTTTCTCTATGCTCTGTCCAAAATGCCGCAGGGAGATCCCGGACGACTCAAATATCTGCTGTTATTGCGGCCGAGTAATCCACCGGCTGGAGCCACGGCCCAGAAAGCGCCCAAATGGCTCTGGCAGTGTCTACAAACTCACAGACAAGCGCCGGACACGCCCCTGGGTCATGGCAAAGGGCGGGAAGATTTTGGGCCGTTATGCCACGAAAACGGCCGCCCAGGAAGCCCTCGAAAAGCTGGCAGGTAAGCCTATCGGCGATGCCATTGACCTGACCCTTCAGGAGATTTTCACACTTTGGAAGGCCCAGCACTATCCCCGGCTGAAGGAGGACGCTTGTCTAGCATACGATCTGGCCTGGTCCAAGCTGGAGCCTCTGGCGCCCCGAAAAATGCGCACACTACGGACGGAGGATGTCCAGAAGATCGTTGATGCTGATGTGGCGAAAGGCCGCAGCCGCTCCACAGTCAAAAAAATCCAGACGCTATACAGCCAGCTCTGCCAATATGCCATGCGCAAGGACATCCTGGACCGCAACTATGCGGACTATCTGGTCCTGCCCCGGCAGGAGCCGGTGCAGCGGGATACCTTCACGGAGGACGAGATCCTCCGTCTCCGTGCCGACGCGGACGTCGGGGATGAAACCTCCATGATTATCCTGATCCTGATCTATACCGGCTACCGGATCAATGAGCTGCTCCAAAAGCGCAGGGACCAAGTGGACCTTGATCTGGATGTCATGTACGGCGGCGAAAAGACAGCTGCCGGCCGCGGCCGAGTGGTGGTGATCCACCCAAAGATCCGGCCCTATGTAGAGTATTTTGCAGCCAGGGCTACCGGCCCCCTGCTGCTGTCCGGATACACCGGGAATCTGGTGCGGAACAACTTTGCCCGACGGGACTGGAAGAACACTCTCCAGCGTCTGGGGATCACCAGGGAAGGCCGGCAGCTCCATCCCCATTGCACCCGCTACACATTCGCAACCCGAGCAAAAACTGCAGGCGTGGATAACGACGCGATCAAACGCACTCTGGGTCATACGGATTTCGCCCTGACCTCCGATGTGTACATCCAAGATGACATCCAGCGGCTGAAATCCGAGATTCAGAAGCTTAAATAAGGTTGTAACCGTGGTAGTAACTGAAAACAACTCTGAAAAACCACCAATGTTCTATCTCTTGCGGCACAACGGATAGACGGTTTCAGTTATCCCCAGTTATTGACAAGACTATCTTTTAAGCAGTGGGTCCGGGGTTCGAATCCCCGACGGGTCACCAAAAAGAAAGACACGACTTTCGTCGTGTCTTTCTTTTTGGGTTTCGCAGGCCAATGGCCCGCGAAACCCTTCGGCGATTCAAATGCTCGGCGGAAATGAATTCTGCCTCCGCCAAGGTTCCGCCTGCGGCAAAACGCTTGTACTGCGCAAACGCACCGTCCTGCTGTGCGGAGCTCCAATGTCCGCATCTCTTCTGTCAACACAAGCTGTAAAAACCTCCTGAAGGGCTAATGCTTCAGGAGGTTTTTACAGCCGGAAAATACCAGGGATTGTTCGTAACGGATTACCAGCAAGGGATATATCAAATTTCGCTTCGATTGCCCTGTAGGATTTGGAGTCGCTGTGAAGTCTCCGCCAGCAATTTCAATGCCGATGCTTCCAGCACCGCCTGACTGGCCGCCTGCATGATCGGGCAGATCTGTCCCCCCAAGAACTCTCTGTTGGCTTCGCACGGAAGCGATTCATTCGCCCGTGCCGGGGCAGCCGCTGTGGTGCTCCGCCCGCTCCCGTCCCAGGCTGCTTACAGGGTCATCTCCTCCCCCGGCTGAAGGACTTTGGCGGCAAATCCCGCCTCTTTGCAGGCGGCGGCGAATGCCTCCGGATCCTGGGTGATGGCCTGGAAGGTGTTGTAGTGCATGGGGACCGTCAGTCGGGGCCGGATCAGCTTCACTGCCCGGAGGGCATCCGCCGGGCCCATGGTGTAGAAATCTCCGATGGGCAGCAGCGCCACGTCGATGTCCTCGTCTGCCAGCAGGGTCATATCGGTCATCAGGGCCGTGTCTCCGGCGTGATAGATCTTCCTGCCCCCCATCTCAAAAAGGAAGCCGCAGGCAGGACAGCCCGCCGCACCGCCGCCGTGGAGGGCCTGAAAAAACTTGGCGCAGCCAAAGGACAGGCGGACCGTGCCGCCCAGATTTCCGGCGACGCATGCCACCCCCGCAGGGACAAACACCGCATCCGCCAGATCCGCTGTGCAGCAGACCGGCGCACCGGTACGTCTGGCGATGGCGGCTGCATCCCCCACGTGGTCCCCATGGCCGTGGGTGACAAAAATCACGTCCGGGTCCACCTTCTCTGCCCATTCGGGATGGCCGCCCCCGGTGAGAAAGGGATCCGTCAGAACTTTGTGGACGCCGTCATCCAGCAGAAAGCAGGCATGGCCCAGAAATTGCAGCTTCATATATGCAGCACTCCTTTTTCCAAGATGAGACGAACAGCCGTCAGAGCCTCCGTCGGTCGGTTCGCTTGATGGGATGATATCATATCCGGTGGGCAAAGTAAATTCCAGCCTCCACGAAAAAAGCGGCGCCGGGCTTTTTCGGGCCCGACGCCGTCCGCATATTCCATCTTTCTTACAGCCGGGCCAGGATGGCATCGCCCATGGCAGCGCAGCCCACCTTCTCACATCCGGGCCGCCAGATGTCGGCGGTGCGGATGCCGTCGTTCAGCACTTGATTCACCGCAGCTTCGATGCAGTCTGCCTCCGCCGCCATATCGAAGCTGTACCGCAGCATCATGGCCGCGGACAGGATGCAGGCGATGGGGTTGATGATATCCTGTCCGGCGATGTCCGGGGCAGAGCCGTGGATGGGCTCGTACAGCCCCCGGGTGCCGTCCCCCAGGCTGGAGGAGGGCACCATGCCGATGCTGCCGGTGATCTCGCTGGCCTCGTCGGACAGGATGTCGCCGAACATGTTCTCCGTGACAATCACGTCGAACTGGGCGGGATCCTTGCAGATCTGCATGGCGCAGTTGTCCACGAACATCTCCCGGTATTCCACGTCCGGGTACTCCGCCGCCAGGCGGTGCATCACCTCCCGCCACAGGCGGCTGGTGTCCAGCACATTGGCCTTGTCCACGCAGGTGAGCTTTTTCTGGCGCTTGCGGGCGGTCTCAAAGCCGATGCGGCCGATCCGCTCGATCTCGTGCTCGGAATAGGGCATGGTGTCCACGGCGACCTTCTCGCCGTTTTCCTCGTAGGTCCTGTGCTCCCCGAAGTAGACGCCGCCGATCAGCTCGCGCACCACAATAAAGTCAATGCCTTTTTCCACGATGGCGGGCTTCAGGGGCGAGGCGTCCGCCAACTGGGGCCAGATTTTGGCAGGGCGGTTGTTGGAGTAAAGCCCCATGCCGGCCCGGAGCCGCAGGAGGCCCTTTTCTGCCCGCTTGTCACCGGGCAGGCCCTCCCACTTGGGGCCGCCGATGGCCCCCAGCAGCACGCTGTCGCTTTGCAGGCACTTGTCCAGTTCCGACTGGGGCAGGGGATCCCCGTAGGCGTCGATGGCCTCGCCGCCCATCAGGACTTTCGTATAGGTAAAGGTATGGCCAAATTTCTCAGCCACCGCGTCCAGCACCCGCAGGGCCTGGGTGACGATCTCCGGGCTGGCGCAGTCGCCGTAGATCACCGCGATATTCTTCTCCATACTGCCGCCTCCTTACCGCGCCTGGATGCTGGCCATCAGGCCGCCGGAGCGAATGATCTTCTGGATGAAGGGCGGGAAGGGCTCCGCCTGGAAGGTCTCGCCTGTGGTCTCGTCGGTGATGACGCCGGTGTCAAAGTTCACAGACACCGTGTCCCCCTCCCGGATGGCAGTGCTGGCTGACGGGCACTCCAGGATGGGCAGACCGATGTTGATGGCATTGCGGTAGAAAATCCGGGCAAAGCTGGCGGCGATGACGCAGGCGATGCCGGCGGTCTTGATGGCCAGGGGCGCGTGCTCCCGGCTGGAGCCGCAGCCGAAGTTCTCGCCCCCCACCATGATGTCGCCCGCCTGCACCCGGGTGATGAAGGTCTTGTCAATGTCCTCCATGCAGTGGTCCGCCAGCTCCCGGGCATTCTGGGTGTTCAGGTAGCGGGCGGGGATGATGACGTCGGTGTCGATGTTGTCACCGTATTTGAATACAGAACCTCTTGCTTCCATGGTGTTCAAACCTCCCTGGGATCGGTGATGTGGCCCGTCAGGGCGCTGGCCGCCGCCGTGGCGGGGCTGGCCAGATAAATCTCGCTGTTCACGTGGCCCATGCGGCCCACAAAGTTGCGGTTGGTGGTGGAGACGCACCGCTCCCCTTCCGCCAGAATGCCCATGTAGCCGCCGAGACACGGCCCGCAGGTGGGGGTGGAGACAATGCACCCGGCGTCGACAAAGGCGGTGGTGTAGCCCCGCTCGATGCAGGTCCTGTACACCTCCATGGTGGCGGGAATGATGATGCCCCGGACGCCGTCGGCGATGTGGCGGCCCTTCAAAATGTTGTAAGCGGCCTCCATGTCCTCGATCCGGCCGTTGGTGCAGGAGCCGATGACCACCTGATCGATTTTGATGTCCCTGCCCTCGGCGGCCGGGTGGGTGTTCTCCGGCAGGTGGGGCCAGCTGACGGTGGGCACCAGGGTGTCCAGGTCAATGGTGATGGTCCGCTCGTACTCTGCGTCCGGATCTGCCTCGTATTTCTTCCATTCCCGCCGGCTGCGGCCCTTCAGGTACGCCTCGCAGGTCTCGTCCACCGGGAAGATGCCGTTCTTGGCACCGGCCTCGATAGCCATGTTGCAGATGCACAGCCGGTCCTCCATAGTCAGGCTCTGCACGCCGGGGCCGATGAACTCCAGGCTCTTGTAGAGGGCGCCGGAGACGCCGATGAGTCCGATCAGGTGCAAGATCACGTCCTTGCCGGACACAGGCCGCCGCAGACTGCCGGTCAGCTCCACACGGATGGCGGCGGGCACCTTGAACCACGCCTTGCCGGTGGCCATGCCGGCGGCCATATCCGTGGAGCCCACGCCGGTGGAGAAGGCCCCCACCGCGCCGTAGGTGCAGGTGTGGCTGTCGGCGCCGATGATGCAGTCTCCGGCGGTGACGATGCCCTGCTCCGGCAGGAGGGCGTGCTCCACGCCCATCTTGCCCACGTCGAAGAAGTTGACGATGCCGTGTCTGCAGGCGAACTCCCGGCACTGCTTGGACTGCTGGGCGCTCTTGATGTCCTTGTTGGGGACGAAGTGATCCAGAACGATGTTCACCCGGGTCTTGTCGAAAACATCGCAAAAGCCCGCCTTTTCAAACTCGTTGATGGCCACCGGAGTGGTGATGTCGTTGCCCAGGACAATATCAAGGTTCGCCTCGATCAGCTGTCCCGCCTTGACGTGCTCCTGGCCGCAGTGGGCAGCCAGGATTTTCTGTGTCATAGTCATTCCCATGGGTATTGTGCCTCCGTTCTCTGTGATGAAGTCCAGGGGTCTCCCCCGCTGTTTACCGGTTATTGATGGCACTGACCAGCGCCCGGACGCCTGCCACGATGATGTCCGTGTGGGTGCCGCAGCCCCAGGTCTCTCTGCCATCTGGCCACTTCAGCCCTACGTAGCTGCAGGCCCGGCTGTCGGTGTCAGGGTCCAGTGCGTGCTCGCTGTAATGGATCAGTGTGAAGTCCATGCCCGCTGCCTGCTCGATGGCATTGGCCACCGCGTCCAGGCGGCCGTTTCCGGCGGCGCCGCACTGGATCATCCGGCTGCCGCGGCGCAGAGTCAGGTTGGCGGAGATGGACCCGTCCTGGTTCTGTGTGTAGTGGGCGGCAGTGACATTCAGCGGGGCCGCGTTGTTGACGTAGTTGTCCTCAAACACCTCCAGCACCTCCTGGACGGAGAGTTCCCGGTGGTCGTGGTCGCTGACCTCCTTGACCCGGTAGCCCAGCTGCTCCCGCATGTGGGGCGGCGGGTTATAGCCGTAGTTCTGCTGCAGCAGGAAGCCGATGCCTCCCTTGCCGCTCTGGCTGTTGATGCGGATGACGTCCGCGTCGTAGGTGCGGCTGATGTCGTGGGGGTCGATGGGGATATAGGGGCAGTCCCACCGGTGCTGGTGGTGCTCCTTCCGGTAGGTCATGCCCTTGGCGATGGCGTCCTGGTGGCTGCCGGAGAAGGCAGCGAACACCAGGCTGCCGGCGTAGGGGCTGCGCTCATAGACGTGCATCCGTGTCACCCGCTCGTATACCTCGCAGATAGCGGGCATATCGGAGAAGTCCAGCTTCGGGTCCACTCCGTGGCTGTACATGTTCATGGCCAGGGTGATGGCGTCCACGTTGCCCGTGCGCTCCCCGTTGCCGAAGAGGCAGCACTCCACCCGCTGGGCACCGGCCAGTACCGCCAGCTCCGCATCCGCCACGCCGCAGCCCCGGTCGTTGTGGGGATGGGTGGAGAGAACCACGGCATCCCGGTACTTCAGATGCTTGGAGCACCATTCGATCTGGTTGGCGTAGATGTGGGGCATGCTCATCTCCACCGTCACCGGCAGGTTGATAATCATGGGACGGTCCGGCGTGGGCTGCATCACGTCCAGCACTGCGTTGCAGACTTCCACGGCGTACTCCGGCTCTGTGCCGGTGAAGCTCTCCGGGCTGTACTCAAAGAGGAAATTGCCCTCGTACTCCCGGCTCAATTCCTTGATGAGCTTGGCACCGTCCACGGCGATTTGCTTGATCTCCTCCCTGGACTTGTGGAACACCTCCCGCCGCTGGGCCTCGCTGGTGGAGTTGTAGAAGTGGATGATGGCCCGGGGGGCGCCCTTCACCGCCTCAAAGGTCCGGCGGATGATGTGGTCCCGGCACTGGGTCAGCACCTGGATCGTCACGTCCTGGGGGATGCGGTCCTCGTCGATCAGCTTGCGGAGGAACTCATACTCCGTCTCCGACGCCGCCGGGAAGCCCACCTCGATCTCCTTGAAGCCGATCTTCAGCAGCATCTCGTAGAACTCCAGCTTCTCCTCCAGGCTCATAGGCACCACCAGACTCTGGTTGCCGTCCCGCAGGTCCACGCTGCACCAGGCGGGGGCAGTCTCGATATGGTCCTTCTGCATCCACTCGTACACGTGCCCCGGCTCCACCGGCGGGGGATAGTAGCCAATCTGATATTTCGTCGCGTCCATCATGTCAAAGTCCTCCTTCCAAGGTCTTGTCTTTGGAAGGAGGACAACAAAAAATCCCATCTCTCCAAAGACCATCAGTCTTTGAGAGACGGGAGCAAAAAATGCTGTACCCGCGGTACCACTCTCATTGCCGGGAGACCCGGCCACTCTGTACGATCGGCTCCTCCTGAGGGGGGCGAATCGCGTCTGCATGATAACGGACAGCGGCCGTCCGCACCTAAAGGCGACGCCTCTCAGCGCGGCTGCTCAAGGGCCAGTGACGCGGTCCCCTCCGTACCGCCTTGCACCGACCGGCGGCTCTCTGAAACAGGGCGTGGGATCGCCTTTTCCCCTTCATCGCATTTTGGAAGATGGGAAGAGTATAACAGCTCCGCCGAAGGACGTCAAGTGAGGAAATCTGCCCTCACAGCGGATTTGGTACGGTTTGACAGACATCTCTTGGCAAAGCGCGCCGTCTCTTGTGAAAACCGCAAGAAAAAATCAGGACGGCTGCCGCCGTCCTGAAGCGGCGGCCTCCCTCCGGAAGACCCCGCTGCGGAAGCGGACCACTCCCCAGGAGCCGGGAGGGCGGGCCGGTTGTATCGTGCATCCCGAAAAATGCCCAGCACCTCACAGTGCCGCACCTGTCCGCCAGATCTGCGTCTCCGTGGCCACTATGGGTACCCGGCGGTCATGGAGGTCCACCGGTACGCGGGGCTGCAGCAGGCGGTCGGGACACACCAGAATGGCGGGCCCCTGATAGTACTCCAGGTAGCGGTCGTAATACCCGCCGCCGGGGGAGCAGGTCACGCCAAGGTACGAGAGGCGCAGATGCGCACCCGGGTGGAGGGCGTCAGGTCAACTATGCGGACCTGCAGACCGGGCGGGGTCCTATCACGATGGAGCCCCAGTTCCCCGTGATCCCGGGGCTGGACATCGTGGAAATCGCGGAGGCTGTCGGAAACTGCGCTACCGTGCTATATAATGAGGACAACTATGCCAAGCTGCCCGAGGACCTTCAGACGGTTCTGCGGGAGTGCATGGACCAGATCCGGGAAAAGAACAACGAGATCACGCGTGATGAGGATGCCTATTATATCGAGAAGATGAAAGCCGAAGTTCCCGGGCTAACCGTGACGGAATCCGATTATGGGTCTTTGCTGCTGTGGGCCGTGCGGTCCATGAGGAGCTGGTCGCCAGCGTCTCTGATGAAGCGCTCTGCGATGCAATCCAAGCCCTGGCCTGAGCAAGGAAGGTTCCCTCCCTGCAAGGGTCTCGTTTGGGAGACAAATGGGACCCTTGCAGAAAACACAGGGGCGCCCACTGAGGTAAAACTTATAAAAAAGTATATGCGCCATTTTCCTTGGCCATTGTGCATGCTCCTCTCCGCCGGTCTTATGAGAGATATCATACAGCCGGGAGGGAAATGCGACAATGCCCCGCCGGGCCGGGCGATTTTCAGCTTGTCTCTTTGCCGGTTGTGCGGTAAACTGGACATATCGCGGCGCCGGACGGGGTGCAGCCGTGGATACCGGAGCGCGCCGGGGCGCCTCCGGCATCTGCATCCGGTGGAAGCGCCCGCATCTGCATGAAACGGGAGGAAGCAGACATGGACCATCTGGACTTGGAAGCCCCCGGCCTGACGGCGGGGAATGTGGAAAAAATCGCCGCGCTGTTTCCCGCCGCCGTCACGGAGACGCGAGGCGCGGACGGGAAGGTGAAAAAGGCCGTCAACTTCGAGGTCCTCAAGCAGCTGCTGGCCCCCGACGTGGCGGAGGGGGAGGAGCGCTATGAATTCACCTGGGTCGGCAAACGGGCCGCCATGGCCGAGGCCGCCCGCCCCACCTCCAGAACCCTCCGCCCCGTGAAGGCGGACAGCCGGGATTGGGACACCACCCGGAACCTCTACATCGAGGGAGACAATCTGGAAGTGCTGAAAATCCTCCAGGAGAGTTATCTGGGCGCGGTGAAGGTGATCTACCTGGACCCGCCCTACAACACCGGCAGCAATTTCATCTATCCGGATTCCTTTGTGATGGACCGCGGCGTATATCACGGTGCCAGCGGATACCGGGACGCGGAGGGGAAGATCAACTTTCAGCGGAAAAACACGTTTTCGGACGGCAGGTATCACTCCGACTGGTGCTCCATGCTCTTTTCCAGACTGCTGCTGGCCCGCAGCCTGCTCTCCCCGGACGGCGTCATCCTGATCTCCATCGACGACCATGAGTCAGCGAACCTGAAGAAGATCTGCGACGAGGTGTTCGGCGAAAGCAACTACCTGAACCAATTTGCGTGGGTCTCCAATATCACGGGCCGCCAGATATCCGGCAGAGGCGCGGCCAAAACCTGGGAGTCCGTCCTGGCCTACGCCAGGGACATCGACGCGTGCGGCAGCCTGTCCATTGATATCCGCTTCGCCAGGGAGAAGATGCCCGATGCGTACAAGGGCTTTCGCAGGGACGTTCGGACGGACCGGCTGGGCCCCTTTGCGGTCGGCGATCCCCTCTACAATCATAATCGCAAGTTCAACGAAGAGACCCGGCCGAACCTCGTGTTCTCCATCTTCTATCAGCCCCAGACCCAGGAGATCTCCACAGGCGCCATCGGGGAGAGGCGGCCCGGGTGGTTCGAGCTGCCGCCCCATGCAAATGGGGACGGCGTGCACAAGTACCATGCCTGGCGGTGGTCCCGGCAGAAGATTGCGGACGAGCCATATAATCTGATCGTGCTCCCCACAGCGTCCGGTGGGTATGAGATCCACACCAAGATCAGGGACTTCGGCAGGACGTTGCTCAAGGACGTCATTCCCGACATCCCCAACGGAGACGCGGAGCTGCGGAAGCTGTTCGGCGGCCGGAAATTGTTTGACTACCCAAAGTCCGTGGACCTGTTGAGGACCCTGATCGGCTCTGTTCCGGGGAAGGATTTCGTATGCCTGGACCTCTTCTCCGGCTCCGCCACCACCGCCCACGCGGTGATGCGCCTCAACGCGGAGGACGGCGGCCGCCGCAGCTTCATTATGGTGCAGCTGCCCGAGCCCTGCGGTGAGAAGAGCGAGGCCGCCCAGGCGGGCTTCCAGACCATCTGTGAGATCGGCAAAGCCCGCATCCGCCGTGCCGGGGATCAGATCCGGACCGAATTCCCCGGTGCCTGTCCGGACATCGGCTTCCGGGTCTTCCGGGTGGACGAGGGCTGCCGGAAGGAGGTCCTCTATCCCCCGGAGGAGATATCCCAGCCGCTGATCGGGCAGACGGTGTCCAATATCCGGGAGGACCGCACCGACCTGGATCTGCTCTATGCCTGCCTGCTGGACCTGGGCCTGGGCATCCACCTGCCCCACACCAGCCGGGTGGTCGGCGGCTGCACCGTCCACCGGGTGGACGGCGGCGTCCTGGCGGCCTGTTTCGACGCTGGCGTTCCGGACACGGTCATCCGGGACATAGCTGCTTCCCGCCCCCAGTGGGCTGTCTTTCGGGACAGCGCCTTCGCCTCGGACGCCGCCAAGATCAACGTGACGGAGATCTTCAAAAGCCTGTCCCCCGGCACCCGCGTCCAGGTACTCTGAGTGCAGACCGTCCGCCTGGTTCCATTCCGCAGAAACTTTCCCCGTCTTGCCCGGATGTGTCCCCAGCGCACCGGACATAAGGAGGTGACCTCATGAAGCTCCAATTCAAGCACCAGCCCTTTCAGGCGGAGGCGGCCGCAGCGGTCTGCGATGTGTTCCGCGGCCAGTCACTGTGCGCCCAGGCACACCGGCAGGGCCTGGGCGCCGCGGCCGACAGGCCGCTGTCCCTGGCAGGGACCGGCACCGGCCTGTGCAACCAACCCCTGGCTCCGGAGCTGAACGACGCCCGGATCCTGAAAAATCTGCACGCGGTCCAGCGGCGCGTCGGATTGCCTCTGTCCAAGGCCCTGGCCGGGCCGGGGATCAACCTGTCCGTGGAGATGGAGACCGGCACCGGCAAGACCTATACCTATGTGAAAACCATCTACGAGCTAAACGCCCGCTACGGCTGGAGCCGGTTCATCATCGTGGTTCCGTCGGTGGCCGTCCGGGAGGGCGTCTACCGTTCCCTGCAGACGACCCAGGAGCACTTCGCCGGGGAGTACGGCAGGCGGCTGCGGTTTTTCATCTACAACTCCGACCGCCTCGCCCAGGTAGACCGCTTCGCCTCCGACAGCGCCATTCAGGTCATGATTATCAACATGCAGGCGTTCAACTCGGGCAGGAACCAGCGGATCATCGACCAGCGGCCGGACAGCTTCCGGGGCCGCCGCCCCATCGACGTCATCGCGGCCACCCGGCCTATTCTCATCATTGACGAGCCCCAGAGCGTGGAGGGCCGCCAGACTCGGGAGAGCCTGCGCAAGTTCAACGCCCTGTTCACCCTGCGCTACTCCGCCACCCACCGGGAGGCGTACAACATGGTGTACCGTCTGGACGCCCTGGACGCCTATAACCGGCATCTGGTGAAACGGATCGCCGCCCTGGGGGTGACCTTCACATCCTCCCCCGCCGCTGGCGGCTTTGTCTATCTGGAGGGCGTGGACCTGAGCCGGGACAGGGCCCCCGCCGCCCGGATCGGTTTTGAGGTCAAAGGGGCATCCGGCATTCGGACGGTGGTGAAACAGCTGCGCCGGAAGGCGGATCTGTTCGCGGCGTCCAACGGCCTGGCCGAATACGCCGACCGCTATGTGGTGGCAGAGATCGACGGTCGGGACAGCTCGGTGACCTTTCTCAACGGCCTGAAGCTATATGCCGGTCAGTTCAGCGGCGGCGAGGAGCGGACAGCTCTCCAGCGCCGGGTGCAGATTCGGGAGACCATCCGCACCCACCTCCGCCGGGAACGGGAGCTGTATTCCAGGGGAGTGAAAGTGCTGTCCCTCTTCTTCATCGACGAGGTGTCCAAATACCGCCTGTACGACGGGGACAGCGGCAGCGGCCGCAGCGGCGAGTACGCCAAAATGTTTGAGGAGGAGTACGTCGCCGTGGCGGAGGCGTTCCGGCGAGAGATCGACGACCCGGCGTACCGGGCCTATCTGGACGGCATCGATGCCCGCGAGACCCACCAGGGCTACTTCTCCGTAGACCGGCGGAAGGGCCGCCAGGCCCGCTTTGTGGAGGGAAAGATCGACCGCAAGAGCCGAACCTCCTCCGACGCGGACGCCTATGACCTGATCATGCGGGACAAGGAGCGGCTGCTCAGCCTGGATGAACCTGTGCGGTTCCTCTTCTCTCACTCCGCCCTCCGGGAGGGGTGGGACAACCCCAATGTGTTCCAGATCTGTATGCTGAAGCCCCAGACGGAGTCGGGGATCCGCAGCCGCCAGGAGATCGGCCGCGGTCTGCGCCTGTGTGTCAATCAGGAGGGCGAACGCATGGACGAAAGCGTCCTGGGCGGGGCGGTGCAGGAGCTGAACGAGCTGACGCTCATCACCGATATGGAGTTCGGCAGATTCGCGGAGGCCCTGCAGCAGGGGCTGGCGGCGTCCCTTGCCAGCCGCCCCCGGACGGTGGAGCCGGGCCTGTTTGCCGGCAGGCTCCTCACTGGCACCACCGGGGCACGGGTCCGGGTGACGCGGGAGCTGGCAGATGAGATCTGTGCCGCTCTCCGGAAACAGGGCTATGTGAAGGACCGCGTCCTCACCGGCAGCTTCTTTGCGGACCGGGACCGGGGTGCCGTCCGGCTGGGCGGAAGCCTTCAGGACCTCAGCGCCGCCGTGGCGCAAGTCCTCTCCGGCGTCTATACCCCCCGGGCCATCCCCGCGGAGAACGCCCACGGCGGCAACGTCACCGCCCGGGCGGACCCGGAGAAGCTGCAGACCGAGGCGTTCCGCTCCCTTTGGGCGCGGGTCGGCCCCAAGTCCTTCTACACCGTCTCCTTTGACACCCGGGAGCTGATCGGGAACGCCATCCAGGCACTGGACGCGCATCTACAGGTGACCCCCGTCTCTGTCCGGACGGTGTATGGCGAGCAAGCGACGCAGCTGCAGTCCCGGGAGCAGCTGCTTCAGGGCCGGGCCTTCCGCCGCAGGGAAAGCCGTGTGCAGGCCGCCGGTCCCCCGGCGCCGGGCGGTGTACGCTATGACCTGGTGGGCAGGCTGGTGGAGGAAACCGGCCTGACCCGTACCACTGCGGCAGCCATTCTCCAGGGCATAGCCCCTGAGACATTTGCCATGTTCCGCCTGAATCCGGAGGATTTCCTCCTCCAGGCCTCCAGGCTCATCAACCAGGAGAAGGCGGCCGCCGTCGTCCGGCACATCACATACCACCGGCTGGACGCGTCGTATGACGCCGCTCTCTTCACCAATGCCGTCCGCCGGGGCAGGCTGGGGTGCACCGCCGTGCCCGCCGCCCATTCGATCTCAGACTATGTGATCTGTGACACCGACAGAGAACGGGCCTTTGCCGAGGCGCTGGAGGCCAGCGAGGCGGTCAGATTATATGTCCGACTTCCCAAGTCCTTCTTCATTCCCACCCCGGTGGGGCGGTACACGCCCGACTGGGCCATCGCCCTGCGGGACCGCGTGGGGAATCCCGTCTATTTCGTGGCTGAGACCAGCGGCAGGGCCCCACAGCCCCAGGGCGTGGAGGCGGCGAAACTCCAGTGCGCCCGCGCACACTTCGCCGCGGTCAGCGGCGGAGAGGTGATGTGCGGCGCCGTCCGTGACTTGGATGAGCTCCTGCGCATCGTGGGCTGAAGCCCCGGGGCCGCACAGTATGCACGGCGGCGTATGGAAGGCCCCCCGCTATGGACAGAGAAGCGCGGCCTGAAATCAAGTGATTTCAGGCCGCGCCGGCTTGTGTGCAGCTGTGAGGTCTGCAAGAATTCGAATACACTGCCGGTTCCCCGGCTTTCAGCAAGCGGGCCGCCGCAGCGGCACGCTCCGGAACTCCGGCCCGGCGGAGTCTGTTTGAGCCGCCGCATCCCCGGTGCGCCGCCAAAGCCGGCCCCCATCTCAGGGCAGAACTGCCTGTGCCAGGCGGTTGTCAATGCCCTGTCCCCTCCCCCGCCCGGGGTGCGCCGCCCCGCCTCCGCAGACGGCGGAACCGCCGGTTGGAAGCAGTCTTCCCGCCGTTCTCACGCCGTCCCGTGGGGGATGATGACCTTCTCCACCCGGATCTTCCCATCCTCCGCCTCCGCCGTCATCATGGTGATCTCCTGATGGAACCGCCGAGGGCCGCAGGAGCCCGGGTTGAGCCAGAGGACGCCGCCTTTCTCCTCCTGCACGTACTTGTGGGAGTGGCCGAACACCACCGCGTCCACACCGGCCAGGTCCGCCGGGACCTCCTTTCTGTTGTGGACCATGAAAAAGGTCACGCCGCCCAGGGTAACGGTGAGATCGTGCGGGATGGCCTCCGCCCAGTCCTTGTCGTTGTTGCCCCGGACGATGTACAGCGGCGCATACTGCCGCAGCTCATCCACGATGCTCTGCCTGTTGATATCTCCGCCATGGAGGATGGCGTCGGCGGTCTTTAGATGCTCCGTGACCTCCGGCCGCAGCAGGCCGTGGGTGTCGGAGAGAATGGCAAGTTTCATAGGTTTCCCCTCCCCCTCAGATGATGATGCCCTCGCAGTGGTCGATCTCGTGCTGGATAATCTGGGCCGTCCAGCCGGTGAAGGTCTTGATCCGCTCCTGGAATTTTTCGTTCTGCCAGCGGACCTTGATGGACTCCCACCGCCGGGCTCTGCGGGTGCCGGAGAGGGACAGGCACCCCTCCTCCACCTCATAGGGGCCGGCCCTTTTCACGATCTCCGGATTGAACATGACCATATAGGCGCCCTGGTTGTCGAAGGCGATGATGCGCTTGTTCACGCCGATCATGTTGGCCGCCATACCTACGCAGCCGTCCCTGTGGACTTCCAGTGTCTCCAGCAGATCCGCCGCCACCGGCAGGTCCTCCGGAGAGGCGGGCTCGGCCTTTTGGGCCAGGAAGGCCTGGTCTTTGCAGATGTCCCGAATCATGATGGGTCCTCCTTGTGTCGTTGAATCGCCGCCGCTATGGTCTCCGCCGCAATGCGGGCCCCCTGCCCGCTGGGGTGGACGCCATCGGCGGCGTAGAGGTCCTGCGTGCCGGGCATCTGGTAAAACCGCCGCCCCACGTCGGCAAGCAGGGCGCGGTTTTCCTCCGCCGCCCTGCGGTACGCCGCGGACAGGTTCCGGGCCATCCCGCCATAGTCCCATCCCTTGGCCGACAGCCGGGCCCCACCCTTCTGATAGGCCCAGGTGGCATAGAGCACCGGGATGGCCCCGTTCTCCCGGATCTGCCGGCAGAGCCGCTCCACGCTGGCGAAAAAGCTCCCGGGAGCGGTGATGGGGCCGTGGCTCATTTCCTGCAGCACCACATAGTCCCACTGCTCCTTTGCAAGCGCCGCCTGCGTTCGGGCGCCCAGCCGGGTGTTCGGGTTCAGATGCTCGGACAGCCGGGCCCCGCCCCGGGTATGGCAGACCACTTCCGCCCCGGTCAGTTCCGCCAGAATGTCCGGCATATCTTGGGCAGAGGTGAGGCTGTTGCCCAGCATCAGAATCCGCATGGTGCTCCTCCTTGTCTCGTTTCCGTGCGCGTCTGCGCGAAAGGCTCCCGCCGTCAATGCTCGGGGCAGCGCTCCATAAGCCCCCTGCCGGATTTGCTGATATCCCCATATCCCGCCGGAGCCGCAGCGGCCCGCTCTGGGCGGCACCGGTTCTCCCATTGATGGTTCCCTCCAGCAGGCGCACGGTGCCGGGGAATGATGCGTTTCATGGGGCGAAATCCCGGCGGCAAGGGCCCTGTGCCCCTGCTCCGCGAAGTGGCACACCGTCATAGGCCGGGGAGACGTTCCACCGCCCGGCAAGGGTCCGGCAGCACCCGGCGAAGGTCCGGGAAGCGGCAATGAGCATTTGGCCCGGCACCCATTCCCCCGGGGACCGGGACGGCAACGCCAACAGAGGGAGCTTCCCCCGTGCCAGCTCCAGGCTGGTCAGGAATCGCTCCATCCGCTCCGCCGTGGCCTTGGGCCTGCGGCCCTGCAAAAGGTCATTGGTGCCCAGCATCACGATCAGCAGGTCGGTGTCCGCCGGAATGTCAGGTGCCGCGTCGGGGAGCTCCCGGCCGTTGGCGCCCCAGTTGCCCAACACCCATCCGGTTTCGGCCGCCAGGATGTCCACCCATCAGCTGCCCGGGGCACAGCGCCCGCCCAGCCGGGACTGGGGATTGTAGCCCCAGGTGCTGGAATCGGCGAAACAGATGACCTTCCTCACAGCTGTCCCTCCAAGGCACAAGCCCCGGACGTGCCCTCACCTTCCCCGCATCCCGTTTAGGCCGGTGCGTGCGGTGCTATTCTGCCTGCGGCATTTGTGATTTCATCACGGTGCGATTCATAGATTTGCGGTATGATGAACCCACTCAATTTAGGGAGGCATGCTATGAATTCCGTGAAAAAGCGGCGCAGAGCCGTGGTGGACCCGTCAGCCTGTGTGGCCTGCGGCTGCTGTGTGAAGGTCTGTCCCCTGCAGGCCATTGAGATCGTGTGGGGCGTTATGGCCCAGGTCCGGCAGGACAAATGCGTGGGCTGCGGCAAGTGCGCCAGGGAGTGTCCGGCCAGCGTCATCAAAATCCGGGAGGTAGAGGCATGAAGAAGCACTGGTACGACTATCTGTGGATCGCTTCGCTCCTGTACCTCCTGCTGGGATTTTTCAACATTCTGTTTGCCTGGCTGGGCCTGCTGTGCTTCTTCATCCCCCTCATCATCTCCGTGGTCAGCGGGACCAAGAGCTACTGCAACCGCTACTGCGGCCGGGGCCAGCTGTTTGGGCTGCTGGGCGGGCGCTTCGGGCTGTCCCGCAGGAAAGACATCCCCAAATGGATGAAAAGCAAGGCGTTCCGATACGGATTTCTCGCCTTTTTCTTCGCCATGTTCTTCCTGATGCTGTGGAACACCTATTTGGTGTTCGCCGGTGTGCGGGATCTGGGGCAGGCGGTCACCCTGCTGTGGACCTTCAAGCTGCCCTGGAACTGGGCCTACCACGGCACCCTTTTCCATCCCGGCGTGGCGCAGTTCGCCTTCGGCTTCTACGGCGTCATGCTCACATCCACAGTCTTGGGGCTAATCACCATGGTGCTGTTCAAGCCCCGCAGCTGGTGTGTCTACTGCCCCATGGGCACCATGACACAGCTGATCTGCAAAGCAAGGAACAGCCGCACATGACCGTGCCGTATCACGCGGCTCAATCCTGCAACTGCCGCAGCCTGTCCTCATCAAGGAGCCGGACCATGCCCCGGGAGAGCCGCACCATGCCCTCGCTCTGAAAATAGCGCAGCATCCTGGTAATCACCTCCCGGTGGGTGCCCAGGTGATTGGCAATGGCCTCATGGGTGATCTTCAGCACGCTGCTCCCCTCGATGGAAGCCTCCTCCAGCAGAAAGGCCGCCACCCGCTTGTCCAGGCTCTTCCACATGACCTGCTCCATCAGCCACATGACCTCGGAGAACCGGCTGGCCATCAGCTCGTTGGTGTAGTTGGCCACAGGCGCCGACGCCTCCATGATGTCCTGGTAGACCTCCGCGGGAATGACCCAGAGGTCCGTGTCCTTCTCCGCCTGGATGGTGACCTCAAACTGGATGGAGCGCATGATGCAGGACGCAGAGAACAGGCACAGATCCCGGTCGAACAGGCGGTAAATGGTGATCTCCCGCCCCTCGTCAGAGAGGATATAGGCCCGGAGCTGCCCCGCCTTCACCAGGAGGAGTCCGGTGCAGTCCATGTCCCCGTTGTGCAGGATCGTCCCCTTCTTCACGGTTCGGAAATTCAGATTGCTGCGGATCCGGTCCTGCTGGTCTGTTTGGAGCTTGTTCCAGATGGGAAAATAGTCCTGAAAGGTCATTCCGTGTCCCTCCTCATCGTGTTCTCAGTATAGTTGACAGGAGCTTTGCTGTCAACCGGCCCGCTTTTCGGAAAATCCCGTGTTTTGGGTGATGTCGTCACAGAAAAATCGCGGACTTTCGGTTATACTAGGACCAAACCAAGGAAAGGAGCTGACCAGCATGGCGGCTATCAATCTAAACAAGGAACAATTCCAGCAGATGGCAGAGGGCGGCAAGCCCATCCTGGTGGATTTCTGGGCTCCCTGGTGCGGCTACTGCCGCCGGATCGGGCCCGCGTATGAGAAGATCGCGGACGAATACGGCGACCGTCTCACCGTGGCGAAGGTAAACATCGACGAGGAGGCCGCGCTGGCCGAGGCGGCGCAGATCGAGGTCATTCCTACGCTGGTCCTGTATCGGGACGGGAAAGCCGTGGACTCTATCGTCAACCCCGGGTCCAAAGCGGCCATCGACCAGTTCATCCAGGAGGCTATGGCGAAGTAAGGAGGCGGAATCCATGGGCGAAACTCGTGTCTACGACATGATCGTGGTGGGCGGCGGGCCGGGCGGCTATACGGCGGCGCTCTATGCAGCCAGGGCCGGGCTGGATACACTGGTGCTGGAGAAACTCTCGGCAGGCGGGCAGATGGCCCTGACGGAGGAGATCGACAACTATCCCGGCTATGAGGACGGGATCGACGGCTTCACCCTGGCGGAGAAGATGCAGCGGCAGGCAGAGCGGTTCGGTGCGCAGACAGCGTACGCACAGGTGGAGCGCATGGAGCTGACCGCTGCCCCCAAGGCGCTGGAGACCAGCGAGGGGACCTTTTATGCCAGGACGGTAGTCCTTGCCACCGGAGCCAATCCCAGGGAGCTGGGCCTTGCAGGCGAGGAGGCCCTGGTGGGCCGGGGTGTGGCCTACTGTGCCGCCTGCGACGGGATGCGCTACAAGGGCAAAACGGTCGCCGTGGTGGGCGGCGGGAATTCCGCCGCCGGCGACGCCCTGCTTTTGAGCCGTATCGCCGAAAGGGTGGTCCTGGTGCACCGCAGGGACCAGCTGCGGGCCACGAAGATCTACCACGAGCCACTGATACAGGCAGAGAATGTGGAATTCCGCTGGAACAGCACTGTTACGGAGCTGCTGCACGAAGAGAAGCTGACCGGCATCCGGCTGCGGGATGTGCAGACCGGGGCGGAATCCGTCCTTCCCTGCGACGGGCTCTTCATCAGCGTCGGCAGAAAGCCGGCCACGGAGCTGGTGAAAGGCCAGCTGGAGCTGGATGCCGGCGGCTATGTGACGGCGGACGAAACCACAAGGACCAATCTCCCCGGCGTCTATGCCGTGGGCGATGTACGGACAAAGCCGCTGCGCCAGGTAGTGACGGCCGTGGCCGATGGGGCCATGGCGGTCCACATGGCGGAAGAATATCTGGCAGGCGGCGCCTGATCGAAGAAATGCGGCAGAGAACGGCTGAAGTCCTCCCGCATATATGCCCATCCCGTTCAAAATGCAGGCATCCGGGATGCAGGCGGCCTGAAAAGGACACAGCTGCCCGGAGTATCTGATGGAACAGATTCCTCCGGGCAGTTTTTGTATCCTTGTTTTGCAGAGCGGCAGGCCACGGAAAAGGAACCTGTCATGCGGCAAACCGCGCGGTCCGGCGGAGCCCTTTGGGCAGGATCCTCAGTTCTGTTCCAGCAGCCGTCTGACTTCTGAAATACTGTCCACCGGCCGGGCACAGGCGCCGTTCCGGCAGAGATAGTACCGGACGCCTGTCTCCGGAATCGGATAGGCCTCCGTGAAGGGGGCAAGCTCCTCCAGCGGCTTTGCCGTCTCCGGCGTTTTCACCAGCACCGTCAGTTCGGGCCTGGAGGCCTCCCGCAGAAAAGCCGCCAACTCCTCCGGCATGGTCTGGGCCGCGCAGACCAGCTCCGCCGAGGGCCACAGCTCCTCCAGAAACACCAGCATGGCAAAACCGTGTCCGGCGGGATAGGTCCGAGTGGCCCCAGCCAGATAGCCCAGCTGCAGATCGGCGGCGGTCCGCCAGCGGGCCTCCCCGGTGAGGCGGGCCAGGCGGGAGAGAACCAGCGCCGCTGCCGCATTGCCCGACGGCATGGCCCCGTCATAGGTCTCCTTTGTCCGGGTGATGAGCTGTTCCCCATCCGCCGCGTAGGGGTAAAACCCGCCGTTTTTCCCGTCAAAAAACTGCTCCAGCAGCCGTGCCGTCAGGTCCCTGGCCTCCGCCAGATAGGCGGTTCGGAAGGTCACGCCGTAGAGTTCCAGCAAGCCCCAGGCGCAGAAGGCGTAATCATCCAGCTTTCCGGGGTGGGCCGCCTGCCCCGCCCGCCATCTGGCCAGCAGACGACCGTTTTCCTCTGTGAGGCTCCGCTTCAAAAATGCCGCGGCTCCCACGGCGGCGTCCCGATAGCGGGGCTCATCCAGGGCCAGTCCCGCCCGGGCCAGGGCCGCAATCATCAGTCCATTCCATGCGGCAAGCACCTTGTCGTCCCTGTGGAGGCAGGTCCGTTCCAAGCGGTAGGCATACACCCTCTCCCGCAGGGGCCTGATGCGCACCGGCTCCCGCTGGACCTGTTCCCGGCCGATTAGGTTGAGGATATTTTTCCCCGCAAAGTTCCCCGTCTCGGTGACGCCGTACCAGCCGCAGAACGCCTCTGCGTCCTCCGGTCCCAGCAGGTCTCTCAGCTCGCCTGCGGTGAATACATAGTATTTCCCCTCCTCGCCCTCGCTGTCCGCGTCCTGTCCGCAGTAGAATCCGCCCTGAAAATCACGCAGCTCCCGCAGGACGTAATCCAGCGTGCGGCGGACGATCTCCCCATAGAGCGGGCGCCGGGCCTGCTGATAGGCCTCCGTATAGGCCAGTGCCAGCAGGGCGTTGTCATAGAGCATCTTTTCAAAGTGGGGCACCAGCCACATTTCATCGGTAGAGTACCGGGCAAAGCCGCCGCCCACATGGTCGAACAGGCCGCCTCGGTACATGCTCTCCAGCGTCTGCTCCGCCATGGCCCCGGCCTGGGCCTCCCCTGTGCGCCGGGCGTACCGGAGCAGGAAGATCAGATTATGAGGCGTGGGGAATTTTGGCGCGTGCCCGAAGCCGCCCCAGCGGGTGTCAAAACTCCGGGCGTAAAGGCCCGCCGCCATGCCTGCCAGTGCCCGGTCTGGAAAGCCGGTGCCTGCGCCCTCCGCTTCCCTGAGCCGGTCGGTCAGCGCCTCTCCGGCGGTCAGCAGACTGCCCCTATCTTCCCGCCACAGGCGCGCCGCCTGCTGCAGCAGGGACAGCAGCGCCTGTCTGGGGAGGTACGTCCCCGCCCAGAAGGGCTTCTGCTCCGGCGTGAGCAGCACCGTCAGCGGCCATCCGCCGGAGCCTGTCATAGCCACGCAGGCGGCCATATAGACCGCGTCCACATCCGGGCGCTCCTCCCGGTCGACTTTGATCGGGATAAAATCCCGGTTGATCGCCTCCGCCACCGTCTCGTCCTCAAAGGACTCATGGGCCATGACGTGGCACCAGTGGCAGGTGGAGTAGCCGATGCTGAGGAACACCGGCTTGTCCTCCTCCCGTGCGGTCTGGAATGCCTCGCTCCCCCAGGGCCGCCAGTCCACGGGATTTTCCCGGTGCTGGAGCAGATACGGGGATTGTTCAAATTGCAGCCGGTTGGGCATGGGTCGTCCTCCTTTGACCGGGCGGCGCACTGCCGCCCGCATGGTTCCGCAGGTTTTCCGTCCAGTGCCGCGCTTGCCCCCTGCTTATACAAGGCGTTTTCCCCATCCGGCACGGGCCGGGGGCCGCAGTTTGTTCCGCGGACTTCCACCTCAGCGGGCCAGATCCGGCGGGAGCGGCCGGGCAAAGCGCGCCCCTGGTGTCGGACCGGGCAGGTAGATTCCGGCAAGTAGCGCCCTGGCCCGCCAAGGTATCCAGGTCGTCATGCCTTCCCCCGCCAAAAAGTCTTGCAGTGGGCCTTTTCGGTGCGGTTGAAGGCGATCATCCGGCGCAGCAGCGTGTAATCCACGTTCCTCTCCCACGGGATGCGGAACAGCATTTTGCCCCGGCATAGCCGCCCCGGGCGATTTCCCGGGAAAAGCCCTCCAAGCCCGCCCCGGAGAAACGGCCAGATGCCCGGCGGAGACGCTGATCCCGACGATGAACGTCCCGTGATCTGTGAACATGGGCTGGTTCCATGCAACCCTGGGCTCCAGGCCGGAAAACGTCCGTTCCGCCCACTCCAGCACCTCCGCCATACGGACGCGGCGCTGCGGCGCTTTCGCCTGCGCCAGATAATCTGCTAAGGTCTCCAATCCACCCGCCCCTTCACATCCAAAGAGCAGAAATAGTCTGTGCATTTCAGGAGGGATTATCACCCCTCGCCTCAAGCAGCGGCGCCCCGGGCGGCCGCTCTTCCGTCAGGACCTGCAGCCTGTTCCGGAAACGAGGGCCCCCTTCAGGTTCATTTCCTGCCCTCCTTGCCCAGGCTGATCTTGTATCCATCATAAGTGAAAAAGGGCCGCACCGGCGGAGGTGGACCAGGTGACTGCCTGTCTCACCGGGTACACGCTGGCGGACCTCGCCCGGCTGGAGCGGTCCAGCGTCACCTGCGCTCACTTTTTTCAACGTGCCCCCGCCATGAATCCTGACCGTGCCCTCATCACCGACAAGGTCTGCGGTGTCCGGGTATGGGACCTGCTGATACGGGATATCCGGTATCTGGGCAAGCTGGTGGACGAGCTGCCCAAGGGACCCCTATGGAGCAGATTCTCCGGAAAAACAAGTATGTCCCGGAGCTTCTGGCCTTTCAGAAACTCGGGGCTGTTTTCGCCTCGAGAGCCCTTTGCTTTGCCGCCGAGAAGGGGCAGCGTTTTCCGATGCACTGGCTGTTTCGGGCACTGTAAGAGCAGACGGGCACGCTGTGCTGCATCTCCACCCCCAGGTGCTCCCGGACAAAGTCCACGGCGGCCTGGACGGCCAGCCAGGAATCCCGTTTGCAGCACCGGGGGCCACCCACCTTGCCGATGCTGTCCAGGGCCCGGGCGGTCATCTGGTTGCTCAATCCCCAGGGCTCCCGGGCCAGGGGCGTGGATGCCGTGGCGATGGCCAGGAACTGCCCCGCGCTGATCCCCGCCCCGCAGGCGCCCCAGAAGCCGCAGGCCCCGCCGGGGACAGCTTTGCCCCGGCTGTACATCTCCCGGAGAGCGCTCTCCAGGTCCAACTTGCCCCCGGCATTTTTATAGGCGGTGAGCAGCGCCGCTCCCACCATCACATGGTGCTCTGGCCCGTGCATATGGCAGAAGGACAGGTCCATCATCCGGCGGAGGATAGCGGCGGGGTCGGCGGAAGTCTCCGCCAAGCACAGGCCGAAGATGGTGTCCATGCCCTGGGTATGGCAGTCATTGCAAACATAATGGCCGTTGACGCACCGGGTCTTGCTGGATTCCTTTTTATGGCAGATGGCGCACTCCATGTCCTCGTCCCGGACCAGATATTCCAGCGGTGCCTTGCAGATCAGGCATTCTTCTGGATGCAAATCGATCACTCCTCCCTTATCCGCAGCGCAGGAAGTCACGCGGCTGCGCAGTCCCGACGCCCCCCACAATATGCTGTGGGGAAATGTTCTTTCTCATAAATCGGCTCCCCCCGATGCGTTCATCCACACATCAGCTGTGTACTCTCTCCTGTTATTTTCTATCATACAATAGCCAAGATAACCCGCTGAATGTAAAATCCGCTTAAGGGGAGCAAACATTTTCTCCGGCTGTACATGCAGTCATTCTATCCGTTCAGCGTTTTCCGGAAGCATAGTCGCCCATATGGATGTCCACCACTCCCCTGGGCGGCTGGATCAGGGCATCCTCGTACTGGCACTTCCACTGAATCTCCCGGCTCATCCGGCCATTCTCTATGCCGTCAATCGTTTCCCCATCCCCAATGGGGTTATCATGCTCCAGTATGTACGACGCCGCATTATAGGCGTGGTTCACTACCCAGTTGGGATCCATGCTATGGAAGTGGTACTGGAGGTCCGGCAGGAACAGGGTGTTCATGCCCACTGTGTCGATGAGCATATCCTCGGTGCCCTCAATGTTGAAGAAGCGGACATTGACACCAAATCGGATGAAGCGGTCCGAGCCCTCGATCTGGTGGGAACGCACATATTCCGCCAGCAAGAGCTTGCCGCAGTTCTGGAAATAGAACGCCTCACAGGTGGGGTACAGCTCTGCCAGGGCCTCTACGAAGTCGGCGTCCAGGTTGGCCCTCTCCAGGGCCGGAAGCGCCGCCGCCAGCATATCAGTGGCCACGACCTGATACCGGCACTCCCGAAAGATTCGCTCTCGGTCCTCCCGGCAGTCCCACATCTGGCTCATAAGGAATGCATCGAAGCCCTTGCCCTTGAATTTGTCACATCCCATCACCATCAGCTGCACCGGGCATTTGCCGTCCTGAAATTCCGCGATATGATCCAGGGCAGCAAAGCCTGCCATCTTTTTATCACGGCAGAAACACTCTACCGCGCCGATGTGCTTTTTCATCACAGCGGTCATCTCATCCTTGTCCGGCATGTCTACCGGCTCTTTGAACAGCATTTGAATGAGATAGGGGCCGCCGGGCTGGGGCCCTTTTTTGTCATCCAGGTTTTGCCGGAACACTTGATTACTCATTTTTGTCCTCCTTATAGCAGCAGACCATGTAACAACGGGCGATCGCTACTTTGTATGCGGGGTTACTCCAAAAATCAAAAAAAGAGCCACACTAAATAGAACCAATCCGATGAAGTTGCGCTCTATCAGCAGTTTTATGGCCAAGAGAAGCAGCAGACCACAAACCAGAATAATAATACCATTCATTTCTTTTTATCCATTTTGTCAGGGAACAGCTTGAACCGAAACGCCAGTTCCTGATTAACGATTTCCTTGGGCAGCTTTCGGGGATTGGCGATTAGATACCAAGCCCGATAAGTCCGCTTTTCCATGTCCTGCTCCTGAAGGTAGATCTGATAGCCCGCTTCGTCCTCCTCCGTCCAAGTGTCATACTGCTTCTTGGCCTGGACATGGTTTCCCACGACCACGTCCAATTCCTCCACGGAGCGGCTGGCGGCCCAAGCATGGTCCACATCGCCAGCATGGGAGAAATAGAAGATTTGCATCCCCATCCACCGGCGCACCTTGCTTTCCGGCGTTCCACGCAATTCCGCCTGACGGCGGTACTCCGCCAGCTGCTCTGGTGTTCCGTATCTTTCCACCGCCTGCTCCTCCACATGAATACGCCAACTGTAATCCTCCGGCTGGGTAAAGGGGGCGCAGACCGGCTGTAACGCCTCTGCCGGGTCCTCCTCAAAGCGGTCGATAAAGTCAAGGTAGCGGGCTTTGATTAAGGGCAGAAAAGTGTCCAGCAACCCGGTATCCAACCGCAGGTCCTCTGTCAGCATCCGGAAGAACGAACCGCCTGTTATCGGTTCTATTTTGAAAGAGTAGAGAAAGTCATCCCCCTGCTTAATGAAGCAGCTGAATCCCACCTCCACATTTCCATGGCCGATTTCGTAGTCTATGTAGTTGTAGCGGCTCCGTTCAAACCAGATATGATAGGTCAGTCCGTTTTTTGCTCTCTTTTTGAAGGCGCCCTTTTTCAGACGCTTCCAGCCCTTTTCCTCCAGCCCCAGCCCGTTCCACAGGTAGTCCAGAAGCTCCTGAAATATATCTGCCGGGCGTTTTTGTTCCATAAAATCCTCCCAACCGCTTATGCTTGTTCCTCACTTTTTCCAATCACATCCGCTAATTGAGTACTGACAGTATCTATGTAGAGATACACCCCATCCCGATCACAGTGGTACAGGTTTGAGTAGCTTGTACTCTCATTAGGGCGGATAGGGTTAGGCTCCACCACCTCGGTAGCTTCCAGCAGACCGACACCCAGTTCCGCCGCGGCAGTGAGAGCCTTTTTCAGCACGGCAAGCTGTCCGTTACTCCAAAGTCCCTCCAAATCCTCCAGCACCTTTGGGTCCTGCTCCAGATCCCGGAGAAGCTGTGTAACCTGCTTTGGAGACAGGTACACGCCGGAACAGTAGTTTTCAATGATCTGATTTTCTGCCGGATTTGGAAAAGCTGTTGGTGTCACCTGTGCCCATGGGGTGAAATACCGGGCATATTCCGGCTTTTCTTCCACCAGGAAAGAAAAGGCACTGCCTCTGGTGTAATAGTAATCCCGGAAAAAGCCCTGGATCACCGCAATATAAAAGCCGTGGCTCTTATCAAACAATTCATCCGGCTCTGTCCCCGCACCGACCCGCAGAGTATCCAGATATTTTTCCGCATAGAAGTCCTCCATTCCGTGCTGTGCGGCAAGGGCCAGCACCTTTTCCTCCTGCCCCTGCTGTACCCAGGAAAGCGGGGTAAAATACCATTCCCGCATTTCTTCCGGCGAAATCGGGTGAAAACTGACATCGTATCCCATAAAGCTCCTCCTTAATAATCCAGTAAAATGGGCACCTGCTGTTCCTCGGCAAACCGCATGGCCCGCCAGAACATGGAGAAGGCGAACTTGGCAAGGGACTGGGTATCATACTGGGTATGCTCCGGGATGTCCGCCTTGCTGTACTGTCCATCCGGGCCTACGGTTCCGTCTGCCGGGTATCCCTCCGTGTCTGCCCAATCAAGGATGGTATCCTCATCGGCCTGCCACGCCAGCTGGTTCAGCTTCTCCAGCTCCTTCCGCAGTCCGCCCACCGTGCCGATGGCGGCGGTGTCGTCGGTAGGCAGAGGTGCTTGGAAGAAGAAGGCGTCCGGCAGAGGCAGCCACCAGGTAGCCCCACGGAACAGGGACCATACCCGCTCCTGGTCCGCCGCAAGGCGGGCGACCAGGGGATGCTCCCCGAAGTTCCAGTCCTTCTCCACGGTGGGAGGCACCGGTTCCTCGTATGTATGGCAGGCGGCCGCCAGCAGCATGGCGCCGAAGGCATCCCAATCCGGCTTGTCGGTGTAGTAGGGGCTCTCGTTATTCTCCGGCCAGGGAGCGTAGGGGGGCTGGCCCGGCTGAGAAATGGCGTTCAGAATCTGATCCCGCCAGTTCTCCACCGCCGCCTGGACCTCGGCCGGGGACAGTTCCCCCTCGTTGTCAGCGGGTTCCCCGTCCGGGGTGATGCGGTTGAAGGCGTATCCGTTTTCCTCCGCCCACTGCTGAACAACGGTTTTCCAGTTGTGAGAATAGTACCGGGTCAATGTTCCGGCGTAGATATCAAGTCCCATTATGATGCCTCCTTTTTTGTCTGTACGGTCATTCTTTTGCCGGAGCGAACAGTCGGTCAATCTTCTCCAGATTGTATTCCAAGATCCAGTCATTGAATTGATGATAGAGCGGCAGTAGCAGCTCCCGTGAGCCGCCCAGTATATCCAACCCACGGTCATCGTACAGATGGTAGAGGAATGGCCCCGGCCCGATCAGATAGACGCTGGACACAAAGCCGTTCCAGCCGCCGATGTCTCCCAGAATGATCTCCTGGAGAAGCCGCTCCGGTTGAAAGCTGATTTTGCTGAGATCCCAGTAAAACTGTACTTGTGCATATGTATCCCCGTCCTCGTCCATCATGGTCGCTGTGACCTGCTCATGCGGGGCAGGAAGTGCGGCCCTCTGCTGGATGGCCTTCAGCAGGGACTCGACAGGTTTTTCTTCGGGATACCCGTCAATCCGCAGAATACCCGGCGGCGCTGGAAGGTTCCGGTAGATCATAATCGCCCGCTCCAGTGCGCCTTGAACATAGGCGGGGTTTGGAGTTGGTTTCTCGGTGTTCTCGTCCAAATAGGTGCATTCCACATAGACTGGTTCATCTCCGCCGATTTCAAACCGGATGGCGACCGGGGCATGATGGAACAGCGGATGTTCCAGCCACGCCATACCAAGATTATGTAAGATGGTGTCAAAATCCTCCGCCAGCATTGCACACCTCCACTATTTCCACTCAAAGGGCTCCTTTAAGTGGTATTTCTCCATAATTTTCTTTTCCAAAGCTTGATAGGCATCCATATCCTCTGGCTGCGCTGGAATACCCTTTTCCCACCAATAACCGTTCCCATAGCAGAAAAACATGGCCCAGTAATAAGGCCGGTCATGGCTGAATATCGCCACTCCCACGGCATCGGCCACTGGCTCTGCCAGCGGTGAGCGTTCCACTGTCTGAGAGGCTTCCTCATAGGAGATCCCCACCAGCTCCACCAGCAGGTGCTTCACCAGTTCGCAGAAGCTATACTGGTTGAAGATGACCTGACGATTCTCATCTTTGAACACAAGTCCATCTCTCACCATAGTATTTCTCTCCGTTTCTTAACCTGCATCCTTGGCATGGGCATAGTCCCGTCAAGTCATCTCATACAGCAGGGCAGCGTCGCTCTGCACCAGCTCCAGATGGGAGCGCAGCGTTTCAAGTCCGCTTTGCACCGCCTCGGTGGGCAGATCCCAGTCTGCGGCAATTTCGGCGGCCAGCTCCGGGAGGCTCTGCTCCCGCAGAGTTGCCAGCAGTTCAGACGCCAGCTCTCCCTCCAGCAGAGCGCAGTCCAGAGTGTTCTCCGTCTGGGGAGCGGGAAATCGGACATCCAGGTCCAGTTCGCTCTCACACCAGTCCCAGATGGCCATGTAGACCGCGCCGGAGCAGTCGCCGTCGAACAGCTCCTGCCGCTGACCGTCTTTGAGCAGATAAAAGGATGCGATCTGTGACATGGCAGTTCCTCCTGAATGTTATTCTTTCTCCATCAGCCCTTCGGCCTGCATCCGGATCACATAGAAAGCCCGTACCCAGTCCAGTTCCTGCTCCATGGATTCCTCCAAAGCCAGCAGGCGGCGCTTCCCCAGCCTGCGGTCCAGAAGGGCGAGGATGCGGACAAGGGGATTCTTGCTGACAAGGCTTTTCTCAATGCTCTGGTTGTCAAATTCATGAAATGCCTCATAGAAAAAACCGTTGTCAAAACAGCCATCGTTCAGTGTCCCTTCATGGGCCAGCCGAAAAGGGGCCTTTCGATCGTCCTGGCCGATGCCCTCCCGCCGCAGGGCCTGATATCTGTTCCAGTAGTTCTGTTCATAGGCATAGTAGTTACTTCGCAGCACCTCCACGCCGTCCAGTCGAATGGCTGCCCGGCCTGTTTGGTCATGGCTTTCCCAGTAGCTGGCGGCAAAATACTGGATGTGCCCACGGAGCGTCGGGCACAGGTAGTCATTCTCCAGCTTGTTTCGGATTCCGCTCCAAGTTGACACAGGTACCGCCTCCTTTCTGCTGCCGCTGAGGGCGTTCCCCTTCCGTAGGATTTGCCTTTTGTGTTTGAAGTGTTATCCGTTTAATCCGTCGACTTCAATTTATCTGTGGCGGGGGTGAGAAAGTTTCTTTCAATCATGGTTTTGATTGTTCCTCCTTTCGGATCAGGATGCTTTTTCCCTCGGCGTTGATACCGTACAGGTCATCCAAATGGATGTGGAATCCATCCTCACGAAGGGTTTCCGCCATACCCAGCGCGGCTTTCGCCAATAGGAGCAGCCCCGTCCGGTTTCCTGTTAACTCCAACTCATTTCCATCGGCATGAGTGGTAAAGGAGAGGTGGGCTCCCGGTTCCACTGGAAGGATGGGCAGTTGTTCACCATTGAATTGAATGGTCAGTGTTTTAGGTTTCATCGCTTGTATTCCACCTTTTGAAAACTCCTCAATCAAAATCCATCCAGATCAGGTGTTTTCCGCAGTGGAGGCACTGGAAGAGATAGCATTGCAGATGCCCGCCATTGACAGATTCCCGGATCATTTCCTTCTGTCCCTTGTCCCACATGGGATCGTCCAGCACATCCTCCAGCGCACCCAGGGCCCGCAGTTCTCTGGCGCCCACATAGCCCAAAAAGGCGCAGTAGTCGCCGCAGTGGGCCCGCCAGTATTCCTGCTGCCAGCCGTGGTAACCGGGAGTGCGGTAGATGAGCTCTTCCAGCCGGGCCGGGTCCTCCACGCCCCCGTCCACGGAGCAATCGTCCTGGAAGCTGCCGTCATATTTCCGGGCCGCCTCGCC
>OFLZ01000226.1_pt1 | contig 52722 bp, 38 predicted proteins | sample 1541321 | NCBI WGS metagenome assembly OFLZ01 (sample SAMN04209223, study PRJEB22552) | human gut metagenome | biome: gut; material: feces | host: Homo sapiens | place: USA: Oklahoma | reverse complement strand
GCACCATCTGCGGCGAGTAAGGTTTCAGCGTGGCCGGGTGCATAAACATGAGCGGGCTGCTGGGGTGCTTGCTGTGCTCCATGATGAGAAGGTCGACCACCTCCGGGGTCAGCCTTATTGACCTCGTCTGGCTACCGTACTCCACCAGCTCACGCCGTTCCACGGCACGTTTTTCTGCGATGGTCAGCGTCCGTTTTTTCATATTCAGGTCACTCCATTTCAGGGCGATTAGCTCGCCTTGGCGTAGGCCTGCCGTCAGCGCCAGCATGAACATGGGCAGATAGCCCAGACGCTCGGCGGCATCCAGATAGTCCTCCATTTCCAGAGGCGTCATGATATTCGCTTTCACCGTCGTGGACTTGCGGTAGCGGAATGCCTTGGCAGGATTCTCTGTCAGGAGACCGTCCCGGATGGCCTGATTCAGACACTGCTGGAGCAGGCGGTGGATGTGCCGCATGGTTTCCTCACCCAATCCAAAACCGCTTCTTCTGTGATTACCGAAGCGCTTCCGTTCCTCCAGAAATTCTCCGACCATCTCCGATGTCAATTCAGAGATTTGTGTGTCTCCCAGGCCGGGAAGGATATGGTTTTTGAATACATAGTTGTGCGCCGCATAGGTGGTCGGCCTGCTTTGGTGCTTGTCGTAGGTTTCCTGCCAGAAGTTGATGTATTCCCGAAGTGTCATATTTCCACCTCCATGCACTGACGCTGCAAATCCCGGAAGGCTACCCACGGGAGTCTGGCTTGTTTCAATATCTTCTTGTGCAGATAGTAGAACTCGTGGAGCTTATACGGCACTCCGGTTCTGGGGTTGAGGAACACATAGATTGAGTCTGTTTCAGGGATTCGCTTCAGGAGATACGCCGCTTTCTCATTGAGCGTAAGCAGGCGCCGGCCTTTGAGAATGTACTTGTAGCGAACATGAAAATCGGCCCACGACAAGGTGATCAGTTCACATTGCCGCAGACCGCTTGATAGTCCTGTATAGATGAGCGGGAGTACGCCGAGCTGTTCCGCTGCGTTCAGGTAACGCTGGAGCTGCCCCAATCGCAGAGGGGCTGTTTTGTATTCCTCTTCCTTGGGTTCCTGGCAGAGCCGCACCGGGTTGTAGGGAATGAGTTGGTCCTGTGCCGCTTCGTCCATACACCGGCGCAGGAGCAGGTGGACACACCAGACGCTTCTGGCACTGAGTCCCTGGCTTCGCAGGCTGTCGTAAAAATCGGTGATTGTCTGCTTTGTAAGGTCAGAGAGCGCCACACTTCCGATGCTGGGGATGATGTGGCTGTAAATCAGATTGCGGTACCCGCCCTCGGTGTTGCCATTCCATTTGTGCCGGTTGCTGGTGAACCACTGGTCGCACCACTGATCAACCGTGAGATAATTTTCTTTCTGCATATCATCGCCTCCTTTTGGCAAACGAACAATATCACAGAAAGCAGGAAATAGCTACTGGAAAGAACGAAATTTTTTGAGAAGAATGACTGTTCCAGGCGATGCCGCATGTGGCCGTTCTTGTCATTCTTGTCAGTTGCTGATTACTTGACAAGAATCCGGTTTTACATCTTCAAAACAACTCCCAAGCCGAGGCTTATTTCATTGTTTATGTGGCGCAATTTCTGAGGCGTTTTCTGCGACAGAATCGTCTGATGCAGGGGTAAACCCGGTCGGAAGCACTTTTAATATACAGAATTCCATCCCACACAAATCCCAAAAGACGAAAGCGGTGTCTGAAACAAACAGGGCAAAAGAGTTTCAAAGAGGAACCGCAGGAGTGCTGGAAAGCACCAAAGAGGACGCAACAGGGCTTCCTGAAGGTTCAGACATAGGTTTGGGAGCAAGATGCCGGGAGTTCGAGTCTCCCCACTCGGACCAAACCCCGTCAAAATCGTACGATTTTGACGGGCTTTTCTTCATTATGGGCCAGATTATAGATGAATATTGGCGTGTGTCTGGCGGCCTCATCGCTTTCTTAAAGACCAAAAGTGAGCAAGGTGTATTCCAACCTTGCCCCTGCAGTCAGTATCTGATATTCAGTTCACCAAATGGGAAGTTGCTTGGTTGCCGCCTTTTATGCCATACTGTTATTCATAAACCCGCCAAATGCAAAAATACACCAAATCAATGCTGCTGCAACGATCATCTTCATAACCATTCCGACTCTTGTTTTAGACTGATAAATGAATGGAGCTGTTCCGATGGAACAGACTGCCGCGCTGCAAAGAATGACCCGTTGAAAGTACGTCAAATGGATCGGACTGCCGCTGACAACTGAGGAATTCGCAATCACAAAAAGAGCGACGCCAAGCAGATAGAGCATGATGCTGATTACATTCCGCTTCTTCATGCACTTTCCACCTTTGTAAATTTGTGCTTCTATCTGCATAGACGAAAAAAACGCCAAAGGGTTCCGTAGATTGATCCCACACCGCCCGCTGGACATCCACGGATGTTGGCGGGCGGTAATCTTTGCTTGTTAAAAGCTGCTGCGCCTGATGCCCCTGCTTGCCGGAAGGATCTTTTTTCGGTACAATGGCAGCAAGAAGATCGGCCCACCCTTAAGTTTAGTGGAGAACCTGAAATCAGAAGATGAGGAGGATGAATCGATGCAGCACGAATGCAGAATCACAGTACTGGAGACCAAGGTGTTCCCGGAGTACCAGGAGAAGTATCTGGCAGATCCCAAGTCGGGCCCCTGTCCCTGCTTTCAGAAGGGAGATACCTTTTTGCTCAAGCGCACCGCCGAACAGGATGATTTTTACCACCTGATGAATGGAAAGTTCTGCGGAGAGGCGTGGGACGCCATCAGCCGGTATGTCTACACCGCCTTGCAGGGTGGGTCGATTATGCACAAGTGGACCAATGACGAGCGGATGATGATTGCCTGCTGCAACGATGGGACCAGACCGGTGATTTTCAAAATCGAGCGGATCGATATCCCGGAAACCGAAGAAGAGAAACATTGGCTGGAGAAGCAGAGTTTCAAGAATACGGCAGACGACGCCTACACCGGCTGAGCAAAGGCTGTTTTCGTTGGGCAAAGACCGGCTGAAACCGCCGATCCCCCGCAAAAGCTGGCCCGGTATTGAGCTGTGTTAATCTGCGTTGCTTGCGGCAACGGGCCGCTTTGCCTACACTGAGGTCGAAGGGAGTGAATCTATATGCTCAATGAAAACATCAAAGCGCTTCGGAAATCCAAGGGGCTTTCCCAGCAGGACCTTGCCGACAAGCTGAATGTGGTGCGGCAGACCATCTCAAAATGGGAGCAGGGATTGTCTGTCCCGGATTCTGATCTGCTGATTGCCCTGTCGGAGGCCTTGGAGACACCCGTGAGCACGCTGCTGGGGGAGACTGTGGCAGAGACGGAGGCGGACACGGTCAAAGCCCTCGCAGAAAAGCTGGAGATCATCAATCTGCAATTCGCCCGGAGAAAGGCTTTTCGAAGAGATGTCCTCCACTGGTCCCTGATCGCATTCTGCGCACTTCTCGTGGCCGGATTTGCGGCTTTGGCCGTGGTCAACAGCCCGTACCTGGGCTGGGATTTCAGCGATCCGGAAACTGCTGTCATGGGCACGGTCCTCCACGCCTTTGAATGGGGCTTTGCCCGCCTGGCCCCCTTCGCCCTGGTGGCGGCGCTGGTAGGTATTTTCCTGACGCGGAAAAAGGCGTGATTGATCCAGGGAAATATATATTCTCAGATACTGCCCCTGTCCTTTTCCCCTTAAAGATTCTGTAGTTTCGGTCGATGAATCTTATAAGAAAGCTGTTTGAGCGGCCAGGAAGAGGAGGTAATTTTCTATGGCAATGCCAGCGATTCCTTTTCGCCCCTATACCGGCGTGATCGACACCAGCAGCAAACGCTATCAGGCGGCGAAGGCCATGCTGGATGAGGGAAAGATGACGAAGTCTGAAGCCCAGAGCGAAAGCGAAATCCAGCTGGAGAAACTCCGCATGCTGCTGCGTATGTTGGGAAAGGACTCCTCCTCCGTGGACGAACTGCTGAAGCTCTACGAGGGAGACGAAGAGATGGCCATCCGCAACCTCATGGGGCAGCTGGATGAGGACGGAGACCGCATCAACTGCTACGGGGTGGCCGGCATGGATATCACGGGCAAAGACCCTGCCACCATCCAAAAGCTCATCGATATCCCGGAAGCCGCCCGGCAGGACATGTTCGACACGACCCTGCGGGAGTACATTGGCTTCAACGGCATGGGCAGCGGGGAGTCGGACCGGACCGCCGTATTTACCCGCTATCAGCTGAGTGTGGAGAAATCTGAGCGTCTGACGGGAACCTGGACGCTGGAGCAGTATGAGTGGTGCTATGAGCGGGCCTTTTATAACATTGTGAAAGCAGCAAATCCTGACTGGAAACCGGGGCGAGATTTGATCCCAGCCTTCTGGACGGCGTTACCAGGCAGTCCGTGGAACAGCAGATCGTCCCTGCGGATGGCCGGACGCTGACCCTCACCAGCGGGGACGCCATCGATGTGAGAGCGTAAGGAGCAGCCTACGATATCAGAGAGCCAGCTTGTAAGCTGGCTCTCATCTACTTTTGGGGTAAGATGCAGGGAGTTTGAGGTTCCAAACTTGGGACGCTTTTAATAGAAAACCGCCTATTTAGGCGGTTTTCCTTTATTTAATGAGGATGATATACGAAAAAGGAATCTTTTTCGTAGTTACTATCTAAAAAGATAAACAGGTGTCGTATTATTGTTTTCTCTATAATTTTAGCTGTCACATTGTAAAAAATAGGGTTTTTGATATAATAAATCAATAGCAGGTGCTTTATTATGCTGGCCGCGCAGGGCAGGCCCTGCATGGCCATTTATTTATATGTTGTTATATCAATAGTGGGTAATTTGTTATAGCAGATGCAATAAATGCAATTACTAGTTCCTACCTTTCTAAAAGTATAATTCGAGATGAAATGGCTAAGAACATTATTTCATCAAAGTTAGGAGAAATGTGTATATGGCCTCACTAACACATGTCTGTATGTGGTCAGATAACGGTTGGAAGCGAATTACGGCAGAACAAGCGGCCAAATTGCATCCAGGTGGTACTGTATCTGCTCACAGTGGCCTGTTTATGTGTGAATTATGTGGGCAATATGTTTCTCTTACCGATGGTGCAGTACAAACACGCCACTTTAGGCATAGTGCCCATGAAAAAAGTAAAAATTGCCCTGAACGTATATTGGGGGCTGGTTACTCAATCTCTTATGGTTCTCAGGAACATGATTTACCAATCCGTATTACGGGTGTGTCATCATCTTCGTTTAGATTCGAAGTTGGCTTGATTCGCGCTCCAATTAGTTCACTCAGCAAAGATTTTCGTATAGAAATAAAGCCGCAGGGAGTGTCGGATACACTGTACGTGTTTACAAAAGAACGACTAAATTACGAAAACATTACATATCTTCCCATCGGTGAAAGACCATTTGAAAAATACACTCTCAATTTAAAAAACGGAAGCGATAAACTACGCGAATTCTGGCCAACAGAGATTAACGGTATTGATCCGGAGGGGACTTTGTTTGAAAAGGCTTCTGGCAAAAAACTCACATACGATGCCGATGTTGAGATTGAGAAAGAATACTACCTGTTAAAGCGAGGTTATTTCTATAGAAAATCATATAAAAGTATACGAATTCGAGAGATTGCTCAGAAACAATTCGGCTGGGATACTTGGACGCTTTATGTAGTTTCTGCATCTGCATTTAGCGAAGAAGCTGCCCGTTTCTTTCTTGACCTCCATTGTCGTTTGACTGATCACCCGGTTTCGCTGCAGCCAGTGTGGCCATTATTTCTAGAAGGAGATTATATCGTAAAACATAGTCAAGATAGCATGTATATACTTGTCGAAGGTGATGTAGCAACAGTCAAGACATTTCCTTGTGCAACACTTTGCCAGCTAAATTATAATACCACTCATCCAAGACTATATGAAGTTCACTGCTCCGGAAGGCAACAGTTGATATCAGCAGGACGCACTCAAGCCTTACAATATACTTACTTTTGGAAAGAACCTCTCAACCGAGTAGGGTCATCTCCAACAATCTTAGTAATGGATCTTTTAGGTTCTGAGGTTACACCTGGCGAGACGAATGTCCTGCCATACAATAAAACACTGCTTTTCAAATCGACATTCGATGGTGAGATCACTATTTCTAACAATAACCGTGTTGTCGATAAGCAAAAAATTTTTGCAGACAAACAGATTGAATTGGATGGGTTATCCTACGGTGCAAGCGTGCAAGTTGTCATCGGTCTTGATATTGTCTGGAAGATTGACTTCAAAAAGCAACAGTCTATCATCGCAAATGACGAATCCAAAATATTAGAGCAAATTAATAGCGTATCGGGGGAATCTATTCCTGCCCCTCATTCTTTACGAAATATTTTAGCCGGTATGAGTTGTTATCCGCAGATCTGCCGGTGGATACGGAAGTGTATCAGAGAGGGTACCATCAAGGAGAAATCCTACCGGAGATTGCAGGATATCTATCGGAGTATAAATACAAATATACAGGGAGATAAATTATGAACTACATTGGGCTTCTTACAAAAGAAGAAAAATCAACTCTCTGCGAGATTATTACAGGTAAAGAGTTCAAAGAACTCTTTAAAAGAAACGAACAAGAATTTTCAAAAATCCAAAAAGGGTTTAGAGCTAAATCATTGACAGAGCAACATGCGCTGTCGATTGCTATAACTAATATTGATAAACCTTTTATTGCAACGTGGGTTAACATATGGGTAGAAAACTGGCTAAAGGAGATTCAAGAAAATATAGCTGAACTTGAAGGAAAAGGTTTATCTCATGGTGCTGCCTTAGCAACAACAATGCTTGACTCCTTCTTTGCCAATAATGTCGACTTGTATTTTAGGTTAACAGGGAATCCTTTGGATAAAAATGAATGCTCTAATCTTTGCGAGAGAATGGAGGATATTAAAGAAGAGCGTGCAAGAAATGCTGAAACATCTGAGCGAATTAGGGCCATGGAAGAAGATAATCGTCGCCTTTCTGATCAAGTTGAGGACGCCCAACACAGCATTGATGCCATAAAAAGTGAGTGTGAAGAGAGAATCCAGCAAATTGAACAGGATAAAAACAGATTGGCATCCTTGTTGGCTGAAGCACAAGCAAAAATTTCAGAATTAGAGGCTGCACCTAGTGCCTTCAAGAGTGACGATGCAGAGTATCTTGCACAGTTTGATGATACAGATACTTCTATTTTGCCTTCTGCCAATACAGATGAAATTGTGTCTTTATGTTGTGTTACAACGGATTATAGTGGTCAGAAGCGTCTAGTACGCTATGCTGATCTCAATCATAATGGACAATATCATGTTTTTTCAAGAAATGAAGATGCCTCAAATCACTTCACAAATTGGAATAAGATTTTTCACCAAGATGGGCCTTCCGATGATGGATTTTATGGCATTTGGACGTGGTCTGGAATTCCTAATGAAAATGATCCTTCTAGGTATTATATATTATCCCAGTACAACACGAAAATAGATGCAATTGAAGTTATCAACATTACAGAGGCATCGAACCTCGATGAGTTGGTTGACCTTTTGAAAAACGGAATCGAATACCAGCCTCATAGTCAGAGAGCTATGTTCTCCATATACGCATCCAGAGGTGAGTATATAGGTATCCTTTGTGCCGGTAAAGAACTCAACACGGTTAACAAAAAAACAAAAATTTCTGAAGATTGCATTGTAGTGCCGGTATATGAATTTACAAGTGAAGATATTATGCATCTGGACAATGGATTGACATTTTATCGAAACGCGTTTGCGGGACTTCCGAGTAGACTTTATCATTTGAAAAGCCCACTTGATATTGTAAAAGACATCGTGTTATCTTCGATTTCCTGGGCTACATATAAGGCAAGGGCGGTAACTCGTGCTCAATATAAGAACATTTAAGGATTTTATTGATGCGATTCCAGTAGACGATATAACGTGTAAAATCGAAGCCGTATGTCGCTGCTCCAAACCTGCTGCAAAAGAACTGCTGGATGAATTTCTGAACATAGTCTGGAAATATATCGATGGAGATAGTTTAGAAGACGAAATAATCCACTCGGCTCTTTCTGCCAACACCGAACTTCAAGAAAAAGCTAAAGAACTTATTCGCCAGGATTGGGAAAAAGAGAATGAAAAACTCTTGACTGAAGCCCAACAAAAGCTTGATCTGCTCCATGCGGAGTTGAAATCTGCTGCGGAGGACTTAGGCAAAGCACAAGAAGCATTCAACAAAACCAAAGCAGAAGATGAGCGCCTTTCTGATATCATAGCTGAAAAAGAAAAACTGGCCGACGGTGTCGAAAAAGCAATTGCTGAACGTATCCAGAAAGCTCGTGAAAATGCGGCGGATTTTATTGCAAGTATGGCATTTGTTGGGGGACAACCAGTGCAGATTGTTGGAACAACAACTCCCACCTCAGTCGATGCTGCGTCTGGACTCGATACGGCTGTATATCGCACATTCCCTGAATTTGCACATCTTGATGAACTTGAAGCACATCACTCTTGGGCAGATGTTATCAACACAGCGGTATTTGAACTTGCAGAGGCAGGTGTTGCTGAACAATACAGAAGTGGCCTCGCTGCGTTTCTTTGTGCTGCTTATATTGAAAAACAGCCACTTTTACTTGTTGGTCCCAATGCAATCGACATTGCCCAAGCATTTTGCGCAGCTGTAACTGCTCATAAACATGGCACACTCTGCTGTGAGGGTGGCTATGTCCACCAAGTAATTGAACAAATCGGTGATGATGGTGAAGACATCGTAATAATTAACAACCTTCTGGCAGGCAGTTGGATGAACAGACTCCCAGAAATACTTTCCCAAAAAGATATTTTTTATATAGCTACCCATCCTTATGTAGAAGACATTCAGGTTGAACCCAAAAGCCTGTATGGCTTCATGTTGCCACTGTTTACGGAGAGTTTGGTGGATAAAAAAGCTACTGGAAATTACTATGGAGGTTACTTTGCTGACGATTTTAAACCCTATTCGGCAGAGAAAGGTACACGCAAAGATCTCACAGTTCTTTCAAAATTCGCATTGAGCTCGTTAGTCAGAAGTAAAATCAACAGCCTTGTGGCTACCATGCACAACATTTATCCCTCTGCTACAGCAGATGACGATTTCTTGTTTTTCATCTTTCCGATTGCCTATGCTTCTATGGAAATAAATGAACTCATCGAGGTAATCGCAGATCCACAGAAGGGCATCGCAATTTCAAAGAATCTCAAGTTGGATCTTCAATATGTATTAGGTAAAAACTGATGGATAAGTATAATGGACTTCTCTCAAAAGTATCACAACAATATCACATTCTTAAAGGGAACCAGGAAACAGCAGATGAGTGGAAAACGCGCCTTGTTTATAGCATTTGCGGAATGATGGCGTATGCTTCCCTCTGGGACGATACAGAAGCCCCTGTCTCTATTGTGCACCTGAAAAGAAGAATTCGCACTACGCTTGGCAGTTACAAATCATTGTATCCGGAACTTTCTGGGACATTGCCGTATACTTCTGCGGAGCTTGAAGAGGAAATCACAAATCAATTCTTAAGTGTAGGAGTAGTTTATCACCGCCCGAACCGGATAGTGGCATCAAGAAAATGCGAAGAACACTTTGGTGGAGTTCTATTTCAAAGAGGTATTCCTTTGGACAATATCTCCTGTGTGTCTGGTATTGGGTTCTATTCTAAGCAGGATGGTGGGAAAAACCCCTATAATGTAAAAACAATGTTTGGCCTCGAACAAGAGAATTTACAAACATTGTGGCAAACTACACTCTCTGCCGCTTCCTGGGAATCAAATCTATCATTTGAAGTTGGCACAGAGTATCTTCGCCTGAAAGGACCCTTTTCCCATGGGTACTGGGTAAATGAGCCGGACAAAACTGGTACAATTTCAATTCTTCGAACCGGCATGAAAGGTTCTCAACTATATTATATTTATCGCTATGTTAATGCTGTACTAGAAGTCAGTCCGCTTCCTCAGTGGCAGGTGGAAAATTATAATTACAGAACGCTCACATGTGCCTGCCTGTGGAACTTTGGAACATTACCGCCGATAGAGTACTTTGAAGATGGATCATTGGTTCATATCCGTATGAATTATTTGCTTCCGCCACGCGAACTGGAGTTTTTGAAGTTGTACAGTTGGCCTGAAATATGTACATCATTTCCATGTAATTTTAGACGGAAGCTCTCCGCAGAAGTATTTGCGGCTATTAAAAATATTCTATCCGATGAGGGATATGAATTCAAAGGAGGGATAACCTGATGTCCAATGGAGCTAATTCTGTCCATAAACAGTTAAGAACGGAACTAGAGAATTATATTAAGTCGCAGTATTTTGGAAAGTCTCCAATTTTGCTTTCAACTCTAAATAAGCATATTGACGATGAAGGCTTGCTTTACCAAAGGCCTTTTATTGAATCCTCTCCGGCATATGTTACAGTGCCAAATGGCATTGAAACATCGTCCCTTGAGAATTGGATGAAAGAGTATTTCTTGCAGTTAGCAAAAGCTGGTATAGGAGTATTCCCATCTCCATTTGCTCACCAGATATCGGCGCTTGAAGCTGCAACCAGAGGAGAAAACTTGTTTGTTTCGACTGGTACAGGTTCCGGTAAAACCGAGTGTTTTATGTGGCCACTTCTTGCAAAGATGGCAACTGAAGCAAGGAATTTCAAGGAATCATGGGCAAAACGAGGTGTTCGCACAATTATTATGTATCCCATGAACGCCTTAGTTTCAGACCAAGTTAGCCGACTTAGAAGAATGATCGGGGATCCTGACAACAAATTTATTAAAATCTTCCGGAATACATGCGGTATCGGGGTGCGTCGCCCTCAGTTTGGAATGTATACTGGCAGAACCCCGTATCCAGGAGCTCAACCATCCACTGAACAGGACAGAAAACTTGAAAAAACTTTAGCAAGAATGTCTTTTCCACAAAGTGATTCTGAAAAAGAATTCTTTAATCATCTTCTCAAAGAAGGAAAAATACCTGCAAAGGCGGATATGAATCATTTCCTCCAAGGACTGCATGAGAGTAAACATATTCCAAATGATGATGATGCAGAGCTGATCACACGATTTGAAATGCAGCAATTCTGCCCGGATATTCTCATTACAAACTATTCTATGTTGGAATATATGCTATTGCGTCCCAGAGAACAAAAAATCTGGAATGACACACGCGCATGGCTGGCTTCAAACAGTGAGAATAAATTACTGTTTGTTATCGATGAAGCTCATATGTACCGTGGTTCAGCTGGAGGTGAAGTGGCATTACTGATTCGCAGACTGTTCCATAAGCTCGGTATCAGTCGTGATCGTGTGCAATTTATACTCACTACCGCGAGTATGCCCAACAAAGACCAGCAAGACGTTGATTCTGTAATGAAGTTTGCTAATGAGCTTACTGCTTCCGACACAGCAACCCGGTTCTGTTACTTAACGGGTGAAAGGGAGGTGATTGACGGGCAGTTGAAATATGATATTCCCACCGAGCTCCTCTTAGATTCAGATCCTGGTCAATTTGAAGACAGGGATGACGTGAAACTTTCTGCGCTATTGTCATTCTGGGGACAATTAGATGGATTTGATCCTGGCATTACATCCTTGGAATCAGTATACAACTGGATGTACGAAAATCTAATCTATTATCGCCCGTTCCATGAGCTTATTAAGTATTGCCGCGGGAATGCAGTATCTCTGGGAGAACTTTCTTCTGGTATCTTTCAGAATCTCAATCAAGAGGATGCGCTTAAGGCGGTTAGTGTCCTTTTAGCAATTGCGCCGCTTGCAAAAAACGCAAAAGGTTCTGTTCTTTTCCCCGCGCGTATGCACATGCTCTTCAAAGGTATTTCGGGAGTATATGCCTGCACCAATGCTAATTGTAGTTGCGCTCATTCGGAAGGCGGACTCGCTTTAGGAGAAATCTACCTATCGGATGGTAATTTGGTTTGTCCGCACTGTGGTAGTGTGGTATACGAACTTTATAATGATCGACGTTGTGGTGCGCTGTTCTTCAAAGGCTATGTTCTTGAAGATGACTCGGGGCTTCATGGAAATGTATATCTTTGGCATTATCCTGGTCAGTTGATGGATCACAGGATGAAAGAAATACATCTGTTCATTCCAACTGACGATTTTGAACTTCCTCCAAAACAGGGTAAAAATGCTATACGCCCCTGCTATCTTGATGTTAAAAGCGGATTTATTAACTTTACAGATGACTCATCTTCTGGAAAACCTTGGATTAGAAAACTGTACTATTGCAACTACTCCGCAAAAGGCAGACCACAGATTATTACATTCCCCACTTGTCCGCATTGCAGGCATCAGCTTTCTACATTACAGCTCACTTCGTTTAACACCCGAGGCAATCAGTCTTTTTTCAACCTAATCAAAGCACAATTCCAACTGCAACCCGCTGTGCCGGGAAAGGATAATAATCCAGATCGGTTTCCTAACGAAGGACGCAAAGTTTTACTGTTTTCGGATAGTCGTCAGCGTGCGGCAAAGCTTGCTCGAGATATGTCAGAGGCTTCGGATATTTCTGCTGCAAGGCAATTGTTTGCAATTGCCATCAAAACGATGGAAGAACAACCGGTTGAGCAGTCAATGAATTCGTTGTATGATTACTTTTGCCTTGCCGCCGGTCAGCATCATGTGCAGATTTTTCATGCACCTGAGCGGGTAAAATTTGCTGAAGATTGTACTGTTGCGCTGAATAACTATAATCGCTGTGTAAAACGAGGGCGAGAGTATACCCCAAGATTCACGATTGCAAACGCTCCTGTTCAGATGCAGGAATACCTCCTACGGTTGTTTGCTGGTGGCTATAATACCTTGTATGACTCGGCCACAAGCTGGATTGAACCGACTGATCAGGCTCTTTTTGATGCTGTAGATGCACTTGAAGAGAACGACGTGACAGTTACTGATGAGCAGTTTATTGACTTTTTTAATGCTTGGATACTATCAATTTGCGATATGTCAACAGCCGTCGGCCATACAATTAGTGATACAATTCGGTTGAAAGTCCGCCCCAATTACGGCGGTTACGGACTGGATAAGGATTGGGGATTCTCAAAAACTATTCGCGAGATCATGGAATGGCATGACGGAAATGAAACAGAGATGGTGTGGAAACGGGTGTTAAAGGAAGCATTCCTTGATTCAGCGCAGCCTGACAATGGAAAATTATATGTTGATCTCTCTAGAGTAAAACCACGTTTTGATGCTTCTCATGTATGGTACAAATGTGAACAATGCTCTGAATTGACTCCTTTTACGCTGAAAGGTAAATGTCCAAGCTGTGGATCTTCTCATATCCATGAAATGAAATCTGGTGAATGCGAGGCACTTAGCTTCTGGAGGCAGCCAGTCGATGATGCGCTTCAAGGTAAGCCAATTCATGTAATTGACACCGAGGAACATACTGCCCAGCTCTCACATAAGGACCAACGTGATGATCTTTGGAGTAAAACCGAACAATATGAACTGCGCTTCCAAGATTTAATTCAAGATGGTGAAACACCTGTTGATATCCTTAGCAGCACAACCACCATGGAAGTTGGTATTGATATTGGTTCTTTGGTTGCGGTCGGCTTACGCAATATTCCTCCTATGCGTGAAAATTACCAGCAGCGAGCTGGTCGTGCAGGCCGACGTGGATCTAGTTTGTCTACCATCGTTACTTTCTGTGAAGATGGTCCGCATGATACATTGTACTTCAATGATCCAATTCCCATGTTCCGCGGAGACCCTCGCAAGCCTTGGATAGATATCAGAAGTGAGAAACTCCTCCAACGTCATCTAGCTATGGTTATTCTCCAAGAATTCCTTTCAGAAAATCATATGAGCCTTGACACGGTTCCAGCAGCAGTTTTCCTGAATGAATTCCTTGACAATTTTAAGAACTATCTTGCTTCTTACAATGCTGATAAAGACAAGTTACTTCTACCTGTCGGGATACCATTTCACTATTCAGTGTTTGAGGATGAGCTGAAAAAATCTTTCGATACACTTAGAGAAAAATGTCAGATGCATCCCGAACTTTTTGGAGTAGAAGAAGGAGCTAAGGAAGGGGAGGCAAAGACTCTTCTGGATGCGCTCTATGAAGAAGGAATCATCCCAACATATTCTTTTCCAAAGAATGTTGTAAGTACCTATATACCAGATACATACGGAAAAATTCTTTACGAGGTTGACCGCGGCCTGGATGTGGCTATTGGCGAATATGCCCCTGGTAGAGCAATTGTTGTTGATAAACAAACCTATCAGATTGGTGGATTCTACTATCCTGGAAGCGAACGCCGTCATGGGCAATTGCTAACTCCGGCACGTGCTTACACCGAAGACCCTAATTATGTAAAACCTGTCATCTCATGTCCTGAGTGTGGTTGGTTTGGCCTGATGGAGGAGAAAACCGAGCGCTGCCCGTTTTGCGGAAACAGCGATCTGAAGATTACCCGCGAAATGATGCGTCCCTGGGGTTTTGCACCGAGAAATGCTGAATCAATGCCAGACGTTCAGCTGTCAGAAGAATACACTGCTGTGCAGCAGCCTCTGTATTCAACTCTACCTGAGGCTGAAGAAATGAACCTGGCTCCAGGCTGTAAAAACATACGAATTGCTTCACGGACGAACCAACGAATTATCATGCTGAATAAAGGATTGGATGACAAAGGGTTTATGGTCTGCAAGGATTGTGGAGCTGCTATGCCGGGTGATGATGTTTCTGTTCTAAATGATATTAACAGGCCCTACAAGTCGAAGTTTGTTCGAAGTAGTAAATGCCGTCATAGAAACTGCTTTAATGTGAATCTTGGTTATGACTTTATAACTGATATGTTAGTCCTTGAATTCACAATTGACGACAGGATCATTGATGTCAGAAGAAACGACAATCCATGGCTTAATCGCGCAGCGCAATCCTTAGCTGAAGCGCTACGACTTGTGGCAAGTAAAAAGCTCGATATTGAATTTGCCGAACTTGTTACTGGTTATCGTCTTAGAACTGGTTCTGAAGCTTCTTATGTTGATATTTATCTTTATGATAGCCTGTCCAGTGGTGCCGGTTATGCTGTCAGTGTAGCTGATGCGATTGCTGAACTACTTACCGATATGAAGGAACTGCTAAGTTCTTGCAATTGCGGATCTGCATGCTCTAAATGTCTAAAGCATTATAGAAATCAATATGTACATGGTATGCTTGATCGCTTCACTGCACTCCAACTTCTTGAATGGGGCGTTCATGGGGTAAATGCTTCACCAATCAAACCGGAGACCCAGATTAAAATGATTATGCCTTTGGCGAATATTCTTAAGCAATCTGGTTGTGAGATTACTTCTGATGGTGAAATCATTGCAACTGGGCGAAGAAATAAAAAAAGGGTTGTTGTCTATCCCGCAATGTGGGTTGAGCCGCATGCTGCTGATACTATTTTCGTGAGTGATGCTTATATCAAATATGCTAAGCCATATGCTGTCCAAAAAATCCTTGATAACATTTGAAGTAGACAGCTTTTTGAAGCCTGGCAGTATACGGGAACAATACTCGTAATATGTGTTTGCCATTAAAAACTGAATTAAAAGTAATGGGCATAGCATCCTCATTGTGCATCTTGTAGATTTTAAAGATAGGTCGTTCTCGCAGAAGAGCAGTTGATGGCGCCAAGAATTTATCACAAATTGTTTTGTAGATTCTGCGGTGAGTAAAGTCAGTTGACAATGGGGGATTTCACACTGGTAGCCTCCAAGTGCATTTGATTTTTGCACTTTTTATTGCACACTGGACAACGGATAAGGGGGAGACTGGGTAAGAGATCAGCATGAGAGCAGAATTGTCATAGTACTTACATGGGGTGGCGGAGAGTCTCTCGTTTTAGATCCTATTCCTTACCCGGTGTTTTCATTCAGTAAGTGCGGTATTTTATGCTGTAGGTCCTTATCAAACAGGATGAACCGGTCGATAAAAACAACGGGGACGATCATTTCATGAGAAAGGGTGATTGCTGTGATAGAGTCTATCATGGGAATGCAGACCGCTCAGATTCAGAGTGCTTACAGCACTTCCCTGATGAAGAGAACGATGGATGATGCAGAAAGTCAGGCAATTTCTCTCATCCAGGATATGGTCAATTCTGTTCCCGCCCCTGCTCAGTATGCGTTTGATGTTTATGCCTGAATAATTCAAAACCATGCAGAGCATATTGGCATTTTCTAAACGGTTACCCACCGGTTAGGAATGGCAGAAAACCCACGGCAAGCTATTCAGCTTGCCGTGGGTTTTTAAATTTAGAGGGACAGGCCAACCTTTTGCAGTAAGATCTTCCGTCTCATCCAGATGCTCACACTCCACACGCTTATTCTGAATAGGAACGTCGTATTCGATGTTCTCAAAAAGCATTTCCAGATAGTTCTCCCACTCTCACATCTAGGCACGTCTGGATCAGCTGGTACATATTCGGGGCATGAAAGTCCCATACATCACATCCTTGATCTTATCCTTGCTGAACCAATCATTTACTCGAGAAGGGACATCATTGATATATTGATATTGAGATTGATTATATAGTAAAATAACTCTGTCCTGATATAAAAGGAAGTAGACTCACACAGTCATCTACCCAAAGTGTTTATAAGAGGGGTGCAGCAGCATGGACTATCCCATATCTGTTTTTCTCGACTCTAATATTTTTATAGCTTGCAAGTACGATATAAGCGAAGATAGCAAATTGGGGATTCTACTTCGATATATAAAAGCAGGTAAAATCAGACTTTTCCTTAGCAACATAGTTAAAAGAGAAGTTGAGGCACATATTTGCGAAGATGCGGAAAGCGCTGTTGGCTACTTTGAAAAAGCTATGAAGGATGCCCAAAAGCGCATTGATGAGAAAACTCTGGTAAAAACGTCTTTCCATTCATGTTTTAATTTGCCGACAAAAGAACTTGTTAAAGGCGAATTGAAAACGGAATTTGAACAATACTTACTGGATTGCAACGCTATTATTTTAAATAATGAAGGTATAACTTGTGACGCCATACTAAATGATTATTTCTCAGGTGTTGCTCCATTTGAGAATCGCGAAAAGAAAAAGCACGAATTTCCCGACGCTATTATGATTGCAAAACTGAAAAAGGAATTTCCAGAAGGAAAGATTCTATGGGTTATTAGTGATGATGAAGGATTTAAACAGGCACTTCACGGTAGCTCTCAATTTCAATTCCTGTCACGACTGCAGGATCTCTATGATTTAATCAACAAAAATGACCACACTTATCAAGAAATAGAAAAGTACTTTTCTTCTAATGCAGATCAAATACATTCAATTATTTTGAGGGAACTGAAGGCATCCGATATTGAAGTTGATGGGACCGATTATGATAGGAAGGGCATAGTTGAAGGATTTGATTACGATGAGACAGATGTTTTGGAAATTTCAAATCTCAAAGTAAAACTAGACTCCGTCGACGAAATATCTGAAGGCAATGCAATTGTAACAGTCCGCTGCTCTGCGCACTTTTCGGTATATGGCAGTTACGATGATTTTGATAGTGGTGTTTGGGATTCAGAAGATAAAGAATATGTTTTTGTACCACATTATGACGTATACGAAGAGCACGATGCAGATTTTTATTGCGAATTAAAGCTTTGTTTTCAAGAAGAGAATCTTGATTATAGTTTTTCTGTAGAATCGGTTACATGTGATATTAAACTGGATCAGGATTCAAGAGTGGAACGTCTTGTTCAGGATCCGGAGGAAAATGCAAAAGCAGATCAAATGGATGGATTGGAAGAATACTACAGACATTGAAATGCACCCTAGTACGCAATATTATTGTACGTATTTTTATAGTTATGGTGCTCTCGGTTTTCAGTTTCTTCCCACAGTCTTCCATAGCCAGCCTGTCCTCAAAAGCCTTTCTCGAAACATGGATTGCTGTACTAATGCGCACAGTCTTGAAATGACCGCCCTTTACCGGTACACGTCCAGTGTTGAGCACTGCAGCAGCATCTTCTTATGGAATAAGTACATTGCTTGTAAGGCAGGCCCAGAAGAGGACCGGTATGAAGCTACAGCTATGACTCTAAGATTGAGCGTAGTGTTCTCCCAATCAAGGTGACCAGATCTGGTCACCTTGATTTTTTAATTTTATTATATTAAGGCGTTACGTTGAAGAATGTGGCCAATACAATGGTTCTCATTGAAGAATTTGTCAAAAGAGTGTATAATTAAAAAACGGTAGGCTTTGAGCCTGCAATGCCAGCCGTGCGGGATTTTCCGTACGGCTTTTGTTGTATAGAGGATGAGAGGGAGAATATGGGAGAAAGCAAAAAATATATATTTGAAAAACTCACACCAGTAAACACTTGCGATATGGATGTTTATGATTCTGCAATAGATTTTATTTTTAAAGAAGCAGATATTCGAAACGTTGCAATTTCTGGCGCATATGGAGCAGGAAAAAGTAGTGTGCTTGCTGCTTATAAATCAAGACATAAAGAAAAAACTTTTTTGCACATTTCTTTGGCCCATTTCCAAGATAATTCTGAAAAATCTTCCGCTGATGATTCCTCTCCTGTAAAAGAATCTGTTCTTGAAGGAAAGATTCTCAACCAACTTATTCATCAAATACCCACTGATAAAATCCCTCAAACCAATTTTAGGGTAAAAAAGTCCACCAGTAATAGGATAGTCTTAGGATACACAATCGCAGTATTGGTGTTCTTGATTGCTCTTTTTCATATTTTGTTTTTTCATGGATGGTCCACTTTTGTTAGCGGGTTGTCAGCTAGCGTTGTGAAAAATATATTAAACCCGTCTATTAACAATCTTTCTTTGATATTCAGTGGAGTTTTGTGCGTTGGTCTTGCTGGCCTTTTCTTGTTCAAGCTATTAGTAATTCAAAAAAATAAAAGTATCTTTAAAAAACTAAATTTTCAAGGCAATGAAATTGAAATCTTCTCAGAAAGTAATGACTCCTTTTTTGATAAATATCTCAATGAGGTCTTATATCTTTTTGAAAATGTTGATGCCGATGTAATTGTTTTTGAGGATATGGATCGTTTCGATGCGCATAGAATTTTTGAAAGGCTTCGCGAAGTAAACACTTTAGCGAATATTCAGAGGAGTAAAGAGGGAAAAAAGATTCTGCGTTTCTTCTATTTGCTGCGAGATGATATATTTATTTCCAAAGATCGTACAAAGTTTTTTGATTATATCATTCCTGTAGTTCCCGTCGTAGATAGCTCAAATTCTTACAATCAGTTTATTTCGCACCTAAAAAAGAATGATTTATTTTCAAAATTTGATGAAGGTTTTTTACAAGGCATATCTTTATATGTGGACGACATGCGCTTGCTCAAAAATATTTGTAACGAGTTCTTGATTTACTATAACAGGCTGAATACGACTGAGCTGGACTACAACAAAATGCTCGCCTTGATAACTTATAAGAACTTGTTCCCGCGAGATTTTAGCGATTTGCAATTGAATAGGGGGTTTGTATTTGCACTTTTTGATAATAAAAGTAAGTTTATTGAAAATAGGGTTGAGGAACTTCGTAGTGCAATTCAGGACAAACGGGGACGGATCGCAAACGCTAAACAAGAAGTTGCCCAAACAACTGACGAGTTAAATCTTATTTTCGCGCCTAAAAGAATTCGCTATACATCCCGTTTAAGTGATACGGATCAAGCCGACTATAATCGAAGACTGCAGGCAGTACAAGATCAAGAAAAAGGTGTTATAGGACAACTTGAGAAAGAACTCGCTACAGAAGAAAAAGAACTTCGTAGCATAGAGAATGCGCCATTATCTTCTATAATTACCCGTGAGACTGTTGATCATATTTTTAGTTTGACTGTCACTAATGAAATTGGAGAAGAAACTACCTTTAATGAAGTAAAAGCGAATGAATATTTTCCTCTTGTTAAATATCTGATTAGAGAGGGATATATAGATGAAACTTATGCGGACTATATGACATATTTCTATGAAGACAGTTTGAGCCGCGTCGACAAAATCTACCTTCGTAGTATCACGGACAAAAAAGCCAAGACTTATGATTACCAGTTAAAATCACCAGAAATGGTATTTCATCGCTTACGTCCCATTGATTTTGATCAGGAAGAGACTCTAAACTTCATGCTCTGCGACTATCTTTTAAGTGCGCAAAGTGCATCTGAACATTTATCTCACCTAATTTCTCAACTGCACAGTACAAAAAATACTATATTTGTTGCTCAATTCTTTGATTTTACAACCAATATACCTGCTTTTATCCGGGCTTTTAATACGCAATGGCCGAGCCTTTTTGTTGATATGCAGGATGTGGATGGGTTTAATCAGGAGCAATTAAAATTATTTTCGGTTTATATGTTATATTATTTAGATCAGGATACGCTTGATACAGTTAACCGAAATAAAGTGTTGACACAGTACATTAATAACTCGGAAGATTACTTGTCGATAGATACTCCGCAAATTGATAAACTGATTGCTGCATTCAATCAATTAAATGTTTCTTTCCCTGAGATTGATTATGAACACGCTGAAAAAGAACTGTTCCGCGCAGTATATGAAAATAATCTATATGACCTTAATTTTGATAATATAGCATTATTTTTGGAAAAACTGTGGGGAATTGATATTGTTGAGGACATTCGGCATAAAAGTTATACAATAATCAGTGGAAAAAGAAACTCTCCCCTCTACAAGAGAGTAGAAGACAATATGCCGGATTACTTTGCAATCCTTTTGGAGGAATGCGATGGAAAAATATCAGATGAAGAAAGCAATGTTGTTTTTCTATTAAACCGCAGCGATATTGATGTATCGAGCAAAAAAGAATATGTCGAATATTTAGACACTAAGTTGCACAACTTGTCTGACTTTACAGACCATTCAATTTGGAGTTCGTTGCTTGATTCCGGAGAACTTATTTGCTCTGAGCGTAATATCTTAAGTTATCTTGGCGAAAAGCAGAAGGTGGATTTTTCACTTGTGAAGTATATCAACAGTGCAGACAAACCTTTAGATTTTTCACCCCAAAATATTGATATTACAGAAGAAGAGAGAGATGTCCTACTTGACTATATAGTGAGTTGCAACAATATTGTTGATGAGCGGTATAAGGATATCATGGCTACTATTGGACTTCAGTATGTGAATTTCGGCGTTTCGGGTATTCAGGATTCCAAGATGGCTATCTTGATAGACAATGATATCATTCAGATGAACACTGCTACCCTAACCTATGTGCGAGCGGAATATGAATCAAGCCTATTTAGATTTATCCGGAAGCACATAAAAGAATACTTGGATCTTATCAATGATGAACTCTTTATTCAAGAAGAGCTTGTGGAGATACTATCATGGGATGTTGAAGATTCCTATAAAATGAAGCTACTCAGCTATTCGACAGATGCAATTTCGATTATTGGGAAAAACTATTCGCTTCAAATTTGTGTATATATACTCAAAAATAATTTGCAGCAAGATGATATGACTTCCTTTTACCTGTCATACAATCAGCAACCTAATGAGATCAAAGAAATAGTTTTGCAAAATGCGACAGATCATTTTGAGGAAATAATTGATGATCCACGCATCGCTGAAGAGCCTTTAAAGGAAGATTTGCTTTGTGCTGGTAAAATTTCTTTTGAAGATAAAGTGCACCTTCTTGCGGTGATGCTCCAAGATATCAATCAAGCCGAAGCATTAAAGTGTTTATCGATTCTCAAGCTAACAGACTTTATTCAAATCTTTGATTCTCATAGCAGACCAAAATTTGAGAGAACTGCTCAAAATCAAGTATTGCTAGATGCGTTCAAGAGGAAAAAATGGATATACGAGTATTATGAAGATGAGAATCATCCGGATTATTACAAGATTAGGAGGAGGGAGCCTAGAAAAACTGAAGTAGAAGAGAACCGAGATTAAGAGTTAAGTCGCTTTGCAGCTTTTGTAGTATCTTCAGTAATTTCTCCCTTCTGGAATATGGTCACATCTATTCCAGTTCCTTATTAGTGTGTAAGACGTACAGAGTATCTCTGCTCCTTCTTGAGAAGAAAGGTAACGCTATCTTTTCGAGGGGGAGCAGATTTTTATCGATGGATTATCACAGGCTATAATTTGATGCACCCAAAACCAACCATCTATACCAAAGTGAGATTTCTTGTTTTACGGAATCATCCGAAATTCAATACGCCGAAACAGTGGACACCCCACATAGATCCCACACGTCAACGCTTATGATATAATAATTAGTCATTTCATTACTTGCGCTAACCGCTTTACTTCGCCCGCTGTCGTAGCATAATACACGCCGTAACCCGGTCAGTGATGGTGCCGCGATCCCTGGCCGGATAGAATTCCAGCGCGGGTGAAAGCACCTCCCGGATCTCTGCTGCAGTTAGTATGGGCATCCGGAGTTGCGGTCCAAATAGGCTGCGGGCGGTGTTCCGCTGCCGGGTGAAGGTGGTCAGGAAAGGCCGCGCCTTGAGAGAAGTGATCAGAGCAGCGGGCTCGATGTCCATGCGGGAGAATTGCGTGTTGGAGAGCAGTCCAGCTCCATTGTCAAAAATAGGACAGTAGCTGTAAACGCCGTTTTCCTGGAGGACAGCGATATTGTTGAGATGCCGGTCGTCGTTACAGAACAGAGCGTCCACCTCAAAGAGCAGTGTCAGATACTGGGGAAAGTCCGTAAGGCCCGTATAGTCTGCCGTGGCTTCTGCCAGGTAGGCGATCCGGCGCTTGTCACTGGGAATCCGCGCAAGCTTGTCCCGTAAGGGCATTCCCAAGCAACGGGTCAGCAGATGGTTCAGCGTGATGATGGACTGGCCTTCTTTCAGAAAATTAGAACTAACGCAACCTGTCCGCTCTTGCCCATGGACACGCAGAGTTTCCATACGGTAGCGAAGAAAGGTGAACGGAGTGTCGCACTCAATATTGCTCTGCTCCAGAAGTTGAGAGATCACGGTTTCCGCCAAGGCTTCATACCCAAACTGGTCCAGCTTGTACCAGCTATCCGTGCCAGCGTCGTACCATTTTTCCTGATTTCCCTTGGAAGATGTCTCTGCAATTTTCTGATTTGATACCAGAGAGATACTCATGGCAGCACCTCCAGCCACTGCTGATCCTCAGCCATACGGCCTTTGGTTTTTTGGATGATCTGCAGAGGGTCATATTCCGCCACGCCGATGGCCTCTAGATACTCCCGCAAGCCGGCTCGCTGGCGTGGTATGCAACGCTCTTCCAGGAAGGCTTGGAAGTCGGCCCAGGAGGGGCGGGGATTATTGCCGAACGCCGTTTTTACCGGGTCGACCACATGATTTTCTGCAGACACGGTTTTCGCCGTGAAGTCCGCGCGGATAGTGGTGCAGAGCCGCTGGCCGTCGTAGAAGCGGAAGGTGCGGACGTCGTGTTCCGCGTCAGAGACGGCATCCGGGCGGGAAAGGGTGATCTGTTCTCCGTCAAAGGAGAGTTCCAGTTCCCGCTGGGATTCGCTGACGCCCATGGCCTCCAGCCAGGTAGTAGGCAGCGTGACCTTGCAGGTTCGGGATCCTTTTGCCGCAGTTCCGCCTGCGGCACTGATATTCACTTTTGCAGTGCGCTTCTCCACAGCACATCACCTCAAAAATATTATATGCTATTCGGTACGAATAAACAAGGAAAATACGCTGTTGCCATTTCTGGTGGCAGAGAAATTTTTCAATGGGGACATTCCGCATACCGGATGCCGGGATTGTTTCGTTAGTGGAACCCCAGCATCTCCCGTACCATCCCATAGTGCTTGGCCACCGTATGCCGGGTCACCTTTGCACCCCTGGCAATGATACTGTAATTTGTCTCGTCCGGGTGAAGCCGCAGGTATTCCCAGATTTGCCGCTGCTTCTTAGTGAGCTTATCCGGTGAGACGATTCCCCGCAGGCGGTCTTGGATAGCTTTCCGCTCTGCGTTCATCTGCTGAATCAGCACATTTAGCTTTGCCTCGCACTCCTCCCGGGTGTGGGCGTAGACGCATTTGGAATGCTTCGTGCCGTCCGGCCAGGTGGGGGAGTAGCGTCCCTCAAAGAGGTGGTCGTTGAGTTCATTGATGCAGCCGGTGCCGGGCTTTCTGATGCGCCGCATGACCGGTTTGAAGTCGGCGAGGGGGTTCTGCGCTGCCTCCGAAGTGTCCTCCGCCACCTCATTGCCCAGGCCTCGGTCGATCTTGGCGGCGGCTTCGCTGAGCATGTCGCCGGTGATATGGGTGTAGATATCCAGCGTGGTTGCCGCTGACACATGGCCCAGCATGGCGGAGAGGGTCTTGATGTCCATGCCGTTTTCCAGGGCCATGGTGGCGAAAGTATGGCGCAGATCATGGAAGCGGATTTGCTTGCACTGGGCCCGCTCCAGCGTCACATGGAGCCGCCGGAGCATGGAGCCGGGGGTGAGCGGCGCATCCTCCTTGATGGGCGAGGGGAATACCCAGCGGCATTTGGCCGTTTTCTGATACTCCCGGAATACTTCTATCACTGCAGGCGGCAGCACCAGCTTGCGGATGGATGCCTTGGTTTTGGGGATGCTTATCTGCATCTTTCCGTTCACTTCATAGATCTGCTTGGTCACAGACAGTGTCCCGGCATCCAGATCCAAGTCGGACCATTGCAGGGCCAGCAGCTCTCCCCGGCGCAGTCCCGTGGACAGGTCCAGCAGGAACAGCTCGAAGTATCCATCTGCCTTGGCCTGCATGAGAAACCGCTGGAGTTCCTGGCGGGACAACACCTGCATCTCCCGGCCCCGTTTGGGCGGCAGCTTGCAGCCTATTGCCGGGTTGGTCCGGATCAGGTTCTCCTGCACCGCCTGGTCCAGGGCTGCCCGGCATTTGGCGTGGCACATCCGCACCATCCGGTCGGAGAGACCCTTGCCGTAGAGATCGGTGCGGATGAGCCGGCCCTCCTTTTTCAGGTGGGCGTAGAACTGCTGGAGATCCTTCTGGGTCAGTTGGCACAGCGGAATCTGGCCCAGCTGCGGAATGACGTGCTGGTAGATGTTGGTCTCATAGGTGTGCTGCGTGGTGGGGCGGAGACCGGACTTGACGTAGGTCTGATACCAGAAGTCCACCCATTCTCCGAAGGGCATGTCGGCACGGATCTTTTCAGACTTGGTGTTGCCTACCGCCTCCATGAGCTTGGTGAGCTTTTCCTGACACTCATGCTTGCTTTTGGCCAGCACGTTTTTCGTCTTGGGCAGGCCCTTTTCATCGTATCCCACCACGGCACGGCCTTCCCAGCGGCCGTCCTTGCGCTGCCTTATGGTGCCGGTTCCGCTTTTTCGTTTCCTTGCCATGGGTTCAACTCCTCTCCCAGCAGATCTTTCAGAAAGCCGCCAACCACATCGCTGGCGGCTTTTTGCATGTCCGGCGTCACATGGGTGTAGGTGTCCAGCGTGAAGGAGGCGTTGGTGTGACCCAGGATGCCGGAGAGCGTCTTGGCATCCACGCCGCTGGCCAGCGCGTGGGTGGCGAAGGTGTGGCGCAGATCATGGAACCGGATGCGGGGCAGTCCTGCCTCTTTCAGCAGTACCTTCATCCAGTAGTAGGCGGCGCTGGGGCGCACCGGCTTCTCCGGCGCCAGAGGATCCGGGAAGATCCACAGACTGATGGAGTGTTTCTTCCGCTCCTTCAGACGCTGGATGGTGCTGGGCGGGAGACGGATGGTGCGCCTGCCCCGTTCCGTTTTGGTTTCGCCGATCTCCAGCTCCCCTCGCTTGGGGGCATTCACAGAACGGAGGATCTTCAGCGTCCCGGTGCTCGCGTCGAAATCCTTCCACATGAGACCGCAGATTTCACCCCGGCGCAGGCCGGTGGTCAGCTCCGTGTAGAAGAAGTCCCGCCAGGTTTCGTTCTTGTCCACTGCCGCCAGGAAGGCGTCCATCTGCTCCCGGTCCAGAACCTGCTTGGGCTTGTAGCTGTTCTTGGGCAGCTTGGTTCCGTCCGTGGGATTGTAGGGGATGATGTGATCCCGTTCCGCGTCTTTGAGACACCGGTGGAGCATGGCGTGGATGCGGAGCACCATGGTGTCCGACAGTTCGTACCCGTACTCTGGGTGGTCGTGGACCCGGCCTTCTTTTTTCAGCTTCTGGTATAGCTTTTGTATATCCAGACGAGTGATGCGGGAGATGATCTTGCCGCCTAAGTAGGGCTTCACGTAGCACCGGATGTACTGCTCGTAGCTGCGCAGGGTGTTGGGACGCAGAGTGACAGCACCGTACTCCTCCATCCAGCGGTCCAGGTACTCACCCAGGGTCATGCGGCTGTCCTCGGTGAGCTGCGCATCCTGATAGAGATCCATGTCCCGGTGGAGCTTGGCCAGCAGTTCCTTTTGCGTCTTGGCCAGCACGTACCGGAAGATGGGCTCGCCGTTTTGCTTGTGGCCCACCACGATACGGCCCTCCCAGCGGCCGTCCTCCCGTTTGCGGACCATACCGTCTCCGGATGGTCTCCGTTTACTCATGCTCGATCACCTCTTGTTTGTCTGGTTCCTTTTCTTTGATATAGCGATGCACGCTCATCACTCTTTTTGCTCCTGCCGGCGCAGTGCACGCTCCTCTTCATCGTCTTCGAACGAGTAGTGCGTCAGCTCTCCGGCGATCCCCAGCCCCAGCTGGAAGCCGGCGGTGAAGGACGCCAGGGAGACGTCCTCCCGCAGCTCGATGGCGAGATCCGTCAGTTTCAGCAGCGCCTCCCGGTCCTGCCGGTCCAGCTTGTCCCGCAGTGTGAGACGCAGCGTTTCCAGCTCCCGGCGGATCTCTGTGCAGTCCGGCTCCCGGAAGAACCGCTGATGCAGTGCTCTCATGTAGTCGTTCATGTGTGCCGCCTCCTTCTTTTGCTACACACAATACCGTCCGGCGTGCGGAATAGCCAGAGAGACACAGCACTGTTAAGAGAAAGTTATCATTTGCTTTTACAGCAGATCGTCCTCGTCCGCGACATCATCCTGACAGAAGGAACCGCCTTGTTCCCGACGATAGCTTTGCAGGAACGTGGGGGCGCGGCCCAGGTGTTTGACTTCCTGTATACTGTCTGCCTGAATGGACCGCACCTCGCTCTCCGGCAGGTGCGCCATCCGCGCCAGGATGCGCGCCATGGTGGCGACTTCCACCGACAGTTTGTACTGTCCTGTGCCCAGAGATTTGCTCAGTGTCTCGAACCGCTCCATGGGAACTTCACCCCGGCTGCGCAGTTGAGCGAGTTCATGGGACAGAAGATGGGAGCAGTAGAACTCGATGGCCTGCTCCACGAAGTCATTGCGGGAGCTGACACCTGCCCGCCGCAGATTGTCGTCGCATAGTTTCAGGTGCCGCGGGGTCACCGCGAGTCCTGATTTTACCCGTTTTTCTAACATTTCCGGTCCTCCTTCCGGTACCAATTCAGATCACGTTGGAAACGGCCCTCAATCCTCTGCCGTTTCCCGATTTGTTCAAATGAAGAGCACCCTGTTTGGTACCAAACCTCCAAAACCGCCGCGGTCAGCGGTACCCCGGCCCGCATTGCGGGTCCGGTGTTTTTGGGGCGAAACGGTACCTTTTAGGTGCACGCCCCTTTATCTTGTCCCAAATTCGGCCGGCCGAAAGGGCCCCAAACAGGGCGGAATCCGAGGGGGGAGAGGGGGATCGCAGAAAACGGTCCCACTCTCCCGCACAGCCCCGTCACACGCCTTCGGGATGTACTTCTGGTGCTGGGATGGGGTTGTCCTGGCCGGGCGCACACAGGGGCTCACAACGCGTCTCCGGCGCACCGCCTCCGGCATACCGCCGCCGATTCAGATTTCGGAACTCCCGGAGGTTTCGGATGATGTCGTCTTTCAGCATCTGGTCGCACAGCATCACATTCCAGATGGTGCGCTGGAAGCTGCCGCGCACTTCTCCCAAGCATCTGTGCGCGAGGGCCTTTTGTTCCTCCGTGAGATCGCCGCGGGACGGATCGGCCATGTACAGAGTCAGTGCTTCCTCCGGCATGGGTGCCCCGTGGAGAGCCTGCCACTGGGTCTGGATGTACTGCCTGGCCACCAGGAAGTACTCTGCTGATGCATGGGGGTCTTGCTCCAGGATCTGATCCAGCAGATCCGCCAGGATGGTCATAGGGCAGCACCTCCTTTCGGGGCGGAAGCGGACAGGCGCTTTTTCACCCTCTGTCGTTCTGCGGCAGCATCTAGCGCAGCCAGTAGCCGCTGGTGATACAGCTCCATCGCATTTTGCACCGGTAGGATGGTGTAGCGGAGACTACCGTTGCGCTCTTTTCCGTTGGCGTCCAGCACCATGGTGCGGTTAGTGGCGATGAGCCCGGCCGCTTCCAGCTCCAGCACGTACTTGCGCACGGTGTTGTTGCTGGCGCCGATGGCCTGTCCGATGGTCTTGTAGCTGAGCGTGCACTGATAGGTCTTCCGGTTCTCCCGGTAGAGCAGGAAGGCATAGATGGCGATGGCAGCGCATCCAAGGTCCAGGTGGAAGACTTCATCCGGCAGAGAGAAAAACTTTTCGTTGGTACTGACCGGGATCAGGTCCGGTGTGATGAGGCCTTGCTGCACCAGCTCTTCCAGGATGGGGCCGATGACACCGGTTTTCAGATCCAGGGTGTCGGCCACTTCCTCCGGCGTTGCTTTGCCGGGAAGTTCCCGGTGACGCCGGTAGTGGAGATAGGCCAGCATAGAGAAGGCCGGGTACTTGAGATGGTACTTCCAGATCCGGTTCGGAAGCGGGAAACGGAAGGATCTGGAGTCACGATGACAGGGGAAGCAGAACATCAGCCGCCGCCTCCTTTCGCGTGGCCGTTTACCCATTGGATGAATTGTTCCTTGGGGACCACCATGCGGCTGCCCACCCGCAGTGTTGGAAAGTTCGGATCGTGCATCAGCTCATATCCGCTCGACACCGACACTCCCAACACTTGTGCCACCATTTTCGCGTTGAGAAACAGCGGCAGGTCGTCGTAGCTTTTATGGATCGATTCTTTCATACCTGTATCATCCGATTGACTTTTATAATTCCATCTGGTACAATGATCATAACAAAAACATGAAGTATATTCAATGGGTTTTAACCAGTTCATGGAAATTTAAAAAATTATCGGGTACATCACAGGAGGCCACTAGCATGGATGATCGATTTGCTGATGAGCGCAAATTCAAAAGCAGCTTGGATGATTTTTCAGTACTTTTTCATGAGGACCGTGTTTACGTGGGTGAGCGGGCGTATCCGACCGGGCAGTGTGTCGTGGACATTCTGAATGTCGGGGAAGAAGAGTTGTCTGCAATTGATCAGGCGTTACAGGATGTTTACCATGCCATACAGCGTGTGTGGAAAGAGGATACCAAGAACTCCGTGCAGATCGCACAGGAGAAAATGCAAGAGGTCTGGATTCTTGTATCCAGGCTGCCGGTCTATCGGGATATGCATATTGATTGGTCACAGCCAATCTCTCAGAATGCCGATTTGGTAAAAACGTTTTGGACTGTGCTTCGAAAGATACCAGTCAAACAACGGGCAGAAGTGGGCAAGCAGCTGCGCAGCCTTACAGGTGTGATGGATTTCCTGCGGGTTTTCCGAAAAGAAATCATGCAGATACTGGACGCATATTTAGAACCCTTGAAGCGAAGAAATTCGGAAGCTTATGCAACAGGGATCTATCGATTCTACAGTGATATGGAAACAGCAGGGAGAGAGAATCATGAGTCACCTCCTGAACACAGTTTTCCGGTTCAAGTGAAATTTGTTCCCATGGAGTCTCCCACAGATAAGGGCAAAATCATCCTGGCGGAGCAGACACGGTTTTCTGGTCTGACAGGATTGATATCCTTTTTGGAAGTTGAGTTCTTTCGAGGACTGACCGTTGGCAATGCTCCGCGGAAATGCCACAACTGTGGGAAATATTTCTTGCTGACTGCCGGGTACAACACCTGCTACTGCAATAATATTGCGCCGGGGGAGACAGTGCGTACCTGCAGAAAGGTAGGAGCACACCAGAAAGCGCTGCGGCGCAATTCCGAGCGCACACTTGCTGAGAGAGAAATTTACCGGGTATATAACAGATTGAAACAGAGAAAGACTCGGGGAAAAATCAATGCCGATGAATGGAATACCTTGATGGCCCAGGTGTGGGAATTACAAAAACAAGTAGAGCGCGGGGAATTGACTTATGACGAACTTGTGCAGCGGTTGGACGCATTCTGATGGTGATAACGCAAAGCAGAAACAGTGAGCAGATGACAAAAAGGGCCGGCAGAACTGCTCAGCTCTGCCGGCCTTTTCTTTGATATAGCGATGCATGATTTTAGGGATGACTGCTTCTTCGAGTGTTGACATTCTCACGACTCTGTCTCATAGGGCCAGGTGTTGATGCCGCCGAATTCATAGATGTTGGTGTAGCCTAGTTCAGCCAGGGCAGAGGAGGCGGTTTTGCTTCGGTTCCCGCTGCGGCAATAGACCAGAACGGTAGAATCCTTTTCGGGGATCACCTCCGCGGCAGTCTCTTCATCAATGGTACCCACCGGCAGCAGGACGGCACCGGGAATGTGGCCGCTGTCATATTCGTCCTGCTCCCGCACATCCAGGATAATGACATCCTGGGTGTCCATCATCTCTTTGGCCTCTTCCTGGGAGATCTGCTGGTAGTCGTTCTCTGATGAGGAATTCGATGCAGTTCCTCCGCATCCGGTTAACAGCAGAAGGAGAAGGAACAAGGGCAGAATCCGTTTCATTTGAGCACCTCCAAAAGTCCTGCGGCAAAGGCCTTGTGCCCTTGCTCTGTGAAGTGTACGCCATCATAGGCCAGGGAAATATTCCACATTCCGGCATCGGCAAAGCAGATGCCCATTCGCTCCGCCAGGGCATGACAGAGCTGGGCGAAGGTATGGGAATCATCAATGAGCTGCTGATTGGGCACCCATGCCCCCAAGGCTACCGGCGGCGGTGCGATCAGGAGGATCTTCTTTCGATCCAAGGTTATGCCGGAGAGAAATCTCTCCAGCCTCTCAGCGGCCTGCTTCGGGCTCCGGCCCTGGAGTAGGTCGTTGATCCCCAGCATGACGATCATCAGATCTGTGTCAGCAGGGAAGGAAGGGGCAGAGGAAGGAATCTCCCGGCCGTTCTGACCCATGTTGGAGATTGTCCAGTCTTTTTGCGTGGCTAGAATGTCTACCCACCTGCTGTCTGCGTCGTAACGTCCGCCGAAATAGCTCCGGGGATCATAGCCAAAGGTATTGGAATCGCCGAAGCAGATGACTTTCATCTTGTAGTTCCTCTTCTCTGTGTAATATTTCGTATATCATCTGTTATTAGAAACTGCCGCCAGTAATGCCTGCTCTATGCGTTCTTTCTCTCCGCTTCCATCTGTTCGAAGACGAAGTAGTGGCATTCCGCACCGTTCAAAAATCCGGTTTTTCTTCTCATCTCTGCTTGCCTGGAGGCTTCCAGCAGCGTGAAAAGCAACGCCGTCCACTTCGATTGCCAAGAGAGGCGATTTATCCATTCGGCGGAACAAGAGAAAATCTACATGGGTTAGGGGATTGCGAGCGTAAGTTGTTTCTTCCTCTGTCAATATGGAGTAGTCTTTCACCAAATTGACCAAGGACACATGGGCGGCACAATCCACGAAAGAAAACTCTGCCTTTTGAAGAATTTCTTGAATTACGGCGTAGAGAAGGTTTTCTGAGTCATATTCCGAGACTCTCTTGTGCTTTTTCAGAAAGGATCGCCGCTGTTCAGCATACCCCTGATAGAGTAAATCGAAAACGGAGTAGACTGTACTTTCGATTACCGCGCAGTTGTTGTACTCGATGTAGCGGGCCAGATCCCCGTAATTGGTTCGATCATTCTGCGGATCCTGCGAGGTGACAACAGTCAATGACTTGACCGCTCGAGAAACCGCCACATTCAGCATCCGAGGATCATCTACAAATTTCGTAATGATATTATCCACGGAAGTCAGGATGATAGCGTCCTTCTCACGGCCTTGGAACTTATGGACGGTAGCCACTTCCAACTCTTTGCCCAGCTGTGTTTGAATTGCTGCTACCTGATCCCTGTACGGTGTGATAATGCCGATACTCTCATACCCTTGTTTCGCCAAACGGGGAAGTACTTCCAGCCGGATTACATCAATCTGTCTTTGGTTCAAATGATCACGGGCGTGGTTGCCGGGTGCTGTCCGGTACATGGTCAGCACATCGGGCTCCTCATGGTCCTCCGTCATGACAATGAGCTTCCCACCATAGAATTTCTGATTGCAGAAATTGATAATCTTGGGATGGCAACGATAGTGTTCTCGCAGGAGAACCATAGGAGCTTCCGGCCATGCGGAGATGGCAGAGGAGAGCAGACTATGAGCAGAGAAATGGTAGGACTCCGGGAGAGAATACCGCTTCCAGATTTCCTCGCTTTTCTGAGTATTCTGACTGTCCAGCACATTCGGGAGCTGCTGAAGATCTCCTACGATGACGATGTTTTTGGCACTGGCAAAGGCGAGGACACCAGTGGCCAGATCCACCTGAGAGGCTTCATCCACGATGAGATAATCGTAGATATGTTCAAAGTTCAAGGTGCCCTTGATAGAGTAAGTCGTACTCAGGATTACTGGATATTCATGATTGAATTCTTTGGATTTTGCCCGGAAATCCCGCATTTCAAAGCGCTGGCGGGGCTTCTGCCAATGGAACTTTTTGCTTAGCTCTGCCCGGAATAGCCGCAGAGACTTTTCCGTCAATTCCGCCATCTTTTCGTCAAATGCATACTGCTCCAGCTTTTTCTCCAGTTGAGCCCGTTCATCCGTCAATTCTTGCCGGCGTACCACATAAAATTGCCGCTGGAGATACGGAATTACCAGCTCCGGAGCCTGGAGAAACACTTTCAGCGCACTGCGATTGAAGCGAAAGAGAATGGATATCTTTTGGAGCAGACCCAGTTTGTTCTCCTGCTGGGCATACTGCTCGTATTCTAACCAGAGAGATAGAATCTTTTGAGAGGAGAGACCTTTCACCTCATTCCTTGGGGCCTGGGCGTAAGTGTTGTAGTACTCACCAAAATAGTGTTCTTCCGGTGTCAGCTGTAAGAGTTCTTGTTCAATGGCTGCAATACGATTCTTTGCGTTGAGCATCTCACTGAGCTCTTTGGAGAGAATCGTTACCTCCTGATCCAGTTGCGACTTCTCTTCCGTCTCTAGAACCCAAGACGACATATCAGGATATCGCTCAGTCTGGGCTTCCAGAAAATGTTCCTTATTGGCACGGCTTCCCAGGAAAGCAGTCAGAAAGGAGAGACCTTTCTTTTCCAGTTTTTCCGCCACATTTAAGGTGGCGGAGTTGTTGTTAGAGACAACAGCTACCGTCTGGCCATTCCGAACCGCATTGGCGATAATATTCAAAATGGTTTGTGTCTTACCGGTACCGGGAGGCCCTTGGATGATACTGACCTGAGAAGAAAGGGCATTCTCTACTGCTGTTTTCTGGCTCTGGTTCAGCCCAAAAGGGTAGATAATAGATTCTGGAAGGGCCCGTGCTGCGGGCTTTTTGGAGGCATCCAGGTAGCAGGATAGGACAGTTGCATCACTAACACTTTTGATGCGTTCGTACTGGGCACTCAGGATGTTGAGGCCACCTTCAGCTACCAGACTGACCGCCGTTGCCGTTTCTTTGAAGTATTCAAAAACGCCTGCCTGTTTCTGGTTCGTAAGACAGTTTTTCTGGAGTTCCACCCGTCCTTTTGGATATGTAAGGGCTTTTTTCTCATTCCGGAGGAAACGGTAAAAGGGGCCAAAATCCAGAATCTCATCAACCTGCGAAAGAGGATTTCCGTCCACAGTAATGATGAACTCCGAAGGAGTGATATGATTTTGTGCTTTTAAGAGACGTACTTTTCCAGCGTGGTAGCGATAGGACTTAGGGGAACTAGTATAGACTACCTCGCACATACCGCCCTGAAAATGGAAGCTGGCGACGGAGTCTGTTTTATCCTGGCCATTGACCAGGAGCATGTATTTTTTGTTGTCCATCGCATTCCCCTACTTTCGGTTATATGTTTTGACGACTATAATACTGCTCCAGCTTCTCATCACAGATCCGCTCAATTTCCTGCTTCTCCTCTCGGGTCAGCTTCTTCCAGACAGACTCGTCCACCTGGATCACGCCCAGGGTCTTGGTGTGGTGGAGCATCTGCATATCCTCAAACCGCTTGAAGGGGTTGGACAGGATATTCCGCTGGGCCTGGGCGTCAGTGTAGCCGCCCTTGGCGTAGATGCTGTTGGCCTTTTCCACCACCAGCCCAGCCGCCCGGCGGGCCTCGTAGAACTCCCGGAAGTAGGTGACGATGTCGCCGAGCTTCACCCGGCCCTTGTCGTCGGCGAACAGCAGCACCGCCTTGAGCAGCACCGGCTTGTAGGAGTAACTCATATCCATCTGCCGTACCATATCCAGGAACAGATCCTTGCGGTTGGAGTCGTCAATAAGCGTCCAGCCATATTGTTTCGCATACTTCTGGAGGGTTTCCTCTTTGAAGTACTTGAAGGTTCGGTGTTCACTCATGGGCACCACCAAGTCGGGCACCAGCAGACCGTCCCGGACATACCGCTCGATGGTCTCCGTCTGCACATCCACCCGGCGGACAAACTCCATCTGGGAGATCATACCAGCGGCCTCTTCCTGCCAGTTGAAGATGTCCACCAGCTCGTAGTCCAGGGCATCAACCGGCCAGTCGATGAGGGCATCCGGGCGCTCGCCTCGGTCGTAGAGGCCCTGTTCGGCAACCTTTTGCTGCTTGGTGCCCAGCACCAGCGCACCGGGCTTGTAGTCTTTCAGCCGGAACAGGCGATGCATGGAGTAGGGCATGTTGTACTGGCTGGCGTTGTCTACGAAGTCGAACACCATCAGGCTTTCCTTGCCGGGGAACAGCCGCATACCGCGGCCCAGCTGCTGGGTGTAGAGCACCTTGGACATGGTAGGCCGGGCCATAAACAGCACTTCGGTAGCAGGGCAGTCCCAGCCCTCGTTGAGCAGGTCACAGGCGCACAGTACCTTGGTCTCGCCTTTCTCGAACCGGGCCAGCACCTCCCGACGGTCACTGGCCTTGATCTCACCAGACACTGCTTCAGCGGCCACGCCGGCATCATGAAGCCGCCCGGCGATCTCCTGGGCGTGTTTGACGGAGGCACAGAAGATGACGGTCCGCTTGTCCTTTACATATTGGAGCCAGGTGTCCACGATGAGCTGGTTCCGCTCCGGTACGTAGATCTTGCTTTCCAGGTCTCGAATGTTGTACTGGACGCTGTTGAAACGAACCTTGGTTAAGTCAATATTGGTATGGATGCGGATGCACCGCACCGGCACCAACTCGCCGATCTCCACGGCGGTCTGGATGTCCAGCTTGTGAGCAGTATTTTTGAAAATATCTAGGATATTCTTGTCGTCAGCCCGCTCCGGCGTGGCGGTCAGGCCCAGGGTAAATTCCGGTGTGAAATAGGACAGAACCTTCTGATATGTATCGGCGGAGGCGTGGTGTGCCTCGTCCACGATGATGTAGCCGAAGTCATCCGACTTGAACCGTTCCAGGTTCAGGGCCACGCTCTGGATGCTGCCGCATACCACAAAGGCGTTGCCTTGTTTCATGCTCTCCACGTAGCGGCCCACCGTGACCCGAGGCCACAGTGCCCGGAAGGTCTTGGTGGCCTGATCCACCAGCTCTACCGTGTGGGCCAGAAACAGCGTGCGCTTTCCAAATCGTTTGGCATCCATGACGGCAGTCACTGTTTTGCCGGTGCCAGTGGCGTGGTAGAGCAGGGCAATGGTTTCAAAGTTACAGCGCATTTCCTCCAGAGCTGCCAGGGCCTGCTTTTGGTGCTCCTTCAGCTCCAGTTTGGAGCCGTCCAGGGACTTGCCCCGCTGGGTGGGGAGGTAGTCCTCAATCTCCTTGAAACTGGGGTGCTGGCCCAGGAATACCCGCAGCTCGTCCTTGACCGTCTCCGGCTGCTGCATCTGCCGCACTGCCCAGCGATACACATCCCAGCCTAGGTAGATCATGCTGTTCTGCTTGAGCAGATCATCGTAGAATTTGTCCTGAGAGACCAACTTGGGGTTGTGGGAGGCCTCATCGTCGATCTCAATGGCCACCTTCCGTCCGCCATTCTCAATCAAAAAGTCGGCAAACCGGCTGTTCTGGTAGATGTCGGAGAAAGGGTACTGGGAGTAGAGATAGCCGGCTTTCTCAGCACCGAAGGTGTCGGAGAACAGTTCAATGAACAGATCCTCGGCGCTGCTGCCGGAGGCGGAGCGGTAAGTAGACATGGAGGTCACCTCACATCGTTTGTTTTAGTCGATCAGACTGCGGGATCGCTGATTGGAGTTCTCGCAGTTTTGCCAAAGAGATAGGCCGCTGACCGTTTTTCTGCAGTTTCCCGCAATGTTCCCAAGCCAGCTTGCCGGGGCCATTGTATTCCTCAGAAAAAGTGCCGTCTTTATGTATTTTCAGCACGAGCAGCCACTCTGGCTCACTGGAAAGAGCAACACGGTTGATTTGTGTTGCTTTGATCTGCACCAGACGGCCATCAGGCGCTTTCGCATCGTGAGTTTCTTCTGAAGCGGGAAAGAGTTCCAGGTTATAATAGCTGGCTGCCAAGGCCTCTCCGATGCTCCCGATCATATGGCCATCCGGCGTATAGTGCCGTCCAGGGAATAGTTCCTCCAGATTATGAGATATTTCGTAAAGTGCCTTGATTTTTGCTGCCACTGAATCTTGGATCGTTGCTTCGCTCATTCCAGCACTTCCTTCAGTAGAATCTTTTTCGCGAATCCGCCCCGTTTGGTAGCCTTGTCCGCCCGTACCCGCTCCAGATCTTCTACAGTCCAACCACGGGCCTTCACGACAGCCTGTATGACCTCCAGCAAGTCAGCCAGTTCCTCCAAGGATTTACTCTCTTGGTATTCATCCAGTTCTTCATTCAACTTTTGGTCCAGGAGAGATATATAGTCCTCATCGGACAGAGTTTCACAGACGCAGGTTTTACCGTCCGCTTCGATGATCTCTGGGATTCGGTCGCGGACGAGCTTGTGATAGGATTTAGTAGGCATCTTTTATCCTCCTCAAGATCTCCACATCTGCTGGGCAAAACTCATATTGGTCAATCTCATCCACTGTAATCCAGCGAATGTCGTTGTGCTCCAATTTCAGAGGGATACCCTCCCGGATGGTCGCATGGAACAACGTTAGGTGAACAGTCAAATCCGGGTATTCATGCGTCACATCCATGAATATCTCACCTACATTCAGAGTGATGGCCAGTTCCTCCTGACATTCCCGAATGAGCGCCTGTTTTTTGGTTTCACCAGGCTCCACCTTGCCACCAACAAACTCCCATAATAGCCCCCTTGCTTTATTGGCCGGGCGCTGGCAAATCATAAATTTGTTTTTATCCCAAATCAGGGCTGCAACTACCTCTGTCATTTATCCCACCACCAATTTATTTGTTTTCTTCAAAAACTTCGCTGGGATCGGCCGATCCAGTTTCCAAGTGATATTCATCGGCTTGCTGCCCTCATGCCTCACATAGTTTGCCGTTCCTAGGAAGGTATAGGCCTCGGCCCCTCCTGTGATTCGATCCGCCTTGAACTCCCGGACAAACAACAGGATCTTGCTCCCACGTTCCCGGTGGTGAATATACCGCTGTCCGGTAGAAGAGTCCGCTGCTGTGGTGCTCTGACTCTGCCAGTGGAAGAGGTTTTCATTGATGGAGTAATCGTGATACATGGTGGTAGGCGAGTAGTCCTTATCCGCCTTATTCAGCGTCACGAAGAACACATCTAACTGCTTCTCCGGCAACCACTTCACACCCTCACGCACCGTGGCCGGTTTTAGGAAATCCAGCGCCACCAGCAGCTGGTCACGAGTATAGGTGCAGTGGAGGTCCAGCGGACAGTCAAAGCCCAGTTCTACCGGCTCGTCAATGAAATCGATCTGCTCATATCGATATTGGAGCAGGTCCAATAGCTCACCCAACAGCACGGGGCTATCTGAGAGGGCATGCAGGTTGTCCAAAACCTCATCGGATTCCCAACTCTCTGCTGCCTTGCCCCAAACAGTCACATAGAACATCTGGAGCATCCGCCGGTCCAGCTCGCTCAGCGCCGAAAAGTCCACATCGTCCAGACGAGGCAGCAGGTCCAGCAAAAAGCGGATCCAGCGCCGGGAGTCCACAACGGCCAATCGGCCGAGGGCTTTTGTGAGTATATCCTCCAGCGGTTCGTTAAAGTCCAAGATTGCATCCGCCCGGGCGCAGATACGGGAGAAGGAAGAAAACTTGTAAATTGCCCTGGGATCCAAGTGGTAATAATCTAGGAAGTTTGCCAAAGTCAGCTCCAAGCCCGTGTCCTCTGCAAAGCTGGCCACCCTGGATACCAGACCAGCGGTATTGCCATAGGATGCGCGAATGTTGTCTAAAATGTACTTGGCGGCCTTCTTCTCCAGCTGTATATAGCAGCCTTTGGGTGCGGAGACAAATCCATCCTTGATCTCTCGGGTCACGCTGCGGGTGGTATTGGAGAGCAAGGCGGCAAACTTGTCCTCGAAGTTATACCGCTTGTTGGCCTGGCCGATAAAGTCCAGCACGGTCAGGCATTCTTTATCCTCCGAAAGCCGCAGGCCACGCCCCAACTGCTGAAGGAAGATAGTCAAGGACTCGGTGGGCCGCAGGAACAGGACCGTATTGACCTCTGGAATGTCCACGCCTTCGTTGTAGATGTCCACCACGAAGATGAAACGGATCTCACCGCTTACCAGACGTCCCTTGGCTGTTTTTCTCTCCTCATCGGAGGATTTTCCGGTCAGGAAGATGGACGGAATTCCGTGATCGTTGAAATAGCGGCACATGAACTCTGCGTGCTCGATGGACACGCAGAACCCCAGGCCCTTTACCTCGTCAATGTCAGTGACATACTTGAGCAGTGAGGACATCACCAGATCCGCGCGGCGGTTGGCCACGGCGCCACTGAGGGTGTAGAGATTGGAAAGCTCATTTTTGTCGTAGCCGCCAGCGCTCCATTTCAGAGTGTTCAGATCTACTGTGTCAGTAACACCGAAATACTGGAAGGGGCACAGCAGCTTGCGATCAATGGCCTCAGGTAGGCGAATTTCCGCTGCAATCCGGTTGCTGAAGTAGGGCAGCACGCTCTTGCCGTCCATACGCTCCGGGGTGGCGGTCAGGCCCAGGAGGATCTGAGGCTGGTAATAGGATAGTAACTTCTGATAGGTAGGTGCCGCCGCGTGGTGGAACTCATCCACAACGATGTAGTCGTAAAAATCCGGAGCGGTCTTGGCGGTGAAATCCTGCGAGTTGAAGGTCTGAATGGACAAAAACAGGTGGTCAATGCCCTCTGGCCGGTAGCTGCCCACAAACAGCTCCCCGAAGTTGGCATCCTTTAGAACTGCTCGGAAGGTGTACAGGCTCTGCCGCAGGATCTCCTCCCGGTGGGCCACAAAGAGTAGCCGGCAGGGTTTCCCGGTGTGTTGCTTGCAAAAGCGCTTATAGTCCAGGGCGGAGATCACTGTCTTGCCGGTGCCGGTGGCGGCCACCACTAAGTTGCGGGTGTAGCCCCGAACAGTACGCTCAGCCTCCAGCTTGTCCAGAATCTCTTGCTGGTAGGAGTAGGGCGCAATATCCATAGTGTACACTTCGGCGTTGTTGGCGTCGAAGTATTTTTCTGCCTTCAGTGCCCGAGCCAGCCGCTCTTTCTGATCTTCCGAGTAGTACTCAAACTCATTGGAATTCCAGTAGCTTTCGAAGGTGGCGGCGATCTTGTCGATAGTCTCCGGCAGATCCCTGCGGGTAACCTTCACATTCCACTCCAGGCCACTGGAGATGGCGGCGTTGGACAGGTTGGAGGAGCCTACATAGGCGGTGGTGAAGCCAGTATCCCGATAAAAGATATAGGTTTTGGCATGAAGGCGGGTGCGCTTGGTATCGTAGCTTACCTTGATTTTGGTGTTGGGCAGATTGCGTAGCTCCTCGATGGCCTTCACATCGGTGGCCCCCATGTAGGAGGTGGTGATGATCCGTAGTTTGCCTCCATTTTGTGTGAACTCCCGCAGCTCGTCTATTAAGAGTCGTAGACCACTCCACTTGATAAAAGACACCAACATATCAATGCGGTCGGCGGAGATAATCTCCCTTTTCAGTTCCGTATACATCTGGGGCTCATGAATGGCTCCGGTGAATAGGCTGCTCTGGGCAATGGAGGTCTCTGGCCGGATTAGGTCGGCAGCCGTTTTGCCTACGGCCAGCCGGGGGTCCTGCTCCCGCAAAAGCGCAAGAAGCTGCTCTGCTCGCTGCTCAACACTCAGCGTGGCAAAGTCAGCTTCTTGGGTTGTGTTCTGAATAAGGTCTACGATCTTATTGGCAAGACTGATCTGCATGGAGATATCTCCACCGTTGTCCAGTACGTTGTCCAGGCCCTTCTGTACCACATCCGCCAGATACTGCGCCAGTACTTTCGATGCCTCTGCCTTGTCAATGGGCGCAACCGATTTGCGGGCGTCAGGAATCTCCGAAAGCTCGCGGTTCAGAGCGGTATTGATGACTTGTTCGTACAGGCCGGGAGGAAGCATATTGGTCACACTCTCCGTTTGGGTTGGATCGTTTTTTCTTCAGTATAATCGGAATTCCAGAATTCGACAAGCCTTTCCTGGCAAATATCCACAAAGGCAACTCCAAGGATATTGTATTCTACCACAAGGAATATACAATAAATGGGACTATTCTACACGGTTCTCATCAGAAAAAGTAATTGGTGGGGGCGCCATACCCCTTGCGGGAGTTATTTTATTTCGCTACAATGAAAACAAAGCTATTTAGATCAAAAATTCGTCCAGGCAAGGAGGTGGTTGGCTCTATGCGTCGTACATTTGAAATAGGAGGCAAAACAGTATTTGTTTTCCTTAGCAACAGGCCCGGTTCTCCGGTGATTTATCTGAACACATACTCCGATGAGGGGCAACAGCTGTTTGAGGCTACGCAGACCGCTGGCTATCCACCGTTTACGCTGGTCGCTATCAGCGACTTGGATTGGAACCACGACATGGCTCCCTGGGACAGCCCAGCGGCCTTCAAGAAGGGCGAACCCTTTACCGGCGGGGCGGATGATTACCTGCGTCTACTGGTGGAGGAGATCATACCCAGGGCAGAAAAAGACTTGGCCAGTCCTCCGGCATGGCGGGGGATCGCTGGGTACTCGCTGGCCGGGCTATTCGCTCTGTACGCCATCTATCGGACAGATGTGTTTTCGCGGGTAGGGTGTATGTCCGGCTCCTTGTGGTTTCCAGGTTTTAAAGAATACATCTTTTCCCACGAGCCGAAACGGCGACCGGATTGTATCTACTTCTCCCTGGGGGACAGGGAGGACAAGACCCGCAATCCAGTCCTGAAAACAGTTCAGGAAAATACAGAGGAGATCCGGGCTTTTTACAAAAGTAAAGGTATCGACACAGAGTTCCAACTGAATCTCGGAAACCACTTTGTCCATGAGATCGAGCGGACGGTGGCGGGTATTCAGTGGTTGCTGAACAGATAGACCGCAGTCCGCAGGCCTTTTATTCTTTGAATAGGCGTGTGAAAAATTGATACGCCTACCCTACAGAAAAGACTTGCTTAACACTCTCTACAGAGGTACAATAGCCCAAACAACAGAAAGGATTAAAATAATGGGTTATCACCGTTTTTCTTCTTGGCCGATAGGTTGCCTGTAAGAGAGCATGTTTCCTTGACGACTCTTGCAGGCGGCCCGAACAGTCAAGGAGTGAGCACAATTGAACAGAGACCGCAGTTACTATCGCAAACAGCGCATGCGTGCGATTCATCGCAAGGAAACGATCCTCCGCCAGCTTGGAGGAGAAGAGTACGTCCTTGCATGGGAACACGGTGCCGCCGGACGACTGTCCAAGGGGAAGATCCACTGCTCCTGCTGGATGTGCCGTAGGAAGTCGTATGACGACCCACAGATCCGGGATAAGCGGGCGGCACTGGATGCCGCCCAGCAGCTGCTGGAAATCGAGTAACTTCTCTCACAAAAAACGCTTCCCAACCAGGACTGGCAGATACCTGCCGTCCCTGGTCAGGAAGCGTTTTTGACCCCATATTTGACCACAGTCGGGGCCGGAACACGTGGAATCAGCGGATTTAAAAGCGTCGAAAAATATTTAATACCGAGCAGAAAGCGCGGAAAAACACCACAAATCACCACAAAAAATTTGGTTCAAGCGTTTGGGATTTTTGTGCAAGAGAAGCGAACACATTCCGAAAAGATTATCGAAAGCCCCCTAAAAACCTAAATGCTGCGCACAACAATCCAATAAAAGTTATAATTTTTCATAGCCTAATGACCATCCTGCTGTCAAGTGACCACATTTGATTTTGCATAATTGTTGCAATAAACAGAGCGGTTGATTGAAAATTAGAACAAAAACCTTATTTATGCTTTAATGTCAATTTCAGCGTCTTAAAATTAAATTTATCGGAGAAGTTTATTGGTCTGCTATATCGTATTTATATTTGAGTTAATTTGCTCATTGATCATAGACTCCCTATTTCTTTGTATATTGCGTGTTAAAATTTAATACGCCTATCAAATCCCTTCCCACTTTAACAGGACCTTTTACTCTTCTAATAACACCTAACTTTTTATAGTATCCGACATAAATTAAGGAGCAGTTTCCCATAGAACACACGGAAACTGCTCCTTTTTGCAAAATTGCGACACACGCGAGCCGTTACACTACGATCTCTACCCGGCTGCCTCCGGTTTTCTCTTTCGTTACAACGATCTGTTTCTCTATTTTTTCTTTCAGTTCCGTCACATGGGAGATAATGCCTACCAGGCGCTTTCCTTCCGTAAGACCCGTGAGGGCTCGGATGGCTTGGGCAAGGGACTCCTCATCCAGGGAGCCGAATCCCTCATCCACAAACATGGTGTCCAGTCGAATGCCCCCCGCGGCGGACTGCACTTCATCAGAAAGTCCAAGGGCTAGAGAAAGGGATGCCTTGAAAGATTCCCCGCCGGAGAGAGATTTCACGCTGCGCTCGGAGCCATTGTAGTGGTCGATAACATCTAGTTCCAGACCGCTCTGGCTGCGGTTGTTGTCCGCCTCCATCCGGTGCTTGAGCTCATATTGGCCGCCGGACATGACCAGCAACCGGAGATTGGCCCGCTGGATGATGCGGTCAAAGAAGGTCATCTGGATGTAGGTCTCCAGAGCAATTTTTTCCCGGTCACGTAGCCGTCCGTTCACGGTATCCGAGAGCACCTGCAGCCATTGCTGCCGTTTTTCCAACTGTTCCAGGTCCGTCGCTTTCTCGCAGATATTTAGTAGTGCGGTCTGGTTGGTGACCAGGCGGGTATGGATGGTTTTCTGCGCCTCACTTGTCTCCGTACGCTGCCGGGTCAACTCGTCGCTTTTCTGCTGCAATACCTCCATATCCGCTGTCTGTGCGCTTTTTAGAAAATCCTCCTGTTCTCTGATGGCGGCATCAGCGGCAGCCAGAGCCTTTTGCTGATCTGTGACCGTTTTTTTGGCCTGTTCCAGCGTGGCAGCAAGGGCCTGCAGTTCCTCCTGCAGCGCAGTGATTTTTTGCCGTGCGCCATCCTGATCCGGGAAGGGCAGCCGACCGCGCAGCGTCTGGAGCTGCCTGGACAGTTCCTCCTGCCGGCTACGGGCACCGGCCAGCTCCTCCTTCAGTTTCCCGGTGTTCTCCTCCAACATCCGCATTTCCTGTTCCATCAGGGGGATGTTCCGATTCAACTCCTGCTTTTTTTTCGGTTTCTCCCCAAATTCTTGCTCCAGTCTCGCCATCTGCGCGATTTTCTCCGTCACCTCAGATAAAGTCCGGCTAATTGCCGCCGGAGCGTCTTCCAGAGAGCAAGCCTGTAAATGGGCTAATAGTTCCCGATGAAGGTTGTCCTCCAACTGTGCTCGTTGTCCGTCCAGCGTACCCAGAGAGACCTCTGTCCGCTTGATGCTTTCTTTCATTTCCGCCGCTTGCTCTTCCAACTCTGTCAGAGAGTCTGCCTGGCGGGTAATTTCCTGCTCCAGTTCTTCCCGATGGATGAGTTGGGCCTCCTTCTCCAGCAGCACCTGGTGCAGCCGGGCAAGTTCTTCCGCCCCATACATCTGACAGGCGATAAGCTGCTCACGAGCTGTGCTCAGAACCGGCGAATCAATATAATCTGTCATTGCCCGAATCAACTGTTTTTCCTGCTCTTCGAGGCTAGCCCGCTGCTTTCCGGCAGCCATACTAGTATCCTGTGTTTTCTGCTGCGCCTCTTCCCATGCGGTTTTGGCCTCCTCCAGTTCCGCCTCGGTAGGGGCATCACCGGACAACCGGGCGGGGGTAGGATGATGGAGAGAGCCACACACCGGGCAGGGCTGGCCTTCCACCAGCGACTGAGCTAATAGGCCGGCCTGTTCGTCTAAAAAAGCGCGATTTTTCCGTCGATAAGTTTCCTCCAACTGTTCGGACCGCTCTCTGGCCTGCTCATAGTCCGACTGGGCTACTTGCAAAGAGGTTTCCTCTTCGTTGTATTTGTCCAGTTCACATAGCAGATCAGCCAAAGCCTGTTGTCTCTTCTGAGCCTGATCCTGGCGATGGAGGAGTTCCAATTTTTCTTCGGAAAGCCCGGCAGAGGCCTGGAACGTCTCCTGGTTGGCCCGCAGGCGCGCCTTTTCTTCGGCCAATCGGGCGGCTAATTCCTTCTGTTTTTGGATCAGTTCCTCATGTTGATGCTGCTCAGTATTGATCTTCTGAAGGCATACCTGCCATTGCTCGATCTGGGATTTCAAAGCGGCCAGCACGGCTTGGCGGCCTTCGGCCTGATCCCGCTCACGTAGCAGGCGTTCCTGCTCTGCATCCACCGAGGCCAGCCCATCCAGCTCCTGTTTCCACTTTCCCAGTAAGCCTTCCTTTGCGGCCTGCTCCTCTGCCTGCTGGCTGCATGTTTTCTCCAACGATTCAATGCTCTCCACCAAGGTAGCCAGTACCGCCTCTTGATTGGACAGTTCCTGATACCGGGGCAGTTCCGCCTCCAAAGCGGCCAGTTCTTTCCTCAGGGATTCCTGCCGGGGCACCTTTTCTTGCTCTGCCTCCAGGGCTTTCTGTGCCACCTCCATCTGCAATGCCAGCATTTCCCGCTCTTTTCGATCCTGCTCCAACTTTTCTCTGACCTTTTGAGCTTCCTGAGCCTTCCCCAGCAGGGTGGAGGTCTCTTTCAGTGTGCAGTCTAGACGGTCCAAATCCTTCTGACAGACTCCTTCTGCTTCCTGATCCTGATCGATCAAACGCTGGATCAGTTCAACAGTTTCCTGAAGGGGAAGATCTCCTGACTGAGCTTTCAGCAGGTTGGGCTGCAACAGATCATCTTCTTGACAGACTACGCCACCGATGTACTGCTGCACGCTGGCCCGAGCAGCCTGGCAGTCCCGCTGAAGTTCAATGGCCTGGCCCTTTACTTTTTCCTGAAACACCATGTAATACCGGGTCTTGAAAATTTCCCGGAAGATCTCCTGACGACTTTTAGTATCAGCCTGCAGTAGCTTGCGGAAATCTCCCTGCGCAATCATGGCGATCTGAGAAAACTGGCTGCGGTTGAGGCCGATGATTCCGGTAATCTCCCGTGTGACCTCTCGGACTTTGGTAATCAGACGGCCATCTGGGAGATGCAATTCCGCATCTGCTTTCTGGATTGTCGTACCGCTACCCTTTTTTGCGGGACGCTCATACTCCGGATTCCGGCGGACGGTATAGGTTTTTCCACCGTAGGAGAATACCAATTCCACCTGGGTGGGTGTCTCAGGCTTGGCATATTTGGAGCGAAACATAGATGGGTCCCGGTCATCTCCGCTGGGTTCTCCATAGAGGGCATAGGTGATGGCGTCAAAGATGGTAGTCTTACCCGCACCGGTGTCCCCAGTGATCAGGTAGAGCCCCTGCTCACCCAGCGGTTCCAGATCCATGACCACCGTCCCTGCATAAGGCCCAAAGGCGGATACAGTCAATTTCAGCGGTCTCATTTCTCACCCTCCTCCCAAATTTGCTCCATCCACATCCGGGCGAAAGCATGTTGTTCCTCGCCCATAGGCTGTCCATTCTGTCGCGTATAAAATTCCTCCAGCAGTTCCAGAGGTGATTTGTGCTCTGCGTCTTCCGCTCCATCCAGACAGATTCCCGCACGGGTACGTTTGTTGTCATAGTCCAGCTTCATCAGGTAGGGATAGATGATCTGGAGTTTACGCACAGCATCTGGAATGTCCTCCTCATCTGTGAGGGTTATGTGGATATAGTCCTCTTGGTAACTTGTTCCCTCATAGAAACCGCGGAAGGTCAGTTCCTCATAGGTACCCCGCAGCTCAACCATATCCCTCAGGGGAACAAGGGGCACCGTGCGGACGGATACGGTGCCCTTCGTCCCCAGCTCCACCACTGTTACAGACTTCTGATGTCCCGCCTCCGAAAAGGAATATTTCAGAGGAGTACCGCAGTAGCGCACCGTCTCCCGGCTCACCTGTTGGGGGCCGTGGATGTGACCTAGAGCCACATAGTCGAAGGACTCAAAGACAGACACATCCACATTGTCTGTCCCGCCCACGGACAACTCCTCCGAGTCGCACCGGGTGGCGCCGGTAACGAACTGGTGGGTGACCAATACGTTTCTTTCTACTGGGTCCACATTCATGGCCTCAATGGCCACACACAGGGCGTCCGTATAGGTGGAAATCTCCTGTTCGGGGAAGCAGCGGCGTACATGGGCCGGTTTCACAAAGGGCAAAAGATAAACTTTTACTGGACCATATTCGTCGATGAGCGTAATGGGAGTAACCTTGCCGTCATAAACTGGAGCCAGATAGACGCCGCTACTCTCCATCAGCCGGCCACCAAAGGCCATGCGCTCCGGAGAATCGTGGTTGCCGCTGATCAGGAAGATTCGAAGGCTTCGTTTGGACATTCGCACCAGAAAGTCATCCAATAGAGCTACTGCCTCAGCGGAAGGCACCGACTTGTCATAGACATCTCCGGCAATTAGGACCCCGTCCGGTTTCTCTGTATCAATGATATGGAGGATCTCTGTGAGGATGTATTGTTGATCCTCAAGCATGGAAAACTCATTGACCCGCTTACCCAAATGCAGGTCAGAGAGGTGAATGAATTTCATCGAAATACCCCCTAAAGCATCAGTGTTCGGAACCATGACTATCACATCGTATTGGTCGGGCCAAAGCCGAGTAATTGATATGTAGTTTTTTCCATTATACTGAATCAGCAAATCTATAGCAAGGTAGAATACCTCCGGTGAAATCAGGTGACTTCGCAGAGGTTATTCTTTGTATAGGCGTGTTAAAAATTGATACGCCTGGCTTGAAAAAACACTTTGCTTCTTGATCTCATCGAAGGTACAATACCCCAAACCTGAACATGCAAGAGAGCCCTTCTAACCAGGTAACGGCAGTTTTACTGCACCTGGTCAAGAAGGGCTCTTTGACCACATGTAAGACCACAGACAGCGTTGGAGTACACGGAAACATTGGAAATAAGATCGTTAAAAAGTAATTGCTTTGGAGTGGAAAGGACTATAAATTGCTATAAACAACCACAAAAAATGCTGGGAACCTCTTTAAGTCGTTTCCGGCGTTAGAAACGAATAATCGCAAAAAGATGACCAATAACTTCTCAAAGTGCGGATAACTCGCTCAAAGATTGTAAAATAGTTATACATTTTTATAAAAATTGACCATCATAAACAGCGACGAGGATTCTTTCAAAAAAGGAATAAAAGTACGAAAAGCGCCCAAAAGTGGGAGCGAAGTATTTGATTTCTCTTTTAATAATTGATTTTCTGGGAAAACGAAACTCGTTTGCGGCTCACTTCTTCACTCATCTCTTGATAGTATGTCTCAAGGGCTTTTTTGAATATGCTTTATAGTGCTTATTCTTTGTTTATTGCGTACTAAAAATTGGTGCGCCCGTTGTCAGCCATCATCTATGTGTTTCCCTAACAGAGAACTGTTTCTGGGATTTTTCGATTCAAGTTTTAGTTGATAATTTCCATGTAATTAGGTATGATGGAAAAGAACCATCCGACCTTATGGTTTGAAAGAAGCAACTAACCATATATAAAAGTATCACAAGCAACTTACACTGTACGCATGGGATCATGCGTGATGTAGGCGGAAGTTTTTGGGAGATGCACACGAATCAGTTAAAGATAACTTTATTTCTATATAAAAATGGATTTTGTGTGTGGCGGAAACCACATCTGGGGGTGGATGTGGTTTCTTTCTTGCGGCCTTTTTGCGCCTTGCGTTAACCTGTCTAAGTGACAGGATATCGCAGGGCGCTTTTCTATCTTCGAAAAGGAGTCCGAGAATATGAGCTTGAAATACACCTGCCTCGGCTGTGGGACACCCTTGGGTTACGAGGGACTGTGCTGGAAATGCGAGTGCGAGAAAAGCCGAAAAACCGCGCTGGGATGGATGCCGGAACAAATTGCAGAGAAGCAGAAAAATCTGATTCAGAATATCCAGCGGCTGGCGGATATGGAAGACCCGGAGTTTACCGACTTCTGGCAGCTTTTAGGCTACCGGGATGCCATTACCCCGGAGATCCAACGGGCAGCACTGGCTGTAGAGGGATTCTATCCCTGCGAACTCTATTACGGAGCACCGGATGATGTACGGGATGCGCTGATCACCGCTTTACTGGAAACGGATAGCTCCCAAAATGCTGCCGAACTGATGTCCTGCCTTGCCTTCCAGGGAGATGACAAGGCAATGGAGACTCTGCTGGAACTGGAGCGGAACCCCCGGCCCTGGCGCAAGAGTCTCTATGTGGATCCGTCCAGCTATGCCCAGTGTGGCGGCTGGACCTTTGATAAGGATGGCCATCGGACGCAGCTCAACTTCAATACCTGCTATCCTATGGTCAAGGGGGCGACCGGCGAAGCGTCTCCCGTTCGCATCGGGCGGGCACGGGAGGACACCTGTCCCCACTGTGGCGGGCATATGGTGGATATGCTGGTGCTGGATGGGCGGGATGAGCGGCTGAAGTTCTTGGGGCTGGACGGTATTCTGACGGCCACCTGCTGTCCCAACTGCGTGGGTTTCCTGAAAGGCCCCGCCTTCAACCGCTTTACCCTGGACGGCGGCGTGGAGGTCTTTCCCTCGGAGCTCTTTGACGGGGCGGAGGGGATAAAATGCTATGTCCGGCCAGAGGACTATAAGGCACTCACCGAAAATTCTTTTGTGCTGGCCAAAACACCTGTGCCCCTGTTTTACGGCGCCGCCTGCGACGATGTGAACACCATTGGCGGCTTTGCCAACTGGGTGCAGGACGCGGAATATACCATCTGCCCCCACTGCGGAAAGCCCATGAAGTATCTGGCCCAGATCCAGTGGGATACGGTGTATGACTGTGCGGAGGGAACGCTCTATGTGGAGTTCTGTCCGGATTGCCAAATCCTATCCATGCAGCATCAGCAGACCTGAGAGGAGCGCATGCGATGAGTTTGCCAAAGCGTGACGGCGTGAAGGGCCGCTACTACCTGATCCACAAGCCGGATACTTCTCCAGAGGTGCTGGCGGAGGCGGATCTCTGTATCCAGGATGTTCTGGACGGCACTGCTCGTGAAAATCACTCCGATTACCCGACCGTGGTGCGAAACCACAACGGAACGCCCTTTCTCCCTGATCAGCTGCTGGAGCGGTATCTTTCCCGGCTGCCGCTGAAGGGATTTCCCTGCGAGGATGCGGTTTCCCTCTGCGATGCCATGCGGCGGCTGGTTTGCTGGGAGGAGATTCGCTATGAGTTGGAGAAGTACATAGAAAAGCAGGTGCAGGAGCGGTTCTTCCTTGTGGGAGAGCGGGAAGATGGGTTTACCGTCTTTCCGCCCTGCACGGTGTGTCCGGAATTGCGCCTGGAGGATGTGGACGAAGGGCTGCTGCGCTTTGCCTGCTATGTGGCAGTCTGCCACACCGTGTATGGGCAGAGTTTTGAGTCTCTCAAAACCGAACACATCCTCGGCCTGGTTTCCCAGCTCCGTCCCGACATGGTAAAAGAACTGAAAACCAATGGCAGCGGCAAATTGCCGCCTAACATCCAAACGCGGAAAACAAAGCACCTGACCGCCTCGGCCAATGATGCGTTTGCCACCGTCCGCATCACCGCCAGGGACTGCACAGAGGAGTGCTATGCGGAAGTCTTGGACTATCTGTGTGCGGTGCTGGAGCAGGAGGAATTCCCCCGCAGTTACTCGGTGGAGTTCCGTGGCTCAGAGAAAAACTATCTGCCCATTCCTGGACTTCCTAAAAAGGGAGTTAATCAGTTCTTTGCCTGTGCTGTCCAATACCCCAAATTACACGCCGATATTGAGCGGTATGCACGGCTGGCCATGCGGGAGTATGAATGGTACAACAACCTCTCCGATGAATCCTGCGCCATGCCCGGAACCTTCGCCGTGTTTGCTCTGGGACTGGAAGGAGAACAGTGGGCACCGCTCGTGACGGAGTATCTGGATCTCTGCGACGACGAGCACTCCTCCCTGCAAGATAAATTCCTTCATGCCTTTATCCGGAAGTTTGGTTTTCAACCATGGACACTGGGGGTATTGGTTCGGGGCGCATTGTCTATGCAGTGGATGAAGCCTGCCAAGGAATTCCGCAGTCTGATTGCCAATGCGGAAAGCCTGGATGCTCTACTGGCAGTCAAGTGCCGCTTTTCCGCTTATCTCCTGTCAGAAGAAAATAAGGACCCGAAATTCCGGGCCATCGCTTGGCAGAGCCTACTCTGGGCCATCTGGGGTCCGTCCTCCGAAAACGGTGGCAGCAAGGTCATCAAAGCGGCCCCAGAAGAATTGAGAGAGAAATACCGGCAGGTATTTGCGTGAGGAGAACACCATGAAAAAAAGAAAAGTCAAGGACTTTATTGCCCTGTACGCCCCGGAAGATGAGGAAAAGCTGGTGCTGATCCAAAGCGGCACCAGCGCGGACAAGACCTTTCTGGATACTTTCTGGACGGCGCATACCCATGCCCTCGCCATGGTGGATGTCCAGACCGGACAGGTGCTCTCCGGCCGATGCTGCCTGAGCTGGCCGCTGACGGACAAGGAAAGGGAATCCGGTGACTATTCCAAGCGGTTTGCCAAGGGCAATATCTATCGGATCAAGACCCGCGGCTGGAAAGGCGACGCCCTCAGTGAACCCCAGTGGTATGTCACGGAGGTACTGGAGGAAGGTGTATCCTGTCCGGCACTGGAGGAGCTCTGGGCGGAGTACACAAAGCCCATCCTTTTGGAAGATGAAGTGCTGGGGACACTCACGCTGGATCGTGAGATGAGCACATTCGATGGAACCTGCCAGTGGATGGGGAAAGAAGTCCGGATCTCGTTGGATGTGGAGATCGAAAAGAAAGCATCCTGGACCCGCGTCACCAATGTAATGAAGAAACTGCTGGCAGATCAGGAAGTCTGGGACAAGTCCCTGCGGGCGATGGCCGCTCAGACGCTCACTGCTCAGGCCAACGAATGGCTGGCAGACAATGACCAGACCGACCGGGCCCCGGAGAAGGACCCCATCACCGAGGAGGAGTTCGCCCGGCGCATCCTCATCACCGAGTTCACAGTTTCTCCGGGCGGCGGTTTTACCGCCTGGTATGAGGACGACGATATGTTCTGGGGCCATGTGGTCACTGTGGATGGAATACTGAAAAAGGGGCCCATTGGTGCGGATATGCAGGGATAAAGAGAGGAGAAACCTGAATGAACAGTGAGCAGATTACAGCCTTTTTGCAGGAGCATTGGAGCTGGGTGACACTGATCATCGGCGCTGTCCTGCTGATTGGTGCGATCATGAACTGGAACTGGCTCTGCGACCCCACCGGCAAGCCGGACTCTCACCGCTATGGCCGTGGCTCCCGGCGGGTGATCTTCTTTCTGCTGGGAATTTTGCTGATTATAGTGAGCGTCTGGAGCCTTGTGCTGGCAATCAAGTAGGAGGAAATATCCTATGACCCAAGAGGAACAGATCCGCCTATGGCGGCTCATGGAAAAGCTCAACTGGTTTTTCCACCAAGAGATGCACTACCTGGATCGGGAGACGGCGGAACAGACCGCGCGGGAGTGCTATCCGGAGATTCGAGATTTTACATACGACATTTTATGGAACGACCTGCCCAAAGAGGTCCAGGAGCAGCTCATGGACGAGGAGTGCCCCTAATGACTTTACGCTGGCCCAGGAGGTGGAACTGCAATGTCCATAACCGCCTATAAAGTGGAGGCTGTTGGCCATGACCGGACCGGCAGGGACTTCGGCTATGTGAATATCATGTACCGCTACGGCGGCAAGCAATCCTGCCCCCGGCCGGATCAATGCGAAAAGCTGGAGGTCATGTGGGCGGATGAGAGTGTCTATGGGCCGCCCGCACCCGGCAACAAGGTGGGCGATTTTATCCAGACCTGGCTGATGGGTTCCTGGAACTGTGGGGTGTTCACCCACCGGGAGATTGCCCAGCGGCTCATGGATACCTTCACCGGCCTGAAGGTCAAGGAGCTGGCGTGGTTCGAGAACCCCAGGGAAAAGACCCTGAAAAACGGAAAGCCCCGTGTGCGCCGGGCC
>OFLZ01000219.1_pt1 | contig 53398 bp, 52 predicted proteins | sample 1541321 | NCBI WGS metagenome assembly OFLZ01 (sample SAMN04209223, study PRJEB22552) | human gut metagenome | biome: gut; material: feces | host: Homo sapiens | place: USA: Oklahoma | reverse complement strand
AGCCCGGGGTGATGTCCTTCCAGGTCACGTCCGGGGTCATATCCTTCGCCAGATGGCTCATCCTACCTGCACCTCCTCCAGAGATCTCTTCAGCGCCCGCATATTGCCCTCGATGACCTGGGGCTTGCTGGCGAACTTGTGCTTGAAGGAGCCCTCCATATCCTTGATGAACTCCTCTTCCCCGATGACGCCGGACACCCTCACGATGGCGGCCAGCATGGGGGTGTTGGGGAAGTTCTTGCCCAGCTCCTCCTCGCTGATCTTACCGGCGTCGATGGTGCAGACCCGGCCCTCATAGCCCTTCAGCAGGGGCCGCAGCTCCGCGGGGGACTTGCTGGAGTTGATGACGATGGCGCCTTCCTTCTTCAGCCCCGCCGTCACATCCACCGCGCTCAGCAGCGTCTCGTCCACGACCACCACGTAGTCCGGGTAGTAGATGTTGGAGTGGACGGTGCTCCGCTCCGAGCTGATCCGGTTGTAGGCGGTGATGGGCGCGCCCATCCGCTCCGGGCCGTACTCCGGGAAGCCCTGGACGTACTTGCCTGTGTTGAACGCCGCGTCCGCCAGCAGCAGTGCCGCCGTCTTGGCGCCCTGGCCGCCCCGGCCGTGCCAGCGAATTTCTACGATGTCTTTCATGCCTTTTTCTTCCCCTCTTTATATAAAATTTGAGATATTACAGTTCCACGATTGCTTCAATCTCACAAAGCAGATTTTTGGGGAGCGTCTTTACCGCCACGCAGGAACGGGCCGGCTTATTGACAAAGTACTTCTCATAAATCCCGTTGAATGCGGCGAAGTCCCCCATGTCCGCCAGGAAGCAGGTGGTCTTGACCACATGGGTAAAGTCACAGCCGCCAGCCTCCAGAACCGCCTGGATATTCTTGCAGCACTGCTCCGCCTGGGCTTCGATGGTCTCTCCGGCCGCCTCTCCGCTGCCGGGAACCAGTCCGGTCTGGCCGGAGAGGTACATCATATTGCCGCTTACGATCGCCTGGGAGTAGGGCCCGATGGCTGCCGGGGCTTTTTCTGTGGAAATCGGTTTCATTTATCTCACCTTTCAATCTTCGCGAGGCGGAAAAAGTGATCAGCGGAACCTATCTTACCGGCTCGCAGTTCAAGTTTTTAAATTATTGACTTAAGGATTCTATCCTTTCTACTGGCTAGGATGATACTGCCGACAAAAATGCGTTGAGACACAGGACGGAGGACTACCGCCCTCCGCCCTTTTTGCGACATTCACTTTTAGGGAGATTACTCCCCGAACTCGCCGATAACTGTCACCTGACTGCTGTCAACCTTTCCAAGCCGCAGCGGCGCCACGATCACGGACTTCAGCGGCATCCTGGTCTCAAACAGCGGACGCAGATCCATGTCCTCAATGGCGGGGATATACTTCCCGTTGTGGCATCCGAACAGAATCCGGTGGGCCCGTTTAGACAGCTGATTGGCAGGCGTCCCCACAGAGAGGAAGTCCAGCCCGATGACCTTCAAATCCGGGAAGGTCTCTACCAGATATTTACATACCTCCGGACTCAGAAACACCCCTTGGGCCTCGTAGACCTGCGGCTGTGTGTCCCGGATTTTGCAGAGGCCGGTCTTTAACAGCAACAGATCCGCTCTGCGGATATCATCCTCCCAAGGCTTCAGGTCCGCCGGGTCAATGCCCTCGCCCGGACCCTTGGGCACATCGACCGCAACCACGCGGTCGAAGCAGAAGTACTCCATGGGGAGCTCCATCAGCCTGGGTCCGTCGGGGTTGAAGTGGTAGGGGCCGTCCATATGAGTCCCGTGGTGATTTGGCAGGGTCGTCTTGAAGGAGTTGTACCCGTTTTTTTCGATGCAGGTGTCCTGCTCAATCCGGACGGTGGGCTCTCCCGGCCAGACAACGCTGTCCTCATCCAGCAGATAGGAGAGATAGACACGTTTGCCCATATATCTGCCCCCCTTAGTGCTCTACCTTTTCAGCAATGACATTGAGATCCTCATCATACAGCTTGACGCCGCTCTTTTCCTCCTTAGTCCAGCCGAGGCCAAAATGAATCGCCAGCAGGGTCACAACTGCCAAAACCATGCAATAGAAGTTGTTGCCCACTACAGCCAGAGGAGAAATCCCCGCAAAGGAGGCGCACAGCAAAACTTGGGCGCTGTAAGGAAGCATGCCCTGAACGATGCAGGAGAAAATATCCAGAATCGACGCTACCCGCTTCGGAGAGATGTTGTGTTCTGCCGCCATCGGCCGACACAGAGGCGCTGCCATAATAATAGCAATGGTGTTATTTTCCATAGCAACATCAAACGCAGAAACCATGGCTGCCATGGAATACTCCGCGCCCTTGCGGGATTTGACATTGCGACTCATCTTGTGGACAACCCACTCTACACCGCCCAGTTCCTGGACGACGCCAATCACACCGCGGAGGAACAGCGCAAAAAAGCTGATCTCAAACATATCGGCCATGCCTGTTCCAACGGCCTGTGCCATTTCAACAAAGGTAAAACTGCTGGTCCCAAATCCGATCACCGCCGCTACAACAACGCCGGAAATCAGCAGGATAAATACATTGAGGCCCAACAGAGCACCCGCCAGGATGAAGATATATGGGACAACCTTAATCAGGCTGTACTCATAAGATTCTGTAATGGTAGAAGTGCCGCTTCCAATGATAACAAAGATGATAATTGCGATTACTGCGGATACACCGGCAATTGCGACGTTCATCTTGAACTTGTCCCGCATCTCGCATCCGGCACCGCGTGTTGCTGCAATGGTCGTGTCAGAAATCATCGACAGATTGTCGCCGAACATGGCGCCGCCCAAAACAGCCGCCATTGCAGTTGCCATGGAAACACCAGACCCGTCTGCAACCGCAAAGGCAATCGGTCCAACGGCAGAAATCGTGCCCATACCGGTTCCCATTGCAGTTGCGATTAGGGCGGAAATAATAAAGATACCAGCGCAGAGAAACTCATGAGGGACCAAGCTGAGGCCCAGATTTGCCGTTGCGTCAACGCCGCCCATTGCCCGCGCGACACCGCAAAACGCTCCGGCCAGAAGGAATACAACGACCATCATAATCGTATCTTTGTCAGCCGCACCGGAGCAGAATGCATCCATTCGATAATCAAGGGAACGTTCTTTACCGCCCATCAGCAGGCAGACCAAAAGGGCAACCACTAAGGCGAAAGTTCTCGGAATCTGCTTAAATGCCTCGCTCCCATAACCAAGAACCGTAAAGAGAATTCCGGAACCCAGGTAAACAATTAAGAAAGTTGCCAGGGGAAGGAATGCGGATAGTCCATACTTTTTTCGGGTATTATCTGACATATAGCTTCTCCTTCCATCTATTTAGTTTTCAGATTCGTTTTAAATAAGAATCAGATTGCAGCAAATGCCTGTTCAAAGTCTGCGATCAGATCCTTGGGAGACTCCAATCCCACAGACAGGCGGATTAAACCGTCCGTGATACCAGCCGCCAGACGGTCCTCGGGAGAGACATTGGCGTGGGTCATGCTGGCCGGATGCTCAATCAGAGAGTCGGGATCTCCCAGAGACACGGCAATAGCCGGAATCTTCAGGTTGTTCAGCAGCTTCTTGCCCGCTTCAAAGCTGCTCATTCCCTTGACGTCATCCCTCAGCTCAAAGCTAATCATACCGCCATACATGCCGTTTTCCATCTGCCGACTGGCCAGCTCATGCTGGGGATGGCTCTCCAATCCGGGATAGTAGACCGCTTTCACATAGGGGTTGGCCTCCAGATAGCGGGCAACCTCCATAGCACTGGCGCAGTGTTGCTTCATCCGAAGGGCCAGGGTTTTCATGCCCCGCAACACCAGATAGCTGTTGAAAGGAGACGGCGGGCAACCATTGATTTTCGTCACGCTATTAGAACGGATCCGCTTAATGTCGTCCGCTTTGCCGATCACCACGCCGCCCAAGGCATCGCCATGGCCGTTGATGTATTTGGTGATGCTGTGCAGCACGATATCTGCGCCCAGCTGCAGCACATGCTGTACAGGGGGCGGCGCAAAAGTTCCGTCTACAACGACCCGGATTTGATCTCCCGCCAAGTCTTTGATTGCCCGAATATCTGTGACCTTCATCATAGGATTATTGGGGGACTCAAAATAGATCATCTTGGTGTTGGGGCGGATGGCAGCCTTTACTGCCTCCAGATCACCGGTATCCACGCGTGAAACCTCCACTCCCATATCCGGAAGGTTCGTGCTGGCCACATAGTTCGTGCCGCCGTAAACTGCTGTGTCAAAAATGGCGTGGTCTCCGGGCTTTAGGAAGGAAGTCATGACAGAGCCCACAGCACCCATGCCGGAGGCCGCCGCCACTGCATCCTCGCCGCCCTCCATGGCGGCGCACTTCAGCTCAAAGGCCCGGGTCGTAGGGTTGCCGCCCCGGGAGTAGACAAAGCCAGGGATCTGATTGGCAAACTTCGCGGCGCCCTCCTCCACGGTCTCAAAGCAGAAGGTAGAAGTCTGATAAATGGGGGTTGCCAGGGAACCGTAAGCCTTGTCCGGCTCCTGTCCCGCATGGATGATCAGGGTCTCAAAATCTACATTTTTCAGATCAATCTTACTCATACGAACCCTCCTCAATATTTCATCGCGCATATCGGATAGCAGATATCAGATGTCTTGCTGATTACACATTACTCCCACACATGAGAGTTTGTCAATTTGCGGATAGGCTAAAAACTAAGGATTTTTTTGTATAAACTGCGCAGTAATCGATTGAATCTCGCAAAGTTTTTTGACAATTTTACCTTTTTACAAGCTCATTTGCATTTTATTGCATTTTTGAGTTATCCGTGATAAAGTACATCTTAAGAGTACATTCATATTCTACGCTAGTTTATCTCTCTGTAATTTTTGTTTTACCGGACACCCGAAAAATGGGAACGGATGAAAAGTGGTTAGGGGGATTTTGCAGTATGGAAATAAAAGTTAGAAAGACCCGGAAAAGTCTTTCCAAACAGGTAATGGAATCGATTGAAAAGCTCATCCTGGATCAGAAACTCCGGCCCGGGGATGCACTTCCAACAGAACAGCAAATTTCTGAGGAACTAGGCGTCAGCAAAAGCAGTGTCCGGGAGGCCATCAAAATGTTGGAAGCGCTTGGGGTGGTGGAGATCCGCCGGGGACTGTGCACTGTCATCAGTGAAAATCCGGAGCAAGGCTATTTGAACGTCTTCTTATCTCATCTCTACCTGCTCAGCGGCAGTGCCGAGGAACTGCGGGACTTCCGCAAGATTATCGAGGAGGCCTATACCACCCAGGCCATCGCCACCGCCACGAAAGAAGATATCTCTGCCATCCGGGACGCCTTGGATCAGTTTCGGGCTCACTGCAGGGCGGGTACTCTAACTGTGGACGACGACCTGCACTTCCATAATCAGATTCTGCAGGCCACCCACAACGCTTTTCTGATCTCCATGGGTACCGCTCTCAATACCCTGTTCCGGGAGAGCATCGGCGCCTCTATCCGAAAGTTCCCGGAGGTGGCCCTGGCGGATCACGAGAAAATTTTCGCCGGCATCCTACAGCGGCGGGCAGAATTGGCCGCTGAGGCTATTGAAGAAAGCGCCGACCGCTGGTCCCTGTCTCTTCCACAGATCGAAAGCACCCTCTTATGATTCCTCACAAAACGGCATTGCGCAACTTGTGCACAATGCCGTTTTGCTTGTTTGCCCGCTGGTTTTCCCTTGACAGACAGTACTTTTGTGTTAAGATATAGACATCAGATGTCTTATGTTTCAAATTTTCAACTACAAAGAAACAGGAGGTCTTCACAAATGGGCAAGGTCTATTACGATAAAGACGGCGATATCAATGTGGTGCGGGACAAAGTGGTCGCCATCATCGGCTATGGCAACCAGGGCCGCTCTCAGGCGCTGAACATGCGGGACTCTGGCGTCCAGAACATCATTGTGGGCAGCATCCACGATGCGTCCTGGAACACCGCCAATGAGGACGGTTTCCACACCTATTCTATCCCCGAGGCGGCCAAAAAGGCCGATATCCTGTTCCTGCTGCTGCCGGATGAGGTAGCTCCTGAAATCTATGAGCGGGATATCGCCCCCAATCTGCATCCCGGCGCCGCCCTGAACTTCGCCTCCGGCTACAACATCACCTACGGCTTCATTAAGCCAGCGGCAGATCTGGACGTGATTATGGTGGCCCCCCGCATGATCGGCAAGGGCGTCCGGGAGACTTATGAGAACGGCACCGGGTTCCCCACCTTCCTGGTGGTAAATCAGGATGCCACCGGCCACGCCAAGGAGATCGCTCTGGGCCTGGCCAAAGCACTTGGCTCCACCAAGGCCGGTGCTATCGAGGTAACCTTCAACGACGAGACCTACCTGGATCTGATGAGCGAGCAAGCCATCTGGCCCTTGATTATGAATGTCTTTGTCACCGCTTTTGACTTCTATCAGGAAAAGGGCCTGCCCGCTGAGGCTGTCCTGACGGAGATGTATATGTCCAAGGAACCCATGGTTATGATGGAGAAGATGGCCGACATGGGGCTGTTCAAGCAGCTGCCCCTCCACAGCCGCACCAGCCAGTATGGTCAGATGTCCCGGTTCAAGATGGTAGACAATACCTCCATGCGGAAATTTATTGAAGAGCAGTATAACCACATTGTGGACGGCTTCTTTGCCAAGGAGTGGGAGGAAGTCAAGGCTGACGGCATGAAGGAGTTCGACGAACTGCGGGCCGAGACCGAAAAGCTTCCCATCTCCATCGTGGAAGCAGAGGTTCGCAAAAACCTCTCCGGCGGGAAAGAAGCATAATTTCCAGTCAGAGTCGGTAAACACCAGAGGATATCGCAGTCTGACGCGGCATCCGGCATATTGGATTTTGCATATGCCAAGCACCATTCCCCAAATGTCTGCCGGAAAAACAGGATATGAAGATATATCAGGCGCAAAAGCATACAGAATTTCACAAAATTTCCATGGAATTTGTATCATTTTTCTGAAGCCCCATGCCCTGTACGTCTTCTGTTAGCGATCAGAGGTTTCTGCCTCTGCAGGCCGTAGATTTAAATTTGGCTATGCGGCCAAAAGCTCACCGAAAACATCTATTTTCGGTGAGCTTTTCTTTAAAAAGTTTTTTACTTCCACTGCTCGAAGAATCGTCAGATGAGTCCTCTGCACAGGTGAGCAGTTTGGCAGAAATATCGCGACTTTGCCGCACTCCGATATTCGTTCTCTGGGAATGCCCGTTTATCAGATATCCCCCTTTTATTTTGACACCCGCAAACAAGGGCGGCAATGCTTTTCCGGTGCTGAGAACGACTATAATTGCAGAATAAACACTCCCACTGTAAATCTTGTGGAAGAGAGAACCTCCACGGACTTCTGTACAGGTGCAATCTCTCTGCGCTGCAGGAGAAAGGGGATTGGCTCAGGTCGTTCCACCTCTATTCTGCAGCTTACGCGGCAATATCTCTCTACCTATGTTGATTGATATACTTTGGGGCAACTATAATGATAACAGGAGAAAAGTTATGTCGAAATGGATTCTCATGCCTGATTCCTTTAAAGGCACCATGTCCTCCCAAGAGATCTGCCAGATAATGCGGGATGCTCTACTGTGCCATGTGCCGGATGCGGAGATAGTTTCCATCCCTGTGGCGGATGGCGGCGAGGGGAGCGTAGATGCATTTTTGACGGCCGTGGGCGGCCACCGGGTGGAGGTGGAGTGCACCGGGCCGGACTTTCGGAAGGTCACTGGCTTCTATGGTCTGCTGTCCGACAGCTATACTGCGGTCATCGAGATGGCGGCCGCCGCCGGGCTGCCGCTGATGGAGGGCCGCCTCTGTGCCGAGGGGGCCACCACTTACGGCGTAGGAGAGCTGATCCTGGCAGCTATCCAAGACGGTGCCAAGCGAATTATTCTGGGACTAGGCGGCAGCGCCACTAACGACGGTGGCTGCGGCTGTGCTGCGGCGCTGGGTGTCCGCTTTCTGGATGGTGCAGGGGATGCATATATTCCCGTAGGCGGCACGCTGGATCGTCTGTGCCGGATCGACATATCTCGACGAACACCGCTGCTGGAAGGCGTGGAAATCGTGGCCATGTGCGATGTGGACAATCCCCTCTGCGGCCCCAGTGGTGCCAGCGCTGTCTTCGGTCCTCAGAAGGGCGCAGGACCGGACATGGTGGCCAAGCTGGATCGAAACCTGTGGAATTTGTCGGAGGTAATCCGCCAGGATCTGGGCATGGAAATCGCCGATACGCCTGGCGCTGGTGCCGCCGGCGGTATGGGTGCCGGCGTAATGGCGTTTTTGGGCAGTCGGTTGCAAATGGGGATCGAAACGGTTCTGGACACGGTGGGCTTTGATGACAAGCTCCCCGGCACCACCGCTGTTTTGACGGGGGAGGGCCGGATCGACGGCCAAAGTCTCCGAGGCAAGGTAGTCGTCGGCATTGCCCACCGGGCCCGAAAGGCGGGTGTCCCGGTAATCGCAGTGGTTGGAGATGTGGCGCCCGGTGCAGAGAGAGCCTATCAGGAAGGCGTTACCGCCATCGTCTCCACGAACCGACGGGCTGTTCCCTGGGAGGTTGCATGCCAGTCTGCCAAGGCGGATTTATATGCCGCCTTAGAAGATCTTTTTCGGCTTTATAATGCGTTCCGTACCAGCAAATGATTCTTATCCCCTGCACTATGATTCAGTTTCTCTTGTTCCTACCCACAGATCGGGTGCCCATTCCTTTTGTTTTTGCAAAAGTCGCTAAAGCGAGGAGAAGGGGGCGGGATCAGCAAAACTTACTGATCCCGCCCCCTTTATGCGCTGAACGATCTGTTGTCCTTGTGCGGGGTGGCCGTTTGCTCCGGTGGCTTTGATGTTCGCTTATTCCAGCTCGAAGGCACCGGTGTACAGCTGATAGTACAGTCCGTGCTGGCGGATCAGATCGTCGTGGTCGCCCCGCTCCACGATCCGGCCGTGGTCCAGCACCATGATGGCGTTGGAGTTGCGGACGGTGGAGAGCCGGTGGGCGATGACGAACACCGTCCGGCCATACATCAGGGAGTCCATGCCCTGCTGAACGATGGCCTCCGTCCGGGTGTCGATAGAGCTGGTGGCCTCATCCAGGATCATCACCGGCGGGTCTGCCACGGCTGCCCGGGCAATGGCCAGCAGCTGCCGCTGGCCTTGGGACAGATTGGCGCCGTTGCCGGTGAGCATGGTGTCGTACCCCTGGGGCAGGCGGCGGATGAAGTCGTCGGCATTGGCCAGGGCGGCGGCCGCCTCCACCTCTTCATCCGTGGCATCCAGATTGCCGTAACGGATGTTCTCCCGGACGGTGCCGGTGAAGAGGTTGGTGTCCTGCAGCACGATGCCCAGGCTGCGCCGCAGGTCCGGCTTGCGGATGTTGTTGATGGAGATGCCGTCGTAACGGATCTTACCATCGGCAATGTCGTAGAACCGGTTGATCAGGTTCGTGATGGTGGTCTTGCCGGCGCCGGTGGCGCCCACGAAGGCCAGCTTCTGGCCGGGCTTGGCAAAGAGGCTGATGTCGTGGAGGATGGTCTTGCCCTCCTCATAGGCGAAGTCCACATGGTCGAACCGCACGTCGCCGGAGAGCTTGATGAGGTAGTAGTCCTCGCTCTCGACATTCCGGACCGGGCCCAGGATGGGGCGGTAGAAGGCCTTGCCGTGCCCCTGGTATTTCCAGGCCCAGGCCTCGTCTTTTCCAGCTTCGGGGGCCTTCAGCTCCGTGAAGGAGCCGTCCGCCTCTTCCCGCACAGGGACCATCACCATGTCAGTGCTGTGGGGGACCCTCCAGGCCCAGAGGGTGGTGCGCTTCTCGGACTCCTCCAGTTGGTGGCCCTCTTTGTCATAGGACACGTTTACCAGCGTCACAGTGCCGTGGTCCTCCTCCGGCTCCTCGTCCATCAGGGCGAAGATCCGCTCCGCGCCGGCCAGGGCCATGATGATGGAGTTGAACTGCTGGGAGATCTGGTTGATGGGGTTGGAAAAGCTCTTGGACAGCTGCAGGAAGCTGGCAATAACGCCCAGGGTGATGGTGGTGTCCACCCCGCTGAGGGCCAGAGCGCCGCCCACCATAGCCACGATCACGTACTGGACATTGCCGATGTTCACCATGATAGGCATCAGGATGCTGGCGTAGGTGTGGGCTTTGTCCGCGCTGTGGAACATTTCGTCGTTGACCCGGTCAAAGCCGTCCTGGGCCTCCTGCTCATGGCAGAAGACCTTGACCACTTTCTGACCGTTGATCATCTCCTCGATATAACCGTTGAGGGCGCCCAGGGTGCTCTGCTGGCGGAGGAAGTAGCGGCCGCTGCGGCCGGCCAGGAACCGTGTCACCACCAGGGCGAAGCAGACGCACACCAGGACCACAACCGTGAGCAGGGCGTTGGTGAACAGCATACCCAGGAAGGTGACCAGAATGGTCATGGAGGAGTTGATGACCTGGGGGATGCTCTGGGCGAACATCTGCCGCAGGGTGTCCACATCGTTGGTGTAGACGCTCATCACGTCGCCGTGGGCGTGGGTGTCAAAATACTTGATAGGCAGGGTCTGCATGTGGCCGAACAGGTTGTCCCGGATGGTTTTCTGTACGCCCTGAGACACCACGATCATGTTCCGGTTATAGGCGTAAGCGCACAGGGCACCCACCAGGAACAGGCAACCCATCATCACCAGGGCCCGCACCAGGCCGGAAAAGTCTGGATCCGCCGCACCCAGCAGGGGGGTGATATAGTCGTCGATCAGACTGCCCAGAAACAGAGAGCCCGCCACGTTGGCGATGGCACTGACCAGAATGCACACCAGAACAATGATGAAGCGGGCCTTGTACCCCCGTTTGATATAGCCCATCAGGCGGCCGACAATGTGCCGGCGATGGCCGGGCGCCTTGGCGCCGCTGCGGATCTGCTTACTACTCATTGTCACTGCCTCCTTTCATTTGGGACTCATAGGTCTCGCGGTAGATATCACAGGTTTTCAGCAATTCGTCGTGGGTACCCATGGCCACGATCTGTCCGCCGTCCATCACCAGGATCTTGTCGGCGTCCTCGATGGAGGAGACCCGCTGGGCGATGATGAACTTGGTGGTATCCGGGATCTCCTCCAGAAACGCTTTGCGGATCAGGGCGTCGGTCTTGGTGTCCACGGCGGAGGTGGAGTCGTCCAGGATCAGGATCTTGGGGTGCTTCAGCAGGGCCCGGGCGATGCAAAGCCGCTGCTTCTGCCCGCCGGAGACGTTGGAGCCGCCCTGCTCGATATAGGTGTCGTACTTGTCGGGGAACTCCTGGATAAAGGAGTCCGCCTGGGCCAGCTGGCACATCCGGACCATCTCCTCGTCAGTGGCGTCCTTTTTGCCCCAGCGGAGATTATCCTTGATGGTGCCGGAGAACAGCACGTTCTTCTGCAGCACCATGGCCACCTGGTCCCGCAGGGCGTCCATATCGTAGTCCCGGACGTCCGCGCCGCCCACCAGGACGCGGCCCTCAGTGGCGTCGTACAGACGGGGGATCAGCTGGACCAGGGTGGTCTTGGAGGTGCCGGTGCCGCCCAGGATACCTACGGTCTCACCGGACTTCACCGTGAGGTTCACGTTCTTCAGGCACTCCTTGCTGGGGTCCTTGGCGTAGGAGAAGCTGACGTTCTCAAACACCACGGAGCCGTCCTTGACCTCTTCGATGGGCTGGGAGCCGTTCTTCAGATCGCTCTCCTCGTTCAGGATCTCTGTGATCCGCTCTGCGGAGGCCCGGGCCATGATGATCATAGTCAGTACCATGGAGAGCATCATCAGGCTCATCAGCATCATCATGATGTAGCTGAACATACTGGTCAGCTGGCCGGTGGTCATGCTGCCGCCCACGATCAGGTTGGCGCCGATCCAGGACACGGAGATCATGCAGGCATACACACAGATCTGCATCAGAGGCATATTGAAGGCCAGGATGCGCTCCGCCTTGGAGAAGTCCATGTAGATCTCCTGGGAGACCTTGCCGAACTTCTCTACTTCATGGTCCTCCCGAACAAAGGACTTCACCACCCGGATGCCCAGCAGGTTCTCCTGCACCACGTTGTTCAGGTGGTCATAGCGCTTGAAGACCCGTTCAAAAATGGGGTGGGCCCTGGTCATGATGAGCGCCAGGCCGATGCCCAGGATCGGGATGACCACCAGGAAGATCAGTGCCAGCTTGGGGTTGATGCGCAGGGTGAGTACCCAGGCGCAGATCAACATGATGGGGGACCGGACCGCGATACGGATGACCATCATAAAAGCCATCTGGACGTTGGTCACGTCTGTGGTCAGGCGGGTGATGATGCCGCTGGTGGAGAACTTGTCAATGTTGGCAAAGGAGAACTTCTGGACATTCCGATACATCTCCCGCCGCAGATTCCGCGCGAAGCCCGTAGAGGCCTTGGCGCCGAAACGGCCGGACAGTCCGCCGCAGATCAGCGCCAGAACAGCCATTCCCACCACGGTGAGGCCGTAGGCGGCAATATGGTGCATGCTGCCGGCCTTGACCCCCTCGTCCAGCAGCTTGCCGGTCATCAGGGGGATCAACACGTCAAACGCCACTTCGCCGATGACGAAGATGGGCGTCAGGATGGTGGCTGGCCAGAACTCCTGAATACAGCTGGCCAGGCTCCTTTTTTTCTTCATAGAATACCTCCTTGTGTCTTTGCTGTGCCGGGGGAAGCGATTGAGCCGCTTCCCGGCGGGGCCCGGTTGGTCAAATGAGATTTTGCTTCAGCTTTTCCGCGATGGCCAGGAACTGGTCAATCTCCTCCTGAGAGATGCCTCTGGTCAGCGTCGCCTCTGTGGCGGCGATCCGCCGCTCTGCCTCCTGATTCAGCGCCTGCGCCCGGAGTGTGGGCGTGATCCGCTTCATCCGGGCGTCCCTGACCCCCATAGAGCGCTGGACGAGGCCCTCGTCCTCCAGCCGCTTCAGCAGCCGGGAGGCGGTGGAGCTGCGGATGCAGAGGGCGCGCTCCAGATCCTTTTGATAGATTTCCCGGCCCTGGCTGTGGCAGAGATAACCGATCAAAACGCCCTCGATCTCCGTCAGCATGCTCTGGGGATGGTCGGCAGGCCCCCAAAGCCGTCTGCGCAGGAGATTGGACAGTGCCTTGATCTCATACCCGACGTACCGCTCATGCTGCATGGAAACACCTCCTCCAACTGAACAGGATTATATTTTAGTTAGCAAACTAGCAAATGTCAAGAAGCAATCTGCCAAAATTTCTACGGGTCTTCCTTTAAAATTCGGCAGGCACCGAAAGAGAAGGAGGCGCCCCACACCGAAGGGCGGGGCGCCTCTGAAAAAACGGGTTGGAGGCTGCTGTTCAGCGGCCGCCCCGGGGGCGGTCCGGCAGGAAACAGAGGCAACCGGCCTGACGGCTGGCGTTCAGGTCGATGAGCCGCTGGTTGGAGCTGCCCCGGAACCGGAGGGTCAGGTCCTTCAGCTCCTCTACGAAGCGGCCGTCCACCAGCACATCCAACAGGGAGAGCATCTCGTCTGTCACCTCGCAGCGGGGATGAGTGCCGTCCGAGGTAAGCTCCTCATAGGTGAAGCCGGAGAAGCCCCAGATGGTCTTGTCCGGATACATCTGCCGGACCCGCCGGAGAAAGGGCACCAGGGCCCGCTGGTTCTCCGGTTCAAAGGGCTCGCCCCCCAGCAGTGTCAGGCCGTTGATGTAGACAGGGGAGAGTAGGGAGAGCAAATAATCCTCCGTCTCGGTGGTAAAGGGCTGGCCGTAGCAGAAGTCCCAGGTTTGGGGCTGAAAGCAGTTCTTGCAGTGATTGGTGCAGCCGGAGACGAACAGGGTAACCCGCACTCCCTCGCCATTGGCAATGTCGCAGTTTTTGATCTCACCGTAGTACATGACAGCCCTCCTGCTATTCTTCAAAATGGGCGCCCGCAGGCGCCCATTTGAGTTTGATCGTTTTTCCCGGGGACATGCGCCTCGGGAAAAACACCGCTCAGTTTGTAAGTGTGCGAGCGAAGCGAGTGCGCGCACAAACTGCAATCTCTTCGTTCAAAAGGCTTTGCCTTTTGAACGAAATATTTTACAGGTGCAGCACCCGGTCCCGGATCTCCTGAGTCCGGCCCTGGTTCCAGAACTGGGTTCCGATGTAGCCGCAGGTCCGGCGGGCCACATTCATCTTGTCCTGGTCTGTGTTGCCGCACTGGGGGCACTTCCAGATCAGCTTGCCGTTCTCCTCCGCGATCTGGATCTCGCCGTCCCAGCCGCACACCTGGCAATAGTCGGACTTGGTGTTCAGTTCGGCGTAGATGATGTTTTCATAGATGAACTTCATCACCTGGAGCACCGCCTCCAGGTTGTTCTGCATGTCCGGCACCTCCACGTAGCTGATGGCGCCGCCGGGAGACAGGGCCTGGAACTGGGCCTCAAACTTCAGCTTGTCGAAAGCGTTGATATCTTCTGTCACATGGACGTGGTAGCTGTTGGTGATGTAGCTCTTGTCAGTGACGCCCTCGATGATGCCGAAGCGGCGCTGCAGGCTCTTGGCAAATTTATAGGTGGTGGACTCCAGAGGCGTACCGTAGAGGGAGAAATCGATATCGCTCTCCTCCTTCCACTTCCTGCAGGCGTCGTTCATGTACTGCATCACCTGCAGGGCGAAGGGGGTGGCGGAGGGGTCCGTATGGCTCTTGCCGGTCATGTACTTCACGCACTCGTAGAGGCCGGCGTAGCCCAGGGAGATGGTGGAGTAGCCGTGGTAGAGCAGCTTGTCGATGGTCTCGCCCTTCTTCAGCCGGGCGCAGGCGCCGTACTGCCACAGAATCGGGGCCACGTCGGAGAGAGTGCCCTTCAGCCGGTTGTGCCGGCACATCAGGGCACGGCGGCACAGCTCCAGCCGTTCGTCAAAGATCTTCCAGAACTTGTCCAGGTCGCCGCCGGAGGACAGAGCCACGTCAGGGAGGTTGATGGTCACCACGCCCTGATTGAAGCGGCCGTAGTACTTGTGCTTGCCAGGCTCATAATTGCCGGCGTTTGCGATGTTGCCGATGCCGGCATCTGTGAAGCGGTCCGGCGTCAGGAAGGAGCGGCAGCCCATGCAGGTATACACATCGCCCTTCAGCTCCAGCATTTTCTTGGCAGAGATGTAGTCGGGCACCATCCGGCGGGCGGTGCACTTGGCCGCCAGCTTGGTCAGGTAATAATAGGGGGAATCCTCGTGGACGTTATCCTCCTCCAGCACATAGATCAGCTTGGGGAAGGCGGGAGTGATCCACACGCCCTTTTCGTTCTTCACGCCCTGGTAGCGCTGCTCCAGGGTTTCCTCAATGATGAGGGCCAGATCCTTTTTCTCCTGCTCGTTCTTGGCCTCACCCAGGTACATGAACACCGTCACGAAGGGGGCCTGGCCATTGGTGGTCAGCAGGGTCAGCACTTGGTACTGGATGGTCTGGACGCCGCGGCGGACCTCATCCCGCAGACGGGTCTCCACCAGCTCCTCGATCTTCTCCCGGGTGGGCCGGATGCCCAGGGCCTCCATCTCCTGCTCCACCAGCCGGCGGATCTTCTTCCGGCTCACATCCACGAAGGGGGCCAGATGGGCCAGGGAAATGGACTGCCCGCCGTACTGGTTGGAAGCCACCTGAGCGATGATCTGAGTGGCAATGTTGCAGGCGGTGGAGAAGCTGTGGGGCCGCTCGATCAGGGTGTCTGTGATGACGGTGCCGTTCTGAAGCATATCCTCCAGATTCACCAAGTCACAGTTGTGCATGTGCTGGGCGTAGTAGTCCGAGTCATGGAAGTGGATGATGCCCTCCCGATGGGCCTCCACGATGTCGGCGGGCAGCAGCAGCCGCTCGCTCAGGTCCCGGGAGACCTCGCCGGCCATGTAGTCCCGCTGGGTGGAGTTCACCACCGGGTTCTTGTTGGAGTTCTCCTGCTTGGCCTCCTCGTTGCAGCACTCGATGAGGCTGAGGATCTTCTCGTCGGTGGTATTGCTCTTGCGGACCAGAGAGCGGACATAGCGGTAGGTGATGTAGTTCTTGGCCACCTCATAGGCCCCGTGAGCCATGATCTGGGACTCCACCAGGTCCTGAATCTCCTCCACAGAGGGGGAGCGGTTCATCTTCTGACAGCTGAGTTCCACGGACTCCGCGATCCGCTGGATCTGGACCGGGGTCATCCGGGCGTCCTCCTCGATAGTGTTGTTGGCCTTGGTGATGGCGGCGATGATCTTCGTGATGTCGAAGATGACCTCCGTGCCGTTCCGCTTCATGACTTTCATGGGACTCTCCGCCTCTCTTGTAGAATCAATCTCAATTGTAATATATCTAGTAAGCATTGTTATCATACCACACTAGATATGGGATGAAAAGTTGCATTTACCATAGTGTCTTCCAAAATTCGGCGGGGAAATTTGTGCGTTCCGGAGAAAAGCTGTCGATGCGGAAAAACCGCCCCGTGCGGCAGGGCGCGGAGCGGTCGGGATCCGGAGAACAGTTAGGTCAGCTCTGTGTATTTGGCGGCGCTGCCCCGGGCCTTTTCCACCGGGTACTTGGCGGCGTTCTGATCCACCTTGGCGTTCAGGATCTCATCCAGATCCAGGCTGCACACATCGGCCATCAGGACGCAGTAGCTCAGCACATCCGCCAGCTCCTCCCGGATGCGGCCCAGCTTGTCCCGGCATTCCAGGTCCGCGCCGCTCCACTGGAATATCTCCAGCAGCTCCGCCGCCTCCAGGGACAGGGAGATGGCCAGGTCCTTGGGGGTGTGGAACTGCCGCCACTCCCGGTCGTCCCGGAACTGGATCACCCGACGGATCGTCTCATCCCGCAGCATGGATGTCAACTCCTTTTCCATAAAATCAGGATTCACTCCGCCCGGACAGCCCAGCGCAGCTTGGTGGAGTGGGCCCGGGGGTTCCGGCGGCACTCCTGAGGGGAGGGACGGGTGACCTCCTGGGCGATGTCGCTGTAAAGCCCCTCCCGGTACTGCTGGCGGAAGGCCTGCTTCACCAGCCGGTCCTCCCCGGAGTGAAAGGTGAGGATGGCCGCCCGCCCGCCGGGCTTCAGCACATGGGGGAGCTTTTCCAGAAAGGCGTACAGCACCTCGAACTCGCTGTTCACGTCGATCCGCAATGCCTGGAAGGTCCGCTGGCAGGACTTCTTCACCGCCTCCTTCCGCTCCCCGGCGGGGAGGAAAGACAGCGCCCCCTCAATGAGGGCGTACAGCTGGCGGGTGGTATCCACAGTGCCGCCCCGGCGGAACACCTGAATGACGGCCTTTGCGATGCGGTCCGCGTAGGGCTCGTCGGAATTTTCCACCAGCAGGTTCTCCAGCTCCTCCTGGTCCAGCTGCCGCAGCCGCTCCGCCGCGGTGACGCCGGAGGAGGGGTCCAGCCGCAGGTCCAGGGGACCGTCCTGCTTGAAGGTAAAGCCCCGGGCCGGGTCGTCGATCTGCATGGAGGAGACGCCTAAATCCGCCAGCACGAAGTCGAAGAGCACGCCGGGAGCCACCTGGTCCACGTCGGCGAAATTCCGATGCTGGATGGTGAGGAGCTCCGGCCCGAAGCCCGCAGATGCCAGCCGGGCGCGGGTCTTTTCCATCTCGATGGGGTCCACGTCCGTGGCATATAGGTGTCCTTGCCCCTGGAGCTGTGCCAGCATCCGGCGGGTGTGGCCGCCGTAGCCCAGCGTGGCGTCGTAGCCGGTCTGGCCCGGCTGGATCTGAAGGACCTCCAGGATCTCGTCTACCAGAATGGGGATGTGCATCCCTGCCGGGGTCTTGCCGCTCTCGATGATCTTTTCTACATCGGAGCGGTACTTCTCCGGGTCATGCTCTTTGTACTTCTCCTGAAAGGTGCGGGGGTGGGTGCCCTTGTACCGGGGGCGGCGCTTGTGCTCCTGCTCCATGGGATCAACTCCTTCTCTGAACCGCTATCATATCACAGCCGCAGCCAAAAGAAAAGTCCCGCCGCATTGACAGAGGGGCGGGGACCGGATACAATAGACATTCAGCAAGGAGGCAGATTTTTATGGTAACTTTGGCACAGCGCATTGAGGAGCTGCGGACCGCCAGGGGCCTGAGCCGTCCGGCTCTTGCCGCCGCCCTGGGCTTCCCCCGCACGGCGATTGAAAAGTTTGAGACGGGCCGCCAGACCCCCACCCAGGACCAGCAGAACAAGCTGGCGTCCTACTTCGGCGTGTCCCTCTTCTATCTTCGGGGAGAGACCAACGACACCACCCAGATGTCCGACTGGATGGACGGGGCGTTTCTGGACGAGCCCGCCCCGGTTCCGGCCCCCAGGCGGGCGGCAGTGAAGCCGGCGGTGGCGGCGTCCTCCGGCGGGGAGGGCGGCACCATGTTCGACGCGTTCCTCACCAGCAAGAAATTCCAGGAGGCACTGCGCACCGCGGTGCTGGATACTCTCCGTACGCCGGAGGGCCAGGAGCTCCTGACCAAGGCCATCCGGAAAGAGCTGGCGAATCGGCAGAAGTGATGTGCGGCGGCGAAAGGGGCGGGGGATCGTGATCTCCCATCCTGTGTGTGCTCCGGGTGTATGGGGGAGGCGAAATGCGGCCGGAGGGAAAATCCGCGGAACGTTTGCCAACATCCGCTGCGCATAATACCATACAGAAATCAGGAGGGAACTGACGGATACAGACTGGGGGGCAGGCTCAGATGAAGAATGTTCTGTATATAATCAAAGTGGTGGCACTGGCCTGTGCGGCCGGAGTGATTATGACGATCCTGGGGGCTTTTCCGCCTCTGTCGTTCCTGTATAACTGGCTTGTGGGCCACGGCCTGCAAAATGTATGGGTTGGACTGATGGCCGGTGTCATCGCCATCTGCGTGTCCCTGTACAATATGCACCACGCGAAAAAGAAACGGAAGTGAGCGATTTGCGCTCAGTCCGGCTGAGAGGCTTGGATGCTCTGACCAATCAAAAGAGCCGCGGGAGTTTGATCCCGCGGCTCTTCTTGCGCGTTTACAGGCTCTTGATGAACTTCTCGATCCGGTCCAATCCCTCTTTCAGGTCCGCGTCGGAGTAGCAGTAGCTCAGGCGCATGAACCCCTCGGTGCCGAAGTGGATGCCGGGGATGACGCCCACCAGGCCCTCCTTCAGCATCCGGGTGCAGAAGGTGTTGGAGTCCATGCCGAACTTCCGGATGTCCACAAACATGTAGAAGGCGCCCTCCGGCTTCTCCACGTCCAGGCCCATGTCCACCAGGCGCTGGTAGACGTAGTCCCGGCGCCTGCGGAAGATCTCCACCACATCGCTGGTGTCCGTCTCCAGGGCCGTGACGCAGGCCCGCTGGACAAAGGAGGGCACGGAGGTGACACAGTACTGGTGGAACACCTGGATCCGGTCCATCAGCTTGGCGTCCGCCATGCAGTAGCCCAGGCGCCAGCCGGTCATGGCATAAGGCTTGGAGAAGCTCTGGACCACAATGATCCGGTCCCGCATGTCCTGGTACTCAGCAAAGCTGTGGTAGTCCTCACAGTAGGTCAGAGTGCGGTACACATCGTCGCACAGGACAAAGATGGGCTTGTCCTGGAGGATGGCGTGGACGGCGTCCAAGGTCTCCTTGGTGTAGACGCAGCCGGTGGGATTGTTGGGGGAGGTCAGGATGATGGCCTTGGTCCTGTCGGTGATGGCGGCCTTCAGCTCCTCCGGCACGATCTGGAAGTGGTTGTGCTCTGTGGGCAGGGAGACAGGCACACCGCCCTGCAGCTGGACCAGCGCCTCATACAGGCCGAAGGCAGGGGTGGGGATGATGACCTCGTCCCCTGGGTTCAGGATGGTGGAGAAGGAGGCGAACAGCGCCTCCGTGGCGCCCACCGTCAGGATGATCTCACTGGGGGCGTAGTGGAGGCCATGGGCCTCAGCCTCGAATTTGGAGATGGCCTCCAGCGCGTAGGGATAGCCGTTGCCGGGGGGATAGTGGGTATCGTTGGCGTCCAGAGCGGCCTTGGCGGCCTCCTTGATGACGTCGGGGGTGTTCAGATCCGGCTCGCCGATGGTCAGGGCGCAGGCGCCGGGGGTATCCCGCACCAGATAGGTGAACTGCCGGATGCCGGACAGCTCCACGCCCATAACGGCATTGTTCAGAGTCAGGTCCATGGATTTTCACGCTCCTTTTTGTTCATGAAATTCAGTATATCCGGATAAAAAAGGGATGTCAACGGCGGTTTCCACAAAAAGGGAGGCACCGAAAAGAAAGCGGCCCCGCCGCAATCTGCGGCGGGGCCTGCTGGGAGACTGCATTTTCAGGTGGGCTGATTGGAAGAGGCAGCATCTTCTGCCGGCTGGCCCGTTTCGGCGGGGGCATCAGCTGGCGCCTCCTCCGGGGTGAAGGTCACGGGGGTCTCTCCGGCCCGGGCGACGGAGGTGCCGGAGAGAATGCCGCCGCCCTCCCCTGCGGTGTAGGCGATAGTCACCTGATCCCCGGCATTCAGGATCACCGCCAGGGGGTTCTCCGCGGCGTTGACGGCGTAGAAGGTGTCCTGTCCCTCCAGCCGCAGGAAGTAGTAGGAATTGCCGTCCAGCACAGCGGTGCGGATCTCAGCGATGGCGCCGCTGATCTCCTCCTGGTCAGAGGGAACAGCCTCCGCATCCCCGTCGGAGATGAGGCCGCTGTCGGCCAGTGCCCGGCGGTAATTGGCCTCGCACTCCGCTACGGTGCTGCCGGTCTCTACAATGTTGTACTGCTGGACGTTCACCATGGCGTACATCTTCACCAGACCGTCTTCACCCTTGAGGGACATGAAGTAGGTGGGCTGGTCGGCGATGTTCAGCAGCAACGGGAAGGTGGCCACGTAACGCATCTGCTGGACCTGACTCATGGCGCTGGCCTGCGCGGACGCCTCTGTGGCACCGGCGACAGAATAGAAGTGCGTCTCCTTGGTCCGCTGGTTGGAGAGGATGAATCCGATGTTGGACTGGTCGGATGTCACAGAGGTGACACCGGTATACATATACACGTCATCCCCGATGGCAATATAATTGTAGCCTTCTGTGGTGTGCGTCACATCCCGCTGGCCGAAAATGGAGTTGATAAAGCCGTTGTGGTACATTCCGTAATAATCGTACTGCTCCATAATCAGATTCGCGTCATAGACGTGGTCCACCCAGTTGGGGACCTCCTCATAATACTGGCTCTCCCCGGTAACGGCGTTCACCAGAACGGCCCCCTGGATGTCCGCGCCGCCGAAGAGGCCGATGGTCTTCACCATGCGGGGGCAGACCCAGTAGGGCTCGCCCTCTTCATTGATCTCAAACACCGGATCGGCAAACATATATGTGGGATAGTGGAACCGCAGGTGGCGGGGCAGATACCGCCCGAAATGCTCGGCGGTGGTATATTTCATCCCCTCGTCCAGGCGGACCACTTCCGCCTCCTGGGTCACCATGTCGATAATCAGATAAGCGGGCAGGCCCGCGGAGCGGTTGGTGAACCACTTGACCAGATCTCCATAGGCCAGGGAAGTCACGCGCACCGGGCGACCCTGGTAGTTGATCTGGGTGTAGGAGGGCAGGATCTCAAACTGGGAGACCATATCCGCCAGTTCGCCCAGTTTGCGGCTGCCCAGGCGCGCGGCGGAGTCTTCGTCCAGCATGGGGATCTGATTGTAGGAGATCTCCTCCACCTCGGAAGCAAAATCACCATCTTTGATGGAAAGCAGCTTGCTGTAGCTTCCGGCCCGGATTACCACCCAAGAGGTAAGGCCGCCGATGATGATGGCGGCGATCAGAGCCACCAGGACCAGGAAGGGGATGGTGCACTGCTTTTTCACAAAGCCGAAGTACCCCTTCACGCCCTCCCCCTGAAAGCCGGAGGTGAGCACGGCGCACACGCAGTACACCGCGCACAGCAGGAACACGAAGACATAGAACTCCTCCGCGTGGAAGTTCAGGGCGGGCAGCTCGAAGTAAAAGTACCCCAGGCCGAACAGCAGCGTCACGCCCAGATTGATGAGCGTCCGCGTGAAGGCGTTGCCAATGGCCTTGCGGGGCTTCCGCTCCCGCTTGGGACGCTGGGGCTGGGAGGCGTCCCCGCCGCTGAAACCGCCGAAAGCACTGGGGTCAAAGCCTCCGAAGTCAAATGAAAATGGCATAAAAACCCAATTCCTCCTTTTTCAGATGGGCCGAATTGAAACCCATGATACAGGAAAAGTGTGAACAAATCAAGGTTTCCCGTCAGAACACCATTCCGATTCCGAAAAGATTATGGTAAAATCAAAACAACATGTAAGCTCTGTGCGGAAACTGCGTGTAGAGAAGTGGAGAGGAGGGACGGCATTGGAGGATGCCCGGATCGTGGAGCTGTACTGGGAGCGGGACGAGGCGGCCATTGCGGAGAGCAGCGCCAAGTACGGCGGCTACTGCTACCAGATCGCCTTCCGCATCCTGGCCCTGCGGGAGGACGCGGAGGAGTGCGTGGGAGACACCTGGCTGCGGGCCTGGGAGGCCATGCCGCCCAGCCGCCCCGGCAGGCTGGATACGTTCCTGGGGAAGATCACCCGGAACCTGTCCCTGGACCGCTGGCGGGCCCTGCGGGCCCAGAAGCGGTGGCAGGGACAGGCGGAACTGGCGCTGACGGAGCTGGGGGACTGCCTGCCCGCCTCCGGCGGCGTGGAACAGGAGGTGGAGGCCGCCGCCCTGGCGGAGAGCCTGAACCGCTTTTTGGAATCCCTGCCCCAGGAGAAACGGGTGCTGTTTGTCCGTCGGTACTGGTATCTCTGCTCCGTGGAGGAGCTGGCCGCCTGGAGCGGCAGGCGGCGGGGGACGGTCTCCGCGGCGCTGTTCCGCCTGCGGCAGGACCTGCAGGAACACTTGGAGAGGGAGGGATTCACCCTATGACAAGGGAACAGCTGCTGGATGCTGTGGGAGATATCCGGGATGCGTTCATCCGGGAGGCCGCGCCGCCGCCCGCCTCGTACCGCAAGCAGCGGGAATTCCCCTGGACCGGCGCGGTGGCGGCCTGCCTGGCGCTGATGATCGTGGGCTCCACATTCTTCCTGTCACAGATGAACATGGGGGACGGAGCCACTGGAAGCGGCGGCGCCTCTGCCGTCACGGAGGACACGGCGGAGGTCGGTGAGTCCGGCGGAACGGTGAACGGTGCAGCAGACGGCACAGACGATTCTGAGCCGGAGACAGCGGCGATCACTGTCACGGTGGATGGCACGGTGTATGTGCAGGCAGGCGGCGTGGGCCGCCATCCAGAGGCGTGCCCGGAGGGATTCTCCTACGCTGGAGAGGCGGAGCTGCCGGACACCGGGGAGCTTTGTCCCTACTATGCCGACCCGGAGCGGCCGGGGCAGATCTATGTCTATCAGAGCTGCTGGGATGAGGGGACCGGAACCACCTATATGGCCTATGTCCGCTACGAGGCGGAGACAACAAACTGACCGCGGGCGGAAAGAGAAAGCAGGGCCGCCGGAGGGGATCCCCTCCGGCGGCCTTTTGCGTATGAGCCTGTCCTCACGGCAGCATCAGCAGCTTTTTCAAAAATTCCACGCCCCTGGGCAGAACGGCCTCGTCATCAAAGGTGAAGTCCGGGGCGTGAAGCTGGGGGGTATCCCCGGTGCCCAGGAAGAAGAACAGCCCCGGCACATACTGCTGGTAGAAGGAGAAGTCCTCCGCCGCCAGCACCGGCTTTTCCATGAGGGTCGGCGCGTTATCGCCCAGCTGGGCGGCGATCTTCTGATAGAGCTCTTCGTGGTTCCACACGGCGGGGTAACCCTCGCTGAGGTGGACGTCCAGGCTGCAGCCGGTCTCCGCTGCCACGGACCGGCCGATGTCCTTCAGCTGCTGACGGCAGAAACGGAAGGTGTCCTCCCGGTAGGTGCGCAGGCTCCCCTCCAGCACGGTGCGGCCGCTGATGGCGTTCCGGACTGTGCCGGAGACCATCTTGCCGAACCGCAGCACCCGGGGCTGGTCCGGGGGCAGCTGTTCCATCATGTCATAGGCCCGCTGGAGGTAGGAGATGCCCGCCGTCAGGGCGTCCAGCCCCTCGTCCGCCCGGGACATGTGGACGCTGCGGCCTTCTACGGTGACGGTGACCTCGTTGGACCGTGCCATCAGCGGGCCGGGGCGGGAGGCGATGGTCCCGGCCTCCAGGCCGGGCCACAGGTGCAGGCCGAAGATCCGGCGGACCCGGTAGCGCTCCAGCACGCCGCTCTCACACAGCTTTCCGGCGCCGCCGGTGGTCTCCTCCGACGGCTGGAAGAGGAAGAGCACGTTCCGGGGCAGCTCGGCCAGATGCTCCGCCGCATACTCCGCCAGGGTCAGGACCATGGCGGTGTGGGCATCGTGGCCGCAGGCATGCATCCGCCCGGGATGGACAGAGGCGTAGGGCAGGTCCGTGGCCTCCGTCACCGGAAGCGCGTCCAGCTCCGCCCGAAATGCCACGGCATCGCTCTTCCCTGCGTCGAACCAGGCGCAGACGCTGCCGGTGATGGGAGAGAACACCCGGCAGGGCAGCGGGGCCAAAATGCGCTGGACCAGCTGAACCGTCTCCGGCAGCTGGTTATCCAGCTCCGGGATGCGGTGCAGGGCACGGCGGTAATCGACGGCGGACATGGACAGGACCTCCCCTTCTGAGATGACATTAATAATCATATCATACCACAGACACGGTCGGGTGACCAGAGGAACCGGGATTTTTCGTCCCTTTTGACAAGGAAACGGGACTGCCAGACGCGCTTTTTTCCGTTTTTTCCCTTGCCAAAAGGGAGAATGTAATGGTATGATACCAGAAAATGAGATAGAGGCGCGGATGCGACGAGACCATGGGAGCCGACGGGCGAGGATCGTGGGGGAGGCAAGTCCGCCGAACTCCCTGGTCAGGTATGGGCAGGGGGTGGGTCCGTGGGGAATACCCACGGGACTGTCCGCGGAATTTTCCGCGGGGGCGCTATCCGCTTACAGGGAACTCCGCTTTTTGCATGGGTGCAGAGGTGTGAAAGAGCTGTCGGTAGGGGCGTGTCTCTACCGACTTTTTTGTTGCTTCAACCAACGGACAAAAAGAAAGACGGAGGACACTCACATGAAATTTGAACATCTGCAAGGTTCCATTGTCGCCATGGTCACCCCGTTCCGCCAGGACGGCAGCGTCAACTTCGATATGCTGACAGAGCTGCTGGAGCGGCAGATCGCCGCCGGTACCGACGGCATCCTGACCCTGGGCACCACCGGCGAATACTCCACGATGAGCCATGAGGAGGATGCCGCTGTGGTGGAGCACACCATCCGGGTGGTGGACGGCCGGGTGCCGGTGATGGTGGGCAGCGGCTCCAACTGCACTGTCACCCAGATCGAGAAGAGCCGGCTGTACCAGTCCATGGGGGCGGATGCCCTGCTGCTGATCTCCCCCTACTACAACAAGGCTAACGCGGAGGGGATGTACCGCCACTTCGCCGAGACGGCGGACGCGGTGGACATTCCCTGCATCCTCTATAATGTGCCGGGCCGTACAGGCTGCTCCATCCCGGTTTCCGTGGTGGAACGGCTGGCCCGGCACCCCAACATCGCCGGCATCAAAGAAGCCAGCGGCGATATGTCCTACGCCATGAAGATCGCTCGCTGCGTGGGACCGGATTTCGCCCTGTACTCCGGCAACGACGACATCACTGTGCCCATCCTCAGCATCGGCGGCAGCGGCGTCATCTCCGTCTACGCCAACGTGATGCCCGCCATGTGCCGCCAGATCGTGGCGGACTGGCTGGACGGGAATCATGCCCGGGCCCTGGAGAACCACCTGCGGTACCTGCAGTTGATGAACGACCTGTTCCTGGAGGTGAACCCCATCCCGGTGAAGGCCGCCATGAATATGATGGGGCTGGACGTGGGTCCCATGCGGCTGCCCCTGTGCGAGATGGGGGAGGCCAACGTCGCCACACTCCGCCGGACGCTGGAGGAGGCGGGACTGCTGTGAGGATCATTTTGATCGGCCGGGGCAAAATGGGGACGCTGATCCGGGAGACCGCTGCGGCCGCCGGGGATGAGATTGAGGCCGTCTTCGGCCGGGACGATCTGGGCCAGCTGGGCAGACTGGGGCGTGTAGCGGACGTGGTGATGGATTTTTCCCGCCCGGAGGCTCTGCCGGAGGTCGCCTCCTATGTCCGCCGGACGGGGACGCCACTCCTCTCTGGAACCACCGGGTATACGGAGGCGGAGAAGGGGAGTCTCTTTGCCCTGGGCTCTGCGGCCCCGGTGCTGTGGAGCGCCAACTACTCCCTGGGGGTGGCGGTGCTGGCCCGGGCCCTGCAGGTCATCGCCCCGGTGCTGGGGCCGGATTTTGACATCGAGATCACCGAGACCCACCACAGCCAGAAGGCGGACGCCCCCAGCGGCACCGCAAAGCTGCTGCTGGAAGCTGTCGATCCCCAGCACCGCCTGCGGCCGGTGTATGGCCGGGAGGGGAACTGCGGCCGCCGGGAGAAGGATGAGGTAGGCATCCACGCACTCCGGGGCGGCACCGTGGCCGGGACCCACACGGTCCATTTCTTTGGGCCGGATGAGGAACTGGAGCTGACTCACCGGGCTGCCAGCCGCCAGATCTTTGTGAACGGGGCCCTGCACATCGCCCGGCTGCTGCCTGGGCGGCCGAAAGGGGTCTATGACCTGCAAAAAATCTTGTTTGGAGCGTGATGGCTTTGAATGCACAGGAAATCATCAACTATATCGCAGATTCCCCCAAGAAGACCCCAGTAAAGATTTACGTCAACCTGTCGGCTCCGGTGGACTTCGGATCCGCTGAAGTGTTCGGTGAGGGAAAGAGCCGCATCGTCTTTGGGGACTGGGCCGAGCTGGCGCCCATCCTGGAGGACAACCGGGAGAAGATCACCGACTGCGTGGTGGAGAACGACCGCCGGAACTCCGGCGTGCCCCTGCTGGACCTGAAAGATCTCAAGGCCCGGATCGAACCCGGGGCCATCATTCGGGAGAAGGTGGAGATCGGCGAGGGTGCCGTCATCATGATGGGGGCCATCCTCAATATCGGTGCTGTGGTGGGCAAACGCACCATGATCGACATGGGGGCTGTCCTGGGCGGACGGGCCACGGTGGGAGATGACTGCCACATCGGCGCCGGAGCCGTGCTGGCCGGGGTGGTGGAGCCCGCCTCCGCCACCCCGGTAGTGGTGGAGGACGGCGTCCTGGTGGGCGCCAACGCCGTGGTGATCGAGGGGGTGCGGATCGGCGCCGGGGCTGTGGTGGCCGCGGGCGCTGTTGTGACGGAGAACGTCCCTCCCAACGCGGTGGTGGCCGGAACCCCCGCCAGGATCATCAAGATGAAGGACGCCCGGACGGAGGGAAAGACCGCCCTGGTGGACGCCTTGCGGAGCCTGTGAACTGGAGAAGAAGCGGCCCTGCGGCGTTGTGCCGCAGGGTCCCTTTTATCAGAACGTCAAAATTTAAGACAAAAATTTGGCGGCAATCGTTTGCGGTTTCGATTGCCTGGGGCGGCGCCTTGTGATATTGTAATAGCAACAATCGAACAGGGGGGCTGGACATGCTGGTATTGGACTTCATCAACGTGGGCAACGGCGACTCCATCCTGGTCCGGGAGATGGAGGGGGAACGACTGCGTTTTTCCATGCTGGTGGACTGCGGCCACGACAGCCTGGAGCGGGACGACCACCCGCCGGTGGAGGACCCCCGCTCCTGCCGGATCTTTGCCGGGGATTTCCTGCGAAGTCAAGGTGTGGCGCATCTGGATATCCTGCTGGTCACCCACTTCCACCGGGACCACATCGGTGGTCTGGGCCGGGTGCTGGAGACCGTCACTGTGGGCGAGCTGCTGACCCCCTATGCGCCCCCCGCCGATTCCGGCCCGCTGGACCCGGACGGAGACAACGGCCTGCCCAAGGCAGCGCGGAACGTGCTGCGGTGTATGGACCTGTACGCCGGCCCCCTGCGGCGGTACGGAGACCGGATCGGCCGGATCAAGGAGCTGCCGGGGGACCGGATGGAGTGTCTCCGGCTGACGGACGACCTCACCATGGACATCCTGTTCGGCGAGCCCGCCCTGTACCCCCGGCAGAGAGCGGTGTACGACGCCGCCTTCCGGGGGGAGCGGAACGGCTATGACCTGATTCACTGGGGAAAGTCCATGAACGTCTCCAGCCTGCGCCAGCGGCTGTACTACCATGGGAAGGAGATCGTTCTGGGGGGCGACGCCTACGCCCACATGTGGGAGACGCAGACCGCCACCCCCTGCGACATCCTGAAGGTGCCCCACCATGCCTCCCTGTCCTCCACCACCCGGAAGCTGCTGCGGCTGCTCCAGCCGAAAGCCGCCGTGGTCTGCGTGGCCGCCGGACGTCCGGACGAGCGGCCCCATCCTTATATCGTCTCCCTGCTGAAGGAATTCACGGAAGATGTCCATTTCACCGATGCGGTGGAGATCCCCGGCCTGGTGGAGCCGGTGTTCCACACGTCCGTCCATATAGAGCTGCCATGAGGAGTTCTCTGATAAAAAAGAGACCGCCCCAGCCGCCGTTTTCAAAACGGCGGCTGGGGCGGTGCGGCTTCAGGGGGGGAGCAGATTACTGCACGCCCTCCCGGTTCAGCAGCTCCAGGATTCTGGCGTCATCTTCCACCGTGGCGCTGGGCATGGGGAAGGTGCCCGCACTGGTGGCGGCGATGCCCCGCAAGCGGCAGGCCTCCTTGATGACGGGCAGGAAGGGGCTGCGGATGGCATACAGGTCCATCAGACGGTCGATGGTCTGCTGGCCTCTGGCGATGCCGGCCAGGTCGTTCTCCCGGAAGGCGCGGACCCAGGCGGCGCAGATCTCCGGCACCACGTTGCTGAGGGCGCCGATGCAGCCGTTGCCGCCGGAGAGTACATTGTGGGCGAAGTTGTCGTCAAAGCCGGAGTAGATCTCGAACTGGGGGATCTGGGACTTGACGACCTTGATGAGCTCCCGGGTGTGGTCCATGCCGGGAACGGTGTCTTTCATGCCCACGATGTTGGGGTGCATCTTGGCCAAAGCCAGCACCGTCTCAGGCGGGATCGTGTAGCCGGTGTTGTCAGGGAAGTTGTAGATGTAGATATCGCCGTGAATCTGCTCGGCCAGGCGGTCATAGTATTGCAGCAGAGCGGAGGGGCCGAAGTGGAAGTAGTAGGGCGGCAGGATCATAACGGCGTCGGCTCCTGCGTCCAGGCAGAAGTTGGAAAAGCTGATGATCTCGTCCGCTACCATGTGGCTGGTGCCGATGATCAGCTTCACCCGGTGGTCGATCTTCTCGATGGCGAATTTGGCCATCTCCCGGCGCTGGTTCATGGGCATGGCGAAAAACTCGCTGCTGCTGCCCTCCACCAGGATGCCGTCTACGCCCTGGTCGATGAGATTGTCGAACAGACGCTCCTGGCTGGCCAGGTCCAGCGTGCCATCCTCGTTGAAGAGTGTGATGGCCGGCGTCAGATATGCTGCGTTCATAGAAAAGTCCTCCTTCATACGGCCCCGGGACCGCTGGCTCCAAACCCGCGGGGTGAGATTTTGAAAACGCACGGGCGGGGCGCGAAAAACAGGCTTTAGTATAACAAAACGGCGCTGAATGTCAAGAGAAGATCTGGTAAAATCCCGCCGGTTGGAAAACAGGGCGGCGGCGCATGCCCGCTTGTCAAACGAAGCGGCATCTGATATGATCGGCCTGGAGAAATCAATCGGCGGCGGAGAGCGCCGGCGTGGAAGGAGCACGATATGACACAGGGACAGCATCGGGCCACAGCCCGGGTTTTGGATATTCTGGAGAGCCTGTCCGGCTCAGAGGAGGGGTTGACGCTGACAGAATTGTCACAGGCCCTGGATGCCCCGAAGAGCAGCCTGTTTCCCATCGTACATACGCTGGAGGAGCGGCGCTACCTCCGGCAGGACGATGGGACGGGCCGGTATACTATGGGTCCCCGGGCGCTGGTGCTGGGAGCGGCCTTCTCGGCGGACCGGGGGCTGGCACCCATTACCCAGGTGATGAAGGAGGTGGCTTCCAAATGCCAGGAGACATGCCAGATGGGCATTCTGGACCAAGACAGGGTGCTGTATGTGGCGCGGGAGGATTCTCCCCAGCCCATCCGGCTGATTTCCTGGGTGGGGACCCGCCTGCCGGCCAACGCCACTGCCGTCGGTAAGGCTCTGCTCAGCGGCCTGACGAACGAGGAGGTGCGGGCGCTGTATGCCGGGGGCCTGCCCCGGCTGACAGAGCAGACCATCACGGATGTGGAAACCCTGCTGGCCCAGTTGGAGGCGGTCCGGCGCGGGGAACTGGCTATGGAGCGGGAGGAATCCACGGACCAGCTGGCCTGCTGGGCCGCGCCGCTGCGGCGGAAGGGAACGGTGTTCGCGGCTCTCAGCATCTCCGTACCGCTCTTCCGCTGCCGGGAAGAGAAGATCGAGCTGGTCCGCCGCAGTCTCCTGACTGCCCAGGCGGAGATCGAAAAGCTGGCCGAAACGCGAAACTTTGGCTTGTCTGAGAATTGACAAACTGGGAACGGCATGATATAATGCGACCGAAAATTCCAAAATAAGAACTGAGTTCGACATAAGGAACAGAAAAGGGCGCCGCGCTGACAAGAGTCTGTCTTGGTGTCCCCCTTGCACGGAGATCTGTGTGCGGTCCCAGAGCCGTCCGGCGGCTGGGACAGGATCCGTGGCCAGAGTCCCTGACAACGGGGCTTTTTTAAGATAAATCCCTTTGGTGTGACGGCCCGCATGATCGGCCGCTCATGCGGGGAATGCTCGCAAATGGCCAGGGGAGAGGCCCTCTGCCCCCCCAGCAAACAAATTGAGGAGGAAGAAAGACCATGATCATGCGATTCCTGAAAAAGATCCCCGCAGGTATGATGGTCGTCCCGATGCTGCTCGGCGCGATTATCAATACCTTCCTTCCGGAGGTCACCAACATCGGCTCCTTCACCACCGCCGTCTTCACCAGTGCCGGCGCCAACACCGCCATCGGTATCCAGCTGTTCTGCCTGGGCACCACGCTGCGGGTCCGGGACATGGGCGGCGTTGTCAAGCGGGGCGGTGTGCTGCTGATCTCCAAGTTCGTCATCGGCGCCGCCATCGGCATTGTGGTGGGCAAGGTGTTCGGCCCCACCGGTGTGCTGGGCCTGAGCTCTCTGGCCATCATCTCCGCCGTCACGAACTCCAACGGCTCCATCTATCTGGCCCTGATGAACTCCTACGGTGACACCGTGGACCAGGCGGCCATGCCTCTGCTGGCCATCAACGACGGCCCCATGCTGACCATGATCGCTATGGGCATCGGCGGCCTGGCCGATATCCCCTTCATGGCCCTTGTGGCTGCTATCGGCCCCATCCTGGTGGGTATGATCCTGGGCAACATCGACAAGGACCTGTCTGACTTCCTGGCCCCCGCCGGCACCATCCTGCTGCCCTTTGTGGGCTTCTGCCTGGGCGCTGGCATGAACCTGACCAACATCGCCAAGGGCGGCGCGCAGGGCATTCTGCTGGGCCTTGTCACCTGCCTCATCGGCGGCGCCTTCATTGTGCTGTGCGACCGCTTCATCAGCCGCCGTCCCGGCTATGCCGGCTGGGCTGTGGCAACCACCGCAGGCAACGCTGTGGCAGTGCCCGCCGTTATCGCCGAGGCGGATCCCTCTTGGGCGCAGTGGGCGGATGTGGCCACCTCTCAGGTGGCGGCGTCTGCCATCCTGACCGCCATTCTGGTCCCCATCATTACCTCTTGGTGGGCCAAGAAGTTCGGCTGCCCCAAGTTCCCGAAAGACGAGGCACAGAAAGCCCTGTTTGAGAAGCACTGATCCCCATTACACATATTCGTTGAGGAACGAAAGGAGTATTACATTATGTTGAACGGCATGATCGTTGAGCCCGTGGACAACGTGGTGGTCGCCATCGAGCCCGTGAAGAAGGGCGAGACCGTCACCTACATGTGCGCGGGCGAGGAGAAGCGCCTGACTGCGGCGGAGGACATCACCATCTATCACAAGCTGGCTGCCTGCGACATCGCCAAAGGCCAGCCCATCGTCAAGTACGGCGAGCACATCGGCCTGGCGGCCCGGGACATCAAGGCCGGCGAGCACGTGCACTGCCACAACCTGGAAGAGCACCGGGAAAACCTGGACAGCAAGGGCTGAGAAGGAGGATACGAGTATGAATTTCTACGGTTACAAGCGTCCGGACGGCCGCGTGGGCGTCCGCAACAAGGTCCTGATCCTGCCTGCCAGTGTCTGCGCCTCTGATACCACCCGTATCATCTCCCAGCAGGTGGTGGGCTCCGTCACCTTCAACAACCAGTTGGGCTGCTCCCAGGTGGCTCCCGACCAGCAGTTCACCATGGACGTTATGGCCGGCTATGCCGCCAACCCCAATGTCTACGGCACCGTGGTGGTGTCCCTGGGCTGCGAGAACTGCCAGATGGACCTGGTGGTGAAGGCCATCCAGGAGCGCACCAACAAGCCCCTGAAGCAGGTCATCATCCAGGAGGCCGGCGGCACCCTGAAGGCCATCGACATGGCCGTCCGCTACGCCAAGGAGATGGTGGAGGAGGCCTCCCTGCTGCAGAAGGAGGAGTTCCCCATGTCCGAGCTGATTATCGGCACGGAGTGCGGCGGCTCTGACCCCACCAGCGGCCTGGCGGCCAACCCCCTGATCGGCCAGCTCAGCGACCTGATTGTCAAGGAGGGCGGCACCTCCATCCTGTCTGAGACCACTGAGTTCATCGGCGCCGAGCACCTGCTGGCCCGCCGCGCCATCAACAAGGAGGTTCACGACCGCATCTTTGAGATCGTCCACCGCTATGAGGACTCCCTGCGCCTGGTGGGCGAGGAAGTCCGTGAGGGCAACCCCTCTCCCGGCAACAAGGCCGGCGGCCTGACCTGCCTGGAGGAGAAGTCCCTGGGCTGCATCCACAAGGGCGGCCATAGCCCTGTCATGGCGGTCTATGACTACGCCAAGCAGGTGGAGGCCAAGCAGGGCCTGGTCATCATGGATACCCCGGGCAACGACCCCTCCTCTGTGGCGGCCATGGTGGCCGGCGGCGCCCAGATTGTGGTGTTCTCCACCGGCCGCGGCACCCCCACCGGCAATCCCCTGGCCCCCGTCATCAAGATCACCGGCAACAAGCTGACCTACGCCAATATGATTGACAACATCGATGTGGATGCCTCTCCCCTGATCTACGGTACCAAGACCATCGAGGAGCTGGGGCAGGAGCTGTTGAAGCTCACGCAGGAAGTGGCCTGCGGCAAGCAGACCAAGGCCGAGTCTCTGGGTTATACCGAGATGGCCATCGCTCGCGTGTGCAACTTCGTGTAAGCTCTGCTGGACGTCGCGCATAGAAGTAAAGAGAATCCATCATGCAGCCGCGGCGGTACGATATGCAAATCCCCCCTTATCGTGCCGCCGCGGCTTTTCACAAGCGCCCACCCATCTGCCGGGCGGGATCGCCGCAGGGAAATGCGGCGCATTTTATAACAGGAGATGAGTATCCCGATGAAAAAGAAATTTGCCGTCATGGACGGCAATACGGCCGCGGCCCATGTGGCATACGCGTTCACAGAGGTCGCGGCGATCTATCCCATCACCCCGTCCTCTCCCATGGCGGAGAAGGTGGACGAGTGGTCCGCCAAGGGGCGGAAGAACCTGTTCGGCTCCACGGTGGACGTCATCCAGATGCAGTCTGAGGCCGGCGCCGCGGGCACCTGCCACGGCTCCCTGCAGGCCGGCGCCCTGACCACCACCTTTACATCCTCCCAGGGTTTGATGCTGATGATCCCTGCCATGTACGCCATGGGCGGCCAATTCCTGCCCAGCGTCATGCACATCGCCTCCCGCGTGGTGACCAGCAACCACCACTCTATCTTCGGCGATCACACCGACTTCATGACCTGCCGCACCACCGGCTACGCCATGCTGATGTCCTCCTGCCCCCAGGAGGCCATGGACCTGGGCGCGGTGGCCCACCTGTCCGCCATCAGCGGCAAGTACGCCTTCATGCACTGCTTCGACGGCTTCCGCACCTCTCATGAGATGCAGCGGATCGAGGCGTTGGACTATGAGGACCTACGTCCTCTGGTAGACCAGGAGGCCCTGCAGGAGTTCCGCCGCCACGCCCTGAACCCGGAGCACCCCACCAACCGGGGCAACAACGTGAACCCCGACGTGTACTTCCAGTGCAAGGAGGGCGCCAACGTCAAGGCCGCCTCCATCCCTGACACGGTCCAGCATTACATGGACGAGATTAACAAGCTCACCGGTCGGGACTACAAGCTGTTCAACTACTACGGCGCGCCTGACGCGGAGGAGGTCATCGTGGTGATGTGCTCCGCCAGCGAGGCCGTGAAGGAAACCGTGGACTACCTGAACGCCAAGGGCCGCAAGGTGGGCATGGTGCAGATCCACCTGTACCGGCCCTTCTCCGTGAAGCACTTCGCAGCGGCCATCCCCGCCACGGTGAAGAAGATCGCCGTGTTGGACCGGTCCAAGGAGACCGGCTCCGTGGGCGAGCCCGTGTATCTGGACGTGGTCACCGCCCTGAATCAGGCGGGCCGCGGCGACATCCGTGTGGTGGGCGGCCGGTACGGTCTCAGCTCCAAGGACACCACCCCGGGCCAGTTCATCGCCGTGTATGACAATCTGAAGCTGGAGAATCCCAAGAACAGCTTCACCATCGGCATCAACGACGACGTGACTCACACCTCTCTGGACTACAAGGAGGTGGAGCTGCCTCATCCCGGCGAGGTTTCCTGCAAGATCTGGGGCCTGGGCGGCGACGGCACGGTGGGCGCCAACAAGAACGCCATCTCCACCATTGGTCTGGTGGCCAACAAGTACGCACAGGCGTATTTCTCCTATGACTCCATGAAGTCCGGCGGCCTGACCCAGAGCCATCTGCGCTTCGGTGACGAGCCTATCCGCTCCACCTATCTGGTGTCCTCCGCGGACTTTGTGGCGGTCCATGCCCCCACCTATGTCAACAAGTACGACACCACCGAGGATCTGAAGGACGGCGGCATCTTCCTGCTGAACTGCCCCTGGAGCGCGGAGGAGCTGGAGACCCGCCTGCCCGGCAAGATGAAGCGGGACCTGGCCCGGAAGCACGCCAACTTCTACATCATCGACGCCGCCAAGCTGGCGGTGCAGGTGGGCCTTGGCGAGAAGCGGACCAACAACATCCTTCAGGCTGCCTTCTTTGCCCTGACCAAGGTCATCCCCCTGGATATGGCCGTGGAGGACATGAAGAAGAACAACTACAATTCCTATTTCAAGAAGGCCGGCCAGAAGATCGTGGATCTGAACGACAAGGCCGTGGATCTGGGCATCAGCGCCGCTGTGAAGGTGGAGATGCCCGCCTCCTGGGCGGACGCGCCTGACACTCCCGTGGCCGAGCCCAAGAACGCCTCTGCCTTTGTCCGTGACATCGTGCTGCCCATGGACCGGCAGCAGGGCGACAAGCTGCCGGTGTCCGTGTTCCAGAAGCACGGCGTGCTGGACGGTACCTGGGAAAACGGGACCTCCGCTTTCTCCAAGCGGGGCGTGGCCACCATGGTGCCCAAGTGGAACGCGGAGAGCTGCATCCAGTGCAACCGCTGCGCCATGTGCTGCCCCCACGCCGCCATCCGGCCCGTGCTGCTGACCGAGGAGGAGAAGGCCCAGGTGCCCGCGTCCTTTGAGACCGTGCCCGCCAAGGGCCTGGGCAAGGACGCCCCCAGCTACTTCTTCCGGATGCAGGTCTCTCCCTATGACTGCCTGGGCTGCGGCGTGTGCCTGACCGCCTGCCCGGCCAATCAGAGCGACAAGACGGCGGACGCCCTGGTGATGACCCCCTTCGAGGAGATGAAGTCCGAACAGGCGAACTTCGACGAGGTCGCCATGAACGACAAGTACCTGAAGAAGGATGTGATCAACAGCAAGACCGTCAAGAACATGCAGTTCGCCAAGCCGTACTTCCAGTTCTCCGCCGCCTGCGCCGGCTGCGCCGAGACCACCTACATCAAGCTGCTGAGTCAGATGGTGGGCGACCGGATGTACGCGGGCAACGCCGCAGGCTGCTCCTCCGCCATCTCCGGCGGTGCGCCCATCCTGCCCTACTGCAAGGACAGCCAGGGCCGCGGCCCCGCCTGGGAGCACTCCCTGTTTGAGGACAACGCCGAGTTCGCCTACGGCTTCTTCCACGCTCAGGATGCCATCCGCAAGGAGCTGCTGATCCGGCTGGAGAGCATGAAGGACGCCGGCATCGCCCCTGCGGAGATCGAGGACTACATCAACAACTGGAACGACGGAGAGAAGTCCCGCGCCGTGTCCGACGCCCTGATCGCCGCCCTGGAGAAGTGCGAGCAGACCGAAGATGTGTCCTACATCCTGGAGAACCGTGAGTATCTCTCCAAGAAGTCCATCTGGGCCATCGGCGGCGACGGCTGGGCCTACGACATCGGCTTCGGCGGCATCGATCACGTCATGGCCCAGAACAGGGATGTGAACCTGCTGGTGCTGGACACCGAGGTGTACTCCAACACCGGCGGCCAGTCCTCCAAGTCCACCCCCACCTCCGCCGTGGCCAAGTTCGCCGCCGGCGGCAAGCAGGTGGCCAAGAAGGACCTGGGCGCCATCCTGATGACCTACGGCTATGTGTATGTGGCCCAGGTGGCCATGGGTTATGACCAGGCCCAGACCCTGAAGGCCCTGCGGGAGGCGGAGTCCTATCCCGGCCCCGCCATCGTCATCTGCTACTGCCCCTGCCTGGAGCAGCATATCAAAGCCGGCATGAGCTGTACCCAGGACGAGATGAAGAAGGCGGTGGAGTGCGGCTACTGGCACCTGTACCGGTATGATCCCCGGCGCATCGCCGAGGGCAAGAACCCCTTCCAGCTGGACTCTCCCGCGCCCGATACTGACAAGCTCATGGACTTCCTCATGGGCGAGAACCGCTTCGCCTCTCTGAAGAACAACTTCCCCGAGCGGGCGGACGCCCTGTACCAGAAGGAGATCGCCGACGTCAAGGCCCGGTACCAGAAGTACCGCAAGATGGCGGAGGACTGATTTCCGAAGGAACAGATCAAATACAGATGCCCCGGCGCCGGTTACGGCGCCGGGGCGTTTTCTCTGCGCTGCGGGCATTCCTGCCCGCGGCGCTTTTTGTGGTGAGCGGAGGGAGAGATGCATATAACCTGGAAGAGAGGAAGGCGGGAAAAGAAATTTCCGCCGCGTTGCACGCCGCCGTGCGCGCCGGCCGGGAAATAAAGGATATGGTTGACGGCTCCGGCTATGCATAGCGGAGCCGCCGGAAAGGCACGATAGCGGTTGAAGCCAAGCGAATTTCAGAGCAGGGAGGACACGAACGTGAAGAGATGGCACAAGGCCTTGATCCTATCGCTGATGGGCGGGGATCTCTACTGCATGGTGGAGCTGATCTGGCGGGGGCACACCCACTGGAGCATGTTTCTGCTGGCGGCGATGCTGAGTCTGCCGCTAGATTTGGCCAACGAGCACATGGCCTGGGAGCGGCCCCTGTGGCTCCAGGCGCTGATCGGGGGCAGCGTCATTACCTTGGCGGAGCTGGGAGCCGGGCTGATCCTGAACGTCTGGCTGAAGCTGGACATCTGGGACTACTCCCGCCTGCCGGGCAACCTGTGGGGGCAGGTGTGCCTGAAGTACGCCTTGCTGTGGGTGGTGCTGGCGGGGACCGCCATCGTGCTGTTCGACTGGATGCGGCACTGGCTGTTTCAAGAGGAGCGGCCCCACTACCGCTGGATCTGAGAGGAGGGATGCAGGATCGGAACGGAGGTGCTCTGCGCGCTGATCGCCGGGGCGGCTACCGTACTGGCGGCTGGGGCGGAATACCGCTCCCGGAAGAGTGCCAGGCGGGCAGAGGCCCGGGCGGCGCGCCGGGCTACGGAGAGCAGGCTGGCCATGGATCTGATGTACGCCACCTGTTCGTTGTCCCTGACCACGGCCAAAAAGTTGGCGGGTCAACATACCAACGGCGACGTGGAGGAGGCCATGCGTGCAGCGGAGACGGCCCGCACGGCGTATATCGGCTTCGTCCGCAGCGAGGCGGCCCACAGCGTCAGTAAAATTTGAGCCGGGCAGGACCCGGAGAGAGGATGGTACATAAGATGAAAACCCTGGAGGAAGTGCTGTACGATTACACCAGAGGAGAGAAGACTCTGGAGGAGGCCAACAAGGCCCTGAAGGAACTGGGGTGCGGGCTCACCCTGGACCCCACCCGCAATCTCTTCTCCGCCCGGGAGTTGCTGGAGACCCGGGCGGGAGAGACGCCGGACGAGGCCAACGGCTGGGGCATTCTGGACCACGGTGTGGGCAGCCTGGAAAAGGTCCATGTGGTGAACGGCCGCACGGTGGACGTGGACATGGGCCAGGAGACCGCCTATGTCTATATGGCCGGAAAGCGATACCGCCTGCGGGGCGATGTGCTGACGGAGGAGGACTGAGATGGAGCTACTGACACAGCGCCTGGCCAGCCTGCTGACGGTGAAGAGTCTGGTGACGGTGATTCTGACGGCGGTATTTGCTGCCATGGCCGGAACGGGCCGGGTGACCGCGGAGCAGTTCTTGACCGTGTTCACCGTGGTGATCGCTTTTTACTTTGGCACGCAGGCGGAAAAGCGGGCCAGGGAATGAGCGTGGGGACATACAGCCTTGCCCGGGAGGGGGACAAGCTGCTGTCCCCCCACTTCCGGGTGCGGGAGTTCGCCTGCCGGGACGGGGCAGACCTGGTGAAGATCGACACGGATCTGGTGGAGCTGCTGGAGCGGATCCGCACTGCCGCCTGCGGGGCGGTGACCGTCAACAGCGGGTACCGCACCGCTTCTTACAATCAGAAGGTGGGCGGCGCCAGAGCCAGCCAGCACCTGCTGGGCAGGGCGGCGGATATTCAGGTGAGCGGTGCCTCGCCCCTGCTGGTGGGGCAGATAGCGGAATACTATCTGGGCGGACACGGTGGGATCGGCGTCTATCAGACCTTCACCCATGTGGACACCCGGACCGCACGAGCCAGATGGGACCAGCGGAGCGGACGGGAGGTGGCCGTCTCCGGCTGGCCCGGCTGGCAGCCCAAGGAGGGAACAGTCATGGACAACATCCCCAGCGCGTATGCGGAGGAAGCAGTGGCCTGGGCCGTGGAAAACGGCCTTTTGCAGGGCGGCGAGGCGGGGAACCTGATGCTCTCCCAGCCCGTCACCCGGCAGCAGCTGGCAGCGGTGTTGTACCGCTTTGCAAAGCTGGAGGGGCAGACCTGATACATTATTAAAATGTAGAGTTTCCAGAATGCGGCGGCGTTTCCGGGCTTTTCCGGGAACGCCGCCGCATGATTCCGCAGATTTCACAAATGCTAGAACCGGGGTGATTGTATGCGGCAGGCACAAGCTCCGCAGAAGAAGTCCCCCAGCCGAACGCCCGCCCTGCGGATCGAGCCGGAAAAGCGGCTCTGTCCGGCCTTTGATCCGGTCAGCATCGCCACCTTCCCGGTGGCGGAGCCGGAAGAGATGGGCTATCGGGTGCTGGACAACTTCTGTGAGGAGCATATCCAGTAAACGGAGGAGCCGTGTCCGGGCGCTGCCTGGATGCGGCTCTTCTGTCAGGAAGTTCTGTTTGTCATGGGCGCGGAATCATGGTACAATGGCTGTAAGGACAGCCGCTGGATTTCACGGCACGGCGGCCGCGTGACATCTCAATGAACAAGACGGGGAGTGGACCCATTGAAACGATGCTTCATTTTTGCCGCAGGCACCTATTACGGCCTGCGGGAGCGGCCCCAGACAGGGGACCTGGTGCTGGCGGCGGATGCCGGGTATCTGGCCTGCCGCCAGGCGGGGATCACCCCGGATCTGCTGCTGGGAGACTTTGACTCCATGGATCAGCCCGCGGACTTTGACCATGTCCGCCGGGTGCCGGTGGAGAAGGATGACACGGACACCATGCTGGCTGTGAAGACGGGGCTGGAGCAGGGCTGCGGCGAGTTTTACATTTACGGCGGCACCGGCGGCAGGCGGCTGGACCACACCCTGGCCAATCTGCAGACACTGCTGTATCTGCGCCGCCATGGGGCCAGGGGATACCTCTATGACAATGATTTTGTGTGGACGGCTGTGGAGAATGAGACCATCACTGTGGAGCAGACGGTGGAGTGGGGCCTGCTCTCCGTCTTCTGCCTGGGTGCACCGGCCTCCGGCATTGACGAGAAGGGTGTGCAGTATCCCCTCTCCCACGCCTCCCTCTCGGCGGAGTTCCCCCTGGGCGTCAGCAACCACATCATCGAGCCCAAGGCCCGGATCACCGTCCGGAAGGGCGCCCTGATCGTGGGGTGGGAGCTGCCGTCTGGTGGCGTTGTTTCCGAGATAAAATAGCGTGCCGGACAAAGTTCAGTTGCGGCGGCAAGAAAGTTATTGTATAATAGAGACAGCGGAAAGGTCGACCTTTCCGAAAGAACACCGATGACCGTGGGACCAGGGTTGGGCACGGCAGTCAAGGAGGAACTTGCCATGGCAAAATTTACCGTGAACGGCCGGGCCGTGACAGTGGAAAACAACCAGAAGCTGCTCCGCTACCTGCGGGATACCCTGCATCTCACCAGTGTAAAGGACGGCTGCAGCGAGGGCGCCTGCGGCACCTGCACAGTGCTGATCGACGGTAAGCCCACCAAGGCATGCATCCCCCAGACCGATAAGCTGGAGGGCAAGTCCATCGTCACGGTGGAGGGGCTGACCGATTTTGAAAAGCAGGTCTATACCTACGCCTTCGGCATGGCGGGGGCGGTTCAGTGCGGCTTCTGCATCCCTGGTATGGTGATGAGCGCCAAGGGATTGCTGGATATGAATCCCAATCCCACCCGGGAGGAGGCGGCCTACGCCATCCGAAACAATATCTGCCGCTGCACCGGCTATGTGAAGATCATTGATGCGATTCTGCTGGCCGCCGAGCTGTTCCGCAAGGGCGAGGTGCCGCCGGCTCCCGCTGATTGGTCCCTGGGGCAGCGGGTGCCCCGGGTGGACGTGGAGGAGAAGGTCACCGGCACCGGCATCTATCCCGACGACATCTATCTGGACGGCATGATCTACGGCAGCGCCGTCCGGTCCCAATACCCCCGGGCCCGGGTGCTGGCCATCCACACGGAGGAGGCCAGGGCCCTGCCCGGTGTGGTGGGGGTCTTTACGGCGGAGGACATCCCCGGGCAGAACAAGGTGGGCCATTTGGTGAAAGACTGGGACACCATGATCGCCGTGGGGGATATCACCCATTACTTGGGTGACGCCATCTGCCTGGTGGCGGCGGAGACACCGGAGATCCTGGCCCAGGCCAAGGCCCTGGTGAAAGTGGACTATGAGGAGCTGCCCATGGTCCGCAGTCCCCGGGAGGCCATGCTGCCAGACGCTCCCCTGGTCCACCGGACCGGGAACCTGCTGACCCACAAGCACATCCAGCGGGGCAACCCGGCAGAGGCCATCGCCAAATCGAAGCATGTGCTGACCCAGCACTTCTCCACACCCTGGACGGAACACGCCTTCCTGGAGCCGGAGTGCGCCGTGGCCTATCCCGACGGGGACGGGGTCATGATCCTCTCCACAGACCAGGGCGCCTACGACACCCAGCACGAGACCATGGGGATGCTGGGATTGCCGGCGGAAAAAGTGAAGGTCCGCAACTGCCTGGTGGGCGGCGGCTTCGGCGGCAAGGAGGACGTGACGGTCCAGCACCACGCCGCCCTGATCGCGTACCTGACCAAGCGCCCGGTGAAGGTGAAGCTCACCCGGGCGGAGAGCATTCTGATCCACCCCAAGCGCCACCCGATGGAGATGGAGTTCTCCATCGGCTGCGACGAGAACGGCATCATCCAGGGCGTGGCCGCCGAGGTCATCGCCGACACCGGGGCCTACGCCTCTCTGGGCGGGCCGGTGTTGGAGCGGGCCTGCACCCACGCCGCCGGTCCCTACAACTACCAGAATTTTGAGATCGACGGCTGGGCCTATTATACCAACAACCCTCCCGCCGGGGCCTTCCGGGGCTTCGGTGTCACCCAGACCTGCTTCTGCATCGAGAGCCTCTTAAACCAGATGGCGGACATCGTGGGCATTACCCCCTGGGAGATCCGCTACCGCAACGCCATTCGCCCGGGACAGGAGCTGCCCAACGGCCAGATCGTAGACAACTCCACCGGCCTGGTGGAGACGCTGGAGGCGGTGAAGCCCTATGTGGAGAATAACCAGTACGTGGGCCTGGCTTGCGCCATGAAGAACGCCGGCGTGGGCGTGGGCATCCCGGACACCGGCCGGTGCCGCCTGGTGGTGGAGGACGGCAGGCTCCACATCTTTGCCGGTGCCTCCTGCATCGGCCAGGGCCTGGGCACGGTGCTGACACAGATGGTCTACGAGCAGACGGGCATTCCCCGGGACAGGATCGTCTACGAGCGGTCCAACACCTACTGCGCGCCGGACTCCGGCACCACCTCCGGCTCCCGCCAGACGCTGTTCACCGGCGAGGCGGTCCGCCGGGCCTGCCAGGATCTGAAGGAGGCCATGGGGGCCTCCGGCGGCCTGGACGCCCTGAACGGTCAGGAGTTCTATGGCGAATACCTGGGCAAGACGGACCCCCTGGGGGCCCCGGTGCCCAACCCCGTCAGCCACGTGGCCTACGGCTACGCCACCCAGGTGTGCATCCTGGACGACGAGGGGAAAATCCGCCAGATGGTGGCTGCCCACGATGTGGGCAAGGCCGTGAATCCCCTGTCCATCGAGGGGCAGATCGAGGGCGGCGTGGTGATGAGCATGGGCTTTGCCCTGACGGAGCGGTATCCCCTCACGGACTGCAGGCCCACCGCCAAATACGGCACGCTGGGCCTGTTCCGGGCCAACCAGATCCCGGAGATCACCCCCATCATCGTGGAAAAAGCGGGACTCAACGTGGCCTGCGGCGCCATCGGCATCGGCGAGATCACCTCCATCCCCACAGCCCCAGCCATTGCGGACGCCTACTACCGCTACGACGGCAAGTTCCGTACCAGTCTGCCCCTGGAGGGCACGCCTTACAGCCGTAAATAACAAGCGCCGCGGCGGTACTTCCGCCGCGGCCTGTCCGAATCTGCGTTACCCCCGCTCCCGCACTGTCACATGGACGGTGTCTCCGGGCTGCTTCCCGATTTGGGCCCGGATGTCCTTGCGCATCCCCAGGATGTGGCCGGGAGTGCCCATCCGCACCAGGCTCCCCGCGTAGGGGACGTCGTCAAAGGTGGCAGCCACCTTGACTCGGCCCTTACCGAATAGCGCCTGTACGTCATGGGGGAATTCTACATAGGCTCCGTCGATGTCCGGAACTTTCCGGATCACCGCATCGAATTCATAGACGGTTGGATTCATACCTGCTCCTCCGCTTTCAATTCCTCCAGGGCTTGGGCGGTATCCACGTCGTGGAGCTCCTCCGCCGGGACGTCCAGAAGGAGGAGATCCGCCTCGTGCCGCCGGATAACGGTGTTGCCGCCGTGGTCCTCCCGCAGCTCCAGCAGCTCCGGAAAGAACCGGGCAGGGAAGAGGCAGGGATTGCCCCGCACGCCGCCGTGGCCCAGAGCCACGATCTTCTCCGGCCGGGTGCGCCAGCGGTCCACCAGCTCTGCCACGCTCTCACGCCGCAGCAGCGGCTGGTCACTGACCTGGAACAGCACCCCGTCACAGTCCCGCAGAGCCGTCAGGCCCAGTTCGATGGTGTGGCTGATGCCGTAATCCGGGTGGGGATTGTGGATGGCGGCGAAGTGGAACTCCCCGGCCAGCCGCATGACCTCCGGGTATTGAGTCACCACCACGACTTTGTCAAACTTCTCGGCCGGGACGGCTTCCAGCGCCCGGAGGATGAGACTCCTGCCCCGCAGCTGGGCGGCCAGCTTATTTTCCCCAAACCGCCGGGCGTTGCCGGCGGCCATGACCACACAACCGATTTTCGGCTTGTTTTCCACATCCATCACCTCATTTTATCAGTAGTATATCCGCTTTCGCCGTGTCCAGTCAATGGGCGGCGGAACTTTGATGAAAAAAGGAGGCTTGCCTGATGAGCAAAAGCGTCGGCAAAAGCGTCACCCGTGTGGACGCCTATGAAAAAGCCACGGGCCGCGCCAAGTATGTGGCGGACCTGTGCGATCAAAGCGCCCTGGTGGCCAGGATCCTGCACGCCACCATCGCCCACGGCTACGTGAAGTCCATCGACACTACGGAGGCTGAGGCCGTTCCCGGTGTGGTGAAGGTCCTGACTTGCTTCAACGTGCCCGATTACCGCTTTCCCACAGCGGGACACCCCTGGTCCACAGATCCCGCCCACCAGGACGTGGCGGACCGGCTGCTGCTGAACCGTCACGTGCGGTATTACGGCGACGACATCGCCGCCGTCATCGCGGAGAACGAGATAGCTGCCGCTCAGGCCGTCCGGGCGCTGAAGGTGGAGTATGAGGAGCTGCCCTTCGTTCTGGACGTGCAGAAGGCCATGGAGCCGGATGCCCCACAGATCCACGAGGACTGCCCCGGCAATGTTCTGAAGCACACAGATATCCGCAGAGGCGACTATCAGACCGCCATCCAGGAGCCGGGCCTGATCCGGGTGGAGGGCTGGTACGACACCCCCACTGTCCAGCACTGCCACATTGAAAACCACGGCTGCTTCGCCTATGAGGAGGCGGGCCGGGTGGTGGTGGTCACCTCCACCCAGATCCCCCACATCATCCGCCGGGTGGTGGGGCAGGCACTGGGTCTGCCCTGGGGCAAGGTGCGGATCATCAAGCCCTACATCGGCGGCGGCTTTGGCAACAAGCAGGACGCTCTGTACGAGCCTTTGTGCGCCTGGCTCTCCACCCAGGTGGGGGGACGGCTGGTGCATCTGGAGTGCAGCCGGGAGGAGACCTTTGTCTCTAACCGGGTCCGCCACGCCATCCGCACCCACATCATCTCCTACGTCCGGCCGGACGGCACCCTGGTGGCCCGGAAGTTTGAGGCCTGGTCCAACCAGGGGGCCTACGCCTCCCACGGCCACAGCATCGTGGCCAAGGGCATGGGCGCCTTCCCCCAGCTCTACCCCTGCGACAATTTGGAGTGCGACTGCTGGACGGTCTACACCAACCGCCCCGCCGCCGGTGCCATGCGTGGTTATGGGATCCCCCAGGCCATGTGGGCCGGGGAGTGCCACATCGACGACATCTGTCAGGCTATCGGGATGGAGCCTATGGAATTCCGCCGGAAGAATCTGATGCCGGTGGGGTATACCGACGGCTTCTCCAGAAACGAGTTGTACGCCGACACCTTCAACCAGTGCATGGACAAGGGAATGGCGATGCTGGATTACCAGCGGAAATATCGGGAATACCAGAACCAGACCGGCCCTGTCCGTCGGGGCGTGGGCCTTGCAGTGTTCTGGTACAACACGGCCGTGTGGCCCATCTCGCTGGAGTCCTCCTCCTGCCGGATGGTGCTGAACCAGGACGGCTCCCTCCAGTTCCAGACCGGTGAGACGGAGATCGGCCAGGGCTGCGACACCGCCTATTCCCAGATGGTGGCGGACGCGGTGGGTATTCCGGTGGAGGACGTCCATGTGGTGTCCACCCAGGACACGGACGTGACGCCCTTCGGCACCGGTGCCTACGCCTCCCGGCAGACGTACATCGGCGGCTTCAGCATCATGCAGACGGCTCAAGCATTGCGGGAGCGGATTCTGCAGATCGCCCACGAGCAGACCCGGATGCCGGTGTCTGTTCTGGATCTGGTGGACGGCAAGATCATCCGCAAGGAGGACGGCCGGGTCCTCAAGACTCTGGGCGAGCTGGCCACAGAGAGCCTCTACTCTCTGGAGCACAGCCAGCACATCACCGCCGAGACCACAGCCCAGATCAAGTCCAATGCCTACTCCTTCGGCTGCTCCTTCGCAGAGGTGGAGGTGGACGTCCCTCTGTGCAAGGTGAAGCTGCTGAATCTGGTCAACGTCCACGACTGCGGCACCCTCATCAACCCGGCGCTGGCAGAGGCCCAGGTCCACGGCGGCATGTCCATGGCCATCGGTTACGGCCTCAGTGAAGAGCTGAAGTTCGACGAGAAGACCGGAAAGCCCCTGAACAACAATCTGCTGGACTACAAGCTGTCCACCTTTATGGACCATCCCACGCTCCAGGCGGCGTTCGTGGAAAACCCGGAGCCCACCTCTCCCTACGGCACCAAGGCCCTGGGCGAGCCCCCGGCCTGTTCGCCGGCGCCGGCCATCCGCAACGCCATTCTGAACGCCACAGGTGTGGCCTTTGACGCATGCCCTATTACGCCCCATGTCCTCTACCGCGGATTCAAAGAGGCTGGGCTGATCGAAGACTAAAGGAGGGAACCACTCATGTATGATATGAAAGCCCTGTATCAGGCGGAGAGCGTTCAGGACGCGGTGGCCCTCCGGGTGGCCCATCCGGATGCCCAGATCATCGCCGGCGGATCCGACGTGCTGGTGCAGATGCGGGAGGGCAAGCGGGCCGGGGTGGAGCTGATCTCCATCTACGGGCTGGATGAACTCCGGGGCGTGACCCTGGAGGCAGACGGCACCCTGCGGATCGGCTCCCTCACCAGCTTTTCCCACATTACCCGGGATCCCCTGATCCAGAAATACCTCCATGTTTTGGGAGAGGCCGTGGACCAGGTGGGCGGTCCCCAGATCCGCAACATCGGCACCATCGGCGGCAACACCTGTAACGGTGTCACCTCCGCGGACTCCACCTCCACTCTCCACGCCTACGACGCCATTGTGGAGCTGACGGGACCGGACGGTATCCGCCGCCAGCCCATCCGGGAGTTCTACATCCGGGCAGGCAAGGTGGATATCCGTCCCGGCGAGATCCAAACGGCCATCCTGATCGAAAAAGACAGTTATACTGACACATTTGGCCACTATATAAAGTATGCCATGCGGAATGCCATGGACATCGCCACCCTGGGAACCTCTGTGAACGTCCGCCTTTCCGCCGACAAAAAGACCGTGGAGCGGGCGAGAGTGGCCTTCGGCGTGGCGGGGCCGGTGCCCCTGCGGGCGGCGGCTGCGGAGGAGCTGGCCGCCGGACAGCCGGTGAGCCTGGAGCTGGCGGATCGCTTTGCCCAGGCGGTGAAGGAGGACATCAATCCCCGGGACTCCTGGCGGGCGGCCAAGGATTTCCGGATGCACATCGCGGTGGAGAGCGCCCGGCGGGCGTTCATCGAAGCGGTGAAGCTGGCGGGAGGTGACCTGTGATGGAAAAGCATGTGATGCAGTATCAGACCGTTCACTTCAATCTGAACGGCAAGGACGTGGAACGCACGGTGGACGTGCGGGCCAGCCTGACGGACATGCTCCGCAACGACTTCCGGATGACCTCCGTGAAGAAGGGCTGCGAGGTGGGGGAGTGCGGCGCCTGCAACGTCCTGATCGACGGGGAGGCATACAACTCCTGCATTTATCTGGCCGTGTGGGCGGAGGGCAAGCACATCCGCACCCTGGAAGGGCTGCTGGGCCCTAACGGCGAGCTCAGCGACATCCAGCAGGCCTTTGTGGACGAGGCGGCCATCCAGTGCGGCTTCTGCACGCCGGGCTTTATCCTGACGGCAGTGGAGATCCTGGAGAGCGGCAAGGAGTACACGGACGATGAATTGAGAAAACTCCTCTCCGGCCACCTGTGCCGCTGCACCGGGTATGAGAATATCCTCCGGGCGGTGAAAAAGACCATGTACAAGCGCCTAGGCAAGCCCATGCCGGAGGCGTGAGATCTTCAAAAGCAACCCGGCCGCGCACAGCGGCCGGGTTGCTTTTTGGGGGATGCGCGGCAGAACGGTTTTCTTTTCCCGGGAATTGTGTTATACTGGCACCAGATGAAAAAGGGGAGGGAATGCCATGGCCCGCAAGACCTATACAGAGGAGGACCGGGCCCGGGTGCGGCAGGCTCTGCTGGACACGGGGCTGAATATGGCCGTAAGCAAGGGTCTGAAGGGGCTGCACTTGGCGGAGCTCGCCGCGGCGGTGGGGATTTCCAAGCCCTATTTCTACACGTTTTTTGACTCGCTGGAGGATTTTTCCCTCCAGATGATGGAGGAGCAGCGCTGCCGTCTGCTCCGGCTGCTGGAACAGGAGCTGGCCCGGCCGGAGGGGACCTGGGAGGAGCACGTGGAGTCTTTTTTCCGGACGATCCTCCGCCACCGGGAAAACGGCATCCTGGTGATGACCCAGGGGGAGGAGGCGGATCTGCACAGCCGCCTGACGCCGGAGCGATTCCAGGATTTCCGGCCCGGGCAGCGGGATTTCTTTCTGCGCCTGATGGCGCTGCTGGACATCCGGCAGGAGGACTGCGCCCCTGAGGTGCTGGCGAACCTGGTGTTCTCCTGCCTCCTGATCTATAACTCCGCGCCGGAATCCATGCCATTTCTGTTTCCTTCGCACCTGGAGGAGACGGCGGCGCTGCACGTGAAATTTTTGGTGAACTATCTGGGCTCCCTGCGCAACGCAAAAAAAGACCGCTGATGGGCGGTCTTTTTTTGTGCGCTGATAATTACCCGGTTGCGCAATCTGGTTTCTTCTGGTATGATATCTCATATATTGACCAGATAAAATAAAATGGTCAATATAAAATTGAGATATTAAAAAGAGGGATTGTCATGGGAATTTTCGGAAAACTCTTCAAGGGACCTGAAATTGACCAGGTCAAAAGCGCGGACAGCAAGCAGAAGATGCGCCGCCTGTTTGACAGCGTGGTGCCCGACGGCGGGCAGTACCAGCTGGTGGCCGCCTATACGGAGGATGCGAAGCGGTTCAACTACGGCTTGGTCCACGGCAGCAAGACTACCTACGGCAGCCTGATCGTGGGCTGGAAGGAGGGGGCGGACCCCACGGTGGTGGTCGTGCCCACAGTTCCGGACCTCTCCGGCTGCGGCGATCCGGAAATCTGCCCCCGTTCCGCAGTCAAAAAGGCCTATCAGAACAAGTACCCCACGGACGCCTTCATCATCTACCCGGATGGGCGTCACTATCTGGCCATCAACACCTTCGAGTGGCTGGAGGATGAGAAGCTGTTCATCTACGTGGACCAGGGACCGGAAGAGCAGGCCTTTGAGACTTTCTTCAAGACCTGTTACGCCACGAAGTGAGGAGCGCGTGCCATGTCGCTTTCCCTGGAGCAGGTCGGTGCCGTCCTGCTGGCCCTGGTGATTCTCTTCGCGGCGGGACGCCTCTGGTATGCACTGGTGGAGACGGCGAAGGACGCTGTTGCCCGCCGCTTTTTTTCCGGAAAACAGGAGCCCTGGCATCCCCTGCCGCCGGATGAGGGCGATTCCGGCGACGGTCCGCCCGGTACTGTTTGACGGCGGCCTCTTCTTGCGGTATAATAAAACCAACAAGGAGAGGAGGGTTCTCTATGAAAACCATCATCACCATCGGCCGGCAGTTTGGCAGCGGCGGCAAGGAGATCGGCATCCGCGTGGCCAAGGAGCTGGGCATTCCCTTCTATGACAAGGAGCTGCTGCAGGAGGCCGCCAAGAAGAGCGGCCTGTGCGAAAAGATTTTTGAAAACTTCGACGAGCGGCCCAAGAGCCTCCTGTACTCCATCGCCATGGATTCCTATATGTTTGCCCTGCCCGGCAGCGGTGTGGGTGACTCTCTGGAACAACAGGTGTATCTGGCGACTTTCAACACCATCCGGCACATCGCGGACCAAGGGCCCTGCGTTATCATCGGCCGGTGCGCGGACTACGCCCTGGCGGACTATCCCAACCACCTGAGCCTGTTTATCAGCGCACCTCTGGAGGTCCGTATCCAGCGCGTGGCCCAGCGGCAGAACCTCACGCCGGAGAAGGCTCGCCAGCTGATCCTCAAGACCGACAAGCGCCGGGCGTCCTATTACGAGTACTATTCCTCCAAGAAGTGGGGCAGTGTGGACAGCTACCACTTCTGCATCGATTCCAGCTATCTGGGCCTGGGCCGGACCGTGGAGCTGATCCAGGCCATGGTGGCCCACAAGGAGCATCCGATCCCCAGCCCCACGGAGGAGGATCCCACCCGTCCCCGGACGTAAGCGCCGCAAAACACGGAGGGACCGGAGCCGCACAGGCTCCGGTCCCGTTTTCCTGTTCAGAGAGGATAACTCCTGGGCAGGCACGGCGGCTCACGCCGCACCGGGTCATGGCCGATGGTCCAGATCCCGGTAGAAGCGGAAGGCATCCTCGAATTTCCCCTGGGCGTAGGTGCCCACATCGGCGCAGTAGGCCTCATAGGCCGCCAGAAGGCGCTCCGCCTCCGGCGTCAGCACCGCGCCGCCGCCGTGGGCACCTCCGATGGTGGAGGAGAGCAGCTTGCACCCAAACACTGTCTCAGCTGTGCGGATGATACGCCACGCCTTGGAGTAGGCCATTTCCATAGAGGCGGCTCCGGCCCGGAGGGAGTGGTGCTCCCGCACCCGCTGCAGCAGGGTGGCGATGCCGGGGCCGAAGCAGCGCTGGTCATCGTCGCTGTAAATTCGCAGCGTCACTTTCAAATGGAGCTCATTCTGTGCCATAGGGCGCCTCCTCTGTTTCTGTCCCAATCCCCCGCTGGGACCGTCCGGACACCCATCCGGGGCCCGACCTGCCGGGCGAGACCCCAATAGGCTGAGGACAGGGGTGCCGGGGGCCCGGACGGGAGATCATGTCCCTCCGAAGCGATATTCTGCTTCTATCATATCACAGGATTTGCGGTTTGCAAACCTGGAAAAATGTGATACAATCCAATGCAGGGGAGTGACCCGCTCTGTGCGGGAAGGAGGAACTATTATGGAGAAAATCAGACTGGGCCGTACCGGCCTGCTGGTGACCAAGACGGCGTTCGGTGCCCTGCCCATCCAGCGGATTTCCAAGGCGGATGCAGTGAAGCTGGTCCGCCGGGCCTGTGAGGCGGGAATCAACTATTTCGACACCGCGAATATGTACACTGACAGCGAGGAAAAACTGGGAGAGGCCCTCCACGACGTGCGGCAGAACGTGGTGATTTCCACCAAGAGCGGCGGAGGAGACAAAAAGACGGTCCAGGCCCACATTGAGCAGAGCCTCCGCAGCCTGCGGACGGATTACATCGACCTGTTCCAGTTCCACAATCCGGCGGTGCTGCCGGATATCCATGACCCGGACGGGCCCTTTGCCGCCGCACTGGAGGCCAAGCAGAAGGGCTACATCCGCCACATCGGCATCACCAACCATCGGCTGAAGGTGGCCCACGAGGCCATTGAGTCCGGCAATTTTGAGACGCTGCAGTTCCCCTTCTGCTATCTGGCCACGGAGAAGGACCTGGAGCTGGTGGAGCTGTGCCGGGAGCACGACATGGGCTTCATCGCCATGAAGGGCCTCTCCGGCGGCCTGCTGAACAATGCGGAGGCCTGCTACGCCTTTATGCAGGAGCATCCAGACGTGGTGCCCATCTGGGGCATCCAGCATGAGTGGGAGCTGGACCAGTGGCTGGAGCTGACGGAGCGGAATCCCCGCATGACGCCGGAGCTCCAGGCGGTGATCGACCACGACCGGACGGAGCTGTCGGGGGACTTCTGCCGCTCCTGCGGCTACTGCCTGCCCTGCGCCGCCGGCATCGACATCCCCCAGGCGGCCCGGATGGCCCAGCTGCTGCGGCGGGCACCCTATAAGCCCTATCTGAGCGACGAGTGGCGGGAGAAGATGCACCAGATCAAAAACTGCATCCACTGCAACGCCTGCAAGTCCCGCTGTCCCTATGGGCTGGACACCCCGGCCCTGCTGCAGAAGCAGCTGGCGGACTACGACGCGTTTTACGCCGCCCATCACAACGACTGAAAAGGAGAACCCCAGATGCTCTTCCGCAATGAGGAGTCCAGCCTGAGGCTGGATATCGTGAACTATGAATTTCCGCCGGACGGCGGCGACCCCACCAGTGACGACCGGAACTGGCTGGTGCTCCGGGCCACCTGGAACAAGGAGGACGGAGACGTGGTGAAGGATTCCAACAGCTGCCTGCTGACCCACGAGCTCCAGAGCATGAGCGCCGGGCTGAAAGTGCTGAAGGCTGGAATCCGGGATGCGTACGTCAGTGACTTTCAGGAGAACTTTTACTTCTCCGTCAGCGCCCGGGCATTGGGAGACGGGACCTTTGAAGTGGTGGTGTCCTTCTATCTGCCCAACACCATGGACGGGGACGACACCGCTGAGATCACCTGCACCATGGACCAGAAGGAGATGGAGGCGCTGATCGGCGAACTGGACCGGCTCTGCGAAAAATTCCCGGATCGGACCTGAAAAACCCCGGAGCCCCGGTTGGAAAGAAGGTGAACAGGCTTGAACTATAAGACGAGCTATTGGCTGATGCGGATATTGGGCATCGGCGGCATTCTGGTGATGCTGATCGGCGGGATCACCGGCAGAACCGTCATCGGCGTGCTGGGCATCATCTGTGTGCTGGTTGGGACGCTTCAGATGAATTTCTTCTACCACTGCCCCCACTGCAAGCGGGATCTGCCCAAGCGGACCTTGCCCAAAACCTGCCCCTATTGCAAGAAGCCCCTGGACTGAACGGAGGGCGGCCATGGACTACAAGAAGAGTTATACGCTGCTGTGGGTGGGGCTGATTGCCGGATTCGTCCTGATGCTCATCGGCGTGTTTCTGGAGATTGGATGGCTGCTGTGGCCGGGAGCGGTGGTTGTTATGGCGGATGTTCTCCAGACGCTGCTGTTCTTCCGGTGTCCGTACTGCGGCGGACACTGGGATCCCCGGGGCGGCATTCCCCACTACTGCCCGGAGTGTGGGGAGTACATTCGGTAAAAATCCTGTCATACTGGCAAAACAAGGCCGCTCTGCGTTTGCAGAGCGGCCTTGCGGTTGTGTCGAACAAGCGGCAGCTCGTTCGACAAGATCAGGGCGCCGCTTCCGCGGCACCCTGATCCGGCTTTTCGTTTTTTACTTACTCCGCCTTGGGGCCGGCGGCTACCAGGGCCTTGCCCGCCTCGTTGGCGGCATACTTGGAGAAGTTCTTCACAAAGCGAGAGGCCAGATCCTTGGCTTTGGTATCCCACTCGCCGGCGTCCGCGTAGGTGTCCCGGGGGTCCAGGATGGCGGGGTCCACACCGGGAAGAGCGGTGGGCACCTCAAAGTTGAAGTAGGGGATGGTCTTGGTGGGAGCAGTCAGAATAGAGCCGTCCAGAATGGCGTCGATAATGCCGCGGGTATCCTTGATGGAGATGCGCCTGCCGGCGCCGTTCCAGCCGGTGTTCACCAAGTAGGCCTTGGCACCGGACTTCTGCATCTTCTTTACCAGCTCCTCGCCATACTTGGTGGGATGCAGCTCCAGGAAGGCCTGGCCGAAGCAGGCGGAGAAGGTGGGAGTGGGCTCGGTGATGCCCCGCTCGGTGCCGGCCAGCTTGGAGGTGAAGCCGGACAGGAAGTAGTACTGGGTCT
>OFLZ01000216.1_pt1 | contig 53569 bp, 40 predicted proteins | sample 1541321 | NCBI WGS metagenome assembly OFLZ01 (sample SAMN04209223, study PRJEB22552) | human gut metagenome | biome: gut; material: feces | host: Homo sapiens | place: USA: Oklahoma | reverse complement strand
ACAGAAAACAGAATATTTTGTCAATGTAAAGTATAAAATAAGCGATGTGAATACATATAAAAAGGTCTCAATGGAATGTGTATATCAGGAGTTTTATAAGCAGAATTGTCCGGAAAGAAATAATTGTCCTATTTATAAATCAGCTGATGTGATTGTAGTGAATAAATAAAAATTCGCCAATGGCGAATTTAAGGAAAGGTCTTGACATTACATAAAAATATTGTTATAATAATAAAAAAGGGGCACACTGATAGACGGTCGCTCCCTCACTATAGTTTATAAATAAACCGCTAAGTTTGGAAGACCGGCGGTTTATTTCTTTATGTTCTTGATTACTTCATTAACAGTAACAAGAAGCAGGATAGTGAGAACTAAATATGTAAGTTCCATAACTATCACCTCCCTGCCAGCTTATTTCGCCTGCCCGTTAGGGGACGATCAATTAGCTTATGGCGTAAGGAGGGAACAACCGCCTACCGTTTAGAGTATGCCCATGTATTAAATTATACCATAGATATCGAATTTTGTCAATTTATTCATAATTCGCCATTGGCGAATGTTAAAACAATACTTGACAATAATAAGAAAGTGATGTATAATAATCACAGAATTGAAATGATGTAATCTCCATGAGATCACAAAAATAAAAAGCCGAGGAATGGCGGTTCCTCGGCTTTTTTGTGCTGGCTACTTCTTTTTATTGAACTTACCATACAGCCGCTTACAGGAGTCATAAATTGCATTTGCTAAAACACCTGTTATTATGGCAGCAATAAATGAAATGATTATCTCCACAAGATTCACCTCCTCCCTGTTACGTTCGGAGCAGAAGCAGCATATCAATTATACCACACACATCGAATAAAATCAAAAAAAGGAAGCATTCGCTTCCTTTTTTATGTAATTCTCCAATGGCGAATTGATCAAAGCTCCAAATCATAACTTTTGATATCTTTCTTTTGCATGGAATTATGAGAGTTAAGTTTCTGCCTGTCAGCTTCGGTTTCCAGTTCAAAGGACTTAACATTGTCCTTACCCAGAAGATTTTCCTTGTTGTCAAGATTAAGCTGTCTGTCCAGTTCAGACTGCCTTGCAAGCTTTGTTTTCAGTTCCTGTTCTTTTAAAAACGGCTTTGCAAGCTCAGCCTTTGAGTTCTCAAGCTGAGTATTAAGAGCTTCAATTTCAGACTTGTATTCGTCGATCTTTTCGGGAATGTGATTAATGGCATTGTCAATTCTGGTAAGATTTCCTGTATCACTGCTGCTAAGAGTGATTCTGTAGCTGCCGTTACCCTTAATGTCCATTTTTATGTCGTTTGACAGTGCGTCAAAGAAAACCTCAAGCCTGAATCCTCTGTACTGTCCGATCTCAGTTCTTGCATTTGGGTCTCCGGTAAGCGCTTTTGCAGCAGCTTCTATCAGAGCAGTTCCGGCTTCTTTTTTGTCTGCATAAGTCTGACCGTTTATTGTCATTCCGGAGAATATAATATTTCCTTCACCGTCACGCTTCAGAGGGTTTTGCTCGGTAATTTTTGAATCAGCCAGAACGGCATTTAAATTTTCTTTTGCTTTTGCAATACTTTCGGGAATATGCTTTAAAACATTGTCCTCAAGCTTGTAACGCTGATTCAGATATGCCGATTTTAAAGTCTGAAGCTTGTGAACTTCTATATCAATTTCCATTTTTTCACGGATAAGCGGATTACCTGCACAAAGCGCTTTGACCTCTGCAAATTCCATTTCCGACTGTGAAACGTCCTCGCAGACTCTCACAGGATTTTTGCTTGTCATGATCTGTGAAATAAAGCCCTGCTTAGTTTCAAGGGTTTGGAAACGGTATGCGTCAAAGGTATCCTTTGTAACGTAAATGTACTCGTGAACCTTGTCGTTTTGATTTCCCTGACGTTTCATACGTCCTAAACGCTGTTCCATGTCACGGGGTTTCCAGGGTGCGTCAAGATGGTGCATAGCATAAAGCTTGTTTTGAATGTTAGTTCCTGCGCCCATTTTCTGCGTTGAACCCAGAACAATACGTATTTCTCCGTTTCTTACCTTGTCAAAAAGACGTTCCTTGTCCTGCGGCTTCTCATAATCGTGAATAAAAGCAATTTCATTTTCAGGGATTCCGTTAGCGATAAGCTTGGATTTTACATCATCATACAAATTAAAAGCGTCTTTCTTAGGCGTGGAATAATCACAAAAAATAACCTGAGTGAGACGTTCGTCCGCTGTCTTTTTCCAGATATCGGTTACATTGTTTACGCATATATTGATCTTAGTGTTGGGTTCATCAGAAAGCAGAGGATTTATAAGTCTCTGATCGAGACCGATTTTAATACCGTCGGTGGTAACCTTAAGCATATTGTCAACATCGGGAGTGACCTGCTTGTTGTGAATCTTTTCCGCACGTTCCGACAGTGACTGTATTAAATTTTTCTGTGTTTCCGTAGGCTCGGCAGCAATAATGTGACGTTCGCATTCAGGTTCGGGAAGATTTAAGTCCTGGGCGGTTTTTATGTCAGCGCACTCCTTGAAAGCGGTCATAAGCTCAGGAAGATTGCTGAATTTTGAAAGTCTGGTTTTCTGCCTGAAGCCTTTACCGGTAGGAGCATATTCAAGCTTTGTGACCTTTTGCGCAAAGTTTGCCGCCCATGCGTCAAAGTGGGTAAGACCGCTTTCACGTAGATAGTCAGCCTGTAAATATTTCTGCATAATGAAAAGTTCCGTGATACTGTTGCTTACCGGAGTACCCGTAGCAAAAACGATACCTTTTCCGCCTGTCAGCTCGTCAAGATACTGACATTTAATGTATAGATCCTGAGTTTTCTGAACTTTTCTGTTAGCCGCAACTCCTGAAATATTGCGCATTTTAGTTGAAACGCTTAAATTCTTGAACATGTCGGCTTCATCAATAAACAGCTTGTCTACACCCATTTCCTCAAAGGTAACCACGTCGTCCTTTATCGGCTTTTCAATAAGCTTTTTAAGCTTAGCTTCATAATCACGTTTTGTGCGCTCCATGTCCTTGACGGTAAAACTCTCGGCATTCTGCTCTTTCATTTCAGCAATGTCATTAATAAGCTCATTGATCTGATCTTTAATGAACTGTTCCTCACGTTCTTTTGAAACGGGAATTTTAATAAGCTGAGAGTGACCGATAATAATGGCGTCAAATTCGCCTGTTGCAATTTTGGCGCACAATTTTTGGCGGTTTTCTTTTTTGAAATCGTCTTCATGTGCAATTAAAATATTTGCATTAGGGTACAGTGTAAGAAAATCATTTGCAAACTGTTCGGTCATATGATTTGGAACGGCAAGGAGAGATTTATTGTGCAGTCCCAGACGTTTTCCCTCCATGGCGGCGGCTATCATTTCATAGGTTTTGCCTGCCCCAACCTTGTGTGCAAACAGCGTGTTACCGCCGTATAAGGCGTGTGCGACAGCGTCCTTTTGATGTTTCTTAAGGGTTATTTCCGGATTCATTCCTGCAAAAGTCAGGTGAGAACCGTCATATTCACGGGGACGTATAGAATTATACAAAACATTGTATTTTTCGACCAGATATTCCCTTCTTTCAGGGTCTTTGAATATCCATTCACGAAAAGCGTTTTCAATAAGCTCCTGTTTCTGACGTGCAAGGAGAGTTTCATCATGATTTATCACGTATTCTGTTTTATCCTTTTCAGGATTGTAAACAGGATCGTAAACGGTAGTATCGATCATGTTAAGACTGTCCTCAAAAATGCTGTATCCGGATTTTCGGGACGTACCGTATGCAGTATTAGACTTGATATTATCCTTATCAAGAGACTTATTCATAACATTCCATTTAGCAGTTGCAGGGTTATGCTGAATTCCTATGTAATTATTGTCTATTCCCAGATCACGGGAAAACTTCGGGGTTTCAAAAAGCTCATACATAAATTCCTGAATGTACTTATCGTCTATCCAGGGAGAACCGAGCTTAGCAGTAATATCTCCTGCTTCGATACGGTCTGGCATGGCGGCTTCAAGTGCGGAAACATTTTCAGTAAAATCAGGATTTGATTCAGCTGCACTCTTAGCGGCGGCAAGTTTGTTTCTGATGTTTCCGGAAAGATATGCGTCTGCGGTTTCCCATGCAGACGTTTCAGGATTTAAGAAAATAACGCCTTTAAGATCTGAAATTATTTCACTTTTTTCTTTTCCGTCCATAAGTTCGGACATGAAATCAAGGTCGACACCTGCTTTTTCAGAAATGGAAACGGCAAGAGCGTCTGCGGCGGTATCGGCGTACGTTATCCTTACAGGCGGCTGTAATGTACGTTTTGTAAAAATGTCCGCTTTACCGATAAGCTTGCCGTCCTTGACCTTTTCCAGTGAAAGAACAAGGGGAAGTGAAACGTCCTCACGGAAAATGTCTCTGTTGGTTTTATCATTTAATAATCCGTTTTTCTTTGTGAAATCATCATAAAGCTGATTCAGTTCTGTACGCTTTGAAATAATAGCTTCGTCCGAGTAACCCTCAAGCTGTATATTAAGCAGTTCACGGACACATTTTGAAATAGCTGCTATTCCGCTTACACGCTCGTATCTCTTTCCGGTAAACGGCATTTCAGTCATAATAGAATTTTCACGGTAAAATATTTTACCGTCAATTTCAGCGTATGAGAAATTTTTGACCGTCGGATCGGCAGGAAGAATTTCAGGTTTAAATTTGTCCTTTTTCTTTCCGGAGGGTTTTGCAATAACAGACTTTTCAGCGGTATAATTTCCTTTTATTTTCTTTACCGCTTCATTTAAAATAACTTTAAGATCGGAATTTTCAAAAGGAACGACCATAGTACCTTTGCCGTAAAGCTTGTTTCCCTCTACAACTTTTCCTAAAATCATTTCCGGATTTTCAATAAAATAATTGTTAATTGTCAGACCGTCTGGATTTTTTGAGGTATACACCCAATCGGGCGCAATATCTATCATTTTTTCACGTTTCCGGAGAAAAATAATGTCGGAGGTAACTTCCGTTCCTGCATAGGATTTGAAAGCATTATTCGGAAGTCTGACAGCGCCCAGTAGCTCTGCACGCTGAGAAATGTATTTTCTTACCGACGGATTAGCCTTGTCAAGAGTACCGGAAGAAGTGTTAAAAGCAATTACACCTCCCGGACGTACCTTGTCCAGAGTTTTTGCAATAAAATAGTCATGGACCGCAAAATTGTATTTGTCATATCTGCGGTCTGAAATTTTAAAACCTCCGAAAGGAATGTTGCCTACAGCGACGTCAAAGAAATTGTCTGAGAAGTCACGCTTTTCAAAGCCGGTGATCTGAATGTCAGCATCAGGATAAAGAAGCTTTGCAATGCGCCCTGAAACGCTGTCCTTTTCAACTGCGTAAATACGTGAGTTGTCTGACATTGATCCCGGCATTTTACCAAGGAAATTTCCTGTGCCTGTAGAAGGATCGAGAACAGAACCGCCGTGAAAACCCATATTTTCAAGAGCCGAATATATTGATTCAATAATGAACGGGGGAGTATAAAAGGAATCAAGAACTGAAGCACGTGCGGCATTGTATTCTTCGTCAGTAAGGAGATTTTTGAGCTCTGAATATTCCGCAGACCATTGTTCATTTTTTGAATCAAAAGCGGCGGACAATCCGCCCCAGCCAACGTATCTGGAAAGTATTACTTGTTCTTCCGGTGTTGCAGGCCGATTTTCCTTTTCAATCATTTTCAGCGTTCTGATAGCTTCGGAATTCGCCTTGAATTTCGATTTAGCGCCGCCTTCGATGATAAAATCACCAGTAATTTTGAAGTTTTCAATTTTTATGTCAGACTTCATAGATGTTTTAGCTTGTTCCACGGTTCTGTCAGTATGGTCGATATATTCATAAAGATCGCTGTTCAGCAGTTGGTTGTATGAGATATTTTCAGTGACGGAAAAAGCGCCGCTGTCCCTTGTGACCGTACACTCGTCGGTTATCCACGGAAATGCGCCTGTCAGAGAAACAACTTCGCTGATATTACCCGTAATCTTATGACGAAATCTGTCACCTACAGTAATCTTCTGCGGAACATCTGGCTTGTTATTTTCTTCAGGATTTTTTGCATCTGATTCTTCAATATTATTTTTTAAATCGGAATTATTATCAGGTTTTGTAAATGTTATTTCAGATTCAGGTATGACCTTAGAAATCACATAAGAAATCTCATCATATTCGTCAGCTGTAAGAACTTCTGATATGTCAATATTATTCGTTAAATTTCCCCACTTGTCAGGAATTACGAATTTATTCCAGTTTTGCCCATCAGTATTAAAAATCACTTTATCACTGCTGTCAGCGTTTGGATTAAGACCTTTTTCGGAAAGACGCTTTTTCAAGTTGGTATTTGCTCTGATTTCGATTCTTGAAAGAGTTCCTTTATTTTTAATTGTATTTATATAGGCGTTTTCAATATCGAATAAATCTCTGCTGATTTTACTGCTTTCAGGCAAAATGCCGTATTCTTTAAGGGTATTCTTTGCTTTCTTTATGTAAGGTTTGTCGAATTCATTATTTGAATCGTAGTATTTCAAAGTGTATTTTGCATGATATATACGGTCATCTATATCGGCTTTGGTAATATATTCGCCTTTGGATACCAGTTCTGAAATTCTTTCAGCGACTTCTTTCCAGGAAAGATAAATTTTTCTGCCCTCCTCATTGTCATACTTACGGTTAAGAATAATTTCAATGCCTTTTGAATTGTGATTTGCAAAGGCATAAAATTCATTTCCCGAATGACCGCCTGTACCGTACTCGTCTTTAAGCATTTTGGCGAATTCATTTATAGAGTGGTTTTCCTTAATGAATTCTTCAATACGGAATTTACCGTCCTGAAATCCGCTGCCTCTCATTAAAGCTGCGTAGATTGCCTTTTCTTCTGCGTCAGATTCATAAACTACAGGTTCTCCGAACAGAGAAAGCTGTGACGGTACATATTGGTGATCTTTTGATGTAATTTGCGGCGCAGCTTTTGACAAAATTTCAAATCCCTTTTCATTCATATCCTGCTGCCAGCCGTTATATGCAAGTACATCGGAAGTACCGAGCAGAATACCGCCGAAATCAGGAGCGTCAAGGTCTTTCAGACTGATACTATTTTCACTGATCTGTTCAACTTCTCTGCGTTTACCGTCATAGAGAATCACATCGCCGACAGATAATTCAGAAACGTCTGGAGATTTCTTTTCTGTGTTTTCAAAGTCAGTAGTTTTTATTTCAGATTTATCATTATCTGACAATTCAATAAGTTTGTCAAAATCAAGATTTTTAAGAACAGTATTCATATGATCAAGGGAATTAAAAAGCTGTTCATCAACGACTCTACCATCCTGTTCTTTTACGATACGGTATGTTTCAAGATCGGCATAGGCTTCAATACCTGCAAGACCGGTTTCTTCATCCGGTTTATATGCCAGTTCAATGTGATCCATATTTGAAAAGTTACCGGGAGAGCCAAATTCTTTTTCACAGTATTCATTGATCAAGCGGATAGCCTTATCCATTGGATTTTCTTTTTTTGGCAGCTCCACAATTTCATTGACCTGAAATGGTATGCCAAGTTCTTTGGCTTTATCTCTTGTAATTTCAAGTTGTGTCAGTGAAATATCAACATTTTCGGAAATGACATTACAAATGTCTATCCTAAAAGCTTCGTCACTTTGAAATTCATCGTATAGAGGTGCAATTTCGTTAATAGTATAATTTTCAATCTGTTCTTTTCCGACAATAAGTTCAGTGAAAAGTTCCGATATACTTTTGTTTATTTCATTATTAAAGTTTTCTAAATCTGAATTTTCATGAGCATTTCTTACTGTTATGTCGTTTATTAGCTTATCCGTAGCGTATTCTATAAATTCTGCACGGGAAAGTTGTACTTCATGGGATTGCTTATGTGATTCGCCAATGGCGAATTTTTCTTTTTCAGCTGTAAAGCTGTGTGCAATCTCCTCCAGACGTTTAATATCAGCTTTGCTGACTGTAATTGTAGTAGTTTCTCCGGCAATTTTACCGGAGAATTTTATTCCGCTTTCCCCAAGCTTATCAGCAATTTTAGCAGCAATATCGGTATCATACTTTCTGTAAGTCTTTTGCGGAATGTATCTGTACGGAGTATTGCCGATTATTTGTATATCAGTTCTGTCAGAATTTCTTCCTCTGCTGTTTTCAGAAAACTGTTCTGAAGCTGTACTGTTTTCAGGTAATCTCCCTGATTCTCCGCTTCTTTGTATTCCGGACTGTTCTCCTTGAGTTTTTTCACTATCATATCTTCCATTTCGTGTGCCTGAAGATTGACGGCTGTCAGATGCTTGTTCAGTTGATCGCTGTTTTTCAGCCATATAAATTCCTTGGGATCCTGATTGAGAAGATAATTCCTGCGCATTGTTACGTACTTCCCGTGAGGGATCTCCTGAAGAAGTTCCTCCGGAATTGGTTTCCAGTACCCCAATGCCGTCTTGTAATAATTCTCTCTCATTTCTTCCGGTACTATGTCGAACTCCGCTTCCGTGAATCCCAGAATCTCTTTTTCATCCGCCGATTGTCTTTCCGATTCCGCTACCATCTCCAGAAATTCTTTCCTTTCCTGATCCGATATCTGATCTATAGGAACTTCCCTCAGATAAATCGGATAATACCGGAAATTCTCCTCGTCCAGAACGTACGTCCATCCCTTTAAGATTTCCGTATCCGGAAGATATTCCCCTGTCTTGGGATTTAGAACGTGTCTCACTCCGTCTATCATTTTCTCTTGTTTCATTATGCTCGTTCCTCCTGATTTCTTCAATTACATTATGCCTTGTGCTTCTTACAATACTTTCAATTTCAAGAAAAATACTTTTTGAAATTTCTGTTACAGCCTGTCCAATTTCTTCAATGGGATATTTACTTAATCCGGTAAGGTTTTTGGGCGATGGCTGTGCTTCTCCCGGACAGCAGCGGTAAAGTATCGAATATGCGGCAGATTCTGCAACTACTTTGTATAAGTCTGATTTATCATCATTTAAATACTTTGCCGTACGCATAAGAGTAATATCATATAGCTGTTCCTCCAGAGTTTCAGAATCCAGATTATATTTATCGGTGAGATGTTTGGAAACTGATTCGCTGTAATCAATATTCAGCTGACTGTCATTGATTTCCCAGACCCAAGGCAGAGGAGTACCTTCCGGTGCGGACGTCTGGGTAATGTCAAATAAATAACGTATTTTTCCGTTATGTAATGTAGGAACACCGTGTCCCTGCGGCTCACGGCTGATATTTCGCCATGAACGTGCGTCCGAACATGCAGTAAACTGAGGGTTTTGCAGATTGATCATTATCTGATCGTCAAATGAATGCTTGTAGTGGTAAGAAGATGTCTGCAAAAATTTCATCCAGTACTGAGTATCGGAAAGCTTTTCTTTTTCGGATTTGACAGATTCTTTTATTTCTCTTATTCTTCTGAATTCCATTATACCATACCTTTCATTTATAATCTATATTGTCAATATCGACTGAGCTATAATTTTCCTTTATGTATGACTGCTGCGCAGCTGCTTCACCTGCATTTCTGGGGATTATTTCTTCAATACAGTACCCTTTTTTATTTATGTCATACTGAGTTTTGATATGGAATTTAACAAGTTCTGAATTTTCAAGATATACGACGAATGAAACGAAACCTTCGGTATCCCTCTTATCGTTGTATATGTACACATTAAAATCTTCAGCGCTGCGCTTTGTTTCATAATCAATACCGAATTCACGGCACTGCATGGCGTATTTTTCATATATGTCATCAAACGACTGATTATATGAATTTTCAATTCCTGAACAGCAGTTGTTGTATGCAGCTTCATCATTTGAAGCAATAGCGTCGATTACCCTGCAAACCATGATTTCAGGACTTTCAGCAAAGCTCATATCTTTTTCTTGTTTCTTGCTGTTTTCTGAACATGAACAGCAGAGTATTATTACTCCGGTGGATATAACGGTTAATATTTTTTTTAGTTTCATAAGGAGTTCCTTTCTTTAATAAAAATGTATAGCAAACTGTTGACATTGTATATACTATATGATATAATAAAAACAAAGGAGTGTGATATTATGACACAGATTAATTTTAGGGTAGATGAAGAAGTAAAAGAAAATGCAGAACGAGCATTAAAAGCAATGGGTCTGACAATGTCTTCAGCTATTACTATGTTTTTGGTGAAAGTTGGAAATGAACAGCGTATTCCATTTGAAATAACAGCTGATCCGTTTTATTCTGATAAAAATATACGTTATCTTGAAAAAATTGTATGCGATATAAATAAAGGTACGGCAAATTTTTCAGAACATCAATTGGCAGAGGTAACTGACGAATGAAATTGTTATGGGAAGACAGAGCATGGAATGACTATATATATTGGCAAGGACAAGATAAAAAAACATTGAAACGTGTCAACAAACTTTTAATGGATATTAGTCGAAATCCTTTTGACGGTATAGGAAAACCTGAACCTTTGAAGGGAAATCTAAGTGGATTATGGAGTAGGAGAATTGATGACAACGGTAATAGGATTGTCTATTATATAAGTAATGATATTGTGCATATAATAGCTTGTAAAGGTCATTATGAAGATTAATTTACAATGAAACCTCATGATTATGTGACTGCTGCAGTGGTGCAGCGGTCATTTGTTTTTGGATAGTTTTTTGCTGTTTAAAAGAGAGGATAAGCTGCGGACGGTGTCTGTCGGTAAAACTTTTGGTTAAATTTTCTGCAATACTGCGAAGCTTGTTCAAGTCTTTTTTATTCACTGTGAATGTTGTAAGGTTTGAATAAATTCTTCCGGAGAATGAAATACCGTTTTGCTGAAGCTTATCTGCAATCTGAGAAGCAATAGCATTTGAGTATTTCAAATAAGACTTGTCCGATATTGCCTTGTACGGAGTATTACCGATAATATCCCCGACAGCTTTAGCAGATTGAATTCTTTCACCGATGGGAATTTCTTTCTTTATACCTGTAATGCGTTCGTGTGTACGTACAGCATTTTCAGCAACCTTATTCAAAGATTCATGATTGTATGTTTTGAAATATATATTATTATCTTTGAGCAGTTTGGTAATATCATTGTCTTTTTCAATTGACTGTTCCAGATTTTGAATTCTGCCTTCCTGTTCAAAGACTGCCGTATTACGTTCAACAACAAAGCAAAAATTATCATATTTATTGAATCTGTCTAATATTTCTTTTGTATAAGCTGTTTTATCGGGAGAATTAAGATAAATGGTATTTAAAAGCAGTGGGGCATCCGTAACAATGAAATCAACCTTTCCCATAAGCTTATCCATACGCTTTTGTTGTTCTGCAAGAATGATCTTTTGATTTTTTTCACTGCCGTCAAGCATTTCGAAGTTTTTATCCCATACCAATTCTTTGGCATATTCCTGAACATATTCCGCTACAAATCCACGTTTTTTCAGCATTGAAGTAATGTCCAGACAAGCGGTTGTTTTACCTGCACCGGGACCGCCGAATGCATTTATAACGATAGTTTTATGTACGGGGTTTTCTTTAGGTGAAGAATTATCGGCTTGCTTTTCTTTAGGTGAATTTTCATTGACATTCTGTGATTCATGTCTAATTTCAAGAAGTCTTTCGGCAACAGTAACAAGGTAATCTTCATTATCCTTGAGAAATTCCTTGCGCTCATTCATAGGATTGTGCATTAGTTCGATCATTCTGTTGACTGTATAGTCGATACGTTCAAAATTATGAAGATATTCGATAAAGCGTTTATCAAGTATCTCACTTTCAGACTGCGGAGCATAGATTCTTCCGTATTCACGTAGGACTCTGAAATAATCGCAAAAAGCATTATATGCAATCGTTTCTTCTCTTTCAAATTCTTGACGTTCAGTCACAATTTTTCTGGCTGAAATAAATTCTTCTTTAGTAGGTTTGTGATTGGGATCAAGTCCCAGACCGAAATCTTCATTAATTTTCTTAGCAGCGTCAAGGGGATTTTCGAGGTTGAAAAGTTTTTGAACGAATTTAATATGATCTCCGCCTTCGCCGCAGCCAAAGCAATAATAACCCTTTTCCATAATGTGCATGCTGGGAGTTTTTTCGGCATGAAAGGGGCATAAACAGTAACCTCTGCGGTTGATTTCAATTCCGTATCCCTGAACTAAATCGGGCATACTTAATCTTGCTTTTATTTCCTTAAAAATGTCATATTCCATTACTTTTCCTTTCCAATTCGCCATTGGCGAATTTTTATTGACAAATTTATTATTTTACTTTATAATTTTTACATAATAAATATTATGAGAGGTGAATTTATATTGAATTTAGATAAATCTTCATATCGCTCATTTTCCACGGAAGAAGAAGCGGAAGAATGGGGAAACAAATACTATGGAAAATGGTCTGAAGAATATAAAACAAATATTATTAATCTTAAACAGATATTTGAATCATCTGGATATAGTGCGATTGAAGAGTATTGTGGACATGACTACAAGAATATAAATTCTATATTATGGGATGAAAGATTAGATAATGCTAGTGATTTATATAAAATTAAAATTAACACAATGCTTCTTTCTATAGCATTAGCACCAAGAATACCTGAAAATATAGTGGTTTATCGTGGCGTTTCAAATTCCTTTATAAGAGAACTGAAAAGTGACAGAAAAAAAGATTTTTGGAAACGATATAAAGGATTTTTAAGTACAAGCTTAATTAGTAAATTTGTATTGGATGAAGGATATGAAGCTATATTACGTATTTATTTGCCGAAAGGTATATACGGCGCCTATGTTACAAAAATTTCTGGAAGACCTCAAGAACAAGAAATGCTGTTTCCTCCAAATGCTTTTTTAAAACTTTTGGATAGTAAAATAATTTATAAAGAAAAAATAAAAAAATGTCCGATTTATAATTGTGCATTAGAATATTTTATATGTGAATGAAATTAGTAATACAAAGGATTACCTGATTGTGCATTTAATAGATAATCCGGCATTCTGTCGGGTAAGCCTATTATCCATTTAACGTATTCTTCATAGCTTATTTCCTTTTTGTTTAATTGGCTAAATTTTACATCCCATTCTTTAAGAAATTCACTTATAAAAGTGGAATTAAACTTAATATAAACATCACCGTTAAATTTATGAAAATTAATACAGGTTCTTTCGTGAAGATTAAAAAGCATATAAATTGCCGAAAGTTCGTCATGTGACGGAAGTTCATTTCTTAGGACGAAAGGGTGGACATTAAGCGCCTTTGCAATTTTTTGCATATCTTTATTTTTTAAGATTTTTCTTTTATCTTCACACAATGTGATTTTACGTTCAGCCGTAAATCTGTTAAATCCTGCTTTTATTCCTAGTTCTTTTTCTGTCATTCCACGTATATTACGGATACGCCAGATCATATGACCGACGTAGCCATTTTTTACGAATTTGAACTTATTCAAAATTATTTTTCCTTTCCAATTCGCCATTGGCGAATTTAATTATTTTGCTGTTCCTGAAGATTAATTAAATTCTGATAATATCGCAGCTTTTTCAGCAAGGACGGTCTTTTTTTGACCGGATTATTTTTAACTTCAACTTTTTCAGGCTTGTACTCTAAATCAAGTATTTTAAAAAGATTTTTGTTGTCTGAGTCAGATTCATAGCAGTCCAGCAGTTCGTCCTGAATATCAAAGGGAAGGGATTCTATGTACTCTACAGATGTTCCGGTAATATCTGCAATCTGATACTTTGAAATATATTCACTGACTGCTGCCGTACTGCTTTTATTTGCTTTGTTAAGAGATTTTCCATAACCGTCGGCAGACAATTTTTCACATAAAACCATAGCTGCGTCAAAATCTCCTACAGTATTATAGAAGCCTACTACAAGATTCATTTCTTCTGTACAAAGTATATTTTCATAATCTGCTATTAACTGATTAATCATTTTAATTGCCTTTCAATTCGCCATTGGCGAATTTTTTATAACGATACTTCTGGGGTTTTAGTCATATTTTTGCTTAAATCAGCAGTTTTGTTTGATTCAGATAACTTGTCCTGATTTTTGTGAAGTTCGCCAAGGAGTGATTTTGTTTTTTCGTTAAGAGCTGAAGAATTTTCAGCAGTTTTATTAGAATGTTCATGGGCATTAGTTTTATTATGATGTTTAAGTAATTCAGAAGTAACAGCTTTAATAACGGAATGTTCCTCAGCAGTCAAAAATTCATCGCCGGAAATACAATCCAACTTAAATTCTGGATTTTGATAAGTAATATAAAAATGACCTAATCCCTTTCCATCATTGCTAGCTTCAAAGAAAATTCTATTTATATTTTTATCCTGCAAAAAAATTCCATGATCAAATGCAGATTTAGAAAAACGTTCCCATAAAGCATTATTTACTTTTAATTCAATTCGAGCATTGCCATCGTAATATTTTAATTCATTATCAAACTTAAATATATCTTTTGTTATCTTGTCTGAATTATTAACAGTAATATCGGCACTTTTAACAGAGTGTTTTTCAGCAGCAGATTCATTTACTTTTACAGCTTTTTCGCTAATTTCAGAACTTTGAACCGGCTGCTTTTCTGAAATGTTTTCTTTCATGGCAGCAGTTTTTTCTATCTGAACAGGTTCACGTGAAATATGTATATTCAAATCACTTATAATAGCAGCATTTGATAATACAACACGGTCTGCAATAGAGGATTCCGAAAGATTAGCAACAATTTCAGCAAGAGAATTGTTGACGCTTTCGTTTTTACTCATCATTTCTTCAATGTGCTGAGATTTATTTGCAGGAGGTTCAGTTTCAATACCCTGTATACCTTTACTTAATGTCTGATACTTATCAAGCTTTGTGTTAATTTTTTCAATTTTCCGTTCCAGTTTTGTGATTTTATTCAAATAAGATTTTTCTTTGGATTGAAGGTATTCAAGCATTTTAGGGTTATCACCAACCTGTTTTTGCATGTATCTGTTAGTTTCAAGCTTTGCAATTAAACGTTCTAATAGGTTTTTTATTTTGTGTAATATGTTTTCCAGCTTAAATTTTGAAGAATCGTTAATAGATTTTAAACAGTTCATAAACTTGTCATGGCGAAGTTCAGGTTCTTTAATGCTGAAACTATGAAAATATTCTTTTATGTTTTCACAGGTTTTTATTTTAAGCTGTAATTTATATATTTTATTTTCGTTATATTTAATATTAGCTTTGTGTTTTTCAATCTTATTGAACTTTGCAGGAATTTTCTTAGTTTTAAGATTGTGTATCTTATTAATATTTTTATCAATTAACAAATTAATAGCCTTTTCAGACTGGGGATAAGCTTGTGCTATGGATCTAAGAAAGATATTTTGCTTTTCCAGTTTTGCAATTCTGGAGTTAAATTTATCAATTTTGCTTTGATTTCTCTGAATTTTTTCATTGAGAAGTGTATTTTTTTCTTCGAGACTGCTGATTCTGTCATTATAGGTATCTAATTTGGAATCCAGAAACCGTGTAATAATACCACGGTTTAGTTCGGGATTGTTTAATTGAATATTGGATGATTCATTTGAATCACTGTACTCATAATTATCCTCATTTTCTACAGGTAAATACTGAACATTCATATTATTTAAATATTCTTCGTTACTCATTTTTTAATTCCTTTCTTTTCATTCGCCATTGGCGAATAATATTGATTAAAATATTTTTTTCTATAGTTGCGTACATAATCTTTATATTTATTATCTTCGTATGGGTTGAATAAGCCGATAATATGCATAAATATTTTTTTATAATTTTCAATCTTATCTTTCCTTCCCAATTCGCCATTGGCGAATTTTTATAAAGATACTTCTACAACGTTATCAAATAACGATAATTGATCAGGATCATCGCCAACCCACCATTTATATACATCTAGTCCTGTTCGCCATGTAACATTAGATTTATTCGGCATATTTGCCAACATTCTATTGAACGCCCGTATATAATTATTACGGTATATGGGATATTTTTCAAATTCAGATTTCATACCGTTATACCCCTGCATCGGACACCCTATGCAGCCTATGCGTTTCATTCCGCATTGATATAACGGATTTCCCTGACAACCGTAATACCGTAAAAATTCCCATACGTCTGAATCAGTCCAGTCAATAATCGGATTTATCATTGTCGATGTTGTTCTGTAACAATGTTCAACCACTCTGCGTAATTCGTCATTATCGCAATTCATAACTAATCCACCCTGTTTGGTCACCTCGTATTCTGCACCAACCTCTGTGGCATATTTCTGTACTGTTTTAGGCTTGCCTATTATTTTTATAAATCCGCCGTTTTTATTTCTGTTAACGCTTTCAGCCTTGCGTACTCCCGTTATTTTTAATCGGTATTTCCCGCCTTGCTCTTTTAGTTCTTCGCAACAGTAACGCGCGATTCTTGTAGGAGGCATGTGCTTTACTACTATCAGATTCCACATTGTTTTATGTGTACCGTCAGGATATCTTGCCTTATCTATTATCACATTGGGTATTGATTTTATATATTGCATTGTTTCCGGTGCATCTACTGTAGTCAAATTATGTATAATATCATGCTTAACGCCTGCCAACGCTGCTAAAATCCTTATACAATCACTGTCTTTACCACCCGAATAACATAAATAATACGGTTCTGTTTCAGGTTCGTACATTTTCAGTTGTTCAATGGCGATATCAACTTTTTTACTTAGCATCATAATATTTTATAGTCCTTTTAATTCGCCAATGGCGAATTTTTAAATACGTTTAAAAATCAAAAAAATTAAAGCTTCTACATAGGCAAACCAGATAGCTAAACCAGCGCAAAATAATAATCTTTCGCTTTTATAACGTTTTACTAACTTTTTTTCTATTTTTTCAATGCACTCTTTACATGCAAGGGTATTGTTAAATGCGGTTATATTTTCATTTTTTCCGCAAAACTTACAGATTTCATTTAATTTATTCATTAATTTATCCCACCTTTACAAAATTAATTTAATATGGTAAAATATACCTAAATAAAGTTTGTGAGATGATTATTATGATTAATGTAATAAAGGGATTATTTCAAAAATTAATAGGAAAATAAATAAAATATAAATTACTTTTTCTTATTTTTTATAGCAATAAAAATTATAATCATTGTTCCTGAAATAAGAAGTAATGACGTAGTTAAGGTTAAAAGGTTATTTCCATCTAAGATATTTTGAAATGAAAATTTTTTTAATTCTGATGAAAAGAACTTAAGCATTAATATGTTAATTAATATAAATAACATAAGTTCTGCAATATGACGTTTACATGTTATTTTTGGCTTAATACCAGATATTAACTTATATGAACATTTTTTGCATATCTTATTAACCGGTTCATCATTATTAAGTCCGCAGAATTTTTCTCCGCAGCATACGCAATATTTCTCACAATACTGTTCATCCATAATATTCCCTTTCCAATTCGCCAATGGCGAATTTTACAGAAACTTCATAATTAATGAAACAATTACAGCTTCGAGTATAGCTAAACTGGAAGATAATGCTACACAGAACAGCAATCGTCCTATGTAATAATCTCTTTTTAAACTCTTTTTAAGTTTTTCATAGCAGTCACTGCATATAAATGTGCCTTTATATGTTGTCAGATTTTTGGATTCTCCGCAAAACACGCAAAATTCATTGAAATTATTCATAAATTTGTCTCCTTTAGAAAATGTTAAAATAAACAAAATTCTTAGATAGAGGTTCATGTTATGATAGATATAATAAAAGACTTATTCAAAAAGTGTAGTTTGCCTATACCAATTTTATATATTACAATAATTACTTTTTATATGAGTTTGTGTTTATATGACCACAATACATATGTAGTTGATTTATTAACAAATAAACTATTTAATTCATATGAAAACCTTTGTTTTATGAATTTTTTTGTTAAAAATCTAATTATAATATTCTGCGTTATATATCTTATTTTGATTATTTTGAATGCACTGATTAATCATTTGAATTTAAAACTAATAATATTCAAAATGCAATCAATAATATTGTACCTTTCTGCATTTAAGCTTTTTACTTACTTCCTGATAAATTATAAACGTTCACCAGATGAAAATATTAATGTTATATTAGTATCTTCTGGATCAGTTGTTATACCACTTCTATTTGTTATTATTATCTTTGGAGTGGTTGAGTGGAAAATAAACAAAATCTAAGGATTCTTTTTTGTTTGATAAAAATTGATAACTGTAAATATAACCATAACAGCACTTGATATAACGCTGATTAAAAGTAAAGAATTATCCAATTTAAACATATTTTTAACTGTCATATCTTTAAAGTAGTGAGTAAATACAATGAACGTCCAGATATTACATAATATGAAGAATATAATTTCCATTAAATAATGATTTTTTGATATTTTAGGGTTAATATGCCTTGTTAATTGTTGTGAGCATCTGCAACATATTTGATGATTTGGTTTATTATCATCAGTTGCAATAAACTCACTACCGCATAATACACATTTTTTTTTAACATCTTCCATAGCTAATCCTTTCAATTCGCCATTGGCGAATTTTACAGAAGCTTCATAATTAATGAAACAATTACAGCTTCGAGTATATAACAATAATATTTTATATAAGAAATTTAATGATCTTTAAATAGAGAATAAATATTTTTATTGCAAGAAATTAAAACATGTGAATCTGATTTATTCAATATATTATAAGTCAATTTATTTTTTGAACAGAATTGACTAAATTTAAAATATTTTTCATTGTTGAAATTTATATTTATCTTTTCTTCACCATGTCCTATACCACCAATACGTACATTTTTTGATTTGATATTATTTTTCATAAGTTTCCTTTCCAATTCGCCAATGGCGAATTTTTTATTTAAACTTAAAGGCTACTTTAAAATCTTTATCTAACATAAGATATGCACTAAATGTACCGCTTCCGTCTTTTTTCTTAAAGCCTTTAAGCTTTGCGGACTTGCCATAATCCAGAAGAGAACGTGCTGCACTTTCCGGAATTGTTTTACCTGAAATTTTTTTCCATATAACAAATCCGCACCCGTCTTTTCCGCTCTCACAACCATAAGATTTAGGATATTCTACAACATTTTTACCACACTTCGGACATTTGCCTATGACCTTTCGTTCAGCTCTGAATGACAGATCTTTATTTATGTTATCCTCTTTGCTGTAAGTATCAACAAGACTTTTAACAAATTCATTTATTTCATTCATAAAATCGTCAGGGGAGTATTCGCCTTTTTCAATAAGCTGAAGTTTACTTTCCCAAATGGCAGTAGTTTTCGGAGACTTTATTTCTTCCGGTACTGCTTCGATCAGACTTATGCCTTTTTGCGTCGGACAAAGATTTTTACCGGAACGTTCCACATAGCCACGCTTTATTATGGTTTCAATAATACCTGCCTGCGTTGCCTGAGTACCGATTCCTTTCTTTTCGACGTTTTCATCTTCATAGTCCTCATTTCCGGCACGTTCCATAGCAGATATCAAAGAGGAATCCGTATAGCGTTTCGGCGGAGTTGTCTGATGATCTGCGATTTTTTCAGAATGATTTTCAATTACAAGTCCTTCGACAATGTTATCTGTAAATATAGTTTCTTTAACAGACATTTCTTTGCCGGTGAGTAATGAAACAAATTTTAACTGAAATTCTTTCCAACCCATTTGAGAAATTTTCTTTCCCAGTGCGGTAAAATCAGTGTCGGCACAGCTTACCGTTATAGCTGTAGATTCATAAATATGTTCTGGAGAAACTGCATAGATCAGCTGAGAACAGATAAGCCGCAGTATTTTCATTTCAGAATCAGGGACAGTTTCAGATTCTGCATCAGCTGCTGATAATGTAGGAAGTAAAGCATGATGATCTGTAACCTTTTCATCATTTATTACTCTGTCTGTATCAGGCGTAAATGAAATTTCAGCGGACATAATTTCAGATGCAGCAGCGGTCAGCTGAATGATTTTGTCTTTCATGTTTGAATTGACATAATTACTGTCAGTTCTGGGATATGTAATAAGCTTTTTTTCATAAAGGGACTGTGCATAGTCAAGAGTTTGCTTAGCGGTATAACCAAACAGACGGTTAGCAGTTTTCTGTAGATCCGCAATATTAAAAAGCTTCGGAGGACTAACCTTTTTAGATTCCTTTTTTATTGACTTAATAAATGCCGTACTTGTATTAACATTTTGCAGGATTTTTTTAGCCGTCGGTAAATCAGGAATTCTTGCAGATTCAGCCGTAAATTCTCCGCAATTCAGAAGTACGGTATAATATTTTTCTGATTTAAAATTGTTAATTTTATTTTCACGATCTACAATGATTTTTAATGTAGGAGTCTGTACACGTCCTACAGAAAGAAAATTATTGTACATTGCTGAAAACAGGCGAGTACCGTTCATGCCGACAAGCCAGTCGGCTTTGCTGCGAGCGTATCCTGATTGAAAAAGACGGTCATAATCGCTGTCATCTTTCAGATCATTAAAACCGTTTATAATATCATTTTTTTCAACGGAGGAAATCCAAAGTCTCTTGACAGGCTTCGAGCATCTGCAAAGCTTGTACACATATCTGAAAATACACTCTCCTTCACGTCCTGCGTCGGTGGCACAGATAATTTCATCAACACATGGATCATTCATAAGAGATTTCAGGTTTTTGTACTGAGAGCTTGTTTCTTTGATAACGCCAAATTTCCACTTTTCAGGAATAATGGGAAGGCAGTCCGTGATCCACGGTTTGATTTTATAATCTTCTCCATAGGCTTCCGGTTCGGCAAGTTCTATCAAATGACCTACGCACCATGAAACTATATAACCGTTTCCCACAAGATAACCTTGCTTTTTTATATTTGCACCCAGTACGGAAGCGATATTCGTCCCGACGCTGGGTTTTTCAGCTATGACTAATTTCATTTACAGTCCTTTCTATTCGCCATTGGCGAATTGGGTTCCGGCATAAGCCGGAGCCTTTATTTTTTCAAATTATCCAGACAGTTACTGCAAATATGCTTATGATTGTATTCTGTTAAGTTTTTAGAATGTCCGCAGAAAATACACGATTTATTATGTTTTTTAATTATGATTTTGCCGTTATCTTCAAATATATCTACGCTGTCACCTTTATCCATACCTAATTTATGCCGAATTTGTGCAGGGAGTGTCACTCTTCCCAAAGCATCAATTTTGTTTTCTGATATTAATTTCATATATAAACTCCTTTTTCGCCAATGGCGAATTTTTTAATCGTCAAGATATTCTTCTAAATCATCGCTGTTACTTTGAATTTCCGATGTACTTTTGGTAATATCAGATTCCTCAGCAGCTTCTTCGTATTCAACTATGGAATCGTTATCACTGTAATCAGCGTCTGAATCGTCATCATCAAAATAATCATTATCAAATTTGTTTGTTTGGCGTTTTTTCTTAATGAATGTGATAACTGCACCTACTATAAGACTGATTATAATAGCGGCAATAATCCATAATATATTTTTTGCCATGCTGGGTTTCTTTTCATTTTTAATTGTTTCAGTTTCAGTACTTGAAACAGTTTTTTCATTTTCAGTTGCAGATTCAAACTGCTCTATGTTTTCAAGAGCATTTTCATTCAATTTGTTATCATTGGAATCTGAAAGCATAGCAGTCAGATCAGCGGTATCAACAGGATTGAGAAAATACACAGAACCGTCTGAGTTTATGATTAAATAGAAAACGTCTCCGGAACGTGTAGTAATGGTATACATTGATTTATTACTGTAATCAATAGTACTGCTGTCAATTGTCATAGCATTATTGTCAAGATTTTCATTAAGTACCGGAGCATTTTCTTCGCCTACATAAGCGAGTATTTCATCGTAAAAACTGGGAGTAGTAGTTTTTTCTGTGGTTGACGTCGTAACGGCGGCAGTTGTTGATTCTGTAATTGAAGTGGTTTCCTGTACGGTTTTACTGACCTCAGTGACTGCTATTGTGGGCTCTGTTTCTTTTTCGGTTTTTTCCGGTTCTGCAAATACAGTCATAGAAAGTATTGCAGAAGAAATTATTCCGGATAATATAAAATATTTGATTTTCATTGTGCTTTTACTTCCTCCTTGATAGGAACAACATTTTGTTCCTTGCTATCATCTGATTTCATCATAGAAATAGTAGTAATTACGTCTTCAATGCTAAATCCCGAAGACCTGAACGCAGTAACGATTTTTTCATTTTCCAGAGATTCAATTTGTCCTGAAATATCGGCAGATTTCTTTTTTAGCTTTGAAATATTTTCGTCTACCTTTTTCTTTTCCTGTTTTAATTTATCTATTCTTTTTTCAGTAGAATTCATTAATTATTTTCCTCCTTTTCAGCCGGAGCGCCTGTATACGGACGGATAAATACCAAAGGATCTATGTACTCTCCGTCCTTGACCATTTGCAAATGACAGTGAAATCCTGTAGACCAACCGGTACAGCCTGAGTATCCTATAACCTGACCGTTTTTTACAGTCTGACCGTTCTGTACGGCAACCTGAGACATATGACCGTAAAGAATCAGAGTACCGTTTTCGCATTGTATTTCCACATAATTTCCGAAGCCTCCGTTGCAGCCGCAGCTGCCGTCTTTGGGGTAGTTGTGATTGCAGCCTGTACCGACTTCAACAACTCCGTCAGCTACAGCCAGTATTTCCGTACCGTTGGGAACTCCGAAATCAAGACCCTTGTGAAATTCCGTACTGCCGTCGTCCCATGTCCTGTAGCCGAATGGAGATGTAATAGTATTTGACCAGTCAAATGCAAAGGGAGAAGAAAAAGCCTTAATAGCGCCGCCCTTGCGATCGTAATAATTTTTATATTTTTCACGCTGATTCTGGTCAAGATATTTGTTCAGAATCTCGTCCCATGATACTTTTTCAGTAATATTGTAATTTAACGTAACGGTAGTTACATTTTCTGTTATATATACGTTGCATATACCGTTGTATGTACTCAAAACAGTGTAATTGTCCGGGAGAGGAGAGGGCAATTCATTTTCCGGAATTTGAACGGTTTTAGTCTGCTTTTTTGTTTCAGAATCAAAATTGTATTCTATAACGTACATTTCTGTAAAAATCTGCGTGACGAGATTCTGAACTTCTTCGTTGAAAGTCCATCTTTTTCCCATATAATAAGCGGATATGAATGAAAGTACTCTGTTGTTATCCTCCATAATATCTGCAATTTCGGAATGCTTTTTATCATAATGTCCTGTGACTGTTTCAGGTACCTTTTTATGCTGTTCTTTCAGAGATACGATCAGTGACTGCCAGTGCAGATTTACACGTGTAATGTCGTTTTCATCAGCAGGATAGGCGGCGATAACATCTATTAAATAATCCTGCACAAAGTTTCCGCTGCTTGATGCAAAAAATGTTGTAAAAAGCACTATAGGTTCAATTACAACAAACGATAATATAACAATTACTGCAAGAATTAAAAGTATTTTGCTGCTAGCCAAGGATTTTATGACCAAAAGAGCTTTTTTTATAGCTTTATTTTTTAATAATGTTTTTTTAAATACTGCTATAGCATTGCGGTTACGAATGTTTTTATATATTCTTTTTCTATTTCTGTTATATGTACGTTTGTGTATACTAACCTCTTTATTATTATTTTGAAAATCGGAGGACATAGAAGAAAGCATACTGCTTTTTGCACTGATATTTTCCGATCTAGATAAGTACGGCACACTACTTGCAGTTTTATTATCAAGAAAATTTATCATTTCTGACTTTGGAAGATGAGTTATCTGTTTTGCCGTAAATTTTACTGATCTGGTTGATGCAGATAAAGCAGAATGTGCAGCATCTTCATTTGTACTTTTTTGATTGTTATTATTTCTTGAATATGCAGTAATTGCTGAAACTGCTGTCGGGATAGATGACTTTGCCTGTCTGCGTTTTTTATAAACATTTTTAGCATATCTTTTTTTCAGCGCTTTCTTATTTATTGCCAAGAAATCACTTCCTTTGAAAATTCGCCAATGGCGAATTTAAAAATCGCTGCATTCTTCAAAACTTGTAGAAATAATCTGATATATTTTAGTATCGGTAGGGAAACTGTCTTTAAACGGAATAATCGTTCCGTGCTGATGTTTGTCGATATAGTAAATAAGACCTTCGCCTACACCGGTATCGGTAATGTATTCCATCTGCTGAGGAGAGATGCCCAGACGTTCCGCAAGTATTTCACGGTCTCCGGCGGCTTGTCCTAACAGCACTATAAAAGCGGAATTTTTAAGAATATTTTCTACCTGATGAGAGAGAAGAACATCTGTAACATTCTGAGTAATTCCGGTAGGTTTACCGCCCCATTTTCTCAGCTCTTTCCACATTTTCGTAGAATATGCGGCAGTCAGAGGATCGTTCAGAAGCAAATGAAACTCGTCAACATAAAACCATGTACTGAGATTTTTGTCTCTGCTGTTGGAAATTTTGTTCCAGACGTAATCTACAATAACCAAAATACCCATTTTATGAAGATGTTCGGAAAGTTTCCTAATGTCGAAACATAAAATACGATTGTTAACATCTACATTTGTTCTGTGATTAAAAACGCTGAGAGAACCTGTTACAAAAATCTCCAAAGCGTCTGCAACGTCCTGCGCATGCAGATTGTTTTCAACGCTTCTCAATGCATTGTACAGATCTTTAAAAACAGGTATATTTTCAGGATTGGGATCGTCCAGATATTTCTGATAGATTTTCCTTATGCATCTGTCAATTATTGACTTTTCGGCAGCTTCGAGGTTTCCTATAGCCGCTTCACACATGGAAAGAATAAATTGAGATTTGATTGCAACAGGATCATCGCCTTTTTCATAGCTTCTTAAATTTATATCAAAAGGATTTAAATGATGTTTAGATGTTGCGGAAATTTCGATTACAGTACCGCCAAGTTCTTTAGTCAGTGTAATATATTCAGCCTGCGGATCGCAGATTATAATGTTATCATTAGTACGGAAATATTTATCAAGGATTTCACGTTTGGCAGTGAATGACTTACCTGTTCCGGACATGCCGAGAATCAAAGCACCGTAGTTTATCAGATTATTTCTGTCTAGTGTAAGCATACTGTTGGAAAGAGGGTTAAAGCCGTAGTATGTTGCGTTGGGAGTAAAAGTTTCCTGAGTGGTAAACGGTATAAACGCTCCAAGTTCAACTGTTGTAAACGACCTGTTTATTTTAACTTTGTTTATACCTATAGGCAGAGAAGACATTGCTCCTTCCTCTTGCAAATCATCAAGAGATTTCAATTCACAATGATACTTCTGAACGATGGACTGTATATCCTTCTCAATTTCACAAAGTTCCGAGGGCTTTGCAGCATAAACCGTAACCAAAAGAGTTGTAATGAAGAACCTGTTATTACGTTTAGTTAAGCTGTCATAAATACTGTTAGCTGCGTTTATGTCATCGACAAGATCCAAGGAAAGAATATCACCGTCATGTCCCTGATCGGCTGCTTTGTGCTGCTTTCCGATTTTTACAGCCTGAGCGTTAGTAAGCTTGTGCGATACAAAGCGTAATGCTTTATTCTGATCCAGGGAATGAGTATGTATATTTACTGCGACGTTTCCCTCAACAGTCATAATTTCCTCGATTATTCTGTCGGAAATTTCGGCTGAATCAATATATACATGATAAGCAGCGCCGTAACTGTTTCCTATTCTGAAGCAGTTAAGTTTGCTGAAGTCCATAGAAGTCGGAGCGATACTGTCTTTTACGGAAATACCGGAGGTATATCTTGATTTCCAGTCAAAATTAAAAGGAATCGGGTGAAGCGGATGCAGACTTTCTTTCAGAAGCTTAAGCCTTTCAAATCCGTTTAAAGAATGAACATTAACATTCATACGCTTAAAGATCCGGATAATTTTAAGCTCTTCACGCTCAAGAGAAGCCTTAGCTTTCCTGAAGTTTTTTTCATGAACTCCGAAAGTCAGATATTTTACTTTAATGGTTCCGCTGCTTCTCTTTTCAAATTGACTGTAAAGCATTTCCTGATATTCCTGCCGGTATTCTTTAATTTTGTCAGATTCACCTTTTTTATCGGGAAGCTTGATTTGTTTTCTGAATTCTTTTAAATCAATAACCTTATTCTGAAAGGTAAATTGAATATCAATGTTGCTTTCAAACTGGTTTAAAAAACGACAGTAACGATTGAATATAGCTTCCTGTTCCTCATCTCCTGCGAGTTCATAGTTTATATCGTTAAATTGCAGAGTTTTTGTGTAATAATCGTTTTTTACCATGCATATTCCGTCTTTGCGCATGTCCAGAAACGGTATAGTCTGCTGAACGGTTTTGGGCAGCATGCTTTTTAACTGCTTTATGTTTTTTATCGGAACTTTTAATTCCTTTGTTCCCAGCATTTTCTGAATTCTCCTTTTTTTCAATTATTTCGTAAATATTTTCTGTTTGAAAAGTACGGATTTTAGAACTGCAAAAAATCCTTTTTAATTTATTAAAAATAAGCCGTTCGAATTTGAGTGTATTTTTGTTATAAAAGACAAAAAAACATGCAATTGCCATTATAGGTACTATTATATAAAGAGCCATTCCTGTGGGAATGAATCGTTTTGTGAAATGGAACGACAGGAATGCTGTTAATCCGGATATAATAAATACAATTATTTCTCTGATCGTTAATCCAAAGAAAACAGTATTACGGATTTTGTTTATGTCCTTTGTAAATTGTATGTACAATTTTGATCACTTCCTTTGAAAATTCGCCAATGGCGAATTTAATTTATATATTTTCCAAATAAGCAGATGTTCCATCGGAATATTCGCTTTCGTTTAACCTTGCCTGATTATCACGAAGCTTACCGAGAAGTGAATTGGATTGACTGCTAATGCTGTGCGGTTTCTGATGAGAAACTGATTTTTGACTGCTGTTCTTATCAAGATGTTTCTGCAAATCTCCGATGCTTTTTTTCAGGATATTTACAGTATTAACCGCAATAAGTCCTTCGTTGCTTAGCAGAGGAGATTGTTTGTAATCCTCGCATAATTTTATTTTTCCGTCAATGCATTGAAGCAGGTCAACTGCGTCTGTTCCGTATCTGTCACGTTCCGGTTTTTCTGCACTATATGCTACTCCAAGCATTGTGTTTACATGCTTTGGATTTTCAAGTACTGTTTTAGAGTAAATCTCCTGAGCTTGTTTCAAGGTCAAATCAATATGCTCATTGCCGTAATTAGTAAAATGATTTTGCGAATCAAAGGCAATTACATAAAAATTGTATTTACCGTGAACACCCTGAACAAAATTATTTTCCATGTTTACCTCCTTTAATTCGCCAATGGCGAATTTTATATTCATTTTAAACTTTCTTACTTGCGTTTACCGTTTAAATAGCATTAAACATAGATTTAGAGATACTGCCGCATTTCCATAATATATATACAAGAACAACAGAAATGCCAGCACATAAAGCTAAAGTCCATTGTAGTGATTCGGTATTTGAAACTACGACATTATTTATAAGACCATCGTAAATTCCTAAACACAACATCATAGCGAATGCTTGAAAAGCGAGAGCAAAAAGATTTTTTATGAAATTTTGTCCCACATTTCCCCATTCTTTGTTGGTAAATGTAGAAAACGGAATCGGAAAAATAGAACAGTATATGTAGATCTCAATCATTCTGGAAGTTGTTACTACAATAACTGCTATAACAGAAACCAAAGAAATAATTTCTATAATAAGAACTTCAGCTAGTACGACCAACATTCCTCCAACGCTCAGATCATTAATTTGATCTTCAAAAACCGAATATATATCAAAATTCATCCATGAAGCTTCTCCGAGTATTACATATTCTGCTATTTCCACAGCTTTTTGTCCCATAGCAAAAATACCCATAGTAATGTCAAATACATGATTTAACAAAAAAATGCCTAAACATAATTTAAATACCATTTTTGCCACAACCTCCAGATCCATATCACGTATGGATTTATCCATGAATTGGGAAATGAAATCGTGGCATACGACAATTGTGAGAATTATAACGGCAATAGGGACGATAGCCTGTATAGATATTTCTCTTATTAACGCATAGATTCCCTTGTTCCATAATTCAGGTGATTTTCCAAGTTCTTCACTGGCATAAAAGGTAACATTGTCCATTATGGAAAACATACTTTCAAGCAATGCTTTTATAGCGTCTCGGAACAGACCCATTATCCAATCCGAAATGCTGTCCATTACTTTATCCACCATTATATTTCACTCCTTAGCATTAGCTCCAGACTACCTCTCCGGAAATCATAGGAATCAGAACTTTTCCTACAACCATAACACCTATTCCGGCAGCAATAACATATCCTGAATGATTTTTTGAATCCGAATTTTGTGAACCAAGTGATGTGAATAGCTGTATTATTCCAAAAATCAGTATAACAATACCTGCTACAACAGTTATGTTTCCTAATATTTCTATGCCTTTTTCAAAAGTTTCCATTTTAGACCTCCTAAATCCTTAATTCGCCAATGGCGAATTTTCAACTGTTTTAATTTCTGTAATTTTATCTTTTTTTCCGATTTTAAAATCGGCGTTTGATCTGTAACGTGCAATATATTTCTTAATATCAAAATAATTGCGGTCATTGTAATCCGCAAGATATTTGTAGTTCGGGTGCGTGGTAATATCGTATTTATCGGAATACCACGGATTTGCTCCTCGTATTGTTAAGATACACTTTTCACCGGGCATTCTGAATATTTCAGATTCGTCCAGAAGCTTTCGTCCTGTTTTCTGATAATTCGACGTATCGCTTCGATTTCTACCATAGGAACGTGATGAATTTAAAATATCGATTGTCTGAGAACCGAGAAGCTCTGCCACATCTTTAAGAGTCGATTTTTCCTGACCTCCGAGAAACAGCATACTGTCACAGCCTCCTGCAATAGTTTCAGCGTCGTCTTTGTATATTGCTTTCAGCTGAGATTTTGTCTGTACGATAGGGCAGGCTGAAATATTTCTTGAACGGATAGTAGTAATCAGATTTTCAAACATTGGTATCTTACCGAGATTCTTGAACTCATCGAATATACATCTTACGGGAACTTTAAGCTTTCCTTTTCTTCTGTTATCAGCCTTATCGCATAGTAAATTGAACATCTGCATATACATAAACGATGCAATAAAGTTAAGAGAAGTGTCGGTATCGGAAGTAATAGCGAAAAGCGCAGTTTTGCGGTCGCCTATTTTGTCCAGTTCCATTTCATCATATGTCATAAGGTCTCTTATATCCTGAATATCAAACGGAGAGAGACGTACGCCGCATGACAGCAATACTGATTTAGCAGATTTTCCGGCTGAAAGCTTATACTTCCTGTACTGTCTTACTGCAAAATGATTTGGATTCCTTTCTGCCAGATCCTCAAACAGCATATCAACTGCATTCATATATCCTTCGTCCTCACGTGTTTTGGAAGCGTCAATGATCTCTACAAGGGTATTCATGGTACGCTCTTCCGGAGGAGCTTCAAAGATTATAAGTCCTAAAACCGCCTGATAAAGCAGTCGTTCTGCCTTTACCCAGAAGTCCTGTTTTTCGTCCGGAGCCCTTGTTGCTTCGATGAGCATATTGGAAAATTTTAAGATATCCAGTTCAGTTTTTACGTACGCAAGGGGATTATAATGCAAAGATTTGCTGAAATCTTTGAGATTCAGTATTTTTATAACGTACTTTCCCTTTTTATGAAGCAATGTGCCTACATCGGGTAAAATCGTTCCTTTCGGATCGGTTATAACATATGAACTGTTCAGCTGCATAAGGTTTGGAATTACAAAAAATCTTGTTTTTCCTGTTCCCGGACCGCCTACAATGAGAATATTTTTATTTCTGCCGTTAAAAGGAATAATCCGCCAATCCTTCAAGGTAAGACCTTCTGTAGCAGTCAAAATAACATTTTTCCATGGATTTGGATCCATGAATTTCCTTATTTCATTTTTGTCTGCCCATTTTGAAGAACCGTATTCTTCTCCGGTTCTCATTTGCCTTTGAGTTCGGGTTACAATGAGAATATATATCATGCAGGCTATAAGGAAGGGGAAAAGAAGATCGTTGCTGTCAAGGCTTATCAGCGGAAGTCCGAAAATTTGCAGAGGATTTTCAGCAATTATGTAAATCCTTGTAAAAGCGTCTCCCGAAAGATTATGATAACACCAACACGTTTTGTTCATTACAACAAAGGAAATAACTGATATTACCAGAGGAATTATATATTTCTTTTGCAGGAAACTGTTAAAGTGTTCTTTCAATGTTTTCATGTACTTTTTCCATTCCCTTTTTAACACCGTTTTCTATAGTTTTCTCAGCTTCCTTTGCCATTTCCTTAACTTTTTCCTGATTACCCGCCAATTTCTCTAAAACTGAATCCTTAGCCTTTAAATCATGTTCTTTATATTCCCTAAACACTCGTTCCATAACTTCGCTGTCTCTTGCTTTAAAAAAAATAACATACTGTTTGCTTTTAGGATTTTGTTTTACTGCAAAATCAACGTTATACCGTGCTGCAATATCCCTGAAATTTCTCAGAGATGAATCGCCGCTGATATCCACGCTGCTAAGCGGCTGCTTTTGGAACTGTAAATCCTCTAAGCTTTGTTCGCCGTATTTTGTTAGGATTTTATCTATAACGCTGTTGTCACGGGATTTGAAATATACAGTATGTTTCTTAGTTTCCGGATCATGCTGAATTGCAAAATCCAAGTTATATTTTGAAGCTGTTTTTCGGAATTCGTGAAGCTTTTCGTCTCCCTTAACAACAATACTAAGCATAGGCTGACCATGCTGATACAGAGATTGCAGGCTTTGTTCGCCATGGGGAAGTTCGGGTTTTTGTCCGTTTTGAGTAATTTTACCGTAAATACTTTTATTCATAAAATAATTCAATGCCATCTGCAAACCTTGTTTTGCGGTATTGCAGACAACTGAATATATTTGTCTGGATACTTCTTCATTTTGCATTTGATCACCACCATTATAAATATAAAGAGTCTGCTTCCCGAAAGACGGGAAGCGCTCTTTAAAGGAAAAATAGTTATATATGAGGAATAATTATGATGAAAGAAAGTTAATTATAGAATCAACTTATTTTTTATTCTGCTTTCTGTGCTTGAAAAGCAGCATGCCTCCGAAAGCAGTCAGACCTGTAATGAAAACAGCGGCTGGAATCTTTTTGCTTCCTGTCAGCGGTGAAGGATTATTATATGTCACATACGGAACGGTTCCGGATGTAAAGGTAGTTGTAGTAGTGACCGTAGTAGTCGTAGTAGTAGTTATTTTTTGATTTACAAATTTATCTGATGAATCATTGTTTGTGATTTTTACAACTTCTCCGTTGTTTTCAATTTTGAAGTTATAATAATTATCATCAATATAGTATCCGTCAGGAGATTTTGTTTCCTTCAAATAATAATTACCATACGGAATATTTTCAAGCCTGTACAAGCCTGTTTCAACTTCCTCCAGAACTCCGTACTGTTCGCCCTCGTCAAATTTACCGTTGCCGTTTGTATCTGTAAACACAGTAAATTCAGCGCCGGACAGCTTTTCATCAGTAAGGGAATCGTATTTTTCTATCTCAACGATGCCTTTGATTTTTACGTTGACAATAGTAATACTGATTTGAGTATTCTGACTGATTTCCACAGGATAGATCTGGTTAGTCAGAATATATCCTTCAGGAGGCTGTATTTCAGCAATTATATATTTGCCGTATTCTACATTTTCAAAAACAAATTTACCGTTTTCGTCAGTAGTTACAGTACCCAGAGCGTTTCTGTTGGTTAAATCAGATTCACCGTCGGCGAACAGTCCGATAACTGCTCCGCTTAAAGGTTCATCGGATTCTCCGACCTTAATACCTTCAATATTGCCTCTGATTTTTTCATTACTGATTTTGACAGTAATTACTTCATTATCTGTGCTGACGGAAACAGGGAAGGTTTTTTCTGTAAGAATATATCCCTCCGGCGATTCAATTTCGGCAACAATGTATTTGCCGTATACTATGTCCTTGAAAATAAATTTGCCGTCTTTTTCAGTGGTAACCGCTGCAAGAGCGTTTTCAGCTGTGAATTCGGATTCGCCATTGGCGAATAATCCGATAACTGCGCCTGCAAGAGGTTCGTCTGATTTTCCGACCTTAACGCCTTCTATTGTTCCACGGATTTTTTCATTATGAATTTTAACGGTTATTACCTGACCGTTTTCTTCAATACTTACCGAAAATGTTTCAGATGTAAGTACATATCCCTCCGGAGACTGAATTTCAGCAACAATGTATTTGCCGTATTCAATGTCCTCAAAGGCAAATTTGCCGTTTTCATCTGTTGTAACAGATTTTACAGCTTTATCGGCTGAAAAATCGGATTCACCATCGGCGAACAGTCCGATAACTGCCCCTGCAAGAGTTTCGTCGGATTCTCCGACCTTAATACCTTCGATATTGCCCCTGATTTTTTCATTACTGATTTTTACAGTAATTACTTCGTTATTTTTACTGATAGAAACAGGGAATGTTTCTTCTGTAAGAATATATCCTGTAGGGGATTGAATCTCGGCAACAATATATTTTCCGTATACTATGTCCTTGAAAATAAATTTGCCGTCTTTTTCAGTGGTAACCGCTGCAAGAGCATTTTCAGCTGTGAATTCGGATTCGCCGTCGGCGAACAGTCCGATAACTGCGCCGCTTAAAGGTTCGTCGGATTCTCCGACCTTAACGCCTTCTATATTTCCCTTTATATCCTTATTGTAAAAGTTACCGTCCGCATTGTTGCCGACTTTGACTGTTTCACCGTCTTTCTTAATAGAAAAGGCATAATAGTTTCTGTCGACAGTGTATCCTTCCGGAGCTTTGATTTCTCTGGTGAGATAATCGCCGTACAGTAAATCTTTATACTCATGAATTCCCGCAGAGGATTCGGTCATATTACCTAACAGTTCATCAGTACCGCCAGTAAATTTCTTATCTCCGTTGACGTCCCTGTAAACTGCAAATACCGCTCCGTTCAGAATCTGAGGAGGATTTCCGCTGTCATATTTTGCGATCAGAACATTACCCTTAATGGGCTTGTTTCGGATCGTAATTTCAATGGTCACTCCGTTAACGTTGATGTTGACGTCGTAAACATTTTCAGACAGTACGAATCCCTCCGGAGCTTCGATTTCAGCAACCTTGTATTTACCGTAAACAATATCGGTAAATTTGAAGCTTCCGTCTTTACCTGATGTTACAGTTTCAATTGCATTTTTTTCGGTAAATTCAGTTTCGTTTTTAGCGAACAGACCAATCAATGCACCCTGTAATTCAGTCTTATCATCTGCATTGATTTTAAGACCGTTTACATTTCCTCTGATAACATCGTTAAAGAATTTATCCGATGATTTATCATTACTTACATTTACAATTTCTCCGTTTTCACGAATCTCAAAGTAGTAATAATTTTCATCGATAACATAGCCTGCCGGAGCAACGGTTTCTTTTAAGAAATATCCGCCGTATTCCACACCGTCAAGCTGATAAATTCCGCTGCCAATTTCATTCAAAAATCCGTAAGATTTATCGGTATCATTTTCAAATTTTTCGTTGCCGTTTTTATCGGCGAAAATTTCAAAAACTGCCCCGTTCAGAGCCTTAGATTTATTTGTTAAATCATATTTTTTGACCTGAACACTGCCACGGATTTTTTCATTTTTTATGGTGATTTCAATTACATCACCATCTTCAGAAATAACAATGGGGAACGTCTCATCTGAAAGCACATATCCTGTCGGAGATTCGATCTCTTTGACAAGATAATTTCCGAAAATGATTTCTTCAAAATTAAATGAACCGTCATCGTCTGAAACGACAGTTTCGATTGCATTTTCTTCTGAAAAATCAGTTTCGTCCGCATTGAAAAGACCGATTACTGCGCCCGATAATTTTGACTTATCATCGGCGTCAACTTTCAGACCTTCAACACGCCCTGTTTTGAAAGTATTATCAATAACTTTTCCGTCATTGATTTTAATTTCTGAAACAGCCGTATCCTGACCTAAATATTCAAAATTTACGGGATATTTTGTATCGTCGAGAATGTAATGCTCATCTGTGGAAATTTCCTGAACATAATAACTTCCCAACGGCAGTTTTTTGTTAAACTGCGCTTTCATATCCTCAGTCAGACCGATAGTTTCAATCAGTCCGTTTTCGGGAATGACCGTACCGTCGGCAGCTGTGATTTCTTCAGCAGCGTACAGTCCGAATTTTACGTACTGTGCATAATCTTCACCGTTAATACCATATTTCTCAGAGGATTCAAGGTACTTTTCCAGAGTAATATTTACCTGCTGGTAATTGTTCTTAAATGACGTACCTGTGTTGGTTACGGCTATTTCCTGTCCTTCGTATTCGAGAGTGACAAGGGTTTCGCCGTTCTCAAGGACGTATCCCTCCGGAGCTTCGATTTCAACAACTCGGTATGTTCCGAGATACAGTTTCTTTGAGGTTGCCGTACCGTCAGAGCCTGTTGTGATTGTGTCCACAACCGTATCTTTTTCGACTTTTAAATTACCGTCCGGAGTGTAAATATCCTCAGCTGCAATAATGTCAAATTTTGCGCCCTTCAAAGAATTTTCTTCAAAGACAGGAGAGTAGATTTTTTTATTTTTTTCACTTTCAGCAGAAGAATTTTCTTCGCTTTCAACAGATGAAAAAACATCTCCGATTTTTGAAATCGTAATAGTTCCTTTTTGCGGAGTATTCATTTTCTCAACCTGAACGGTAGCGCCGTCCTCGGTGATGGCAAAATCAATCGGGGTTTTGTCTAAAGCATAGCCGTCCGGAGCTTTGGTTTCTATCAACTGATACGTACCGTAAACCAGAGGTTCGGGCAGTAAAATCTGTCCCGATTCATCGGTCACGAATGTATCAGTTTCATTACCGTCATCATCGGTTAAAATTACTTTATTTCCGTTTGAATCAAGTATCTGAAATTCTGTTCCGGGAAGTGGAATATTGTCTCCGGATTCCGAATCCTTTTTGACAATAAGAACGCTTGAACGTTTCAATTTATTTTCCACGTCCAAATGAATCATAAGTCCGTTGTCATCAGCTGAAGATAACAAAGAACCTTCGAATTCACCTAAAGTCACATACCTGTCAGGTGCATTTTTTTCTGTAAGAACGTATATTAATTCTTTTCCGTCTTCGGTCCAGAACGGCAATTCAGTCCATGAAGCTATTCCGTAACCTGAGCCTTGTATGTAGGTGGTTATTTTGTCGTCAAAAGTATCATATACCTTACCGTCAGAAGTTGTTGAGTAAAGACCGAATGTGAAATTGGCTTCAGCTTTATCCTCGGTATATTTTGTTACAACAAGATGACCTTTTTTCAGTGTGTTTACGAACAATACATACGCCGTTTTTCCCGCCTCAACTATTACTGTCTTATCACGGACATTTGTGTAAATACTTGAGGTTTTCTCCGAAACCTTGTATGTGCCGGGCTTAAGACCGGGTATTCTGATATATCCGTCTTTGCCTGTGGTGTAGTCTCCGTCGATTCCGTTACCGGTAATATGGAATGTAATTCCTTCCACCTTGTTATCGTCCGGAGAACTTTTCTTTATCCACAGGCTGCCGTTTTCTACGCCCTTTACAGCTGCGTAATAATCACGGGGATCAGCCTGAAGTTTGGTGATAGTCTGATTGTTTGAGCCGTTTGTCAGTACGAGCATTCCGCAGCGTTCGCCGGAAGCGTTGACATTGTTTTGCTTCATAGTTATCAATGCTGTTTTATTGGCTTCAGCCTTGATTTTCAGCTGAGTTGCTGATTTTGAAACAACTGAACCGTCCTTGACCGTAACGTCGAAATTATTCAGCTGACCGTTTTTGTCTGTGAATGTGTATGTTCCGTCGCTGCCACATTTTAAAGCATTTTCCTTTGCTAAAGAATCCTTTTTGTAAGCAAAAGAAATTTCTTTACTACCAGTTTTGATATTTTTTTCATAGGATTCATAAAAATTTTTGACCTGTTTGCATACTTCTGCATTGTTAAAATTGTTTAAAACATCCTTTACAGGCGTATAGCCGTTGGAAATACGGTTAAATTGTGCGTCTCTCTGACCTGCAATAACCTCCCACACCAATAACTGTGTTGCTATATATTGCGGAAGATATTCCGAATAGCTGTAAAGGTTTGATGGTTTTTTTGCGTAGGCGTACAAGAATATTTGTCCTAGCAAATTTTTTTGATCGTTTGTCAGAGAAATCGTTCCTTCCTTGTACTTGAACGAATTTATCGGCTTGCCCGGTTCAAGACAATATGCTATATCTCCGTTATGTGCGATGATATACCACAGTCCGCCTGCGACTTTACCGTTTTTGGATATCTGGGTTCTGCTTTTCTGACCGTATCCGTCAGGCGCAGGCAAAGTTACAATTTCATAATCCGAAGCGGCTGAAACCTGAGTGAACGTCTGTAACGGCAATGCCGAACAAAGCATCATTACAGCTGTTACTATCAGCAGAAGCTTTTTACAGAATTTTTGTTTCATTTTCATTTCCTTTCTTTTCGGCACATGCCGTTAATACGCATTTGCGGGCGATTTACAGCCCGTTTGAAATCGTGCATATAGCATCACTCCCTTCAATGGATTTGCGCATTACAGAGCCTTGCAGACGGCTCTGCGATTAAATACGGAGTGGAAATGAAAATCAAGCACATGCCCTGAGAGTAATTTTAAGGCGGTTTTTAGACGCTTTAAAATTTAGGGTGTAATTTTGTGAAAAAACTCCTTTCGTTGATTCTGAGGCTTGCTGGTGCCCTCTACGGCGATTTTATAGCTAGTTATGAAAATTCATTTGGATTTATATCAAATTACAGTCCGGAAAAAGAATTTGCAAGGGATTTTATTTCTTCTATGTCGAAAGAATACTGTTTGGTTTCAGCCTGATCAGCGTCACGAGCATAATAGCAGTCCATTGTTGACGGAGCGTTGAATAGCGACGTCAGCAGATATGCCCTTATGTTTCTGGGCTTGTTTGCATTTTTATTCAGGCATTCCAGAATATAGGCAATATGCTTGTCCGTCAATTGTTTAAATCTTTGAATGACTTCCTCCAACGGTTTGTTTTCTCCGCCTATGCGGATACTTTGTGAACGGCTTGACATAACGTCTGCCAGAATATTGATAATGCTGTTTATCTGCTTTTCGTCAGCTTCATTCCTGCTGATAAGGTTTTCATAACTTAGCTGTTTTTTTAGTTCAGCTTTGATTTCTTTTCTGTCAATCTTATCAATCGAATCCATTTCATCGCATCTATATGTATTATTAATATTAATATTATTATTATCTTGATAAGATTGATTAGTATATTTAGTATTTAATAATTTAGTATTTAATTGCGTTGGATTCTCCAAGATAGGATTTCCCAATTTAGGCTTGTCGAATTTTGTCGTTTCAACCTGGATTGGAAAATCCAATTTAGGCTTTATTATCTTGTCAGTTTTTGGTATTTTACCCTGAATTGGAAAATCCAATTTAGGTGGAAAGTTCGTATTTTCTTCATTATCAGGACTGTTATTATTTAATTTCGGATTCAAATCCAATGTTTCATAAACGGTGTATTCCGTACCCTGAACCTGACCTTTTTCATTACGGATTCGTTTTTTAGAAATATATCCGGCTTTTTCAAGTTCGTTAATTCCAGTACGTATACTGTCGATTCCGTCTTTTTTTAATTTAGCTAAGCCTTTGATCGTTAAGTCCCAAGTTGGCGGCAGGGCCAGCATGATAATTAAAAGCATTGTAGATTTTAATGAAATATTTTCATCAAAAGCCAATTGGTTAGGAACTATGGTAAATCCCTGTTTTTTATCTTTTACAATTTTAAAAATCTCAGACATTACAGATCTCCTTATCTTCAGAATCTGAGCCTAAATAAAACATTTCCTGGATCATTTTGATTTTATTGACAGAATATATTTTTTGATTTTGTTGTAAAACAAAATTTTTTTCAACAAGCTCGTCTAACGCTTGTTGAAATGTTTCTAGACTATCTGCCGGAAACATTTCATGTAATATTTCTGCTGTGACATAATCACATTTTGGGTTATTAACCATTCTGGTTAATAAGCCTTCGGCTTCCCATGATAATTCCGAAAGCTTTTCAAATTTTAAGCTTACAATTCCTGTTCCCGTTTTATTATTTATTTGCATAATTGATCTCCTTTGTAAATCTTTTGACAATCTTATATTTTTTAATTATTAACTTATTCATAGTTATTCCTTTCTCTAAATTATTTATTTTAGTATATTGCACAACTTGATTAATTGTGATATAATCAATAACAGAAATTTACAAATTTCGACAAATCAGTATTGATTATCCATGGAGGTATAAAAGACAAAAATGATTAAAATTAAATATAAAAAAATATCAGAATCTTCCCTGAACTATTTTTCAAAAATGATTTATTCCGATATTCAAAAATTCTATAAAAATGAGACAGTTTGTAAAAATATTCAGCACACAAATTACGATAGAAATACAATGAACGAAAGGATTTCGCAAAAATGAACGTAGTTATTTATGCACGGTATTCATGTGATAATCAGCGTGAAGAAAGTATTGAAGGACAAATTCGTGAATGTAAACAGTATGCTGACAGAAATGATATGTGTATTATCGGCGAATACATAGATCGTGCATTTTCTGCCAAAACCGATAATCGTCCTGAATTTCAAAAAATGATTAATGACAGCAATTCAAAAAAATTTCAAGCTATTGTTGTCTGGAAGTTGGATCGTTTTGCCCGAAACAGATATGACAGCGCTAGATACAAAACCATATTGAAGAAAAACATGGTTGAAGTTATTTCCGCTACTGAAGTAATATCCAAAGGTGCAGAAGGAATTATTTTAGAAGCTGTTTTAGAGGGCTATGCCGAATATTATTCCGCTGATCTTTCAGAAAAGGTAATCAGAGGAATGACCGAAAACGCTTTGAAGTGCAAGTATAACGGTGGTAATGTTCCTATCGGTTATTTTATAGATGCAAATAAAAATTATCAGATAGATAAACTGACAGCACCGTTTGTAAAAGATGCATTTGAAATGTACGATTCCAACGTAACAATGAAAAAAATAACTGAATACCTTAATCAAAAAGGCGTTAGAACTAGTAAAAATAAACTTATCAGTATTCGTACTATGTCAACCATTTTCAGAAACAGAAAATATATTGGCGAATACAAATACAGAGATATCATTGTTCCTAATGGCATTCCCCAAATTATAAATAAAAATTTATTTAACAGAGTACAGGAACGATTAAATAATAATCAAAGAAATTCTAATCCTGATTTGAAAAATAAATATATTCTTTCTTCAAAATTAAAATGCGGTAATTGCAATTCGTTTATGAATGGGGAATCCGGTACTAGTAAAACCGGTAAAATTTATAACTACTACAAATGCTCGTCCGTAAAACGTCATTTAGGTTGTGATATGAAAAGCATTAGAAAGGAAGATGTCGAACAAATAGTTTTAGAAAAAATAATAGCCTATTTGTTTACGGATAAAAATATAGATAAAATTACTGATGCTGTATTGAAAATTAATAAAAAAGAAAATGCATCTATGCTGCTCTTGAAAAAGCAACATAAATGCATTTTAAAAAATATTAACAATATCGTTGAAGCAATTACACAGGGAATCTTCTCAACTTCTGTTCAGGAAAAATTAGCTGAACTTGAACGACAAAAGATTGAAATAGAAAATCAGATTAAAATTGAAAAAAAAATTTATCTAATTCCAAATTAAGCAGAAGTCAAATAAAATATTGGCTTTTTAATATTTTAACTTTACTTCCGGAAGATAAAAAATCTTTACTGATTGATGCTTTCGTCGATGAAATTATATACTTTTCTGACGATTCTGATGTTCCATGAGTTCGACTGCATGGAAATTGGGTTCACCAAGAATCGAGATTTTTTAGTCTCGATTCTTTATTTTTTTCCTTGTCAAAAAAATTTTTTAGATAGATTTTCAGTAAGACTGTGATTTTCGTCAAGGTACGGAAACTGCGGTCTTTTTTTATATTTTTCTGTTACACTTTTTACTTAGTTTTGCATGTATTTTTTTCAATTTTTTTAAAAGTAGAAAAAATTTTAGCTCCCCGTATAGAATCGAGGAGCTAATTAATAAAGAAGAAGGAGAAAAGCCTAAATGAGCTTTCTTATATGTTTTTTATTATTTGAAGTATCTGTTAAGAAGTCCCTCAAATGCACAGCCGTGACGAGCTTCGTCCTTAGCCATTTCATGTACTGTATCGTGAATAGCATCCAGATTAAGTTCCTTAGCCTTTGCCGCAAGCTTTTTCTTACCTTCGCATGCACCGTTTTCTGCCATCACTCTCAGTTCAAGATTTTTCTTTGTTGAGTCTGTAACAACTTCACCAAGCAGTTCAGCAAACTTTGCAGCATGCTCTGCTTCTTCGTAAGCTGCCTTTTCGTAGTACATTCCGACTTCAGGATAGCCTTCTCTATGCGCAACTCTTGCCATTGCAAGATACATACCTACTTCTGTACATTCGCCTGTAAAGTTTTGTCTTAATCCTTCTATAATTTCAGGATCAACATCCTTTGCAACCCCAACGACATGCTGATCGGCCCAAGCAAGACCTTCTGACGGAGCTTCAGTAAACTTTGAAGCCGGCGCTTTACACTGAGGACAGGCAGCCGGAGCAGCTTCTCCCTCAAAAACATAACCGCATACTGAACAAACAAATTTTTTCATTTTATTATCCTCCAATAATATTATTTGTATTTTTTATTTAAGCAAAGGTTTCCCTTTGACTGATTTTATTATAATACATACTTCTTTTTTTGTCAATGATTTTTTACAAGAATTCACAAAGTTTTCACATAAAGTATGTGGAAACTGCAATACATAATAATAACCATTATCATTTTAATTTTAAAGAAAAAGACGCATTCAACGCGTCTTTTTCTTAATATATATGTGATGATCAGGGAAAACATGAATTAATTCAAGTTTACTTTATAACATCGTCCCAAGTCGCATCACTTATACTCTTTTTTGCCATATAATTTGCAATAGCTGCAGCGTCTCTGGCAGTAGGCTTTCCGCCGTTTGCATTTACATTTGCAAAATACTGATTTTCTTCAGATTCAATAACTGATTCTCCAGTATACGATTTAGCGCAATGCTGAGCTATCATTGCGGCGTCCTTTGCACTGACTTTACCGTCCCCGTCAGCATCTCCCCTAAGACCGGTCAATGTGTCGATTACATTGCCGTTTTCATCTTTCTTTTCAAATACCATATAATCAGTATGCTTTTTAGTTTCTTCCAAAACCTCAATTTCACTGTTTTCTAATTCAAAGTATTCAAAATCACAGTCAAGACCTGAAAAGCTTCTTATATCGTTAAATTTAACTTCATAAATGTCGCCCACCTCAGCTTCATTGGGAACCTTGAAATTAAAAGTTACAATAGGTTTATTATCCATAAACGGATTTGTGCTTACATATCCCACAATCGCTACAAAATTGTCAAGCTCACTGTAAGCGTTTGCACCGACAACGCTTTCCAATTCAAGTTCCGGAGCATATTCAACTACGAGATCATAAGCATAACAATTGTTTCCGGTTTCCATTGTCATCTGTACTGAAACTGTTTTGCCTGCGATTGCCTGTGCGTCAGAAAGTTCGATAGTTTCCATAGAAATAACATCATTTTTTTTAGTTCTTCTCATTGTTCTGGGAGCTGCTGTTTTTGCTGAAACTGTAGCACCGTTTGCCGCTGCCGCCATAACTGCTGAAGCTACGATAGCAGAAGTTTTCATTAATGTGTTCTTTTTCATGACATTTCCCTCTTTCTTCCTTAATAGCGGCAACTTATTTTGAACAGGTTTAATCGTCGTTTGTTAATAAAAAAACCGACCTTTTTTCTTCTTTTAGGTCGGCTATATACAATACGCTGCTGTAACAACGCCATATGCAACCGGCTGTCATACCCTTAGGCTTAGACCCTCAGTATTGCGTCCTTATTTTTCAATAAATTTGTCATTTATTTTAAACCTATTCTTTTACTTTTTCTATGTTCTTAGTATATCATGAAATTTTTTCTATGTCAAGATTTTTTATCGGATTTGTAGTATTACACTACTTTTTGTTGAAACTTTTATACATATTGCATAATATTTACTTTTGCTTTATTTCTCCTAATACCTTTAAAATCGGATATGAAAAGTCATAATCCTTAACAATATCTGGATGCTCATTTGAATATTCATCTATTTTTACGGCAAGTCCGCATTCAAGAAAATCAACAAGCTCCCTCAAAGGACGGCTGAAAATTTCTCCGCACACCGGACAGACCGTTATAACCTTGCTTCCCTTAAAATTCATAACTCTGTAAGGCCAGATTTTGCAGTCAAACGGTTTTTCATCACCCAGAATACAGCCTGTATTTTTATCCAGTGCCGGACAGTAAAATATCTCATCATCTGAAAGTTCTCCGCACTTTGTAATATACGAATTTTTAGTCCTGACAAATTCCGTACCCGGTCTAAGAGCTTCCAGCTTGTTTTTTGTCTCTTCATTCATCACCGGCATTTCCCAGACGTCAGTACTGTCAAATCCGCAGCATATACGGCATTCTCCGCAGACAGATTTGCTTAAAAGTCCTTTTAACATCTTTTCCCCTTTCCCCAACTTTTTGAAAAAAGTTGGACAAAAACTTTTATGCCGATTTTCATTAACAAAATTATATAAGTAAAATTTTTTTAGTTAAACAAAAACTTTCATTCCGAATTTTCATTAACTTGATTTTTCTTATAAAGACTTGCAACGTTCTAATCCGCTTATATTTTATTCCTGTCCTAAAAATAAACTTATTAGGAACTCTTTTTATCAGTTACGGCAATTCTGAAAGAAGCTGTTTTTTCCATATAAGAGACCGTTACAATATGACTTTTCTCAGTAGATTGAAATCCACTTATATTGAAACCTGTTATTGTTTTTTCACTTCCGTCCGTATAAACTCCTCTGACCTCTATACCGCTCAGATCCAGCTTTTCACCCTCTTTATACTCTACCTTATCAGGACTTTTGTAAATATAAATACCCTTTAGAGAATCTTCCCCAATTTCCTGATTGCTTATACGTTCCGCATAGTCAAGAGTACACCAGCCGGTTTTTCCATAGTATTCAGCTTTTCCCCACAGATAACCGTCCGCTTCTACAGCGGCAGTTATCATGACTTTTTCATTATAGTCCAAAAATCCTACCTGATTGTAATTAAGACCCGGTCCCTCTCTCAGCTTTAAACCACCTGAAGCTGTTACCTTCCATTCTTCAGACAATTTTTCTATGCTTGCGGTATCTTCCCTTTTACTTTCTTCTGGATTTTCTGTGGGTTTTTCTTCTGTTATATCTGTATTAATTTCAGCGTCTCCCTCATAATTAAAAGATCCGCCGACCATATATTTTGAATAATCAAGTGAACACCACTGCTCTCTGCCCTCATAAAAAGTCTTGCCCCATAGCATACCGTCTTCTGTGATTACTTTTTCGGTAACTTCAAAAATAGTGTTCATTAACATAAATCCGGTCTTTTCCGATGAAATATCAGGCTGCTCTCTTAAATTCAATCCTGCCTCGTTATTCACTCTCCATACTTCAGAGCATATATCTGTACGGTCTGACAGAAAAAGAGCCGTTTCTTTCTGTCTTCTGTTTACAAGTCCCTGCAATACGCTTCCTCCGGCCATTCTCCATTCGCCGAAGCCTTTTGCAATTTCCAAAAAGCTATAATTTTCTGAACCGTTTACAATATAAGTTTTCAGGTCAAAATCGTCGTATACACCCCATATATTTCCCATATTATATGTAAGACTTACCATTGCGTCAAACTGATTCTGTTTCAGTTCCACATCATATCTATCTGCAAATCTGTTTACATAACCTTCATATATCACAAGCGACTGTGCAAGAAGATTTTCGGCTTCCTCCTCGGTAATTCCGTACGGATAATCATTTACATCCACTCCCGTACCGTATCCGATAGTCCATTGACTGTAATCCCAATATTTATATCTGCTGAATCCTTCTGCTTCTTTGATAAGATCAATACAATCCTGACTTGCTTTCATTCCACCCTGAGCCTTTACCTCAAAGCAGGGAATAATCATACTCAATACAGAAAAAAAACAGATATATTTTTTCGCTGATTTTCTTATTTTCATAACTTTTTCCCAGTCCTTTTACAAAACATAATTATTAATTCTAAACTTTCCTCATCTACGTTATAGTCTATATCGACGTTTACCTTCAAATCTTCTCTTATAGGGTAAAATGCCTTACTTAAAAGATATTTATTCAGTAAAATAATATCAGCAGAATCTACTGTACCGTCTTTTTATTTTTTCAATTATGTCGTTTCCTTTTTTGATTATTTTACTTAATTTTATATAATTTCATTGTAACAGAAATGTAATCTTTAAATGTGAACAAATTATTAACAATTATGAATTTTTTTTAAATTTGTATAAAATAACTAAATATAAAACTTTAGTTTTGTTCGCTTTTTTTTGCTTTTATATAAGCTAAACTTTTATGCCGGATTTCATTAACTCAATTACTTTAAAAACCTGCAAAGTTAATTTTTCTATATAAAAAATAAAACCGACACAAAACATGCGCCGATTTTAATACAAATTATATGAAACGAGTTAAAGAATAAATGCTAATCTTAATGTCTAAATCCCAATCAATAAATACTCATTTCTCCAAAGCTCTGAGAGTGAAGAACAAAAGAAAATTATAATCATGATTATCTCAATTGAGAATAAATTGAAATCCTTAGATTACCTCAAGACATTAACCCTCAACCTTTTAAATGCATTTTCTTTAACTCGTTTCATATAATTTTCATTCATTCCGAATTGGAATAAATATATTATACCATATTGGTATAATAATGTCAAGAGGTTTTTTTATGAGATTAAAATTATTACGAAAACAAAAGCATATGTCACAATTATCTCTTGCAATGAAGTTAAATACTACTCAAATGAGTATAAGCCGATATGAAACCGGAAAGCGTGAACCGGATTTGAAAACTTTAATTCTAATTGCAGATTTTTTTGATGTTTCAATTGATTATCTTCTTGAACGTACAGATAATCCCAAAATGAATAAATAAAACTCGGAATATGTCCAAATGGAATATTCATTTCCGGTAAAGTTCGGTAATACCATTTAAAGCAGTTTTTTTACGTTATTTATTAATAAAATTCCTCCGGATATTTTATATTATCCGGAGGATTGTTTTATTCTTCTGAATTTTCTGGTTCTTCAGTCTCTTCAACCGTATTATTTTCAATTTCTTCTGCCTGTGCATTTGCCATATCCTGAGCAATTTCTTCCTCACTCGGCTGATCGACTGTTTCAACCTCAGCCTCTTCATCATGTTCGGCTCTGGTAAATGAAACAACACGGCTTTCTTCCGCAACCTTCATAACCTTAACGCCTGTTGCATATCTTCCCATAATTCTTACGTCAGCACATCTTATTCTGATAATTATACCGTCATTAGAGATAAGGATAATGTCGTCTGTTTCATCTACAACCTTTATTCCGCAGACATATCCCTTTTCTTCTCCTGTTTTATAATTCAGCAGACCGAATCCGCCTCTGTTCTGAATCCTGTAAGCGTCAAGCTCGGTTCTCTTGCCGTATCCCTTATCGGTTACGGTCAGAAGCGAAGCTCCCTCTCTTACTCTCGCCATAGAAACTACATAGTCGCCGTCCCTGAGCTTTATCGCCTTTACGCCGTGGGCGGAACGTGACATAGACCTGATTTTTTCTTCTTCAAGTCTTATAGCCATACCGTTTCTTGTAGCCACGAAAAGCTGTGCGCTGCCGTCGGTCATTCTTACTCCGGCGATTTCGTCGCCCTCGTCCAGTCCGATAGCTATCAGACCGTTCTTTCTGACGTTTTTGTACGCTGAAAGGGCGGTTCTTTTTATTTTACCGTTTTTAGTTACCATTACAACGTACTTACCCTCGTCAAAATCAGAGGTTTTTATCATTGCGGCAATTTTTTCGTCCTCACCCAAAGGCAGGAGATTTACTGCGTTAACTCCTCTTGACGACTTTGAACCTTCCGGTACTTCATAGCATTTCAGCTTATACATAATGCCCTTATTAGTTATAAACAGAATATTGTCATGAGTGGAGCAAATAAACATTTCGTTTACGAAATCCTCTTCACGCTGTTTCATACCGGAAACGCCTCTGCCGCCTCTGCGCTGAGTTTTATAAACGTCTACAGGCATTCTCTTGATATAGCCGATATTTGTGTATGTCACAACACAGTCCTCAACAGGGATAAGATCCTCGATGTCAACTTCTCCGCTTACCGTTTCAATCTGAGTTCTTCTGTCATCACTGTATTTTCTTCTGATTTCGGCAAGCTCGTCTTTAATTATCTGATGAACCTTGTTTTCGTCTGCAAGTATTGCTTCCAGTTCTTCAATTTTCTTCATCAGTTCATCTAATTCGTCCAGAATTTTTTGTCTTTCAAGACCGGTCAGCTTACCTAAAGTCATCTGAACTATAGCTTCAGCCTGAATTTCCGTAAGGTTAAAACGTTCCTGCAATCTTTGCTTTGAATGCGGAATATTTTCAGATGTTTTACAAATCTCCACTACTTCGTCAATATTATCCGCAGCAATAACCAGACCTTCCAATATATGCGCTCTGTGCTTTGCCTTTTTTAGATCGTATTCAGTACGGCGTCTTATTACCTCTACCTGAAATTTAATATACTGTTCAATAGTCTGCTTCAGTGTGAGAACCTTAGGTTCTCCGTCAACAAGTGCAAGCATAATAACGCCCACTGTGTCCTGAAGCTGAGTATAGGAGAATAGCTTATTGAGTACAATCTGAGGTATAGCGTCCTTTTTAAGTTCTACAACAATACGCATTCCCTCTCTGCCGGATTCATCACGGATAAAGTGAACGCCGTCGATTCTCTTGTCCTTTACAAGATTCGCCATAGACTCAACAAGTCTTGCCTTATTTACCATGTAAGGAATTTCATGTACTATAATGCACTGTCTGCCTTTGATTTCTTCAATTGTGGTGTTGGCACGAAGGGTTATTTTACCTCTGCCGGTAGCGTAAGCGGCCCTTATTCCCGCACGTCCCATTATAATACCGCCTGTAGGGAAATCAGGTCCTTTTATATGTTCCATAATTTCATCAAGAGTACAGTCGGGATTGTCCATAACAAGGTCGATAGCGTCTATTACTTCTCCTAAATTATGTGGCGGAATATTTGTCGCCATACCAACGGCGATACCTACAGAACCGTTTACCAGAAGATTCGGAAAACGGCTTGGAAGTACTACAGGTTCTTTTAATTTATCGTCGTAGTTAGTGGTATAAGGAATAGTTTCCTTTTCAATGTCCGTAAGCATTTCTCCTGCGATTTTGGACATTCTCGCCTCAGTATAACGGTAAGCGGCAGGCGGATCGCCGTCAATAGAACCGAAGTTTCCGTGACCGTCAATAAGAGGATATCTTAAAGAAAATTTCTGCGCCAGACGTACTAAAGCGTCATAAACGGAAGCGTCGCCGTGAGGGTGATATTTACCGAGCACTTCTCCGACAGTGTATGCGCACTTTCTGTAGGGCTTGTCATAGGTATTTTTAGAATCGTTCATAGTGTAGATAATACGCCTATGAACAGGTTTCATACCGTCTCTTACATCCGGAAGCGCTCTGGCCACAATTACAGACATTGAGTATTCAAGGAAAGATTTTCTCATTTCCTTATCAATATCTACGTTAAAAACTTTTGAGTTGTCATTAAACATTTCTTAAACTTCCTTTTATTTATTTACTTGCTTCACAAATAAAATTCTTATCCAGCTGTTTTTGAAAATGAAGATTCATTATCTCAATTTCCTCTTGCGTCAGCGGTTCTTTAGGTACTACATAAAACATTGATTTTTTTATATATATCATAAAGAAATTTTTTCTTTCAATAACCTTTACGTTTTTGTTAAGATAAATTTCAGTATCCGCAATATCTTCTTTCACAGGGATTTCGCCGAAAACTTCTTCATATTCTTCCGGTTCTTTTTCCTTTTCAGGTTCTAAAACAGTTCCTATAACGATTCTTTCGGGATATATTGTCAGAGTATAAACGTCGTTTTCTATTCCCTTTACAGATTCCATAAGATTTCTTTTAAGCTTTCTGGGATTGTACCAGTTTATAAATGCAAGGGCAATACAGACAAGCACCAGTACGTATCCGATAGTTTCGCCTTTTCCGTACATTATATTCAATACGTTGCCTGCGGCAAGGATTAAAAGCAATACCGACATTATTCGGTTTCGGGGAAATACAAACTTCTTCTGGAAAACTGTAAACGCCTCCCCGAAAAGCTCGTACGGTATCGAGTACCTTTTCTTTACTAAAGCTTCATCTTCCATATTTTATCCTTTCTCCAGCTTTTTGAAAAAAGCTGGGCAAAAACTTTTATATCGATTTTAGTTTACTGGTATATTTTAATCAATTCACGATGGTTTACTTTTGCAGAGAATTGAAGAAAAAATTTTGAAAAAAAGTAAGCAAAAAACTTTTATATTAAGACTCGAAAAAAAACTTTTATGTCCTCCGCTTTTGAAAAAGCGGAACCAAAACTTTTATACCGTACATAATTAGCTTTATTTTCTTCTTAAACACTCGAAAAGCAGCTTTTTAAAAAGCTGAGAAAATTTTATTTGTCATTTTCTTTGCTTGTGCAAAGAAAATAACGAAAAGAAACACCCTTCTTTCTTTGTTCACACAAAGAAAAGAAGCAAAGAAAGGTAACGACTGCGTAACCCTTTTAAACTATCACGCAAGGTTCTCTCCCAAAACTGTGCTGAGACATTTCTGCAGCTTGCGATCTCCTTTAAGTTGCTCCCATCTTCATTGGTCTGAATTTTAGATGACACGGCTTGCCTTTTATGAGAAGACCAATTAGTTCAGAAACAGTATTACGGATAAAATTCGGAGCTTTATGCGCCGTAATCCTGCCGCGGCGTTTGATCGGACGCATTTCTTTGATTCGTTTCTTGTCACGAGACAAGAAATGAACAAATTTATTTGAAAGTTTTATCAGCCTTTTATCTGGACAGGCATAACGATAAACGTAAAGCTGTCCCCCTGAAAAGGTACTATTTTTACCGCTCTGTTCGCCCCTGTCATCTGAATTCTGACTTTATCCGTATCCGCAGCTTTTAAAGCATCGAGCAAATATTTGTTATTAAAGCCTATAAGTACGCTTTCGCCGTTTATTTCAGCTTCAATACTGTCGTCAAGTCTGCCAATACCTGTTTTACAGTTTATTTTAATTTCACCGTTTCCAAAAGTACATTTTACAGGAGCTTTATTCTTTTCATTAAGCAGCAGCGAGCATCTTTCCAGACAATGAACAATATCGCTGGTTTTTACAATTACCTCAGTTTTAAATTCCTTAGGCACGCTGTTTTTATAATTATGGAATTCTCCCTCAAGAAGTCTTGTAAAAATTCTGTACCCATTTATATCAAAAAGAATATGTTTTGAATTTACGAAAATTTCACAATCATTTTCCGCGTCCTCTTTAAGAATTCTTGAAGCTTCAAGAAGCGCCTTTGACGGTACAACAAAATAATGCTTATCAGCACAATTTATTTTTTCATATCTGATAGCAAGTCTGAAACCGTCTATTGCGACCATATTTATTCCGGAATTTTCAATATCAAACAGTTCTCCGGTAAGTATCGGTTTTGCGTCGTTAAGAGAAGTTGCGTAATTTGTCTGATTTATCATGCTTTTTAATACTTCCTGATTAATCAGTATAGGATTTTCTCTTTCAATTTCAGGAAGCGCAGGATATTCCTCAGCGCTTATTGCAGATATCTGATATTCGGCATTTCCTCCGTATATTTTCATATTCAGATTATCATCTATGTCATAAGTAATTAAGTCGGAGGGCATTCTTCTTGTTATTTCACTGAATAGTCTGGAATTTAAAACTATTTCTCCCGTATCGGAGGAATCGCATTCAATATAAGTCGTTATGCCGATCTCAAGATCGTACCCTGTAAGCTCAAGGGAAGACATGTCCAGACGCAGCTTTATACCCTCCAGAGCTGCAATAGTCGATTTAGGTGAGACCGCTTTTGAAACATTATTTATAGCGGAGCATATATCTTCTTTTTTACATGTAAATTTCATTTTTTCTCCTTCCTGTTTTATTCAGAAATTTTTTTATTTGACTTTTAACAAAGCGGGAATTTTTCAATTAGAAAAAAACAGTTTTTTTTTATCAATAATATAATATAAATTAATTTTATAAATAGTAGTAGTAGTAGGGGGTGTTGAAAAGTTGGAATTATAGGAAATTTTCAGTAAAACCGGTAATCAGACGGTAAAAAGTTTTCCTTATAGCCTGTGTTGATAAAATGTGGACATGTTTAATTTGAATTTTTGTGTTGATGGTGTTGAGAAATTGTGTGTTGAAAGTGGAAAAATTGGGGATTTTTTTGTGGAATCATAATTTTCTTTTAACATGCTGTTAATTTTCTGTTTTTTGAAATATGTGGAATTAATTTTACCTTCAATATACAAATGCTTGATTTTATTGAATTTATAATTCAACATAACTTTCAACAGTCTGTTGAAAACTGTGTTGAAATACAGTGCAATCGTTGAAAAGACTTATTTTTTATCAAAGAAACAAGTTTCTTTGAATTTTTTCTTAACTTTCTTGTCTCGCAACAAGAAAGTTACAAAGAAATGCGTCCGCTCAAACGCCGCGGCAGGCTTACGGCGCATAAAGCGCCGAATTTTATCCGTCATACAGTTTCTGAACTAATTGGTCTCACCATAAAAGGCAAGATATGACATCTAAAATTTACGCCCAATTAAGATGGGAGCAACTTAAAGGAGATCGCAAGATGCAGAAATGTCTCAGCACAGTTTTGGGAGAGAAGCTTGCGTGATAATTTGAAAGGGTTACGCAGTCGTTACCTTTCTTTGCTTCTTTTCTTTGTGTGAACAAAGAAAGAAGGGCATTTCTTTTCGTTATTTTCTTTGGGCAATCAAAGAAAATGACAAATTAAATTTTCTCAGCTTTTTCAAAAGCTGCTTTGTGAGTGTTTAGAAAGAAAATCAAGTAAACATAAATCGTCATAAAAGTTTTTGCCCAGCTTTTTTTCAAAATTTTTATCTTTAATTTTCTATGAAGTAAATCTTCGTGAATTAATTAAAATATACCAGTTAAGTAAATTTGATATAAAAGTTTTTTGCCTACTTTTTTTCAAAAAAGTAGGGAAGGAGGAGAAGTACATGTCAGCAAATCAGAATTACGATGAAAATCAAATACAGGTACTGGAAGGACTTGAAGCAGTAAGAAAGCGTCCGGGAATGTATATCGGTTCAACAGGTCCGAAAGGTCTGCACCATCTGGTTTATGAGATAGTAGATAACTCAATAGATGAAGCGCTTGCAGGATTTTGTTCAGAAATCAGAATTGAAATTCTTGAGGGAGATATAATAAAAGTCTCTGACAACGGACGTGGAATACCTACCGGTATTCACCCGAAGGAGGGAATTTCTGCGGCAACTGTCGTTTACACTATACTTCATGCAGGCGGTAAATTCGGCGGCGGCGGATATAAGGTATCCGGCGGACTTCACGGCGTAGGCGCTTCAGTTGTTAACGCGCTTTCCGAGTGGCTGGAGCTGACTGTAAAAGACGGCGAGCATGTACACTTCCAAAGATTTGAAAGAGGAAATTACTCTGAACCTCTTAAAATTATCGGCGATACAACTGAAACCGGTACTTCCGTTATGTTCAAAGCGGACGGCGAAATATTTGAAGATACTCATTATGATTTTGAAGTACTCCTGAAACGTTTAAGGGAACAGGCTTTTCTTAATGCAGGCATAAAAATAGTTTTCAGTGATCTGCGTGACAAAGAAAATGAAAAGTCTGAGGTACTTCACTATGAGGGCGGTATAAGACAATTTGTTGAGCATATCCATAAAACAAAGGGATTGGAATCTCTGTCAGATAAGGTAATTTACGTTTCAGGTATGCAGGGGGATTCCTTTGCGGAAATAGCAATGCAGTATAACGACAGCTATAACGAAGTTATACTGTCATTTGCCAACAATATTCATACTACTGACGGCGGTTCTCATGAAACGGGATTTAAAAACGCTCTTACAAAAGTCATTAATGAGTACGGAAAGAAATTCAATCTGCTCAAAGATGGTGAAAAGCTGCTTGGAGACGACGTAAGAGAAGGTCTGACAGCCATAATTTCCGTTAAGCTTACCGAGTGTGAATTCGAGGGACAAACTAAGGGAAGGCTGGGAAATCCGGAAGTAAAAGGCTTTATAGAAAAAATGATAATGGAAAAGCTGATGTGCTATCTGGAAGAGAATCCGGCAGACGCAAAAGCAATATTTGAAAAATCCCTAGCAGCGCAGCGTGCCAGAGAAGCGGCAAAAAAAGCCAGAGAAACTGCAAGAAGAAAAACCGCTATGGAAAGCGCTTCGCTTCCGGGTAAGCTTGCAGACTGTTCAGAGCATGACACTGAATTTACAGAAATATATATCGTCGAGGGAGATTCTGCGGGCGGTTCTGCAAAAGAAGGCAGAGACAGACGCTATCAGGCTATACTTCCACTCTGGGGTAAGATGTTAAACGTAGAAAAAGCAAGAATAGATAAGGTTTACGGTAATGAAAAGCTTATGCCTGTAGTAACGGCTCTGGGAACAAGTATCGGCGAGGATTTTGACATATCAAAGCTGCGGTACGGAAAAATAATAATTATGGCCGACGCCGATGTCGACGGTTCACATATCAGAACTCTGCTGCTGACATTTTTCTTCAGATTTATGAGACCGCTTATTACAAACGGTAATATTTACATTGCTCAGCCGCCGCTATTCAAAGTATTCAGAGGAAAAAAGGTAAAGTACGCTTTTTCTGATGAGGAAAGAGATCAGTATATTGAAGAATTGACAACGGAAAACGGTACAAAACCGGAGGTTCAGCGTTATAAAGGTCTTGGTGAAATGGATCCTGAACAGCTCTGGGAAACCACTATGAATCCGGAAACAAGAACTATGCTTAAAATAGACATGGAGGATGCTGTTAAAGCAGACGAAACCTTTACGATCCTTATGGGAGATAAGGTGGGACCCAGAAAAGAATTTATTGAAACAAATGCTAAATATGTGGAGAATCTGGATATTTAAAGTTTCTTTTTAAAAGAAATTTTAATAGAAAACTTTTTTCTGTTCATTTCTTGTCTCGCAGCAAGAAACAAACCAAAGAAACAAGTTTCTTTGAATTTTTTCTTAACTTTCTTGTCTCGCAACAAGAA
>OFLZ01000215.1_pt1 | contig 53630 bp, 42 predicted proteins | sample 1541321 | NCBI WGS metagenome assembly OFLZ01 (sample SAMN04209223, study PRJEB22552) | human gut metagenome | biome: gut; material: feces | host: Homo sapiens | place: USA: Oklahoma | reverse complement strand
AAGCCCTTTCTGCTGCTTAATTAATTTTTTTGTCTAACTTTTTGGGGTCACTTCATTCCCGCAGCGGCCGTTTTTGCCTATTTTCATTTGGACTGTTATGGATGAAAAAACAGATTGTAAAATATTGACTGATAAGGATTCATCATATATAATTGACACGTGGTGAAAGCCACCGATGGCACTACCTCAGCGGTAGGCAGTTAGCGTCCTTTCTCCTTGTGCGTTGTTTCGCGCGGGAGGGAGGTGAGGCGAATGGAGTACATAATCATTATTTTCACTTTGATTTTGCTGCTCGTGCTCGCAATAAAAAAAGACTAGCTGCCCCGTTTCCCAATGGATCAGCTAGTCTAATCGTTGGAGGACGCTAACCGCCGAAACGGGTAGTGCCATCGTTCAATTCTATTGTAGCGTGAAGAATAGGGTTTGTCAATACCTGTCAGGCGAAAGATCGAAGCTGATGCATGAAACGTTAAGCTTCGTTTGTTACAGGAATTGATTGTAAAATATTGACTAAAAAAGATTAATTATATATAATTGACATGCGGTGAAAGCCGCCAGTGGCACTACCTCAGCGGTAGGCAGTTAGCGTCCTTTCTCCTTGCGCGTTGTTTTGCGCGGGAGGGAGGTGAGGCGAATGGAGTACATAATCATTATTTTATTTTTGATGTTGTTGCTCGTAGTCGCAATAAAAAAAGACTAGCTGCCCCCGTCCCCAACGTGTGTAGCTAGTCTATTCTAAATGTGGGACGCTAACCGCCGAAACGGGTAGTGCCATCGTTCGTCTATATTGTAGCGTAAAGAAAACCGTTTGTCAATACCTGTCAGATGAAAGATCGAGGCTAAGGCGTAAATTCGTCAGGCTTCGATTTTTTTTGCAGGAATTGACTGTTAAATATTGACTGTTAAGGATTCCCAATATATAATTGACACGTGGCAAATGCCACCGATGGCACTACCTCAGCGGTAGGCAGTTAGCGTCCTTTCTCCTTGCGCATTGTTTTGCGCGGGAGGGAGGTGATGCGCATGGAGTACATAATCATTATTTTATTTTTGATGTTGTTGCTCGTAATCGCAATAAAAAAAGACTAGCTGCCACTCGTCCAAAAGATGCAGCTAGTCTAAACTAGATGTATGGACGCTAACCGCCGAAACGGGTAGTGCCATCGTTCGTCTATATTGTAGCGTAAAGAAAACCGTTTGTCAATACCTGTCAGATGAAAGATCGAGGCTAAGGCGTAAATTCGTCAGGCTTCGATTTTTTTTGCAGGAATTGACTGTTAAATATTGACTGATAAGGATTCACAATATATAATTGACACGTGGTGAACGCCACCGATGGCACTACCACAGCGGTAGGCAGTTAGCGTCCTCGCTCCTTGCGCGTTGTTTCGTGCGGGAGGGAGGTGAGGCGCATGGAGTACATCATCATTATTTTCACTTTGATTTTGTTGCTCGTGCTCGCAATAAAAAAAGACTAGCTGCCCACGTCTCCAAACTGCGCAGCTAGCCTAAGCAAATTTGAGGGACGCTAACCGCCGAAACGGGTAGTGCCATCGTTCATCTATATTGTAGCGTGAAGGAAATCGTTTGTCAATACCTGTCAGATAACATTCCGGTAAAGCATATTGCTTTTCCGGGTTTTTTATTTTATATCGTAATGACGGCGATAATATAATAACAAAAATTATAGCCTTTGATCTGTATCTGAGGGAATGTATTCAGCAATATCTGGTAATTCACAATTTAAAATGCGACAAAGATCATTTAATGTTACGGTAGTAAGCGGAAGGTTTTTTCTCAATCGATCGAGTGTGCTACTGCTCATATGGTGGTCGTTTATAAGGGAATAGGTGCTAATGTGACGCTTCTTTAGTGTTTGCCAAAATCGATCATAAATAATCATATTGATAATCCTCCTCATACTAATTATCTTTTATGATTAAATACTTGACTATAGTCGTAAGACCGACTATAATGTGATTGAAAATACGACTATCTGATTTCTTGTTCTATGTTTTTAAATAATTCATCATTAAAAAAATCACTGATAGAAATATGCAATCCATCACAAAGCTTTTGAAGTGTAGAAACTGTGGTACCACGATTCCTTTCACTCACAATATTATTAAGTGTCGATTGCGGTACTCCACTGATTGTCGCCAGCATGTTCACCGTAATTTTATTTTCTTCACAAAGAGCTATGATCCGCTTTCTAACAGCCTCACCAATACGCATTGTTTATGATCTCCTAAGCTAAAATGAGTTAACTTTAGGTTAGCTTATTATTTTGCAAAAGGTTAACTCATTTGAGTTAGAATGGCAGATTTTCAAAAAAATATGCTTTATATTGTGAAAAGGAGAAAAAATGCATGAATCATCTTGCAGCTTTACAGGCCATCGAAGAATTCCACAAGACGATTTTTTAAACTTGCAAAAGCGGCTGCAAAAAATCATCAAACAATTGATCAAGCAGGGCATCACCACCTTTTACTGCGGCGGAGCCTTGGGCTTTGACACGCTCGCAGCGCAGGCGGTTTTGAAAGCGCGGCGCTTCCACCCGCAGGTGAAGCTGATTCTGGCTCTCCCCTGCCGCGATCAGGCGGAACAATGGCGGGAAGCGGACAGACTGCTCTATGAATCCATCAAACGGCGGGCGGATGAGGTGGTATATCTTTCCGAGCGTTACACGCGGGGATGCATGTTCGAGCGGAACCGCTACATGGTCGATCACAGCGACGTTTGCGTTTGCTATTGCCTGAGCGATCAAGGCGGCACAGCATATACGGTGAAATATGCGCGGCGCAGGGGCGTTCCGGTCATCAATCTGGCAAAGGAGGGATGGGATCAAAAAATCCCCTGACAGAGTGTCAGGGGAAAACGATCGTGATGTTTGGTTTCGATGGCGCGACGGCATTATGATCGTCAATTTGATTCATGAATCAGGAAATGGAAACGCGCTCAGGCCGCGCAGGCCCACGCCTTTTCCCTTGTTGGAAAAGGGTGCAAAAGAACATTTTTTACACGGCACACGGCAGCGGCAGGGCCGTGCAGGGGGTCGAGGGGCTACGGCCCCGCGCATTTCTTTTGGTTCGTTTTCTTTGTGTCGAGCAAAGAAAATGAACGAGCATCAGCGATACACCTGCATAAAGATAAACAATTCCCCGGCACTTGCGGCCTGGGCGCGTTCCCCTTTCCCTATCCGTGCTTTATAAACAAATTAATGATACGGAAGTCACGCTATGAATGCTTTTATGATTTGCGCGGCGGCTTTACATTGAAGTCAGGCCTGACTGTACCGTCAATTTCTCCATATTCCTGTTCATGTTTGCGGATGCTATCCCGAATTAAGACCAGGATATGGCTGTTTACAGATCGCCCCTCATACTCAGCCACAAAACTCAACTTATTCAGCATTTCTTCCTCGATGCGAATGGATACACTTTTCACAGCCATAAAATCACCTCAAAATAAATTTATGATGACTTTATTTTACGCAAACATTATGATATAATGAGCTGAATAGATTTACAGTATATCTATAATATGTTCAAATAGGCTATACAAAGGAGGCGTGACAGGTAAAGGAGTTTACTATACTGAAGCATTTTATTTTATGAAAAGGAGTTGTTTGCATTGATCAAATCAAAAATCCAAAAAGCCACCGCTCGCTTCAGGGAAAAGCGAAACCCACCTTTCAGCGAAGAAGAAGCGCTCCAAAAGGCCAGAGACAACTTCATGAAAGCGCTCACCGAATGTTTAATCCTCGCCTGCCTAAGCAAAGGCGATCGTTATGGCTACGAGATCAGCCAGTCCATCAAGGCATATAGCGGCGGATGTTTTCGCATTCCGGAAGGGGCCATGTATCCCACGTTATATCGCATGTTGGATCGAGGCTACATCACTACCTACACCTCTGATTGTGGAAAACGGCAGATGCGCATTTACTACCAGATCACATCCGCCGGCCGTGGTCATCTCGAAGCGCTTATGAAGGCCTATCATGAGGCCCATGCAGGCTATCAGTCCGTCCTCTCTGCAACGATCTAAAAAAAGAGGCTGTCAAAAAGAATCCATATGTCTGCGAGCGAACACAGTTCGCCCTTGCGAGATTGGGCTTTCTAAAAAATTCTATGCGCCTGCGGGCGACATACAAAAAATTGAATAACGTCGCCACTTCAATTGGCCCGCAGGCACAGCCCGCCCCAACAACAACCGGCTCAACAGTTAATGAAATTGGCGGCAACGCCGCTTGTTCCCTTCCTTTATGCCGCCGAAGCCTGCGCCTGCGTGGTTGCCGGCGGCGCAGTGGTCGGAGGCGGCACGGTCGTTTTCGGCTTCTCCTGCATTTCCTTCGGATAGGCCGGGTCAAAGATATCATATTTGCGGAAATACTCCTTCGAATCTTCATCGCGCACCACCGTCGCCTTATTGCGGTTTAAAAGCTCAATGAGCGGATAAAGATTGAGCCAAATCTGGTTGATCCCTTCCTTCTGCGATTCGTCAAAGATCAGTTGCAGGCCGATGTGCAGATGCGGCTGGGTCATGCCGTTGTTATCCTCCTTGGTCGAATAGCCCGTGGAGCCGAGATACCCGATCACCTGCCCCGCTTTGACCTTGGAGCCGAGCTTGATGCCCGTCTGATAAGGGTGGCCCTTGCGCAGATGCGCATAATAATAGGAGCGTTTCCCATCAAAGCTGCGGATGCCCAGCCGCCAGCCGCCATACTGATTCCAGCCGTAGGCCTCTACGACCCCACCCTCCACAGCGACAATCGGCGTGCCGATCGCGCCGAGCAGGTCATTGCCGAGATGCCGCCTGCGGTAGCCGTAGGAGCGGGAATCGCCGAAATCGTCATAATGGCTGTAGCCAAAGCCCTCCGCGATCGGGCAATAGGCCTTCAGCCCGTATTTTTTTACAATGATCTTCTGGCCCTCATGCTCCTTGTCCGGCGCCTCCTTTTCGTATTCGCCCACCATGCCGCCGAGCACCGCTGTGTATGCCCGCTTGTAATAATCATAGTATTTATTATCCGCCATCAGCTCATCTACGGTTTTTCCATCTGCCAGCGCATCCTTGAGCTTTTGCAGCTGGGCGGATTTATAACCCTTCCAGTTGCCCCCGTTTTTACAGGCAAGCCAGGCGAGCGAATCAATCCAGCTAACGTGCGGCCCCTTGCCCTCTTCATGCGTTTTTATATCGAGTGCCAGCGTGTCGCTCAGAGCAGTGTACGGTGCATTAAACTCTACCCATTTGATGTAGGAGGGCTGCGTTGTATCCGTCTGCCCGGTGGACGCCTGTGATTCTGCGGGCGCAAGGTTGGAGGGAGCGTCCGTTTCTACCCCCTGCGCCGCTTGCACCTTCTGCGTATGCTCTTCCACCCCCTGCGCCACGCCAAAAACACTCAACGCACCGAGCGCGAGGCAGATGACGATGGACAATATCATATTCAGCCTGCTTGTTTCCTTCGTATGCAACGTGATTGTCACCGCCCATTTCCATCGCCGGTTTCTGGGAAACCGCTTCTGGGGTTTGATCCGTAGTTTCATTTTATGAGCGATATGGGTGGAACATGCCTTGAAAAAAGAAAAGGGGCGGTTCCAAATGCGCTGCATTTGGAACCGCCCCTGCGAATAACTAAATTTCGTTTATTCCACTGGCTCTTTCATCTCTTTTTGAGAGGAAACCGCCTCGTAATCCTCCAGCATCTCCTTGGAGGGCGCTTTGGTCAGCAGGCTAACCACAACCATCAAAATCAACCCGAGTGCAAAGCCCGGCACCAGTGAATAAAGCCCTGTGCGCGTTGCCAGCGTTGCGCCGCCAAACTTGATATAATCCCAAACGATCACAGTCAAGCCGCCCGCGATCATGCCGGAGGCAGCGCCCGCAAAATTCGACCTTTTCCAAAACAACGCCAGGATCACCACCGGGCCGAAGGTTGCGCCGAAGCCCGCCCACGCGTTGGAGACGAGCCCCATCACGCTGCTGTTGGGATCCAGCGCGACCACAAAGGCAATTGCGCTGACCACCAGCACCGTAATACGGCTGACACGCAGCATGCTCTTATCACTTGCATTTTTGCGGATCACGCCTTTATACACATCTTCCGAGATGGAAGAAGCCGTGACAAGCAGCTGGGAATCCGCCGTGGACATGATCGCCGCCAAAATACCGCACAACAGCAGGCCGCCAATGAAGGGGATGCCCAGCCGATTGGTAAAGACTTCTCCGATCATCTCAATAAACACATTTTCAGAATTGCTGATTGGATTGCCCAGGAAGAACGCGCGCCCGATTGCACCCAGGAAACAGGCGGAAGATAAAGAAATCACTACCCATGCAATCGCCACTTTGCGGGATTTGCGCACTTCATCCTCATTCTTAATCGCCATAAAGCGGATCAGGATATGCGGCATGCCGAAATAGCCAAGGCCCCAAGCGAGCTGGGAAAGGATGCTGACAAAGCCCAGAGGCTTGCCGTTATCATAAAGCGGATTAAGGAAACTAACGCCCAGGGAATCCAGCGCCGCCTTTGCTTCGCCCGGGCCGCCCAGCATCGCGAGCGCGATCACAGGCACCACCATCAGGGAGATGAGCATCATAAAGCCCTGCACAAAATCCGTCCAGCACACGGCAAGAAAGCCGCCGAAAAACGTGTAGATCAAAATGACAGCCACACCAATCACAAGAGCGAGCGTATAATCCAGCCCGAATACGGAGGAAAACAGCTTAGCGCCCGCAGAGAAACCGGAGGCCGTATAAACTAAGAAAAAGATCATGATGAATAGGGAGGACGCCACACGCAGCACCTTCGTGTGATCCTGAAACCGGTTTTCAAAAAACTCCGGCAGCGTCAGGGAATTCCCGGCTTTGATGGTATACCGCCGCAGGCGGGAGGCGACCAGAATCCAGTTGAGAATCGTGCCGATGGCAAGCCCCACAGCGATCCAGATCTGCCCTGTGCCAAATGCGTAAATCGCCCCGGGCAGGCCCATCAGGAGCCAGCCGCTCATATCCGAGGCCTGTGCGCTCAGTGCGGCCACCCAGCCGTTGAGCGAGCGGCCGCCCAGAAAATAATCCTCTGAATTTTTGGTGCGCTTGTAGTAAAACACACCGATGCCCATCATCGCCAGCAGATAGCAGCCGAAAGCCGCAAAAATCCATACTCTACTTGACATCCGGTTTCCTCCTCCATGCTTTTCCCGTTTAAAAGAATAAAATAATGGTGTTATTATAGCATAAAACGAAATCAATTTCCACCTTTTCCATGATATTTCGCAGGAAACGCAACCGGGGCCGCCGCAGAGGGAACGCCCTGCAACAGCCCCGCTTTCTGATTGATATGCCTTCGCCTTTACCAGAACTCAATAAACCCAGATCTGGAACAAAAGCTTTTTCCAGAACGGCAGCTTTTCATAGGTGGATTTGCCCGCCTGCTCCGCCTCCGCCTGCAAGGTGGACAGCTCCTCCCGCGTGAGCACGTGGCGGCTGAATTTCGCCTTGCGCGCCAAGCGCTGTGCCTCCCCGCTGACCATATAGCCAAAACGGGCCAGGCGGCAAAGGTAACGGTAAACCGCAATCGCCGCCCGGTTGCGGTCTTTCTGCCGGAAGGCGAGTTTCCTGCGCCGCGTCAGTTCCAGCCGCGCGGCAACCAGCGCCAGCACGCATAACCCTGCCAGCAGCGGGAAAAGCCAATGCGATGTTTTTACGCCGGTTTGCTCGATCGGGCCATTTGCCGTGGGCGCCTCGGTGGGGGGCGATGTCTCATCCGGCTGCGCGTCGTTTTCATCCGGGTTTTCCCGCAGGGTTGCGGCTCCGCCGGGCGTTGCCTCAATAGGCGTCCAGCCCTGGCCGTCCGCCCACACTTCCACCCAGGCGTGCGCCTGCCGGTCTGGGATCTCAGCGCTCCCATCCGCCCCAAAATTGCTGGTTTTGACCGTGTAGCCCTCCACATAGCGCGCGGGTACATCCAGCGCGCGCATCAGGGCCGCCGCCGCACTTGCAAAATGGATGCAGTAGCCGCGCGGCCGTTCTTCCAGAAAATAGAGCACGAAATCCTGTCCCTCCGGCACCACGCCCGGCTTCTCCGTATAGGTTCCAGCATTTTGAACCGCCTGCGCGGCCGCTCTGGCAACACGTAGCCAGTCCTCTGGGCCTTCCGCCGCTGTCAGGTCGGCTTTTTCCGCATAGGCGAGCAGCCTGTCGCGCACGCCGTCCGGCAGTTGGGTATCCCGCTTATTGATCAGCGCTTCATATTCCCGCTCCATCTGCCTGATCCGGCTGGGAATCCGCTTCTGCTGCGCTGCACTCAACGGGGTAAAATAGGAATGGAGCGTGTAGCTGCTCACCGAGGTTCCATCCTCACGCCCTGTCAGCAGGTAAGCATCCTGCTTAAAATCACTTCCTGTCACCGTATTCCCCTGCGAAAGGTAATAGGGCGTATACGTATAGGAGCGGTTGGCTCCTATATTTTCAATTGTGATACCAGAGGCCTGCGGCTTTTCCCCCTCCATCTCCCGCACGGAAATATCGGTATACAGCAACGGCTGGAAAGAAAGCCGCATACCCTGATACGATTCTTCAGAAATCACCTGCCACGAGGTGCCCGTATAAACAGAGCCGGCCCATCCGCGCAGATAATAATCCGCTGGCGCAGATTGGACGCGCAGCATGGTTTGGTCGGTAAAACGCAGTTCCCCCGCATTTGTGAGGTCTGTCATGCCGGGCGAACCCGTCATCGGCGCGCCATAGCCTGTAAAGGATAGGGAATCCTGATGGCTGGAGTCAAACAGCTCCGTTACCACCTGGATGACCGCGTTGCGCACTTGCACAGCGCGGGTGGAGGGCTGGTAGGCATCCGGCGGCTGGAACAGCACCACCAGCGCCGTCAGCAAAAAGGCAAAGGGCGCAAGCAGCAGCCCGGCCTTTGCCGCGTGCCGCTCTCCCATCCGCCCCGCACGGCCCGAAAGCAACATGGCGGCCCAGAAACCAATGAGCAGCACGAGTGGTGCCGTGCCCGGCAGCAGCCCTACCACAGCCGCGCTCGCCAAAAAAGGCGCGGTGACGAGGAAGGAAAGAAAAAAGCTATGCGCCTTCATCACCGCCCAGGCAAGATAGGCCGTCAACGGAAACTGCACCACCCGGAAAAACATGCGGCAAGCCGCCAAATCCTCCTGTGACTGTGGCGGCGCGAAATGGCCGAGCTTTGGAAACACGGCCGCCGCCTGGGTAGAAAACTGCTCCGCCACAAATACTGCGCCTGTTACAACCTCACGCATCACAAAAAAGGCGGCAATGCCCCACAAAATAAACGCGGCCAGATAGGCAAGCCCCCGGTGCTTGGGCAGAGAAAAGATCATAAGAAACAAAAGCGCTGTCGGCAGGGCCCAGACCAGCGCCGTTTCGGCCTCCGGCAAAGCAAAGGTTTGAAAGAAGCAGAGCAGCGCCCCATACAGGCCTGCCAGCAGCAAAACCGCACCGCTGCAAAACCGGAGCGCCGGCATGGCGAAACGCGGCTTCAGCTCCTGCCCTGCTCCGAGGGATTCGGCCAGCTTCATTCCATCCCCTCCTCTGCATCGCCGAACATGGAAATTCCATCCGCATGAATGAGAAATAACAGATCAGCCATCGGCGCTTGGAGCTCCTCCCTGCAATCTTCCACACGGAGCTCCCGCTCTGCCAGCGGGCTGGAGCAGGCCTCCAGCAGCACCGTGCGGAAAGTTTCCTCATCCTCCACCTGCCGGGTGCACAAATCCCCTCTCGCCGCATCATACCATTGCAGGCTGTGCACGCACTGGTTTTCAAACAGATCCTCCGAAAGGCCTGTCAGCCTTGCAAGCACCTGATCCGCCCGGTCGGGCGCTCCGCTCAGGCAAAAGGCCAGCACAACGCTCGGCTGCGGCGCCTGCTCCGCTTCACGCACAATGAGCTTTTGCAGCTTGGAGGAAAGCTTCCAATGCACATCCCGCAGCTGGTCGCCATCCCGGAATTCCCGTACAGAGCTTCGCTCTTCGCCGCCCTTGCCAGCCGATAACACAGCGGCCTCCCACGTGCCGCCCGGCGTAAAAGTGGAGGCTCTCCCCTGAAAAGGAACTGGCGTTGGGGAAACAAGCACCTCTACCGGCGCTGGCAAGCGGACCCGGAAGGAGAACAACCCCAGCAGATCAACCATACGCGCGCTTGTCACCTGGCAGCGCACCGTGCCGCAGTGCTCCCACAGGCAGGGCAGTTCAGCCATCTTGCCGCCCCGCGCCGGGAAGCAGCCCTTTTTATCCGCCTCTTCGCCGGTGAGCAGGTTTTTGCATTGCATGCGCAACCGGACGCAGTGCACCGGAAAGCGGGAGGAAACCTCCGCCCGCGCGGTCAGCACCCCGCCCTGGGTGGGAGAAAGCGGCTCTGCCGTGAGTTTTACACGCAGCGTCAAAAGGCCCGGCAGGCTCAGCAGCACTTCCGCCGGCACAAGCAGGAGAAGTATCACAAGCATTAACCAGGAGAGATAGCGCGTGTCCATCACATAATAGGATACCGCCATGGAGAGCAGGCAGAAATAAAGAATACGATAACGGTTCATCTCGTCACCTGATCTTCGGCGCGGGCGTTTTGCGCAGGATTTCCTCCAGCAGCTCGCGCGGCTGCTCGCCCTGCGCCTTTGCCTGCGCGGTTAACAACAGGCGGTGCGCCGCGCAATCCGGGTAAATCGCCCGGACATCCTCCGGCACCACATAATCCCGCCCATCCATCCAGGCGCAGGCCTGCGCAAGCGCCATCGCCGCCACCGAGCAGCGGGGGCTTGCGCCCTGCCGGATCGATTTATGCTCGCGTGTGGAGCGTGCAAGGCGGACGATATAATCATAGAGCTCCTCGTGGACGAACACTTTGGAAACCTCCTCCCGCATCGCAAGCAAAGCCGCTGCATCCGCCACTTTCTGCACAGCCTGTCCATGATTTTCGCCGTGCTTGCGGCGCAGCATTTCCCGCTCCGCCGCGGGCTCCGGGTAACCGATGGAAAGGCGCATCATAAAGCGGTCGAGCTGTGAATCCGGCAGCAGCTGCGTCCCAGCCGAGCCGGTGGGATTCTGCGTGGCAATCACGGTGAAGGGCTGCGGGATCCGATGCGTCACGCCGTCCACCGTTACGCTTCCTTCCTCCATCGCCTCCAGCAGTGCGGACTGCGTGCGGGAGGAAGCGCGATTGATTTCATCTGCCAACAGCAGGTTGCAGATCGCGGCGCCGGGCTGGTATTCCATCGCTCCCGTTTCACGGTGATAGATGGAAAACCCCGTGATATCCGATGGCAGCACATCGGGGGTGAACTGAATGCGTTTATACTGTAAATCCGTCGCATTGGAAAACGCGACGGCGAGCGTTGTTTTGCCAACGCCCGGAATATCCTCCAACAGCACATGCCCGCCCGCGAGCATGGCCATCAGGATTTTGCGCGCCACGTCTTTTTTACCGACGAACGCCTTTTTAATCTGTGTCAGGATCTCTTCGCATTGATTCATGAGCCGACCTCCCGCATTGTTAATCTGTTTGAGATAGGATTTCCTCTTCCCGGCCTTACAGCCTGTCCGGTTCCTTTTTCACTTTTTCTTTTTATATTATAAGACCAAACAGAGAAAGTCAAATCAGATCACCTACAAAAAAGCTGGCATATCCAGTGCGGGTGGCACAGCCATCCAAAATTTTGCCCATATCGCCCTCAAAGCAACAGCTTTTTTGCCCTTTTGGAGAATTGTACAGATCCCCTTGCAAAGGAAACCAAAAAATAGTAAACTATAGGCATATCAACTACCGAAAGGCCGCCAGGCGGCGGTTTTTTGAAGAAGGAAGGAAATGAATCTCTATGTGGCCAATCAAAAAAGCATGGTACCGTACCTATCAGGCGGTTTTCCGCGTGCTCGTCTGTTTCCTCGACTGGTCTGAGCCAGAGCGGCTCGAGGGCCCGGGAGCTATCAAGCGCCTGCCTGAGCTCATTCAATCCAAGGGCGTGGAAAAGGTGCTGATCGTTACGGATAAGGGCCTGATGAGCCTTCACCTGCTCGATCCGCTTTTTGAAGCGCTCACCAAAGCTGGCGTTCAGTATACGCTCTATGACGGCACGCAGCCCAACCCCACCTTTGACAATATTGAGGATGCCCGTAGCCTCTATGTGGAGAATAACTGCGAAGCAATCATCGCCTTTGGCGGCGGCTCCTCTATGGACTGCGCCAAGGTTGCCGCGGCGCGTGTGGTGCGCCCGAACACGCCGATTCCGAAGATGCGCGGCGTGCTGAAGGTGCTACGCAAGCTGCCGCCCTTCTTCGCCGTCCCCACCACGGCGGGCACCGGCTCCGAAACAACCATCGCAGCCGTTGTTACCAACCCGAAAACACATGAGAAATATGCGATTAACGACCCCGTCCTGCGCCCGAAATACGCGGTGCTTGATCCGGAACTCACTGTCGGCCTGCCGCCGCATATCACCTCCACCACCGGCATGGATGCGCTCACTCACGCGGTGGAAGCCTATATCGGCCACAGCAACACGCGCGATACGGAGGAGAAAGCAAAGCGCGCCGTTAAGATGATCTTTGAGAACATCGAAAAGGTTTATCAAGATGGCAAGGATATTGAGGCCCGCGGCGAGATGCTGCTCGCCTCCTACTACGCAGGCGTTGCCTTTACGCGCGCATATGTCGGCTATGTCCATGCAATCGCCCATAACCTCGGCGGCATGTATGGCATCGCGCACGGCCTTGCCAACGCGATCATCCTGCCATATGTGCTGGAATACTATGGCGAAAGCGCGCATAAGCGCCTGGCGGAGCTCGCCGATGTGGCGGGCATCACACAGCCCGGCATGACGGATGCGCAGAAGGCGGAAGCCTTCATCGCCGCGATCCGCCAGTTCAACAAGGATATGAACATCCCCGATAAGATCGAGCAGATTCAGGAGAAGGATATCCCAACGCTGGTCAAGCGCGCACTTAAGGAGGGCAACCCGCTCTATCCAGTGCCGAAGATCATGAACGAGGCGGATTGCGAAATGGTGATCCGTCGCCTGATGCCCTGACAATACAAACCCTTACATCTCCCGGAAGACAGCTTGCTAAGCTGCCTTCCGTTTTTTATGAACGAAAAGAAGCACAAAACAAAGCCCGCCAGCCGCTGAGCGGTCAAAAAGATACGCATGGCTCATAAGAGCAGGCGGCTTACGGCTATTTTTCCCAGGCACACACACCGCTTCCATGTTGTACAGAGCGTAAACGGCAAGAATACAGATCAGTTAATCCAAAAAGATGGATGCATGCAAAATAGCGGTGCCGGAAAGCGCCAGAACCGAAATTATTTTTGATGGTAGCTCCTGGGGGTCAAACGGGCCTTTCCCACAATTCCCAGGTCGCTTTTTTCGGCATTTTGACGAAAAAAAACGGGTTATTCTTTTCGATACAAATCGAACTCTGGCGTTTCTTGTAACAAAATCACTAAAAATAGGCCGTGAAATTTGCACTCGGTTTGAATAAAATGGTCAAAATACACTTGAAAATTGAATTTCGGTTTGCTAAAATAAAGTTATCAAAAAGTAAGCGAGGTGTACCTCCATGGCGAAACGAAAGAGATCTCCTTCTGACGTGCCGCTCTATTTATTCCACGAGGGCAGTAACGCCCGCGCATATGAATACTTCGGCGCGCATAGAATAGACGGTGGGAAAATGGTATTTCGCACTTGGGCGCCGCATGCCGCGGGCGTCAGCGTTGTGGGCGACTTCAACGGCTGGGATGCGGAGGCCGCGCCCATGGCCCTGGTGGACGACGGCGGCGTTTGGGAGGCAGAGCTGCCAGAGCTTGCGCAATTCGACAATTATAAGTTCTGTATCCTCACAGAGGATGGCCGCCAGCTGATGAAAAGCGACCCCTACGGCGTACATATGGAAACACGCCCCAATAATGCCTCAAAGGTCTATGAGCTGAGCGGCTACGAATGGGGCGACCAGGCTTGGGAAGAGGCGAAAAGCCGCGCTGTGATCTATGACAGGCCTGTCAATATCTATGAGATCCACGCCGGCTCCTGGAAGCGGTATCCCGATGAGAACTTTTTCGACTATCGCAAGCTTGCGCAGGAGCTGGTTCCCTATCTCACCGAAATGGGGTATACCCATGTGGAGCTTATGCCGGTGATGGAGCATCCTTTCGACGGCTCCTGGGGGTATCAGGTAACTGGTTATTTTGCCGTAACCTCCCGCTATGGCACACCGCATGATTTTATGTATTTCGTCGATCAGTGCCATCAGGCCGGGATCGGCGTGATTCTCGACTGGGTACCAGCGCATTTCCCCAAGGATGCCAACGGCCTTTATGAGTTCGACGGCGCCCCCTGCTATGAGTATGCCGACCCGCGCAAGGGCGAGCACCGCCAGTGGGGCACCCGTGTATTTGACTATGGGCGCAACGAGGTGGCAAGCTTCCTGATTTCCAGCGCGATGTTCTGGCTGGATCAATACCATATTGACGGCCTGCGCGTAGACGCGGTGGCATCCATGCTCTATCTCGATTACGGCAGGGAGGATGGCGACTGGGTCCCCAACGACCATGGAGGGCGAGAAAATCTGGAGGCGGTTTCCTTCCTGCGCAAGCTAAATGAAGTCATCTTTCAAGAGCATCCTTCCACACTGATGATCGCAGAGGAAAGCACCGCCTGGCCTCTCGTTTCCAAACCGACCAATGTCGGCGGCCTCGGCTTTAATTTCAAATGGAACATGGGCTGGATGAACGATATTCTGCGCTATGTCTCGCTGGACGGCTATTTCCGCAAATACAATCACGATTGCCTTACCTTCTCTTTCTTCTATGCGTTTTCAGAAAATTACGTGCTGCCGATCTCGCATGACGAGGTGGTGCATGGAAAATGCTCCATGATCGGCAAAATGCCAGGAAGCTATGAAGAAAAATTTGCCGGGCTGCGTGTGTTTTATGGATATATGATGGCGCATCCGGGCAAGAAGCTGCTCTTCATGGGGCAGGAATTCGGGCAATTTAAGGAGTGGGATTTTGCCGCCGAGCTGGACTGGCTCCTGCTCGATTATGAAAAGCACGCACAGCTGCGGGATTATGTGAAGGCGCTCAACCATTTCTATCTCAAGCATTCCCCGCTGTGGCAAATTGACTTCAGCTGGGAGGGCTTCTCCTGGATTTCCAGCGATGACAGCGCAAACTCCGTGATCGCCTTCTGCAGGATGGATGACCAGGGCAATGAGATCATCGCTGTTTGTAATTTTACAAAGGTAGAGCGCCCGAATTACCGTATCGGCGCACCGAAGCGGGGGGATTACCGCGTGCTGCTCAATTCCGACGATCCTGCGTTCGGCGGCGAGGGCAAAGGCTCCTCCGGCATCATCAAAACGGAGGATCTTCCCATGCATAGCTGCGAGCAGAGCATGGTGCTGGATCTGCCCGGTTTTTCCGTATTGTATCTGGAGCTTGCAAAGGAGCGTAAAAAGAGGCAGAAAAAGGCGCCTGCTTCCGCTCCGCAGGCGGCCCCTTCCCCGAAAAAGGCAAAATCCGTTTCACCGGAAGCCAAACCAACCTGATCAAATCCCATGGAACTTACTTCCTCGGATTTCATAAAATCAATTTCAACAAAATAAAGGAGGCAACATATATGGCCCGAAAAAAGGAATGCATTGCAATGCTCCTCGCAGGCGGGCAGGGAAGCCGGCTCGGTATCCTTACAAAAAATATCGCCAAGCCTGCCGTGCCCTATGGCGGCAAATACCGCATTATTGACTTCCCGCTCTCCAACTGTGTGAATTCCGGCATCGATACCGTCGGCGTTCTCACCCAGTACCAGCCGCTGGAGCTCAATGATTACATCGGCAACGGAGAGCCATGGGATCTGGACCGTGTGAACGGAGGGGTACATATCCTCTCCCCTTATCAGAAAATCCGTGGGACAGAGTGGTATAAAAATACCGCCAACGCGATCTACCAGAATATCAATTTTATCGATCGATATGACCCTGAATACGTGGTGGTCCTCTCCGGCGACCACATCTATAAGATGGATTATTCCAAAATGCTCGCCTATCATAAGGAAAAGGATGCGGCCTGTACAATCGCCATGCTCGAAGTTCCGTGGGAAGAAGCGCCCCGCTTTGGCCTGATGATGGTGGATGAGGATGGGGCCATCACCGAATTTGAGGAAAAGCCGAAGCACCCCCGCAGCAATAAGGCCTCCATGGGGGTTTACATGTTTACCTGGGAGAAGCTGCGCCAGTATTTGCTGGATGATGAGGCCAACGAAACCTCGGGCAACGATTTCGGGCACGATCTGATTCCCGCCATGCATGAGGCGCACGAGCGGCTCTTCGCCTTCCCCTTCGACGGCTATTGGAAAGATGTCGGCACGATCGACAGCCTATGGGAGGCCAATCTCGACTTGCTCAATCCCAATGTCGATCTTGACCTGAGCGACCCGGATTGGAAAATTTATTCCCGCAACCCTGTCGCTCCGCCGCATTATGTTTCTCCGGATGCAACCGTTCAGAATTCCCTGATTTCAGAAGGCGGGCTGATCGAGGGCAGTGTAGATTTCTCCGTTTTATTTGCCAACGTATCAATTGAAAAGGGCGCGGTTGTGCGCGATTCCATCCTGATGCCCGGCACGGTGGTGAAAAAAGGCGCTGTGGTGCAATATGCAATCGTCGCGGAAAACGCTGTGATTGAAGAAAACGCCATCGTCGGCGAACGCCCGGAGGATATGGAAAACCTCTCTGACTGGGGTGTAGCTGTCGTCGGCGCAAACGTCTGCATCGGCGCAGGCGCACGCGTCGCTCCGAAGGCGATGGTCGATGAGGATCTGCCGGAGGTGACAGTTTGAAAAACATGTTTTTCAAACGGGACTTTCGTCCTTTTTGCATCAAAGGAATCTCAAAATCTTGCTTCGCAAAACCGCTTAAAACTCCACGGTTGGAGCGAAAGGAATGGTTATAACTATGAGAGCGAACAATGTGTTAGGAATCATCTATTCCAATGCCTATGATTCTGTATTGAGCGAGCTGACCAACGCGCGTACCATGGGCAGCGTCCCCTTTGGCGGGCGCTACCGCCTGATTGATTTCGCACTCTCCAATCTCGTCAACTGCGGAATCAACAAAGTAGGCATTATTACAAAAAGCAATTATCAATCCCTGATGGATCACATCGGCACAGGCAAGCCATGGGATCTCTCCCGTAAGCGCGGAGGCATGTTCCTCCTCCCGCCCTTTAACAACAGCCACACCGGTATGTACCGCGACCGGATCCAGGCGCTGATGGGCATTATGCGCTTTTTGGAGCAGTCGAAAGAGGAATATATCGTCCTGATGGATACCAATGTGGTGTGCAATTTCGATCTCAATGATATGTGCCGCGCCCATACGGAGAGCGGGGCCGATATCACCATCGCCTACCACCATGGCCGCGCGCCGCGGCTGGATGATCTGATGACCTTCACCTTTGAGGAAAACCAGAAGGTTTCCAAAATCGCGCTTGACCCCAAAACGAGCAAGCCAGTCGATTACGCAATGAATATCATCCTGATCAGCAAGGCGCTGTTGATCCGCCTGATTAACAATGCCGTGAGCCTCAACCAGGACAGCTTCGTGCGGGATGTCATCCAGCACAACCTCAAGCGTTTGAATATCTACGGTTATGAGGTTTCCGGCTTTACAAGCGTGTTTGACTCTTTGCAGAGCTATTACGACATCAGCATGAGCCTGCTGGACCCGGCCAATTGCCAGGAGCTCTTCACACGCGAACGCCCGGTTTATACCAAGGTGCGCGACGATATGCCGGCAATTTATGGCCTCGGCTCCACGGTAAAGAACTCTCTGGTGGCAGATGGGTGCAGCATTGACGGCGAGGTGGAAAACTGCATTCTCTTCCGCGGCGTACAAATCGGCAAGGGCGCTGTGGTGCGCAATTCCATCATCATGCAGGGCACCTATATCAGCGAGGGCATTCATCTTGACTGCGTCATTGCCGATAAGAGTGTGGTCGTCCGCCCGCACAAAATGGTAACAGGCACCAGCACTTATCCCGTTTATATTGGCAAGGGCATCGTGATCTAAGGCCAGAATTTGCGTTAATTCCATGATGCGTCTGAATAAGGAGGATTCATTTTGAAGGTTTTATATGTTGCGAGCGAGGCGCTCCCCTTTATCGCCAGCGGCGGTTTGGGCGATGTTGCAGGGAGTCTTCCCCAGGCGCTGCGTAGGCGGCTGATCGGCTGCCGCGTCGTGCTGCCATTGTATGCCACGATCCCGCAGGAGATGCGTGATAATATGCATTTTATCACAAGCCTGTCTGTACCCGTGGCGTGGCGCAGGCAATACTGCGGCATATTTGAGGCCAAGGCCAACGGCGTTACCTACTACCTGCTCGATAACCAATATTATTTCAAGCGGGATACGATCTACGGCCATTACGATGACGCAGAGCGTTTCGCTTTTTTCTCCCGTGCAGTGCTTGAAATGCTGCCGTATATCGATTTTCACCCCGACATCATCCACTGCAATGATTGGCAAAGCGCTCTGACGCCAGTTTATTACTCGCTGATGTATGCGCACCGCGAGGGGTATGAAAATATCAAAACGCTCTTCACCATCCACAATATCCAGTATCAAGGCGTATATGGCAAAGAGATCTTAGAGGATGTGCTCGGCATTGCCCAGCGGGATGAAGCGCTTTTGGAATACGACGGCGATGTTAACTTTATGAAAGGCGCGATCGAATGCGCCAACCGGGTTTCTACCGTCAGCCCCTCCTACGCACAGGAAATTCTCGACCCATGGTACAGCCACGGCCTCGATACCATCCTCAACCAGCGCTCCTGGAAACTCAGCGGGATTCTCAACGGGATCGATACCGTCAGCTATGATCCTGCTGCAGATCAATCACTCTTTGCCAATTATTCTACGGAGGATCCAGTCGGAAAGATCAAAAACAAGCTCGGCCTGCAAGAATATATGGGCCTCCCCGTGCGGGAGGACGTTCCTCTGATGGGCATGGTGTCGCGCTTAGTTTCTCATAAAGGGCTCGATCTGGTAAAGGCTGTGCTCGACGAGCTGCTGGAAACCACGGATATGCAGGTCATCGTGCTTGGCTCAGGGGATTGGGAGTATGAAAACTTCTTCCGTGAGGCGGCCGCGCGCCACCCTGGCAAGCTTGCCATTCGCATCGGTTTTGTGCCGGATCTGGCGCGCAAAATCTATGCGGGGAGCGATTTCTTCCTGATGCCCTCGAAAAGCGAGCCCTGCGGGCTCTCCCAGATGGTTGCGCTGCGCTACGGCTCCATTCCGATTGTGCGGGAGACCGGCGGCCTGCGTGACAGCATACAGGACAGCGGCGACGGCGAGGGCAACGGTTTTACCTTTGCCAATTACAACGCGCATGAAATGCTCTACACCATCCGCCGGGCATTGGAAGGCTACCAAAATCAAGAGGGCTGGGCAATGCTTGTCAAACGTGCACTGGAGTGCGATTGCAGTTGGGGCCGCTCGGCCAATGCATACATCCGGCTCTATAAATCCATGTTGGAAGGCTAAATGCGTATCCAAAACGAGCGCACAGCAAAATGCAGATGCAGCATTTTGCTGTGCGCTTATTATGCTATAATAATTCAATAGAATCATACCAAATGGGGCAGCGCCAAACCTGCACAATTCCGCGCGCTTGTGCAAGAAGGGAATGCCAAGCCTTAGGCAAAGCACTGGCTCGTGTTACCGCATCTCCCCGCCGGACAGATACTGGTCAACATTGCGCCGGATATAATTCTCCGATTCTAATATCAGCGTTTGCATGCACTGCGGCAGCTTATCCTCATGCGCTGCCACCGCCGCTTCGGATCCAGAGTTTATGATAGAGCGCGTAATTGCCTCCATCATCCCACTGGTGAGCAGTTCCGCGGCCTGCGGATCAAAGTGGATCGCATCCTTTGGGAGAAATCCGGCCTGTGAGGAAGTGACCATCCCATTGTAAACAGACAGCGCAAACAGCCACTGCATACGGTCGCCCAGCACGGTATCCCATTCAAGATTCACAGCCTCCAACAGCCGTGAGGCTGCGCGGTAGATCGTGCTGATATTCATTTCACGATCCTGCTCCAGCTCATCCGAGGTAAAAAAGCCTGTCAGCCCCGTTCGGCTTTCGCTGCATCCCAGCAGATAATCGCAAGTGACATGATAGAGCTTCGCCGCGCGTGTCACGAAATCCAGCCCGCACTCCCGTATTCCCTTCTCATAATGCGATAAGAGCGCCTGCGATACGCCAAGGCGGACAGCTGCCTCCTTTTGGCTCAGGCCACGTTCCTTCCGCAATAGCACCATACGCGTCGGAAAGCATTTGTTCATCCTCTTGAACCCCCATGAATAATACGCCTTGTATATTATAAAATAATTATAAACGACGGTTTTTGATTTGTATATAGTAATTATTGACAAAATATGATAAGATAATTTGGAGGAAAAATGAAGACATATCAAATTCATCTCATTCGTAACGGCCGCACGGATGACAGTACCTCCGGCCGCTACATTGGGCATACGGATGCGGTTTTAAGCCCGGAGGGCATCGCTGAAATCCAAAGGCTCAAGGAGCAGGCAGATTACCCCCATACAGAAGCTGTTTTCACCAGCCCGCTCAAGCGCTGCACACAGACCGCACACGCGATCTATCCGGAACGTGAAGCCATCGTCATGCGCGAGCTCATCGAATACGATTTCGGCGAATATGAGGGGAAAACACCGGAGCAGCTTGCTGACGATGAAGGCTTTGCCTCCTGGCTCGCAGGCGGCCCGGACGCCGCTCCGCCCTTCGGGGAGAGCAATGCGGAATTTTCTGCGCGGGTATGCGGCTGTTTTATCAAAATCGCAGAGGGCATGATGAAAGCCAACGTCACCAGTGCAGCAATCGTCACACACGGCGGCGTTATCATGACGGTTCTCTCTGCCTTCGGTATTCCGGAACTGCCTATGCCGGAATGGCGTACCCCAAGCGCTTGTGGTTATACGGTACGTATTACCCCATCCATATGGATGCGCGGCCAAAAGGTAGAGATTATTGCGGAAATTCCTTCGTTCCCGCGGGAAGAGGAGGAGGTGCCGGACCTCTCCACCGAGGCGTTTTATGTAGATTTGAAGGAGCTGCGGCAGGATGATCATTCAGAGCAGACAAGCTGAATCACCCGGCGGAACATACGTACCGCCGGGTGATCATCTTTTATAACAGCTGCGTCTCACGTAGCAGTTATTTACGCTTTTTCCTGCTCAGGGTCACCGCCGCAACAGCGCTCATCGTCAGCGCTGCGAGCATTGCGGCCGAAGTACTGCTGCCGGTATCTGGATTTTCCGGATTTTCAGCGGAAGCAACCGGTTTGGTTGGCGTCTTTTGGGGGGCTTCCGTCCCCTCTGTGTCTGGCACGGTCGGCCCTACCGTGTCCTCTGTACCGGGAGTGGTGGAGTCGGGCATTTCCGGGTCAACAGGCTTCTGCTCGGGTACCGTATCGTCTGGCTGTGTCGATCCTGCCGGCACAGCGCCGCGCGTAACGGTCAGCGTATACACGGCGGTTTCGCTCCCATCAATGGACGCCGTCTCGATCCGGATCACATTCTTGCCTGCCTGCAAGGCAACCGGTATCGCTCCATCTGCAGCTGAAACGCCATTGACGAGCACTTGCGTACCCGCATCCGCGCCGACAGCCGTCAGCTTGATTGCGTCCACATCGGCGGCAACAGAAGCCTGATAGTCCGTAACGGCCGGATCAAAATTCAATTCGATTCCATCGGCGGAAAGCGTCTTCAAATCCGCGGTGATTTCATTCATTTTCCAGAGCTGCGCACCGTAAAACGGATTTGCCGTTCCAATATACAACCCGTCTGTTCCAACGATAAAGGAACGGCAGCCGTAATTGAAGCGGTCGTGGAAGCCGTGGTCAATGAGCTGCGTATAGTGGACTCCATCCTCTGTGCTGTAGAGCTCAAAGCCGCCGGCGTTGTCCATGATCGTGTTAGAAATTCGAATATAGCGCTCTAAGCCCTCCGTATTGACATTTGCGATAGCGTTGTAAAGCTCCTTGAGCGCCTGAAGGCCCTTTACCGAGCCCGCGATTGCGGCAAACCAGTCTGCATTGACGATCTGGTCGAGAACCGGACTGATTTGATCAAAGGCCTTCTTAAACTGAAGCACACCGTTGAGCAGCTGCTTGACAGACTGCTCTGTCGCCTGCTTGTCCACCAGGCTATTGAGCGTACCGAGAATATCGACCAAAAGATCCTCCGTCTTCTCATCGATCAGCTTCTTGTCACCGAGCAGATTGAGAAGGTCCACCGCATAGCGAATCTGGCTCTCGCATTCGTCTGCAGGCATGCCGATGAGATCGCCGTTGGTCAGCTTCGTAAAGGCATGGTACAGCGTCGACGCATCGAAGGTACCAAAGATCAGCTTGCCATTGTATTCCGCCGCACGCCAGATATATTGCAGGCAGCTCAGGCCGTCCGTCTCGGAAAACCCGCCGTAGGTCTCGGATAAATAATTTCCGTTTTCCTTGTTGAAATATGCATCCGGCGCTCCCATTACCATCTCAACTCCCCGATCACCATCGAGGCGGTAAATAGACGCCTTGTTCTGCATGCTACTCTCCATAATCTTCAGGGAGTCGAAATACTTGTTGATATCGCCGGTCTTTAAAAAGCCAAGCATTCCAAACAGGCCCTGAACCACCGCATCTACCGCATTGGAAAGCACGAAATAGTAAAGATCGCCTTTATAAACTACCGGAGAGACGGTGTAATTTTTCGGATTGCCAAATCCAGCAGGGCAAATTGGATTCCCCTGTATGCCGATGCCATTGCCAATGTATTCCGACCATTGCCAACCATAGGCATTCGCGCCTGGCGCGCCTTTTCCAACCTCGACGCCCTTATAGACAGCAGCGCCAAGATTCGTCATCAGGGATAGGTAAACTTCACCTTTATAGACCACCAAATCCCACACGTCGCCTGCTACATTAACATTTTCAAGCGTATTATATGGATAAAAGTCGGCCGGGCAGGCGATTGTCTCAAAATGCTCACCATCCGTTGAGGTCTGAATATGCACGGCAGAAGAGATATTCTTCGCCTTATCCTCCTCTGTCAGCAGCGTGGCATCTGTACCACCGATATATAGCCGCTCACCGTCATCCGTCACATCGTAGGCGCGGATATTACCCATACCTGTCCCCTCGGGCTTCGTCATATGTACGATGATCTCCGGCAGATCGCCCGGCTGGAAATCCGGGCCGATCCGGATGAGCATGGTGTTTTCTGACCCTGTTGTGCCAAAATACAGACTCCCTTTGAATGCGACGCACATGCGGTAGCCTGTGATATCATTGAAAGGAGCCGGCATGTTTTTATTGGGCAAGAACGCCGTCTCCATCTCACCCGTCGTTTTATTATACCGTACGATTACGCCGCCCTTCGTCAGCTCCTCGTCCGGTGTCACGGCGATCTCATCATTGGTAAAAGCCTTCAGAACGGCGCTGAGCGTCTCCTTCGGCACGCCGACGGCAGCTGCATAGGAGGCGGCCGTGTCGCCTACCAGGTTCCGGTTGGAGCCGACATAAATGTAGTCCCCCAGTTCTCCGGTCGCCCAGCCATAGCTGTTGAAGCGGTCGCCCGGTGTAACCAGGCCATCCGCCTCGCCTTCGCCCAGCGTCGGGTTAGACAGCTTCTTCATGTAGTAGCCGCTTTCTGTGATGGTAATTCCCTTCTGATCTGCGGCCGACGCCATGGGAGCCACTAAAACTGAGACAGCCAAAACAACGCACAGCACACCGGACATCCATTTTTTCCACGTCATGATTGAATCCTCCTTTTCCCAAATCAAATGCTCTATATGACTATATTATAAACACAGTGTTGATCATTTTATTTCCCTAGATTGCATAAATCATAAAATATATCTAAAAATTTGTTATATCGATCAGATTTATTGCCATTATTTTTCTAATAAAAATCTAGACGGTTGTGATTCCCTCTGCTAGGATTTTCGTAATATGAAATCAAACCAGAAAATGGTCCCCTCTATCACGCTTTTTACAGCTGGCCGTCATAGTTCCTGCCGCACTAATCACAGGCACTGCAAACATTGCTGTAAAAGCGCAGATTCCGTATTCTAGATCTCCAAGCTTTATGCTCCAGAATTAGGTTTTTCTGCCGCCTGACCAGGCATCTTTATCTGCTCTGCAGCGACGCCGGCTCTGTCTGTTCCAGCCTTGGAGCCATCGGGCCGATGGAAGCCGAGCCGGATGGAAACGGTTTTTTTGAACCTTTTTGATTGCCGTACAAAATAAAAACAGCGGCCAGCCCCAAAGACTGCCGCTGTTCGATCGTCCATCTTGTTAATCAATCCGGTACATATGTAACCGTAAAACAATGCGACCGGATGTCATAATCCATCACTTTCGCCCGAAAATCCTGCCCGCTCATCGTTTTCGAGCCAACCTGAATGGAGGAGACGTAGCCAACCGAGCTGCTGACCGCCGCATCATGCGATTTGATTTTCAACCATTTGGCCGGATCCCCTGCAAGCTCAATGCCAAGCGCGCTTTTCACACGGCTGCGAAGCGCTTCACTCGTGATGGTATAGGTCGTTTTATAATTCTTATGGTTTTTATCCCCGGGGCTCGTGCAACCGCCTTGAAGATAAGGGTAGCCGCTGCCGCCCCATACGGTGCGCACATCCGTCGTTTTTCCCGCGGAGTAGGCAAAAAAGGTAGCGAGGATCGGCTTGCCATTATAGGTCATATATTCGCCGAGCACCTCCTCCACCGCCTGCATGGCGCGTGCGGAATAGGTGCTGCCAATCGCAACCCCTGTCACACGATTTTGGCGCAGAATATAGGTATATGCGGCAACCGCCTGTGCTTTCAGTGCCTCCAGATGGTAGGAACCGCCCATCTCCTTCTCCAGAATACGGGCGAGCACCACCTTGGTATCCACCTGCTGGCCGTTTACCTCCAGCGTTTCCGGGTAGCAGCCATCCATCTTTTGCATCTGTACACCAGGGAAATAATGCAGCAGAATCTGCTGATAATTCCACCCGCTCTTGGCAAATTCATTTGCCCCAAACTGGCTCATCCCAACGCCGTGCCCATAGCCATAAACCGTAAACTGAAATTTACCGCTTTCCCGCTGGGCGGGAGGCTGCACCGTGGAATCTTCATCCGGCGGAACCGAATCCGGCGGCGTTGTTTGGGAGGAGTCCGCATTGCCCTTCCCGGTGGTTGTCTCCGGCTTTGCCGTGGTATCCGGCTGTTTCGACGGTTCCTCCTCTTTTTTTCCGCCGGCATTCAGCTCATCCTCCATCGCCTGCGCCACCTCATCCAGGATCGCCTGGTCCTTGGCCGGTACAGCGGGCTTTTTCAGAGCAGAGGCGGTTGGCAGCCGCGCAGCAGTGGAAGAATTCGCCTGTGTTTCTGCACCGGTGGTTTTCTGGCCAGCTTCAGAAGAATTCGGCGCGCCTTCTCCCTCCGGATCGGAGGGCTGTGCCGCCTGCTGGCCTGCCGATGCATTGGCCGATGAAAGAGAAACCTGCTGGGAGGAACGGTCCTCCTGGAAACGCAGAAAAACGCCGGTTCCGATGCAGAGCAAAATGGAAAGAGAGAGCAGCACGCCCAACACCGCCGCAAATGCCTTCCAGTGAGCCGGGCGCGTCTCCGGCTTGTCCGGCCCTTTGTTCGCCGCCTGCTCCACCAATTCATACAGGGCCTGAACGCCGTCTCCAATCAAAAGGCCGGGGTGCTCATCTGGCTGCGCATAAAGCTTGCGCACCTGCGCGCCGCTCTCCTCTGCAACGGCAACGAGCAAAAAGGTTTCTACCCTGCCCTCTTTTTTTACGGTATATACGTTTGTAATCGCGGCTCCAAGCGGAGTTCCTTCCTCCTGCATGGCCCGGCGGGCAAGCTCCGCCGCATACTGCTTGGCGGGGCCCTCATCCGGTTCGCAAAACGCATTGCTGTAGACCAGCCGCCGCGCGGCCAGCTCATTTCCTCCCGCTGCTTCCCGGAGAAATTCCACCGTGGGCGTTTTGGCCAAGGCGATGCGTAAATTTGCCGCCTCCAAGGCTTCCAGCGCTCGTTGTGCATGCTGTTTTCCGGGGGCATCCGCCTGACCGGCGGGTTCTGCCGGCCCCTCTATGTTTTCCGCTTCGCCTTGTACGGTGGTATCTCCCACCTGCTCCAGCTCCTGCGCTTCTTCCGCCGGAGGCTGTTCCTCCCGTGTTTGCCGGACGAGTGGTAAGCCGGATAAAAACGCGCCCGCCTCCGCTTTCAGGATGCTGTCAATCCTTCGGTTATCCAAAGGCAAAAACAAAATCGTTTGCCGCCCTGCCGTCAGCATAAAGCCCGCAAACAGGCCATCCTGCGTCGGGAACGCGGCCGCGCCCACCGGAATTGCGGCGTGGCGTGCAAAATCCTCCTCCGGGAGCTTAACAGGGCTTTTTTGTAGTGCTTCCATCAGCTCCGGATTCGGCACCGCGGACAGCCCCATTGCCCGCAGCAATTGCTCCTTGGTGCGAAGATACCGATCCGGTTCCACAAGCAGCAAAATGGTCTGAGAAGTTTTCAAAGCCTCCGCAAGGGCGTAAAACAATTCCTTCGCCGTGCCAAACTGCTTCGGTTCCATGGTGCCTTCACCGCCGGATAAAAGCGCCAGGATTTTTTCCTGAGCGGCAGCACAGGCGGGCACTTGGTTGGAATTGAGGGACAATATCTGCAAGCTCATGCCAACTACACATCCTTCCACACATACCGGGGGTGTTCTCAAGTTTCATCGACCTGCCCAGCCCACGCGCAAAAAGCTGGGGTTTTTGTTTCACAGGCAGCTATCTGCTCCCCGCTCAAACCGGTCGCCTCTCCATCATCAGGGTTTCCATTTTTCCGCATTCCGGTACGGGTTGCTGATTCCCTTTTTATCATAATAAATCTGCGGATAACGCGGGTTCTCATTTTTCTTTGCAAGGCTTGTATCAACGGATGCATCCTCACCCTCCCGAACCAGGCGGGCGACCACCACCAGGCGCTGCTCGTTCCAATCATAATTGCAGGTGGAAAGCGTCAGGATTTTATCATCCGGCCTGATATCCACTCCTGTGGAATAGAGCTTTCTCTGATCGATCTCGGAGATATACTCCTTGAATTTATCATCACTCGATAAATTGGTAAAAATATAGTTGAAGATATAGCCGTTGTCATGTTGCGCCTTAGAATTTGTCTGGAATACCGCATAGACCTTCCACTGATAATTGGCATACAGCGTGTTAAATTCAATGACCGGATTGCGCTTGAAGCCGTCTATCGTCAAATAATCCGTCAGCTCGGAAAACACCTGATCACCGGAGCGCATATGGTGCCCAAAGATGATCGTGTTGCGGTCAAGCTCCTTGCCATTGTTGCGAAAATCCAGAAACGGGTTCCCGTAATCCGTTTTTCGGCCATAATAATCAAGCTTGAGGTATTTATCATTATCCTTTGCCTGGACAACGGGGAAGTCGATATACTTCATATTGGGAATTTTCAGCCAGCCTACCATCTCCTGATTGGCGGCATAAAGCTCCGCATAGGCGGGGTTCATCCCCTCCGGGAATTTAATGTTCGGGTATTTGGCACGGATATCCGCCCAGGCGCTCTCATCCAGCCCGGTCTGCACCTGCCCGGCCAGCTGTTTGGTAAAATAGCCATTATACCAGCCTTCGTACAGGCGGTATCCCAAAAACGGAAGGCAGACGAGCAGGGTAGCCAGCGCGATTAAAAAAACCGTCCTGCGCAGCTTCTCTGCTGCCGTATCCCCTCTCCAGGGGAGCCAGCCGTCACCAAACCGGCCCTTTTTCTTCTTCCTCTTTTTGCTGGAATCCGGCTCCTCCGCCTGGGCAAACAGGTCGGCCAGCCCGCTGGGTGCCACTGCCTCCGGCGTTTCTTCCGGCGGCTCCACGGGCGGCGGCGCAGCCGGGAGATCGGGCGCAGCCGGTTCATGGTTTGCATCTGGTGATTCGTATACGACATGCATGGAAGCGCTCTGCCCCGCATCCGGCATAGGCTTCCCCTTTTTTTCAGCCGGGGCCGCCTGCGGCTTCGGCGCGGCCGGGGGCTTTGGAGCGCTTGTCCGCTTGCTTTCCGGCTCCTGATAGACGATGCGCACACGCGTCCCATCCGGCAGTGTTTCATACTGCTCCTCCTGCGGGGGTTGAACCGGCTGGGCCGCAAAAACGGGGATGACAGGCCTGCCCTGCGCGTCATAATAAACGACCGGCGTTACCGGGTTGCCGTTTGCATCATAATAAACTGGCTGATCTCCCGCAGAATCCAGCCCCTGCGGCGTTTTTTGCTTTTGATTTTCCTGATCAGTCATGATAACTCCTTCCTCCTTTGAGGCAGCGGCGGTTTCCTTGCCCTGCCCGCCGCTCTGACGGGAATTGCCTGCCTTTGGCGCCTTCTCCTCAGCCAGGCCATATTTCCTGCGGACTTCTTCCAGCCCATCCAGCAGGTCTTTCGCCTGCGGCAACGCGCCATCCGCCTTGTTTTCGCCGTGTTTCATCTGCAAGCCCCCCTGTAGAAGGGATAATGGTTTACCACTCATTGCCCAGCTTTAAAAGGGATACCAGCGCTCCGCGTTTTGATAAGGGTTCGTCTTGCCGTGGCGGTCGTACCAAGCCTGCGGGTAATGCGGATTGGGGTTTAATTTTGCTTTGGAGACATCTACCTCTTCGCTCTCTCCGTCGCGCACCATACGGGCAACCACGACAAAGCGTGCGTCAATGCTTGTGCCAAGCTCATACGTGCAGGTGGAAAGCGTGAGCACCTTATCGTCCTTCTGCACATCGACATCCGTTGTAAAGAGGCTGCGCTCACGCACCTCATCAATATACTGCATAAATTTCTCATCATTCATATCCGGGTAGATATAATTGAACACATAGCCGTTATCATCCTTGGCCTTCGTTGTGGCAAGGAAAGCACCAATCACCTTCCATTTGTGATCCTGATAGAGCGTATTAAAGGTGATCACAGGTGCCTTCCGATAACCCTCTAGCGTATGGTAGCCCATCACGCCGGTGAAACACATGCCATTATCGAGCGAATCGCCCTGCAAATTGTGCCCATAGAGGATCGTATTGCGGGATAGTTCCTTCTCATTGTTGCGATAATCCATGAAGGGATCGCCAAAATTTGTGAACTCGTGATAGTAATTATAGCGCAGATAGTAATCATTCCCGCCCTGGGCCTTTGTGGCATGCAGGATCGGGGTATCCGTGCGGGTGTTCGGGATGGTCAACCAACCCACCACGTCGTTATTGACCGCATAGAGGTGCTTGAATTTCTCCTGCATCCCGTCGGGCGGCGTGGAGCCGGGGTATTTCGTTTGCAGTGCGGAGAGGACAGGATCCGCCTGCGCCTGCGCGGGCTTTTCCTCCTGCTGCGCCTGCGGCTGTGCCACGCGATAAATCAGTACCCCGCTGCTCGCAAGAATCGCGCAGACGGATAAGATCGCCACGATTTTGCGCGCCCAATCCAATGCCGAATCCCCGGGGAAGGGAAAAACCGCATGTAAAAACCGATTTCCTGATTTGTTTTGAGCCATTGATGATTCCGCCTTTCGGTAGAGTATAATCAAGCAGAGGAGAGTCTCTGGGCTTTGATCAGGCAAAAGCCCTTTCTGCTATCGGTATTCCAGCAAATACAGCCGGATTAGGTCCAACGCGTTAGAGGAGAATACAAACCGGTTGTATTCCCGGTTATCTCCCCCACGGCCGGTATTGACCGTGCGTTGCAGCGTATGCAGCCCATCGGTCAGCGCGATAAAGGCGAGCCCCGCCGGGTTGCCGCAATCGTCTCCATCCGGCCCCGCCAGCCCCGTCACGCCCAGGCCGATTCCCGCACCGCTGACACGGAGTGCACCAGCCGCCATCTCAGCGGCCGTTTCAGCGCTGATGACGCCGTAGGTTTCAATCGTGGCCGGGGATACGCCGAGCACTTCCTCTTTAATCCGGTTGGAGTAGGAGACGATCCCGCATTCGAGCACCTCAGAAGAGCCGGGGATCTCTGTCATCCGCTTGGCAATCAGCCCGGCCGTGCAGGATTCCGCAAGGCCGATTTTGAGGCCCCGCTCGCGCAGCATCTGCACAACGGCCTGCTGGAGGCTGTCCACATCCACGCCGTAAACCAGCTTGCCATAAAGCGCGCACAGCGCCTCCACAGTAGGCTTACACAGGGCGTCCGCCTCTGCTTGAGAATTTGCCTTTGCGGTCACCCGCAGCAGCGCCTCCCCATCCTTCGCATAGGGTGCGACGGTCGGATTCTCCTGCGTTAAAAACTGCGCCGCCTGCTCCGCCATAGCGCTTTCGCCGATGCCGAAAGTGCGCACCGTGTGCGATGCGATCACTCCGCCGGCAAAACGGGAAAGATAAGGCAACGCCTGCTCCAAAAACATCGGCTTAAGTTCCCGCGGCGGGCCGGGCAGGTTGATCACGATCTTCCCGCCCTTCTCCACTGCGCAGCCGGGCGCGGTGCCGTGATCGTTGCAAAACACAACACAGCCCTGCGGCAAATACGCCTGTTTGCGGTTCGTCTCCGGCATCTGCTGCCCGCGGGCCTTGAAAAAGGCCTCTATGCGCCGCATGCTCTCCGCATCCTCCACCAAAGGCAGGCCAAGCGTTTTCGCGCACACCTCTTTGGTCAGGTCGTCCACCGTGGGGCCAAGCCCTCCGGTGGTCAGCACAAGATCGCTGCGGGAGAGCGCCGTTTGCAGCAGGTTGGAAAGCCGCTCTTCATTATCGCCCACCGTGCTGTGGTAAAGCACGGTGAACCCAAGCCGCGCCAGCTCCCCGGCAAGGAACTGCGCGTCTGTATTGACGATGTCGCCGAGCAAAAGCTCTGTTCCGACGGATAAAATTTCAGCTTTCATCACATAAAACTTCCTTTAAAGAGTACGATAGGGAGTTACGCATCAATCGGTATGATTTTCACGCCCGCCAGCGCCCGTTCCATGAGCTCCTCCAGCGGAATCAGCGCCTGTGCCTTCTCCACCGCGTCGAGCTGCGGCCGGGTTTTGGGGTGCTTCGGGGTAAACACCGTGCAGCAATCCTCATACGGCTGAATCGAGATTTCAAACGTGTCGATTTTGCGGGAGATCGCAACGATCTCATCCTTATCCATTGCGATCAGCGGCCGGAATACCGGCATCTCCGCCACCGCGTCCGTGCAGGCAATCGCCTGCAGGGTCTGGCTCGCCACCTGGCCGATGCTCTCCCCTGTGACCAGCGCGCCGCATTCCTCTTTGCGGGCGATGCGCTCTGCGAGCAGCATCATCGCGCGGCGCATGATAAGCGTGAACAGGTCCTCCGGGCAGTGATCCTTAATCTGCTCCTGAATCTCCGTAAACGGCACGACGAACAGGGAGATATGCCCGGCATAGCGCGCCACCCTACGGAGCAGGGCATGCACCTTTTCCTCCGCGCGGGGGCTTGTATAGGGCGGGGAGGCAAAATGGACGGCGGTCAACTGCAAGCCGCGCTTTGCCATCATCCAGCCCGCGACGGGGCTGTCGATCCCGCCCGAAACAAGCAGCGCCACCCTGCCGCCGGAGCCCACGGGCATACCGCCAGCGCCTTTTTGCTGGTTGCCGCGGATATAGGCCCATTGATCGCGCACCTCAACCGTAACGATCACATCTGGATGATGTACGTCAACGTGCAGATGCGGAAATTTTTCGCCCAGATAGCCGCCCAGCTCCGCGCTGATCTGCGGGGATTTGAGCGGGAATTTTTTATCCGACCGCTTCGCCTCCACCTTAAAAGAGGCGGCCTCCATCAGCTGTGGCGCAAGGTATTCGCCCGCAATGCGCAAAATCTCGCCCATCTCCTTGGGCGCCTGTGCGGCGCGGCTGAAACCGGCAATGCCGAACACGCGGGTTAGCCTGCCCGCTGCCTCATCGAGATCGATCCCCTCTTCCAACGGCTCGATCATCACGGTGGACTGGCTTTTGGTAAAGGCAAATTTGCCGAGGGGAGAAAGCCGCCGCCGCATATTTTTCACTAAAATATCTTCAAAGGTGGAGCGGTTGAGCCCCTTCAGGGCAAGCTCCCCATCCTTGACGAGAATGATTTCTTTCATGTAACGCATTCGTCCTTTCACGCGCACAGGGTATTTCACCCGCTTTGCAGCGCCATATGTCAAATCCGGAATCTTAAACTCTTCTGAGCACCTGCTGCACCCGTTTGATCCCCGCTACCAGCGCGTCAATTTCCTGTTGGGTGGTAAAGCGGGAGAAGCTAATGCGCAGCGCGCTGTCAATGCGCGTATCCGGCAACCCGAGCGCCGTGAGCACCGGGCTTTTGTGCCCCTTCGCACATGCGGAGCCGCTTGATACATATACGCCCATCTCCGAGAGCAGGTTGAGCACCGGCTCAGAGCGCATGCCGGGGATCGAGAGGTTGACGATATACGGCAGCGCATCCGGCGGGGAATTGATCGTGATGCCGCGCAGACTGCTGAGCTGCTCCAGCAGATAATCCCGAAGCTCCGCGGCATGCGCAAGGCCTGCCTTCTCCTCCGGCAGCGCCGCGCAGGCTGCTCCAAAGCCGACAAGCGCAGGCATTGCCTCCGTGCCGGGGCGCAGGTCTTTCTCCTGCCCGCCGCCGAAAACACGCGGTTTGATCCGCACGCCGCGGCGGATATAAAGGGCGCCTGCCCCCTTGGGGCCGTGAATTTTATGGGAGCTGACCGTCATCAAATCAATGCCGAGCGCGGCGGGCTTCACTTCCAGCTTGCCGAAGCCCTGCACGCAATCGCAGTGGAACAGTGCGGGTGCTCCCGCCCGCTTGATGGCCCCGCGCACCGCCTCCAGCGGCTGGAGGGAGCCGACCTCATTGTTGACCGCCATCATGCTGACCAAAATGGTATCGCTGTTGACCGCCTCCAAAAGATCCTCCCTGCGCACCTTGCCATCTTCCCCGGCGGGGAGAAAAACCACCTCAAACCCCTGCCGCTCCAGCTCCTTCACCGGCTTTTCTACGCTTGGGTGCTCGATCGCCGTCGTCACAATCCTGTGGCCCCGGCGTGATAGCGATTGTGCCGCGCCAAAAATGGCCAGATTGTTCGCTTCCGTCCCGCCGGAGGTGAAAAGCACCTCCTCTGGCGCACAGCCAATACGCCCTGCCACGCGCTCACGCGCCCGCCCGAGTAGCCGCTCGGCCTCAAAGCCCTTGGCATGGAGGGAGGAGGGGTTGCCATAGCCCTCCGTCAGGGTATATAAAATTTCCTGTGCCGCCTCCTCGCAAACGCGGGTGGTGGCGCTGTTATCAAGATAAGCCAGCGTAAGGGTTCCTCCCTTTTCTGCGGCCCTGTAAAGCACAAAGCGAGGCACCTTTGCCTCATGCAAAAAGGCAAAAGGCCGCAGGATAATGATACTTTAGTATACATCATTTCAGGGGTACATGCAAATGGTTTTTGCTGGTTGGAAAGCGCCCTGAGGATCTCACAAAAAGGGCTTTACTTTAGCGTGGTAATATGCTACAATACCACGTGTAAAAAGCCACGGTTTGGCTTACCCCAACTGTGGAAAACTGCAATAGAAAAATGGAGGAGACAACATGAAGAAAAAAATCATCGCCCTCGCACTGGCAGCCATTCTGGTTGTGTTGACGCTGGGCCTCGCATCCTGCACCGGGAAGGACGAACCCGGCGCCGCAGGGGAAAGCGGCACGGGCGACGCGGAAAAAAAGACCCTGACCGTGGGCTTCGACGCCACCTTCCCGCCCATGGGCTTTACAGACGACAAGGGGAACCTGGTCGGTTTTGACCTTGATCTTGCCAAAGAAGTCGCCACCCGCCTGAACATGAAGCTCGAGCTGAAGCCCATTGTTTGGGACACCAAGGATGCGGAACTGAAAACTGGCGGTATCGATATGATCTGGAACGGCTTTACCATCACCGGCAGGGAAAATGACTACACTTGGAGCGAGCCCTACATGCGGAACAATCAGGTGATCGTTGTCAAAGAGAACTCCACCATCAAAAGCCTGGATGACCTCAAGGGAAAGAAACTTGCCCTGCAGTCCGGCTCCAGCGCGGATACTGCGTTGGATGGCAAACCGGACTTTAAAAATTCTCTTGGCAAGGTCATTAAGACCGAGCAAAATCTGGAGGCGCTCAACGAGGTTGGCACCGGTATGGTAGACGCAGCCTTGATGGACGAAACCGTCGCGGCTTATAATATCGCCAAGCAGGGCGGTAAATTCAAAATCATCGGCGACCCGCTCGCAGCGGAAGAATATGGCGTTGGCTTCCTCAAGGGCAACACCGAACTACGCGACAAAGTGCAGGCACAGCTTGAGGCGATGGCTAAGGACGGAACGCTTGCAAAGATTTCCAATGAATGGTTCGGCAAGGATGTTACGATCATCGGTAAATAACCCACCTCGCAAAAATTGTGGCGGAAGGCTCCAAGCGGTTGCCTTCCGCCATTTTTTTTGCTATACTATACCGTATTATCACGCTACTACAGTAGGATTACTGCTTTTTGTAGTAATCTATCGCTTTGAAGGAAGGGTGTTATTCCATGCCGATTCCGGTTCTACTGCCGGCCGAGGTCAATATGCAGGCAATCTTCTCCCAGCTTGGCGAGGGCTTTCTCATGACGGGGGCCATTTTTTTTCTGACGCTGGTGCTGAGCATGCCGCTGGGCCTTCTGGTCGCTTTCGGGCGTATGTCCAAAATAAAGCCGCTGAGCTGGCTAACGCGGTTTTTCATCAGTGTGATGCGGGGCACGCCCCTGATGCTTCAGCTCATGGTGGTATATTTCGCACCTGGCTTTCTGATCGTCAGTATGGAGTGGAGTATTTCCCTGCCGGACAACTACCGCTTTATCGCCACGATCATCGGCTTTGTGCTCAACTATGCAGCCTATTTTGCGGAGATCTATCGCGGAGGCATTGAATCGATGCCCGTCGGCCAATATGAGGCGGCTCAGGTGCTGGGCTTCACCAGAAGCCAGACGTTCCTGCGCATCATTCTGCCCCAGGTGGCAAAAAACATCCTGCCCTCTATCACCAATGAAATCATCACGCTGGTGAAGGATACCTCCCTCGCCTTCTCCATCTCCGTTGTGGAGATGTTTACGGCCGCAAAAATGCTTGCCACTTCGCAATCCTCTGTCATTCCATTCTTTGTTGCCGGTGTTTTTTACTACATTGCAAACTATGCGGTTGCTTTCATTATGGAGCGTATCGAAAAATCGCTCAACTACTATAAATAAGGAGGGAGCCGTTTGAAAGAAAGGCTTTCGCACTTCTTTTAAACGAGTGTTGTGCCTGCCCGCCAAAGGCGGGAACTCCGGCTTCGCCGGGAGCGGCACAATCCCCGGCTGTCAGAAAGGAAGGAACATTTCTATGGAAGAGCTGCTCACCATAAACAACCTGCGCAAGGGCTTTGGCGGCCTGGAGGTCCTGAAAGATATCTCCCTGCATGTGAAGAAGGGGCAGGTCGTCGCCATCATTGGGCCCTCCGGCTCCGGCAAATCAACGCTGCTACGCTGCGCGACAATGCTCGAAACGGTCGACGAGGGGGAAATCCGCTACGGGGAAGACGTGCTGGTGTATACCGACGGGCAGGGGAAACCGGTATACGCCGATAAGGCAACCCTCAAAAAAATCCGGTCGAAATTCGGCCTTGTTTTTCAAAATTTTAACCTGTTCCCGCATTTCTCCGTGCTGAAAAACATCACGGAGGCACAGGTGATCGCCGGGATCGATAAAAAGCAGGCACAGGAAAAGGCCCGTGAGCTACTCGGCAAGATGGGCCTGGCGGATAAAGAAAAGGCCTATCCCTGCCAGCTCTCCGGCGGCCAGCAGCAGCGTGTTTCCATCGCGCGCGCCTTGGCGCTCAACCCGCAGGTGCTCTTTTTCGATGAGCCGACCAGCGCGCTCGACCCGGAGCTGACAGGCGAAATCCTCAAGGTGATCCGCTCCCTCGCAGCGGAGCATATGACAATGGTGATCGTCACGCATGAGATGGCCTTTGCGCGCGATGTGGCGGATTATATCGTTTTTATGGATAGCGGCGTGATCGCGGAAGAGGGCACGCCGGACGAGGTGATTAACCACCCGAACAACGACAGGACAAAGGCGTTCTTAGCGCGGTACGAAAAAAATTAAAATGCCGCATACTGGCCTATTACCCTGTTCATCGCTTCAACAAACAAAGCAGCCATGCACGCCCAAACGGGTGCATGGCTGCTTTTATTCAGTTATAAGCTTAAAACGATAAATTGACCAACTTTATCCTACAAACAGCAGCCCATGTCAAATGACGCCTACAGAATGGCCTCATAACGACATCATCTAGGCCCCGTTATGCCTTCCATTTCTGAACAGCCTCCGCATAACTCCGCGCTTTTTTCACGGGGAAATAGCGCAAACATTCCCGCGTCCATAAATCCATTTCTGCTTCGATTGTGCTCACTTCCGCCAGGAGGAAGGCAACTCCCCGGCAGCCGCCTTCATAGATTTTAAAGATGTGATACCCCGCCTGCCGGGATCTTTGCATACCGCATAAAAAACGCCGTCATCTCATCAATTGTCTGCCTACTCTCCAGCCACTCCGGGTACGCCACGCTGAACACATGCTGAAGCGGGCGCTCTTTTACCCCCTTCGGCCAGTCATGCAGCTGGTGCGGCACGCCCTTTGCCGTGATCGTCCGTTCAAAATCGAGCGTATGCGACCGGATGAAATCCTCTTTGCTCGTCACCAGATAGCAGGGAGGCAGCTGCGCCGTTTCCGGCAGGTTTGCAAAATCCATACAGGCATAAAAGGCCTGCTTGCGGTAATCCTCCCCGAAGATGGTGGAGCGCAGGATTGTCATCGCCCCCCGCGTTGTCAAAAACATACCTGAGGTAAGGCCCAGGGCATGGAACCGAAGCCCGGAGCCCTGCGTGCCATAAACCCGCTGGAGATCCACGCTTTCATTCACCAGCGCCGTATACGCCGCGAGCAGGCCGCCCGCCGAATCCCCGGTCAGGAAAAGGTTTTCCATCTGGCAAGGGTATTCCGTACCATGCGCCGCAATCCACTGGAAAGCGGCGAGGATATCCCGCACCTGCCCCGGAAACAGCACCTCCGGCACGAGCCGGTAGCTCAGGCTGATCACGGTGAAGCCGCGCGACGCGATGGCAAGATTATAATATTTGTTGAGCTCCTTATAGCCATACATCAGCCCGCCGCCGTGGATATCGATCACTACCGGCAGCGGCTCGCGCGTGCCCTCCGGATAATAAACATCCAGCAGATGGCCGCGATGCCCATCCGGCAGGTAAGCAATATCCGTGACCTGCGTGATCCCAGGCGTAGGCCGCTGCAAAGCGATGCGTTTCGCATCTATCTTAGCGGTATTCTCCCACATCTTCCCTGCAATTTTTTCAACAAAGCTCATTGGTTCTCTCCCTCCCGAACTGAAATAACAGATTTCACGGTCTCATCAAGCTTCTTCCCCGCCCTCTACAACGCCAAGCTCTTCGCCGAGCGCTTCGCGCCTGCGCAGCACTTCCTCGTGCACGCGGTCACGCTCCTTACCGGAGAGCTTATAAAAGAAGAAGGGAAGCCCGGCCAGCAGCATCATCATGCCGTGGAACAGGGTGTAGAAAAACAGAAGCTTCACCTTGGTATCCATAGGCTGCGCCTGATAAACCGTCTGCATCGCGCCATTGACCATCTCATCTACTGGCTGAATATATTGAATGATGGAGTGATCGCCATAGAGAATACGGGGCGAGAGGGACGATGCAATCAGCCCGCTGAGCGAAGAGCCCGCGCTGATAATAAAACCGAGGCTCGCATCCAGCCGCTTGCCTGTTTTGAGCTCAATATCCTCCAGGATATCCGCCTGGAACATGCTCGGCAGCAAATTGGATGCGCCGAACTGCAGGCCGATGAGGAAGAGGAAGGCAAAGAACAGGATCGTCAGATAGGTCTGGCCGGGGTGGTTGAAATAAAGAAGCCCCGTGACAAACGCGCCGCCGTTTGCCAGCACGGAATAAACGCCGGATGCGATATAAATCTGCTTGCTGGTAAACCTTTTGAGCAGCGCGTTGACGATCAGCATCCCAACAAAGGTGCCGATGCCGGTCGGCAGGCCGAACAGCACAAACTTGCTCGGATCGCCCAGCAACGCTACCGCCAGGAAAATGCCCATGTAATTTGCGATCTGACGGAAATTTTTCAGGAACTCGCTAATCAGCACCAAAATCGCATATTTGTTGCCGATCACGTCACGGAAGCCCAAAAGCGGATTTTCCCGTTTCTCACTGTAGACGATGCGCTCACGCACCGCTTTCATGCCAGCCAGCATAGAGAGCGTGCCAACCAGGCCGCACAGCGCGGCGGAAACGATATACATCATCGCCTCTGTCTGGATGATGCCAGGCTTGCGCAGCAGGCCGATCACAAGCACAATCACAAGCGGGGCGGAGTTCCCGATTGCGCTGGAAATGCCCCGGAAGGAGAGAATCTTATCACGCTCCTGCGTGTTGGGCGTCATCACAACGCCAACCATATTCACGCTGTTGCCGAAATAGGCCGCCGCGCCCTGAAGCAGCTGCACCGTGCAAAGATAGGCGATCATGATAGGCAGCGGCATTTTGGGCGTAACGAACATCATCACGGTTAAAATGCCCATCGGCACCGCCGATGCAAGGCCGAGCGGGCGAAATTTGCCGAGCTTGCTCTTTCTGCGGTTATCCATGATAATTGCGTAAAAGAAGCTCAGCGCAAAGCCCAGGATGCCGCAGATCGCGTTAATCAGCGAAACGCTGCCGCTATCCAGCCGCAGCACATTGACGAGATACGCCTGGCGGTAACCGTTGACCATGCCGGTCATGTTGGTGTAGAAAAACACGCTGATTAGGAACAAAACGAACTCTTGGTTGGATACATGCTTTTTCTGCTGCGCCGGAGCGCTTTGAATGGTGTTTGCCATCGAATCTCTCCCCTTCTATTCTTTAATCCAGCCGACCGGCAAAACCGCCTCATCATCCATCTGGTTTTCATCCCCGATCAGCGACAACACAAATGCGTGCAGATCAGAGAGCGCCGGATTCCCCACCTTTTTCTCCACCACATGCAGGATGGGGGAAAGGCGGCAAAGCAGCCGGTCCATCGCCTCATAAAGCGGCGTGCCTTTCACATATGGCTCGTTCCCCACGAAGATATTCCGCACCAGCTCCACCGCTTGATCCCGGAGCAACACATGACGCAGGGAGGGGTCAACGTGCACAAAAAAAAGCCTACCCACTCCGCCGAGCGTTAACCTTTGGAGCAGCTTCCCGGCCAGCTTTACCGGCAGCCGCAGCTTCTGATTCGGCTTTGCCCCGCCGAGGCGGCTCATGAAAAATTCAAAATCATCCGCCATCGCATCGAGGATATCCGTAATCATCCGGTCGAAGCGCCACTGGAAATACGCCTGCGCCGTGCGGCCGCCCTTCTCCCAATCAAAATCCCGGATGGTTTCCGATTGAATTTGAACCGTGCCGTCCGGCAGAAACGTCACCTTCCGGTAGGCGCAGGGGCAGCCCACAAAGGAGCCTGTGCAAACATCATAGAGAGCATTCCCCCGCTGGGAAACGCGCTTGGTGAGGCTCTGCATATGCATGTGGCCTGTGAAAATCAAATTGAGGCCGGCATCGGCCAGCGTATCCGCCGTTTTCTGCCAATCGTCTATTTTCGCATCCCCGATCAGCTCCATCACGGGCGAACCGGGCAGCACAGGGTAGTGCGTCATTGCAAAAATATAATTCCCGCTCGCCTTTGCATCCGCAATCTGCTGGAGAATCCATTCCATGTGCTCCGCATCAAAGCCGGTAAAGCTCTTGCCATCCCCATCGCAGTTGAGCGCCAGAAGCCGGATGCCGTCTGCAAGCTGCGCCACATAAGAGAGCGTTCTGCGGTGCTCGCTGATCGCAGTGGAAAAGCCAAACTCATAATAAAGCGCATACAGCTCCTCCCGCGCCGTACCCGCAACCGGCACCTCATGATCGCCCACATAGCCTACGGGAGCATCGTTAAAATCGTGCTTCGCGGTAATCAAATAGATCTTCTTCCCATGCTCCCGCAGCCTTTGCAGCTTTTTGAGGAAGCCGCGGTGGCTCTCCTTCTCCCCGTTAAAAACCAGATCTCCTGGGATCAACACCGTTTGCGTATCATGATCCTCGATCAACTGGGAAAACCCCGCGTCAATAATCGCACCCGTTTCCGCAATGCATTTTTGATCGGTCGCGCTCCTTTTTTCATATGCCTCCCCGCTCGCGCCCAAATCGTTTTCAAAATAATGCGTATCCGTCACGACGAAGAAGCGAAAAGGCTGTTCCAATTTGATTTCTCCCCTTTATTTTTGGTTATATGATTAAAATATCACAAACCAACAGTGCAAATAATAGAAAATATCACATTATACATTCAAAAAATCACACTAAGCAGCCGTTCATTTCCGGAATATTTTACGAAATTTCAGAGGTGCATAACCCGTTGCCCGCTTAAAGCGCGTTGCAAAATACTGCTGATCCTCAAAAGCCAAACGAGCTGCGATCTCCCCTACCGTCATCCCCGTATTTTGCAAAAGCATTTTTGCCGTTTCCATTCTTCCATTGAGATAATACTGATAAGGTGTCACACCGTATTGCGCTCTGAAAACCTGGATCAGATAGTTTTTAGAATAATTAAACTCCTCACATAGAAGATCTAAAGAAAACGGCTTTTCGATACTTGCATCGAGCCTGCGCCGAAGCCGCTCTGCGAGCCTCTGGGATTCTCCAAAGGCGCGGTTATGCAAGCTGATGAATATTTTGATCAATTGCACGGTGATTTCGGCCGCCATCTGCTCATAGGCGGCGATATCCCTTGACAGGCGGAAAATCTCCTGAAAATACTGCAAATTATTGCAATCGTGAAACAAATAAGTATCCTTTGGCAGGTAGCTTTCTGCGCAGGCCTGCATCACAGCGCCGTCGAACACCACCCAAAATTTATGCCATGGATTCTCCCGATCCGCATAATAGCGATGCCTGCTCCCCTTGCGCAGAAAAAACACGTCATTCTCAGCGGGATGCAGCGTCTGCCCCTCAATCTCCAACGTACCCTTCCCGCTGATAATGAATTCAAGCGCCATCAATTCCGAGTCGCTGCGTTCAATCTGGAAGCCTTCGTCGCAATAAGTCTCCCCTACCATCCAAATATTGACCGGCGCCGTTTCGCCCTTATATTGCGTAAAATTTTTAAAATCCTCTACCATCATCCACCGCCATTTATGCAAATCGCATGTTTATTTTTCGGTTTCATATGAATTATTGATATAATATCACATATTCTCAAGAGAAACAATGCCAAAAAAACTGCTGTGAAATACAAAGCATTTCACAGCAGTTTTTTATCTAGCTAGTATCTTTTTTACCGGAAGCGCACCGCCGTTCCGTATGCAATCACTTCCGCTGCTCCCTGCATAATCGCAGAGGAGGCATAGCGGATGTTAACAACTGCATCAGCGCCCAGCGCCTCGGCTTCCTCCACCATGCGTTTCGTCGCAAGCGCACGCGCTTCGCTCATCATTTCGTTATAGGCCTTCAGTTCGCCGCCCACAAGCGTTTTGAAGCTCTGCGTGATATCACGCCCAATATTCTTCGTCTGAATCGTGCTGCCCTTTACCAGGCCGAGCATCTCCAGTTCCCTGCCGCTGATATAATCAGTATTTACCAAGATCATCCTCTTCACCACTCCTTACTTCCTGAATTCGTTCAAACAACACATAAACCGCCACGCCAACCAGCACCAGCAGCGCAATCGCGCCCGCTGCTTTCAGCCAAATTGGGATGGAGGCCGCAAACACAATGCCCATATATGCGATCAATGCTAAAATACACACGATCGTGATGATAATCGGGGCAATCAGTTTTCGCGTAGCGTTCATAGGGCCTCCCTCATTTCCGCGGGCTGTTTTGGTTGTTTCATTATAGCATTGCCCTCTCTCATCATATTGCAATAAAACAAATTTATTCAGATTGCTTATTTTTCCATATTCCTATGCCGCAGCGCCGCACCGATGAAGCCGGAAAAAAGCGGATGCGGCTTATTTGGCCGGGACTTGAATTCCGGATGCGCCTGAGACGCGAGAAACCACGGGTGATCCACAAGCTCAATCATCTCGACAATATGCTGATCAGGCGAAACGCCGCACAGCCGCATACCGCCCTTTTCCAGCCGGTCGCGGTAGTCGTTGTTGACCTCATAGCGGTGGCGATGGCGTTCAAAGATAAGCTGTTTTCCATAGGCGGCATAAGCCTTGCTGCCCTCCTGCAATACGCACGGATATTGCCCCAGGCGCATCGTGCCGCCCAAGTCGGATACGTCCTTCTGATCCAGCATCAAATCAATCACCGGATAGGGTGTGTCCGGGTTGAATTCCGTGCTGCTTGCCCCTTCCATGTGCAGCACGTTGCGCGCAAACTCGATAATCGCAATTTGCAGGCCGAGGCAAATTCCAAAATACGGAAGCCTCTGCTCCCGCGCAAATTTTGCCGCCTGGATTTTTCCATCCACCCCACGTGTGCCAAAGCCACCAGGCACCAAAATCCCATCCATGCCCCGGAAGGTTTCCACCACATTTTCCGGCGTGATCCGCTCGCTGTCGAGCCAATGGATGTGCACGCGCGCATTGTTTTGAATACCGCCGTGCTTGAGCGCCTCAGCAACGGAGAGATAGGAATCGTGCAGCTCCACATACTTGCCCACCAGCGCGATGTCTGCCTCCTTTTCCAGATGGCGGCTGCGCTCTACCATCGCCGCCCAATCTGTGAGATCCGGCGTGCCGCACTTCAGATGGAGCTGTTTGACCGCGATCTCCGCCAGGCCCTCTTTTTCCAGAGCGAGCGGAATCTCATAGAGCGTGGGCATATCGCGGTTTTCAATCACATTCTCCTTCGGCACATTGCAAAACAGCGCGATTTTCTCGCGGATATGCTGGTCAATCGGGTGCTCGCATCGGCATACGATCACATCTGGCCGGATGCCGAGGCCCAAAAGCTCCTTCACGCTGTGCTGCGTGGGCTTGGTTTTCAGCTCCATGGAGGCATTCAGGTAGGGGATCAGCGTCACGTGGATAAACATGCAGTTTTCCCGCCCGCGCTCCTGCGCAAACTGGCGGATCGCCTCCAGAAAGGGCTGACCCTCGATATCCCCCACCGTGCCGCCGATCTCCACAAATACGACATCCGCCTCCGTATTCAGCGCGATGCGCCGCTTGATCTCATTGGTGATGTGCGGAATCACCTGGATGGTCTGCCCGCCGTAAATCCCTTTGCGCTCATCACTGATCACCTGAAAAAAAACACGTCCGGAGGTCAGATTGCTGTTTTGCGACAGGCTCTCATCGATAAAGCGCTCGTAATGCCCCAGATCGAGATCCGTTTCTGCTCCGTCGTCCGTAACAAAAACCTCGCCGTGCTGCATCGGGTTCATCGTGCCGGGGTCAACATTGAGGTAAGGGTCCAGCTTCATCACGGTGACCTTCAGGCCCCTCGCCTTTAAAAGCCGGCCAAGGGAAGCGGCCGTGATCCCTTTGCCGAGCCCGGAAACGACGCCGCCTGTGACGAAGATGAATTTCGTATCCATATCTGTTTCCTCCTGTTGCTGTATTTTGGGGAATACATTTATCAAAAGAGAGACGGCCGCAAAGCTTGACGCTTGGCGACCGCCTGACTGATCTTATAAGCAATGAAGCGCAGCCAGACAAGCCGGGCCGTTCATTGGGTCATTTGTGATAGAGCTTCTGGCTCTGGTACCGCGCCTCGCACGTCAGGTTCATCCCCAGCTTGCGGAAAACGGAATCGTCCACCTGCGAGAGAATCACCGAGGAGTGCGCTTCACACCCCTTCAGCTTTGCAAGCTGCTTCAGGGCGAGTTCAGCGGTTGGGTTCGTCGCCGCGCTGATGCACAGGGCGATGAGCACCTCATCGGAATGCAGCCTGGGGTTATGATTCCCCAGATGCTTGGTTTTCAGATTCTGAATCGGCTCAATAATGATGGGGGAAATCAGCAAAATATCGTGTTGGATGCCGCCGAGCGCTTTCAGCGCGTTGAGCAGCACAGCGGCGGATGCGCCAAGCAACGGGGAGGTTTTGCCGGTGATGATGCGCCCATCCGGCAGTTCAATTGCGGAGGCCGGCAGGCCGGTCTCCTCTGCGCGGGCCAGCGCGGCGGCGGCAACTGTGCGGTCTGCTGTGGAAACACCAGCCTGATTCATCAGCAGCTCGACCTTATAAACAGCCGCCTCGTCCACCCGCCCCTGCTTCTGATCGCACAGAGCGTGATAATAGCGGCGGATGATCTCCTGCTCGGATGCATGGCGGCAGATTACATCGTCTACGATGCAGTTGCCAGCCATATTGACGCCCATATCCGTGGGCGATTTATAAGGGCTCTCCCCCGCAATGCGCTCAAAGATGGCATTGAGCACGGGAAAGACCTCGATATCACGGTTATAGTTGACGGTGGTTTCACCATAGGCTTCCAAATGGTAGGGGTCGATCATATTAACATCGTTCAAGTCAGCGGTCGCCGCCTCATATGCCAAATTGACCGGATGGCGCAGCGGCAGATTCCAAACCGGAAAGGTTTCGAATTTGGCATAACCGGCGTTTCCCCCCCGCTTGTGCTCGTGATAAAGCTGGGAAAGGCAGGTTGCCATTTTCCCGCTGCCGGGGCCAGGCGCCGTGACGATGACAAGCGGGCGGCTGGTTTCCACATACTCATTCTTCCCAAAGCCCTCTTCGCTGACGATCAGGGGGATATTATTGGGATAGCCCTCGATCGGATAATGCAGGTAGACTGGCACGCCAAGCTTTTCCAGCAGGTTGCGGAATTTATCCGCCATCGGCTGCGCAGCATATTGGGCGATAACAACGCTGCCCACAAAGAGCCCCACGCCGCGGAAGGCGTCGATCAGGCGGAGCACATCCGCATCATAGGTGATACCGAGATCGCCGCGCACCTTACTCTTCTCGATATCGGCGGCGTTGATGACGATCACGATCTCTGCCTGCTCCTTCAATTTCAGGAGCATATTGATCTTGCTGTCTGGCTTAAAGCCCGGCAAAACACGCGAGGCGTGATAATCATCAAACAGCTTGCCGCCCAGCTCCAGATAGAGCTTATTGTCAAACTGTGCGATCCGCTCCTGAATATGCTCAGATTGCATTTTCAGATATTTCTCATTGTCAAAACCGATCTGCTGCATGCTTTGTTATTTCCCCTTACCATCCTAAATCTTTGAACATCACGGAAAAACCCCCGGGAACCGCGCCGTTGCGGTGCTCCGGGGCTGTTTGAAAACGGTTTATTCCCACTCTATCGTCGCCGGCGGCTTCGGCGAGATATCATACAGCACGCGGTTGACGCCCTCCACCTCGCTCAAAATGCGTTTGGTGATCGTTTCAAGCACCGTCCAGTCGATGCACTCAATCTCCGCCGTCATCGCGTCCACCGTGTTGATGGCGCGCAGGATGACCGGGTATTCAAAGCTGCGGGCATTATCGCGCACGCCGACGGATTTGAAATCCGGCACAACGGTAAAATACTGCCACACCTTTTTATCCAGCCCCGCGTTATGGAACTCCTCGCGGAGAATCGCATCCGATTCCCTTACGGCCTCCAGCCGGTCGCGTGTGATCGCGCCGAGGCAGCGCACACCGAGACCCGGGCCCGGGAACGGCTGACGGTAGACCATGCTGTCCGGCAAGCCGAGCGCCACGCCGCAGGCGCGCACCTCATCCTTGAAGAGCTGGCGCAGCGGCTCAACGAGCTCAAATGCCAAATCCTCCGGCAGGCCGCCCACGTTGTGATGGGATTTGACCATCTTGGCGGTCTTTGTGCCGCTTTCGACGATATCGGGGTAGATGGTGCCCTGCGCAAGGAAGTCGATACCCGCGAGCTTGCGAGCCTCCTCCTCGAACACGCGGATGAATTCCGCGCCGATGATCTTGCGCTTCTGCTCCGGATCGGCAACGCCTGCGAGTTTCGTGAGGAAGCGTTCGCTCGCGTCCACATAAACGAGATTCGCGTTCATCTGGTTGCGGAACACCTCGACCACCTGCTCCGGCTCGCCCTTACGCAGCAGGCCGTGGTTGACGTGCACGCAGGTCAGTTGATTGCCGATCGCTTTGAGCAGCAAAGCGGCGACCACTGAGGAATCCACGCCGCCGGAGAGCGCGAGCAGCACCTTTTTCTCCCCCACTTGGCGGCGGACAAGGTCAATCTGATCGGCGATGAAATTCTCCATATTCCAGTTCGCCTGCGCCTTGCATGTGCCAAAAATGAAGCCTTCCAGCTCCTTCTTGGCCGCTGTTTCCTCCTGTGGCCAGGGATTCTGGCGCACGGATACCTGCGCGCAGCCCGTATGCGCGGCCGCGGCCGGGTGGCAGACGGCCAGCACCGGCAGGCCGCATGTATAGATGGCCGGTGAAACATCGATGGAAACGCCATCCACAACGCGGTTCGGCCCGCCGTTGAGGATCACACCCTTCACGTTTGGCAGGGCGGCGAGCTCCTCGGGCGTGATATCGTGGGGATAAATTTCACTGTATACGCCCAGTGCGCGGATTGCGCGGGCGGTGGCGGTGTTTTCGGTACAGCCGAGGTCGAGAATGACGATCATATCCTGTTTCATACGGGCAACCAACCTTTCTTATCTCAATACGAAATGGGGGCAAACGATGCTTTTTGCTTACAGCAGCGTGGCGCGCAGCTCCTCAGCGGAAGCCGGGTGCAGGTAAGCGGGGGCGATATCCAGAACCGTTTTGCAGCCGGTCTGCCCCTCCTGATGGAGGCGGTAAGCGGCCCTTGCGTAAGCGGTCAGGATGCTGGAGGTGAACTCCGGGTTGGAATCCAGCTTCAGGCTGTATTCAATAATATGGCGATTTTCGCCTTTCCAGCCCGTCGAGCCGCAGCGGAACACCCTGCCACCGTGCGGGATGCCGCTGTGCTCCCGCTTCATCTCTTCCTCGCTGATGAAATGGACGGTGGTATCATAATCCGCAAAGTAGTTCGGCATGGTTTTGATGGCTTCCTCAATCTTTGCACGGTCCGCGCCCTTTTCCGCAACGACGAAGCATTCGCGCGTGTGCTTTTCGCGCGTGGTAAGTGCCGGGTTTTCCCCGCTGCGCACCCGCTCGAGCGCAGATTCCACCGGGATGGTGTACTGCCGGGCATCCTTCACGCCCTCAATGCGGCGCACAGCGTCGGAATGCCCCTGGCTGACGCCCTTGCCCCAGAAGGTATAGTCTTTCCCATTCGGCAAGATTGCCTGGGAAATAACGCGGTTGAGGGAAAACATGCCCGGATCCCAGCCCACGGAGATGATTCCGATTGTATGGGCCTTTTGGCAGGCCGCATCCACCCGGCTGAAGTGCTCCGGGATTTTTGCATGCGTGTCGAAGCTGTCGATCACGTTGAAATACTGCGCAAGCTCCGGCGTCTGCCCCGGCAGGTCGTTCGCACTGCCGCCGCAGAGGATCATCACGTCAATCTGGCCCTGCAGCTTTGCAGCGTCGCTCATGTGGTAAACGGGCACGCCCGTATGCGTTTGAATGGAGGCGGGGTCGCGCCGGGTGAGCAAGGCAACCAGTTCCATATCAGGCGCATTGCTGACCGCGCATTCCACGCCGCGGCCTAAATTGCCATATCCTGCAATACCAATTCTAATTTTCAAAAAGGATCTTCCCTTCGCTGTAGATTTGCCCGAAAGTAAGCCCAGCCTTTTGAACCGGCCGTTTCATTGGTCTACCCGGGCATGTCCAACTGCTGACGATTTTAAAAAAATCGTATTTAGTATACCATAGATCATTTTCCCTGAAAAGCGTTCGTTTTCCACAAATCATACCATTTCAAGACGGGATATTCTCAGTCAATATCCCGGATGACGCTCTCCTGCGGAACCAAAAAGGTATCAAGCAGCAGCCGTGCGCCGAGTTGAAAGCCCTCAACAAAACGATCAAGCTCGCTGAAGCGCTGGATTTCGCCCTGCGCGTTCATACTGGGTGAAAAGGTGCTGCTCTTCCTCGGCCCCGGTATGCGCTGTAAAATAGGCGCTGAGTTTCTTCTCATTGACGGCGATGGTTTCGACAAAAGAGGCGTAGCGTGAGCGTTTGTCAAAGCTCTCTTCATTGGGGCAGATGTTGCCGAAATATAATTCCTCGATCAGATTCAGGCTGTCGTTATAAAGCATGATGCATGTTCCTTTCAAATGATCGTACAACGCTTAAAAGAAATTGCATGCGCATACCATAAAATCATTTGCAAACATCTGATTTTATGGTAATATATTTACGCTGCAACTGTCCTTTCAGGCGGTTGCCAGCTGGGGAAGTGGCGGGTTACTTTGACGAGGGACACGCCGCTTCCTTTCATTTTTTGAGGTCGTCGTGCATTTTCCGGACACCGCGCCGAACTACTTCCGCCCGCGAGATTTTCATCTTTTCGCTGCATTCTTCCAGCTTTTCAGATGTTTCCTTGTCAAAGCGAATTTTCATTGTGATGTCCTTTGGACTGTCTGTTGGACGACCCATTTTTTTAGCGCCCATTCCACGCCTCCTTTTGCAGGTCGATAAGTCAAGTATAAGTTATAGACCTGCAAAAGTCAATATGATTTGACAAATTAATCGAAAACGCTCTCCTTTCAACATCGTACAACGCTTGAAAGAAATTGCAGCACATGGTAAAATATTTATGCTGTAATTGCCTTTCAGGCGGTTGCCAGCTGGGGAAGTGGTGATCTGTTTTGCGATGGGACACCGCTTCCTTTCATTTTTTGAGATCGGGCTTCAACCGTTTGATCCCTCGCCGTGCTGCTTCCATCATAGATACGGATTCCTGCTTGCAGTAGGCATCCAGAATATCTTTCGCCTCCTGATCAAGCTTGACAGCAATTTTATAGGGCTTGGGGTTATCCGTTGGACGACCCATCTTTTTTCCGCCCAGAAAATCACCTCCAATAAAAGGCTGCCCTAAGTATATAACTAAGGGCAGCCTTATGTCAAGTGATTTTTAAAATTTTATGGAATTAAGCTGATATAATCAAATCTATCAACATTTACATTATATAACATATGAGAACCGACTTACCGTGAAGGCAAGCCATTTTCATTTTATTTATGTTGTTTGATTTGAGCGCGTTCTAATTTTTTAATCCGTGATTTATATCGACTAACAAAAATAAAGTCGCACAAGCGAAACCCCGCACAACACTAAAAAATCACCACTCGCGCGGCCTGAGCGCGTTCCAATTTTTTGATCCGTTATTAAAATCAATCAACGAAAGCGAAGTCACGCCGACAAAACACCAGCCTAAGACAAAAGCGATATTTCTCAAAACGCAAAGGGCAGGCAATCGAATCGACTGCCTGCCCTATATAAACGATCAATAACGCAAAATGATACCCGCTCAGTCCGTCAGGTTATCAAAATAACCCTGCACCAGCACAACCGGCGTGCCCTTATCCCCCGACCCGCTCGTCAGGTCGCACAGCGAACCGATCAAATCGGTAATTCGGCGGGGCGTGGTGCCCTGGGAGGCCATGTCACCCACCAAATCATCCTTTTTCTCCCGAATGCGCTGTTCAACAGCCTGTTGCAGCTCCTTGCCGGATAACGCGGCAAAGTCGTTATCCGCCAGGTATTTGAGCTTGATCTCGTTGGGCGTGCCCTCCAGCCCCGGCGTATTCGCAACCGATACGCAGGGATCGGCGAGCTCCCAAATCCGCCCCACCGGGTCTTTAAACGCGCCATCTCCATAGATCATCACTTCGATATGCTTGCCCGTCCTTTCCAGAAGCCCCTTCTGGATCTCCAGCACCAAGCCGCTGCAATCCCGCGGAAACAGCTTGACCGTGTTCTCCGTGGATTTGTTCGAGCCGAGCAGGCCGTATGTTTCATTGCAGCCGCTGCCGGCATCCGGTGCGTTCAAGATATCGTCCAGCCCGCAAACACGGTGCGCGCCCGCCTCCCGCAGAATGCGCTTGGTCCGCGCGCGGGTATGGATATCGCAGCAAAGCACGTCCGGCGTATATTGCAGAATCACACGTGGGTCGTTTGCAAAAACGATTTCGCACTCCGCGCCTTCCTCCCGGATCAGGTCGCCGTAATACTGGACGTAATCGACGTTTGTAAAGGGGTGGCGGTTTTCCCCAAACAGGGCGCGGTATTTTTCCAGCGTCAGCACGTCGCTGTAGGGGTTGACGCCGGCCTGATCGACCTGGTCGAGGGAAATCAGCTCATTGCCGACCTCGTCGCTCGGGTAGCTGAGCATCAGCACCACCTTCCGCGCACCCTGTGCGATGCCGCGCAGGCAGATGGCGAAGCGGTTGCGGGAGAGGATCGGGAAAATAACGCCGATCGTCCCGCCGCCGAGCTTTTCCTTTACGTCGGCTGCGATATCGGCAGTCGTCGCGTAATTGCCCTGTGCGCGCGCAACGACGGATTCGGTGATGGAAACAACGTCTCGATCCCGCAGGGAAAAGCCTTCTGCATCTGCGGCCTCCACGACGCTGTCAACAACGATGCGGGCGAGGTCGTCCCCCTCCCGGATGATGGGGCAGCGGATGCCCCTCGATATGGTTCCAACTTTACGTTCCATTGCATGATCTCCAAACTGTATTGATTTGAATTGTGCCTCCCATATCATAATACAAAAAAGGCCAAAGGAAAAGAAAAATCGAGAAATTGTATGCAAAAAATATCTTTTATCGGGGCATGCGGGAGAGGACAAGATTTTTTTAGGCGGTGAGTCAATTGATCTTCGCAGGCCTCCAGGCTTCTCCAACGCATCCCCCGCTTGCTCATTGGGATGATTCAAAGAGAAAGTTTCAGCCATTTGTTTTTTCGTGGTTGGGGTAACACTTCCAGATACACTTTCGTATCATAAAAATAGATGATTCAGCAAAAATCTGATAAACGAGGGATTCATGATGGAAGCAAGGGTACTAGTAGAGCCGGGCGTTCGGGTATATGTAAACGATATTCATCCATCCGGTAAAAAAACAATTATCTTTCTTCACGGCTGGCCTGCCAACTATAGATTATTTGAATATCAATATAATATTCTTCCAAAGATGGGCTATCGTTGCATCGGCATTGATACGAGAGGGTTTGGCAATTCAGATAAACCTTGGAATGGCTACTGTTATGATCGCTTAGCCGACGACATTTTAGGGGTTATCAGAGCATTGAATTTACGCAATGTTACGCTGTTAGGCCACTCCACAGCCGGAGCGGTTGCTATCCGGTATATGGCCCGCCACAATGGCTTTGGCGTTTCAAAGCTTGTGCTTTGCGCTGCTGCCGCACCCAGCCTGATTCAGCGCCCCAATTTCCCCTATGGGCAAAAGAAAGAGGACATAGAGCGCACTTTCATTCAGGGCGCGTATAAAGACCGCCCTAAAATGTTAGAAGACTTCGGTAAAATATTTTTTTATAAGCCCGTATCACCTGCTTTTTCCGATTGGCTCTTTCAAATGGGGTTACAGGCGGCCAGCTATGCAACGATTGCAATTTCGAAAGACTGGATTACGGAAACATTATTCAATGACCTTCCAAAGATACATGTTCCTACTTTAATTATGCACGGTATTCATGATCAGGTTGTTCCGTATCAGTTGGGTGTGATACAAAATCAAGGAATCATGGGATCAAAATTAGTGACCTTTGAAAACAGCGGCCATGGGCTCTTCTATGATGAACTTGATAAATTCAATCAGGAATTGGTGCGATTTGTAGGATAATCTTTTTTGATTATATCCTCTTCATTAATGAACGACCGATGATTAATCAGAAACCCGGGAACTCACTTGTTTAGAGAGTTCCCGGGTTTCCGTTATGCGCTCCCATTCGCTAAGTTAAACTTAAGTCTAAACAATTTTGTTTAGACGGTTTGATTCTATTTCGCTTGATTTAATCCCAATTATCCTATGCGTTGGGCAGGGCGTCCAGAAAGGCAGCGAGCTTTTCTGCGTTGCCTGTAACCATTTTAGTGAACTGAGCATATTGAGCTTACGATCAAAGCACCTGCTATTGGGATTGATGTTGCCATACTATAAAATCTTCAAGAACATTCATGCCAGCACTCCCAAATTCTTAAGAAGCCAAACACAGTCTTTTAATCCCTGCTGATAAAGGCTTTCTGACTCGTGATCTGCTGCTACCTCAAGCTCAAATAAAACCTCCTCCACCATTACCTTTTCCTCTTTGGTCAAATTGGTGGTCAGCATTTCATCGATCTGCTCCTGCCGCTGCCTGCGATATTCATATTCCCGGATAGCCTGAAGATTTTTTAACGCACAGGATAACAGGTTGCTTAAAAGCTCGTTCCATTCTTCATTTCTGTTCATATTTTTCATTCCTTTCAAAAATTAGACAATGCTTGAAAGGATTTGCGGCGCATGATATAATAGTTACGTCGCAAATGCCTTTGGCAGTTGCCGGCTGGGGAAGTGGCGAGCAACTTTGATGAGGAGTGCGCCGCTTCCTTTCATTTTTTGAGGTCTGGTTTCAACCGTTTTAGTCCACGCCGGATTGTTTCCCCAGCAGACACCGATTCCTGCTTGCCGTAATGATCCAGAATCTCTTTCGATTCCTGATCCAACTTCACAGTCACTCGATGCATTTTCGGATTATCGGTTTTAGGACCTCTCTTCTTCCCTGTTGCCAGATTGATACCTCCTTCAAATAGGGATTACCTAATTATATGTTAGGTCATCCCTATTTGTCAATGTGTTTTTAAAAAATTCTGCAAAATTTTGATCGAAATAACATTAATATCATTTCATCCACAAATCAACATTTAATACGTTTTTACGCTGACTATAAACAATAAGCAGCTTACCATGAAGGCAAGCCGCTTCCTTTCACTTTTTGATGAGGCCGTCACGCATTTTCCAGACACCGTGCCGAACTACTTCCGCCTGCGAGATCGAATATAAATGGTTGAATGAATACCTCACGGATCAGAAAACCGGTACGCGCTCAGGCCGCGCGGGTCCACGCCTGTTTCTCATGCCTTTCCTGCGAGAAAGGCAGTTAGATAAGGGGGCAAAAGAACGGTTGTGAACGCCATGCGTTCACTTTGGCACTGGCACTTCAGCAGCGAGAAGTACTGATGCACGATCGAACATGTTCGGCGAACCTTTCCAAACTCAACGCCTCACGGCGTTTCAAACACATGGAAAGGTTTCTTCACTGAGCCACGCCGTCAGATGCTGCAAATGCTGCCTCGGCCTTCCGTTAGCATTCTGCGCTGCATTTAGATGCTGGTTTATATAGGCTAATTCGCAATGAGATTTTTGTGCACTTTTTTCTTCCATTTAACTTTTTCGACAAGCTGAAAATATGACAGGTAACCACATAGATTACCTGTCATATTTTCATGTCTATATGAAATCATTCGCACCAAGTCTGAGGAAACGCCCTGCGTTTCCTTATCCCAAACTCAATCATTTCCATCAAGCCGGAAGAAACGCGGTGCCGCCGCGCGGCAGGAGGGATTTCATCCCGACAG